>Ga0307513_10001305_pt1 | contig 36012 bp, 37 predicted proteins | sample 15_EM_MG_FD_202174 | JGI IMG/M metagenome (GOLD analysis project Ga0307513, IMG submission 202174) | Populus trichocarpa ectomycorrhiza microbial communities from riparian zone in the Pacific Northwest, United States - 15_EM | ecosystem: Host-associated > Plants > Roots > Unclassified | place... | reverse complement strand
CGGCCGGCTTCGGAGTGGGCGAGCCGGGCCGTCTCACCGGTCTGCCGGTGTTTGCCACGACAATGATCGGCCGCGCCGCCGAGCGCGCCACCGTTGCCGCGGCGATCGAGGGCGCTCGGCTGGTCACGCTGCAGGGTCCGGGTGGTGTGGGCAAGACCCGCCTGGCCGCCGTAGCCGCGCAGGACGCCGTCGCGCTGTTCCCGTCCGGTGGGGTGTTCGTGGATCTGGTGCCGGTGCGGGCCGGGTTCGTGGCCAGGGCTGTCGCCACCGCGCTCGGGGTGACCGAGGGCTCGCACCAGCCGCTCGACGAGGCGATCGCGGCACGGCTGGGTACCGGGCGGTTCCTGCTCGTGCTGGACAACTGCGAGCAGGTGATCGACGAGGCGGCCGAGTTCGTCGACCGGATCCTGGCCGCCTGCCCCGGCTTGCATCTGCTGGTGACCAGCCGTGAGCGGCTGGGCATCCCGACCGAGCACAGCGTGCCGATCGACTCGCTGCCGCTGGGCTCGGACGCCGAGCGACTGTTCTGCGAGCGGGCTCTGGCTGCCGATCCCCGGTTCGTGGCCGAACCCGCCGCGGTCGCCCAGCTGTGCGCGCGCCCGGACGGTACGCCCTTGGCGATCGAGTTGGCCGCGGCGCGGGGCGCGTCGCTGGGACCTACGGGATTGCTCGCCGCGCTCGACGACACACTGCGGCTCCTATCAGGTGGGCGGGGCGGCGATGAGCGGCATCGATCCCTGCACGCGGTCCTGTCTTGGAGCTATGACCTGCTCGACGAGGACGAGCAGACGCTGTTCCGACGGTTCGGGGTGTTCGTCGGAGCCTTCGACATCGACGCCGCTGCCACCATCGGTGGGGACCGCGCCCGCGTGGCCGATCAGCTGGGCCGGTTGGTGGACAGAGCCTCGTGGTGCTCGTGCGCGGCTCGGTGAGCCGCTGGCGCCTGCGACGGCTCGCGGATCGCCGTGCACGCCGAGGCGCTCAGCGGAGCGCCGTCTCGCAGGTCTCGCGCATGGTTCCAGACCGGTGCCATCCGATCGTCGTCGAGACCGCGCCCGGGCGTCGGGACGGCGGTGGTCCCGTCGGCGGCCCGGATGCGCAACAGGTGCCCGGCCCTGCAGGCCGCGATGCTTCCGGGTCGTCAGCGGCAAGGGCGCCAGCGCCGCGCGCGTGCCGCAACCTGCCCAGACCCGGCCAGGCCCGCGACGGGATCAGCCAGACGCCGCGATGATGTACCCGAACGCCAGCAGGGGCGCCGGGCCCGCCAGCACACAGACTCCGACAACGCCGTACAGCGAATTCCTCTTGACGAACATCGCAACAAAGAAGGCAACAGCCGTCGCGGCCGAAACAAAAAACAGCACAAAGAGAACAACGGACATGGCAGATCGGTCCTTCGGAAGGTCCCGAACGCGTCGGAATAGACCGACGTCAAGCGGGTAAGAATGGGATCCACAGCCCGGACGAACCGGGCACCGGGCGACTGGGAGCGTCAGACCGGCCGGATGGGCGGCCCGCGCCCCGGATGCGTCCGCACGGACGTCGTCGACGCTCGGACCCCGTCCGCACCAGGGACGGTCAACCATCCATCGGGCACGCAGTCGGACCTAGCGGGTAGGCAGACCATCCAGCCCGGACCCGACGTCGCCGTGGCCTGCGCGGGCCGCGCGACACCGGCAGCAGCCGCCCATCCCCGACTGTCGTGCAGGACCGGCAACGCAGCCGTCTCGCCGACCACTGAGATCTGGAGCCGTGCGGGGAAGCCCTCACCGCCGGGCGCGGCGATGGCACCAGCAGCGAGCAGAATCGGCAGCAGGGCGAGCAGGAGCATGAGCCGACCGGCCCGAACTGCTCCCAGCACCTGCCGGCTCCCTCGCGTCGCACCGCCCGCGTCGCGCACAGACTACGGGTCTAAGCTGGTCACGGCCCGGGCCGATGGCATTCCCGAGATGGCCGGATTGTTCGAGCGTGACCGTGCACCGCCGTTGAGCTCTCCCGATGTCGACCCCGACCGGGACTTGATCGTCCGGTCAGGTATCGATTGCGGCGACAACCTGCTCCTCGAGCACGCTGCTCATCGACGTGCTGTAGGACGCGCTGAGGTGGTTGTCGTCGAGGTAGACCAGAACGTTGCCGATCTCGGCCGGACAGAACTCGGCCTGGCAGACCGCGTCGGCGATGTCGAGGAAGGTGACGTTCGAAGGTATGTCGTCGAGGTGTGTCCAGGGCGGCTGCGGGGCGTAGAGCTCGTCGCGGGACGCGCCGCACACGGCGAGGTCGTCGCCCGCGCGGCTGTGGTGCTGCTGGACACAATCGGGCATGGAGTTGTCGAAGCGCGGGTTGTCGCGGATCGCCAGCACGGGAATGCCGAGTGCGTCGAGGTCTCGCCATCGCTGCACGAAGCCCGGTGGGGTGTGCTCGGTGCGCCCGACGCGGACGTTGCGGCTGGCCAGCGTGACCACTGCGTCCGGGTTCAGGTCGATGATCTCTTGGGCGGCGGCGGCGTTCCAGGCCAGGCAGTCGGCGTCGTCGGCGTCGGTCTCAGATGTCGTGGAGAACGGGCACGCGCCGCGCACGATGGTGCTCAGCTGCCACTGCCGATGGGCCGCGATGGCAACCAGGGCGCCGGCGATCTGTTGCATGTGCGAGTCGCCGACCACGACGATCCGTTTCGTCGGCTCGAACTCGACCGGCTGCGTGCACACGTCCATCGGAAACCGCGACATGGGCGCGCAATCCCAGTTCTCGATGCGCACCCAATCCTCATAGACCGCCACCGGTGCCGGCAGCACCTGGGCAGGTTCGACCGGCCCGTTCCGCAACGCCGCCGCGCCGGGATGAAGGGCATCGCCGACGGCCGCACTCGAGTCGGACTCCGACTCTCGGCGCGCCGTCTCGATCTGCCAACCGGCAACAGCGACGAGTACCGCGAGGAGACCGATCGCGCCGAGTCGGTAGCCGGCACGCGTCGACAGGTCCCGAGCGATCAGGGGCTTCTCCACCAGGTGGTGGGTGAGGACCGCGAGCAGCAGCGAGAAGGCGATGATGCCCACGCCTGCGAGCAGGCTGACCTCGTCCCGATCCCAGGAGACCAGGTACAGGACCAGCACGGGCCAGTGCCACAGGTAGAGCGTGAAGCTGAGGTCGCCGAGGTAGCGCATCGGACGGGCGGCCAGCCAACGGTCTGCACCCCGACGGTCGTCGGTGGCTCCTGCCAACAGCACCATGATCGCGCATCCGGTGGGCCAGAGCGCGGCGAAGCCTGGGAACACCGCCGAGACCTGGAGGATCAGCCCGCAGAGCACGAGGCCGATCACACCGACCCACCCCAGGACCAGCCGCCACCGCCGGGTGATCGCGAGTGTGTCGATGTGCAGGGCGAGCAGGCCGCCCAGCGCGAACTCCCACAGACGCGTCAACGAGTGGAAGTAAGCCAGCGGCTGATTGCCGTCGGTGAGCCCGACCGAGTAGCTCAGCGAAGCCACGAAGACCGCGGCCAGTACCACCGTCAGATGGCTGTGCAGCTTGCCGCGGCTGCTACCGCAGACCAGCGCGACGGCTGCGATCAGCATCGGCCAGACCAGGAACACCTGTCCCTGGATCGACAGCGACCAGAAATGCTGCACGACGCTCGCGACGTTGTTGCGTGCGGCGTAGTCGACGGAGTCGGCGGCGAGCTGCCAGTTCTCCAGGAACAGACCCGCCGCGAGCACCTCCTGCAACGTCTGCGCCCAGCGCCCCGGTGGCAGCACCGACGCGGCGGCCACTGCCGTACAGACCAGCACGAGCGCCGTCACCGGCACCAGGCGCACCACGGTGCGGCTCCAGCGCCGCGAAAGGTCCAACGTGCCGCGCTGTGCGGCCCGCGCGAGCTGCCCGGTCAGCAGGAAGCCGGTGATCACGAAGAACACGTCGACGCCACCGGACGCCCTGTTGAGCCACACGTGGTAGATCACGACCAGAGCCACGGCCACCGCCCGCAGACCCTGTAGCTCGGGCCGGAAGGCCCGTCGCCCGACCGCATCGGCGGAGGTGCGCCGGTGCGCCGGTGCGCCGCCGGAGTGTCTCCCAACAACCCCATCTCCCAGCCTGTCCGAGATCCCGCGTCCGATCACCGCACAGAGTGCGGCCGGCATGCCGTCAGCAATGCACATGATCCCCAGCGCCTCGCGTCGAGCGCTCAGCGGCGTGGGTCGGGCATTGTGCTTACCGCCTCGTCGCGTTCCGATCGCTGTCGCCGGTAGCTGCGTCGGGCATGGTGTGGCCCCGCATGTCCCGGCCGCCTCGGTCGTAGCCGGCCCCGTCGTAGCCGGGCCCCTCAGAGCCGGGCCCGTCGGGGCTGGCCGCGGTCTCGGTGGCGGGGGCTGCGCTGTGGGCTCTGCGCTGCGCGGATCCGTCGACGCTCCCGGGCGCGGCGATGGCGGGCAGGTTCTCGGTGAATGCGCGCGACACCTCGTGCAGCGCTGCGGTGACCTCGCTCGGGATCACCCAGACCGTGTTGTTGTCGCCTTGGGCAAGCTGTGGCAGCACCTGCAGGTAGTGGTAGGCGAGAAGCTTCGGGTCCGGGTCGTTGCGGTGCACGGCCTGGAAGACCTCGTCGATCTCCCTCGCCTGGCCCTCCGCCTTGAGAATGGCCGCGGCGCGGGCGCCCTCGGCGCGCAGGATCGAGCCTTGCTTGTCACCTTCGGCGGTGAGGATCTGCGCCTGCCGCTGCCCCTCCGCCGAGAGGATCGCGGCGCGCTTGTCCCGCTCGGCGCGCATCTGTTTCTCCATCGCGTCCTTGATGCTCATCGGCGGGTCGATCGCCTTGATCTCCACCCGGTTCACCCGCAGACCCCACTTGCCGGTGGCGTCGTCGAGGACGCTACGGAGCTGGCTGTTGATGCTGTCGCGGGAGGTGAGGGTGCGCTCCAGATCCATGGATCCCACGACGTTGCGCAGGGTGGTCACGGTGAGCTGCTCGACTCCCTGCAGGTAGCTGGCGATCTCGTACGCCGCCGACCTCGGATCGGTGACCTGGAAGTACAGCACCGTGTCGATCTCGACCACCAGATTGTCCTCGGTGATTACCGGCTGAGGCTCGAAGGACACCACCTGCTCTCGCAGGTCGAGCGCCGGGTAGACCCGGTCGATGTAGGGGATGACCAAGCTCAGCCCCGGCGTCAGCGTCCGGTGGAAGCGGCCCAGCCGCTCCACATTGCGCGCTCGGGCCTGCGGAACGATCTGCACCGCCCGCACGACCGTGACGATCGCGAGCAGCGCGATGAGCAGCCCTGCCATCAGCAGGGGCGAGAACTCCATGATCACTCCCGTGGGTAGACGACGGCGGTGGCACCGTCGATCCGGATGACGTCGACGGCATCGCCGCGGGGGATCACGAGCCGCTCGACGAGAGGGCGGGCCGTCCATTCCTCACCACCGATCCGCACCGTCCCGGAGCGGTCGGTGACCTCCTCCAGCACGTAGGCGATCTGTCCGGGTAGCGCGTCCACCCCGAAGCGCGCGGAATGGGGCCGTCGCATGTGCCGTGCGGCGATGGGCCTGACCACCACGACGCCCGCCGCGGCGGCGACGGCGAACACCAGCAGCTGCAACGGCAGCGGCAGGCCGAGCACCGCGGCGCCCGATGTGATCAGCGCGGCGACACCGAGCAGCCCCAACGCGGCGGTCAGGGTGAACGCCTCCGCGACGCCGAGCAGCACCGCAACGATCATCCAGATGATCCATCCCGCCATGGGTGATCCCTCCTGAACCGTCGTGACCGAGCCGTACCTCCTGCGGCGTCGCCGTCCGTACTCGGCGGCGATGCCGGTCCGCGTCGCGGCACATCGGTCCCGCATTCGCGTCGCGCCAGCACCGTCGCGACGAGCACGATCCACAACGGCACCAGCGCGCAGGTGAGGATCAGCAACCCGACATCCCCGAGGCCGGCACGAACGAGTGCAGCCCGACCAGCCCGACCATCGCCAGAACCAGCAGGAGGGCGTAGCCGAGGTGCATCGGGATCCACGACCGCAACAGCGAGTCCGTTCAGGACCGGGTGAGCCGGACAGCGAGCCCCGGGGTCCTGGTCGCTCAGCCGCCCCTCGATCCCGGCAAGAATGCGTTGTTCCACGCGGTGAGAGCGCCACGAGGTCCGCCCTCATCCCGATCTTGTGTCCAGCTCCGGCGCCATGCCGTCCTCCCCGTGCGGGATGCACTCGATCAGTCGCCGGATGGCCCGCGGATCCTCGTCGAGGTCGACACCCAACGGGGGCGTTGCCGGGCCTTCGCACTCGCCGCCTGCCCAGGCCACGACCTCCCATGCGTGCGGCACCAACAGCAGCGGTGCGGCCGGCGAACCCGCGTAGAAGCTCAATGGCGCGTTCGCGACCACGTGGGACGACGACCAGCCATGCGCCGCACTCCACCGCAGCGTCCGACCGGCCAGATCAGCACGACCGACGCAGTACTGGAAGCTCAGACGGATGTCGATGGGATCGGCGTCCGGGCGCGTCTGGGCCCTGAGTCGCAGTCCGCGCCACCAGGCCTCGGTGATCACCTGCGCCCGGTATCCGCGCACGGCGGCGTCTGCGTCCCTGCCGAGGGCGGCGACCAGCGCATCGTTGTCCACCCCGACGAGTCTCTCCGGGCCCAGCCGCGATGCCTATCGGGTCCAACACCCATCTCTGGCGACCCCGGGTCATGGAGACCGGCACGGACCAACACCCGCCGGAATGCTCGATGGAGAGGGCGGTCGCGGCCCTGCGACACGGACAATCGCAGGGCGGGCCCGGCTCGGATGGCGTACCTGGCCAGGTCCAGTCGGTCGCGCACGCCAAGGACTCATGATGTTGGCGCGGTGGCGGAACACGCCGCGGCCAGCAGCGTCGCCGTAGGAGGTGCGAACGTCGCGCGCAGGCAGTCCACGTCGGGCTGGTCGACGACTGCCAGCTGTTCATCTGGCCCGTACGCGAAGGCTGCTCGGGGGCTTCCTCGGCTATCAGGTGAAGTAGCGCAGCCACACGTAGGCGAAGGCGATGACCGTGGAGAATGCGGTGACGATGATGCCGTAGCGGGTGAACTGCCAGAACGAGATCGGGTGGCCCATGCGTGCCGCGATCCCGATCGCGACGACATTGGCGCTGGCCGCGACGGCAGTGCCGTTCCCGCCGAAGTCGGCACCCAACGCGAACGCCCACCACAGCGCCTGGCCCGTCTGCGGGTCGGGCGCCTGGGCCACCAACTCCTCGACGATCGGGGCCATCGTGGCCGTGTAGGGGATGTTGTCGAAGAACGCCCCCAACACCGCAGATCCGAAGATCAGCGCGCCGGCTGCGCCGAGGAAGTCGTCGCCGACCGCGGTGATGACCCAGCCGCCGATGGCGTCGATGACTCCGGTGTGCACGAGCCCGGCGACCATGATGAACAGGCCCATGAAGAACACCAGCGTGGGCCACTCCACCTCGCGCAATACGTCGTCGACGTCGGTGCGCGCGATCAGCATCATGGCGCCGGCACCGACCAGCGCCACGATCGACGGCTCGAGGTGCAGCACCGAGTGCAGCCCGAACGCGGCGACGACGAACGCCAGCACCACCAAACAGCGGGCGAGCAGCCGCGGGTCGGTGATGGCGCGACGCTCCTGCAGCGCCATCACAGCGTCGACGCGATCGGGGTGATAGGCGAAGGAGCGCCGGAACAGGAACCGGGTGAGCACCACGAACAGCGCGAAGATGATGATCACGACCGGGGTCATGTGCACGAGGAAGTCGATGAAGGTCAGTCCGGCCCGACTCCCGATGATGATGTTGGGCGGGTCGCCGATGAGGGTGGCGGCGCCGCCGATGTTGGCCGCCAGGATCTCCGCGATCAGGTAGGGCTGCGCCTTGATGCCCAGCCGGTTGCAGATCACCACGGTCACCGGCGCGATAAGCATGACGATCGTGACGTTGTCCAACAGCGGCGACGCGATCGCGGTGATGCCCATCAGCATCACCATCAGCCGGTAGGGACGTCCCCGGGAGCGCTTCGCTGCCCAGATCGCGAGGAAGTCGAACAGGCCGGTCTGCTTGACGATCCCGACGATGATCATCATTCCGAAGAGCAGGAAGATGACGTTCCAGTCGATGCCGGAGTGCTCGGAGAAGAACACCTCCGAACCCGGGGTCAGGCCGAGCACCGTCATCAGGCCGGCAGCGACCAGCACGACCTTGACCTTGTCGATCTTCTCCGTAGCGATGTAGTAGAAACCGACCAGGAAGATTCCCAGCGCGCCGACGGCGCTGACCCAAGGCATGGGTGTCCTCCGAACAGGTCGAGGCGAGCCGCCCGCGAGGGTCTGCGGGCGGCGCGCGGGCAACGGGCTCCCGCGATCGGCAGGGTCAGCCCGTGTGCGGGCGGCCTTCGGCGAGGCGGGCCATCAGCCGATCCAGCGTGATCGCGCCCAGCAGCACGCCGCGGGCGTCGGCTGCGTCGTCCACCACGGCGACGAGCGGGCTGCGCACCCGCGCCATCAGCGCGGCGATCTCCAACAGCGTCGCGTCCGCACCGATCACAGCAGGTTTGCCGAGGCTCTTGGGCAGGCAGTCGCCGACGGTGAGCTCGCCCAGCTCGTCCCAGAAGACGTCGGCGTGCTGCTCGTCGATGGCCCGGGCGAGCGAGGGGTCCTCCCGGTGCACCCGCGGCACCGTCAACAGCAGCACCTGCGTGCCCGGCAGTACGGTGACCGGCCGACCGTCGGTGTCGACGACGACCAGGCCGGGCAGGTGAGCGCCGGCCATCACCTGCACCGCCGCCGAGACCCGCACATCGGGAGTCACCGTCGGCACCGGCAGGGCGAGCTGGCGAGCTCTCATGGGGCGTTTCCCCCGTGGTCGATGGGTCTGGGCGGGCTCCGGCCGACGCGGTTGCGGCAGGGACTCTACGTGCGCGGAGGTGCTCACGCCCGGCTCCCGTGCAGCGCCGAACCCATTCCTGCGCCGGTCCGTTCGAGCCCGTCCAGCCGGTCGGGCACCTGTCGCGAGTGCAACAGGTCGGCGAGACGGTCTGCCTCGTCGGGCTCCAGCGTCACCTCCTGGGCCGACCGATCCGGATCGAGAGCGGCCTCGTACCCGTAACAGAGCAGCGTGCGCGCGCCGGAGTGCTCGGCCAGCAGCCCGAGCCGGCCACCCCGGCGGGTCCGGCACACGTGCAGCACGCCCCGTCCGGGCACGGTGGTCGAGTGGATCTCCATCGTCGTTCACGTCCTCTCGTCGTCGACCGGAGCGGCGGTCGCCGCCCAGCGCACGAGCTGCCCGTCGACGGCGACGGCGGCGCCGCGCAGCACCACCGGCCCCACCTCGATCCCCCAACGGGAGAACTGCTCGACGACCGGCTCCACGGGCAGCACCGGATCGGTGGCGGTCGCCAGCTCGGCCAGGTCGTGCGCCGCGACGTACCGGCGCACGATCGCCTCCACGGCGGCGTCCACGGCGGCCCACGCGCTGCCCGACGGCGCGCCGGGTGAACCGGCGAACAGGTCCAGCTCGGCAGCCCGACACGTCACCGTCGCCGTAGCGGTGATCCTGACGCCGTCAGCTGTCACCGCCGCGAGCACGTCGACCGTCAGCTCCCGGGGCAACACCGACACCTCCACGCAGCGCGCCGCGGGCGGCCACACCGCGACCAGGCCCGGGCCACGGACCCTGTTGCGGCCGCGCCGTCCGGCCACCACCAGCCGCAGATGCGGCGGCACCAGGCGCACCACGCAGACCGCGAGCACGACCGCGGCCAGCGCACCGACGACGACGAACCCCAGCAGCGGGTCTCCGGCGGGCGCAGAGCCGTCGCGCACCTGCCCGGACATCGGTTCGCCGCTCACGCCGTCGAGTCTCGGCGACCGGCCCGGTCCCCACCATCAGGTCCGACACCCACATCCCGTGGGGGACGGCATGTAGCCACGATGGGGTCCACCACGGATAGACACCGCATGCGGGGGCCAGCGAAGCTGGGTCCATGCGCACGCCGACGGACCGCCTGTCGCGGCGCATCGTCCTGATCAACGCGGCCGTGTTCGCCGTCGGCACCCTGCTGTTGGCGATCTCGCCCGCGACGGTGTCCGCGCCGGTCCTGCCTACTGAGATCCCGGTCCTGGCGATCGGGCTGGTCGTCATCCTCGCCGCGAACGCGCTGCTGCTGCGCCGCAGCCTCGCCCCGATCAACGCGCTGACCGACGTGATGGCTCGCGTCGACCTGTTGCGCGGCACCGACCGCGTCGCCACACCCGGCAACGGTGATCTCACCAGCCTCGTCGAGGCGTTCAACACGATGCTCGACCGGTTGGAGGCCGAACGCAGCGCCAGCAGCGGGCACGCACTGGCCGCGCAGGAGGCGGAGCGGCGCCGCATCGCACGTGAGCTGCACGACGAGATCGGGCAGGGACTCACCGCGTCGTTGCTGGTGCTGCGGCGCACCGCGGACCGCGCGCCTGCGGAGCTGCGCGACGAGCTGCATTCGGTGCAGGAGACGGTGCGTTCCTGCCTCGACGACGTGCGCACCGTCGCGCGGCGGCTACGGCCCGACGTGCTGGAGGATCTCGGTCTGGTCAGCTCACTCACCGCGCTGGCGTCGGAGTTCGCTGACACCACAGACGTCAGCGTGGTCCGATCCATCGACCCGGACCTACCCCCGCTGCCCAGCGACGTCGAACTGGTGCTCTACCGCGTCGCGCAGGAGGCGATGACCAACATCGCCCGGCACGCGGACGCCCGGCACGTGGCGCTGAGCCTGACCAGGCAGGGCCGATCAGTGGTCCTTCGGGTACGCGACGACGGACGCGGCGGGGTGGCGACCGAGGGCGCAGGCATCCGCGGGATGCGCGAGCGGGCGCTGCTCGTGGGGGCACGGCTGCGGTTCGCCACACCGCCCGGCGGCGGCACCGAGGTATACCTGGACGTGCCCTTCGGGTCCACGGCATGACGATTCCGCCCACGGAGCCGACCCGGATCCTGCTCGCCGACGACCACGCGCTGGTCCGTCACGGTCTGCGGCTGATCATCGATGCAGAAACCGACCTGACCGTTGTTGCCGAGGCTGCCGACGGGCAGGAGGCCGTCGACGCACTGGTCGGGCCGCGGGCAGTGCGGGGGATCGATCTCGCCGTGCTCGACATCGCGATGCCCCGCCTGACCGGTATCCAGGCCGCACGCGAGATTTCCCGGCGCGCCCCGGACGTGCGCCTGCTGATGCTGTCGATGTACGACAACGAGCAGTACTTCTTCGAGGCGCTGAAGGCCGGCGCGTCGGGCTACGTGCTCAAGTCGGTCGCCGACCAGGACCTGCTGGAGGCGTGCCGGGCGGCGGTGCGCGGCGAACCGTTCCTGTACCCGGGCGCGATGACCGCGCTGATCCGCAACTACCTGCACCGCCACCGGCACGGCGAACGCCTGCCTGCCGCCATCCTCACCCCGCGCGAGGAGCAGATCGTGAAACTCATCGCGGAGAGCAACACCTCCCGCGAGATCGCCGACGCGCTCACGATCAGCGTCAAGACCGTCGAGCGGCACCGCGCCAACATCCTGCAGAAACTCGGCATGCGCGACCGCCTCGACCTCACCCGCTACGCCATCCGCGCAGGCCTCGTCGAGCCATGACCGCACGAGCAGTACAACGACCACATCGCTGAGGTCTGCTCCACCCGCCGCCGAAGCAGAACCCCAGGCTGCTCACCGATCCCGCCACTGCCCTCCCACGTCGAGCCGCGACTGCGGCGGCAGATCTGCAGGGTCAATACGGCGCTGGCGCTGATCGCAGCAACCGGCAGAGATCACTCGGTGCTGCCCCACCTAGCGCAGAACACCGTCGCGTTCGCAGGCCGCGGTTGCTCCTCAAACGAGGAACCCGATCTGAGAACGCCGGTGACGCGACACCGATGCCTCGCTCCGATCGATCGCGCCGTGTGTCCATGGGTGTCCGTGTCTATGGGTGTCAGCACCGATGGACCTGTGCCGGCAGGAGGCGGACAATTCGGATGGAACACACACCCTGCGGAGGTGACCAATGGCGATCACACCGTCTGAGCCGGATGTACCGCTGCCCTTGACCGACCGCGAGCAGCGAATCCTCGACGCGATCGGGCAGGACCTGACCCTGGAGTCGCCGGGCCTATGCAAGCAGCTGAGCGCGCTGCCTGCCACACAGGCCGGCCGGCGCGGCGGATCCATCGACGACGTGATCTGCGTCGTGGTCGTCCTTGTCGTTCTCGGGATACTCCTGCCGCGGGAGTGGTTCGCTGCGGCCGTCCTCATCGTGGTGATGGCACTCCCGGCAATTCTCGCAGCGCTTTACCGTCCGAGGAGTGACCATGCCGGCAGTGACGGCAACGAGACGAACGGCCGCGAGCCCAACGGGGACGACATCCGCTGACTCGTCTGCACCACCGAGGTCACGACTCATCGACGGAGAATGATGATCCAGCCGATGGCGGAGCGAACGTGTGCAACGACCGCGACGTCGCAGCACAACTCGCCCTCGTCTGTGCAGTAGTCGGCAATGTTGATGTCGATCATCGTGGATGTCGATCAGTGCCGACGCAGCAGCTGGTGCGGGCCATCGCGGTGGCAGGCTCACTCGCCCAGGTCAATCAGGGTGACCGCGCGCTCTGAGCACGTCGCCACACGTGCGGCAGGCGTGTCGCTGTTCCCTTCGGCCGTTCTGGCGCTCCGTCATGGCGTCTGGCCGGCGAGAGATTGGTGTTGTGGTGGATCCGCATCCGGAACGTGAGCACCTGCGGCTGGCCACGATCGGTTCTGGCCTGCTCGTCGCGTCCGCGCCCACCTTTTGGCAGGGCGTATGGCTGGTGGCAGTGATGGGAGTAGCGGTGTCCCTGGAGGTCGGCTTGCGGAGCCGGATTATGCCGGCGCAGAGCCCGTGACAGTAATGATCGGCGTCGGCCCGGCGCGGCCTCGCTTGAAGCGCCCCGGGTCTGGTGGAGGTGTTGAAGCCACGGGAAGGTGGTCTTCGTGCCGGCACCGAGGAAGTTCAGCGATGAGATGAGGGAGCGGGCCCAGCGGATGGTCCGGGAGGCCCGTCAGCAAGAGCCGGGTCTGTCGGTGAACGCCGCGTGTAAGCGGATCGGCCCGCAGTTGGGAATCTTGCCCGACACACTGCGCGGCTGGTGCAAGCAGGCCGACATCGACGACGGTCTCGCCGCGGGGACCACGACCAGCGACCGCGACGAGCTGGTGCGGCTGCGCCGGGAGAACGCCGAGCTGCGGCGGGCCAACGAGATCCTCAAGACTGCGTCGGCGTTTTTCGCCTCGGCGGAGCTCGACCGCCGACTGCGGTGATCGTCGACTACATCGACGCGCACCGGGACCGTTTCGGGGTCGAGCCGATCTGTCGCGTGCTGGGCGAGCACGGGGTCACGATCGCCCCAAGCGGCTACTACGCGGCCAAGACCCGCCCGCCGTCGCGGCGGGCGCTGTCCGACACTGTGCTGAGCGAGACGATCGAGGCCACCTTCTGGGACCGGGCGAAGGGCCGCGGTGTGTACGGGGCCCGCAAGATGTGGCACCAGCTGCGCCGCGACGGTGTCACCGGCGCGGGCGCTGCGCCGGTGGCGCGGTGCACCGTGGAACGGCTGATGCGCCAGCTGGGCTTACGCGGGGCCCGGCGTGGACGGGCGGTGGTGACCACCCGGCCCGACCGCCACGCCGAGCGGGCACCGGATCTGGTCGAGCGAAACTTCCGTGCGCGGCGACCGAACGCCTTGTGGGTGGTTGATCTGACCTACGTGCCGACCTGGTCAGGGACGGTGTTCACCGCGTTCGTCTCCGACGTGTTCTCCCGGCGCATCGTCGGCTGGCGCTGCGCGGCGTCGATGCCGACCGAACTCCCTCTCGACGCCCTGGAGATGGCGCTGTGGACCCGCGATACCGCAGGCCACACCGTCGACGGGCGGTTCGACGGGTTGATTCATCACAGCGACGCGGGCAGTCAGTACTGCGCCATTCGGTACGGCAACCGGCTCGCCGAGGCCGGCGCGGTCGCTTCCATCGGCTCGGTCGGGGACAGCTATGACAACGCCCTGGCCGAGTCGGTGATCGGGCTCTACAAGACCGAGTGCGTGCGTCGCGACGGGCCGTTCCGCACGGTCGATGATCTCGAGCTGGCCACCGCCAGCTGGGTGCACTGGTTCAACACCCACCGGCTGCACTCCATGATCGGCAACCGTAATAGGAGCCCTCCATAGACGACGTGGGCGGCCCGTCACGGACGCGCGACGATGGTCCACTTCCCCGCGCTTTGACCTGCATCAGTGCAGCGTTCGTCCCGTTGCCGGGGAACATGACGGTGCCGGAGAACGAGCCGGTGACGTTCACCGGCAGCGCGGGGACGACAAGTCCGTCCATGGCGACCTGCACGGCGAAGTGGTTGTAGCCCTGCGGATCCTTGTGTGTGACATCGGCAGTTCTCGGCCCGGTCGTGAAGAGCACGACGTCGTCGCCGTCTCCGGATACCGTCGCGCCGGCTGGGTACTGCTTGACCGAGCTGGCGTCGGTCACGGTGAGCTCCCACGGGCCGGTGGCCGTCACCTGGATTCGACTTGTCGTGCCGCCGCGCACGCCCAGCCAGCGCTTCCCGACGTACTTCCCGTTGCTCACATAGACCAGGTCAGAGTCGATCTCCGCATCGGTCTTGACGGTGACCTGGCCACGGCATCGCGAGCAGTCCAGCGTCATGACCCCGAGCTGGATGGGCGTGGTGAGGTCGACGACCGTCGCGCCATTGCCGGTGACGGTCTGCGGGACGTAGGCGACCGGTGCCGGCGGTGCGGTCGTGGCCGCGGCGGGCGTTGTCGCCGGTGCTGGTGCGGCGGTCGGTGCCGCGGTCGGTGTGGAGGAACAGCTGGCCACGATCGCGGCGAGAGCGAGTGCAGCGGCGGCCATGACGAGGCGCATGAGACGGATCTCCGAACGAAGCTGAGCGGGATGCGCCGGACTGTTCGCTCGTCGTGGTTGCGCTGTTACGACGTGCATCGGCCGGCTCAGACCATCGATCCGCCTGCGGTCTGTTCGAGCGCGCGCCCCGAGCTGAGCCGGGGGGCGTTCGAAACCGGTGGCCACGGGCTTCTGCGACAGTGCGCGTTCCGTACACGGTTCTGCGACAGCGTCGGTACGTGTGTGATCTGCGGCGATCAATGGCGTAGATCCTGCGGCGGTATCTGGCGCGCATGACGATGTGGTCGCGCCGGTCATCGAGCCGCTGGACGTGCGCGGCCTGAGCTGGCAACAGCTTCGCCGCATCGGGGCACGCATCGCTCGACGTCCTCATACGGCAGCGGCTGTGGTGGTGGCAGTGACGAAGGCTCCTCGGCCCGAGGGTCCCGGGGTCCGGTTATAGGTCTGACGAGGCGGGGAACGCAACCGCAATTCGCCGCGCCTGCGGTGCCGCGCCCCGTTCCGTGTGTCCGCGCGCGCCGCCGGGACCGGCCGCCAGGCCGCATGCCCGGCGAGCGCTTGCGCGGGCACAGTGCGCAGCACGGGGCGCGGCGCCGCAGGCGCCGCCTTGAACAAGTAGGGAAAGTCTGAACACGCGCGCGCTATCGCAGGTCAACCGGCAATGAGCTGCACTCCGTCGTGCGCGCGGGTGGCGACGCCGCCGTCGAGCGCATCGAGCACGCGCACAGCATAGGCGGGGGCCATGCGGTCGCTGACTTCGTCGCGGGTGAGCCACTGGACGCGCTGTGACTCGTCGGTCACTGTCGGGGCTCCAGCGACGGGGCGGCACCGGAAGACGAGCGCGACCACGCCGCGGGTCAGGTTCTTGTAGGCGCCCGTGAGGCGTTCAACCTCGACCTGGACACCAGTCTCCTCGGCGACTTCGCGCCGGACTCCGGCCTCGAAGGTCTCCCCCAGTTCGAGCACTCCGCCCGGCGGTTCCCAGTGGGCGTTGTCGCGGCGCTGCACCGCCAGGATGCGCCCGTCCTCGCGCACCACGATGCCCGCGACGCTGACGGAGTGCTTCGGCGTGCCGGCCATCTGCATTGCCTTCCCGTGGACTGCGGGTGGCTACACTATCGCTTGTCTGGACAACTGGAGGAGTTGAGGCACTTGTTGGGCACGCTCGACCGTGGTAGCGATCGGCCTCCGTACAGGCAGATCGCCGATCACCTGCGTGCAGCTATCGACGGGGGCGAGCTGCGCGCCGGGGACAAGCTCCCCTCCGAGTCGGAGCTGACGCGCCACTACAGCGTTGCGCGCATGACGGCCCGACAGGCAATCCAGGAGCTGCGCACCGAGGGGCGCGTAGTCGCCGAGCACGGTCGGGGCGTGTTCGTACGGCTCCCCGCGCCCGTGCGCCGCCTCGCCTCCGACCGGTTCGCGCGCAAGCATCGCGACGCCGGTCAGGCCGCATTCCTGGCCGAAGCGGAGAAGGCCGGCGTACGGCCCCGCGTCGATCAGATCGAGATCACGCGCGGTGCTCCCCCACCCGACGTCCAGGAGCGGCTTCGGCTCGACGACGGCGAAGAGGTCGTGGTGCGCTCGCGGCGCTACCTGGCCGACGAACGCCCCATCGAGACGGCCATCTCGTTCCTGCCGATGTCGATCGCGGAAGGCACTCCGATCATGGAGTCCAACACCGGCCCCGGTGGCGTGTACGCCCGGCTGGAGGATGCTGGCCACGAGTTGGACCACTTCGTCGAAGAGGTCACCGCGCGCATGCCCACGAGCGACGAGCGGCGGCGCCTGGAGCTGCCCGACGGCGTGCCCGTCCTCGTCGTTGTCCGCACGGCTTATGACACGACGGGTCGGCCGCTGGAGGTCTGCGACACGGTCAAGGCCGCACCCGCGTACGTGCTGGAGTACGACTTCCCCGCTCGCTGACAGACCCTCCACAACTCGTCTAGAGGACCCCTTGCGGACTCGTCTAGACGTGTTGTTCCTTGCAGTCATGACCGGCCAAACCCACCCCCTCGCCCACCCTGACCGTCCCGCGACCGACGACGCCGGGGTCAGGTCTCGGAGACCGAGCTGAGCAGATGCCGATCAGCTCCCGTCCGGGAGTGGCGGGACCGGGGGCTGCAGGTAACCGATTCCCATCCCGACAACCCAGTCGGCGGCATCCGTGTCGAGGTCCCACGGACGTCCCAGGAGAATCTGTCGCAGCCCAGCCCGATCGATGGCCTGTGCGGGTTCGACCAGCCGAACCCGGTCACGGCCCGGAAGCCGCCAGTGCTCATGCTCCGGATCATCGAGAACCGCCAGGAACGTCGTCACCAGCCGCGGCCAGCCCGGTGTCCCCCACCATCTTCGACACGCCAGCCCGCCATGCGCGGCCGACCGCCACATGGCATGCCGGGCACCGCGGTCCTCCGCCATCGCCGCAAACGATCCCATCGCGGCATCCGCATGGTCGACGTACTCCTCCAGTCCGGTTACCGCCAGCTCGGCCAGCGTCAGCCCGATCGGCAACCGGCGGCTCGGCTTCACCAACCACCGCCAGATCCGCACAGCCAGCTGCTCGACGGCGTCGGTGTCCAGGCCGTCCAGCACCCTGGCTGACTCGCCCGATGACACGCCGATGTCCGAGCGCCACCGCCGCACGATCTCCCGCACCCGCCACGTCGTGTGCGCGTTCACCCGCAACATCGCACCGTCGGTCAAGGACCGCGGCTGGCGTGCCAGACCTCCACCGGACTATTGCGCCATGCGGAGTTGACGATCCCCACCGCCGCAAGATCGAGCACCGGCCCGATGCAGAACGGATCGATCCCGGCCTGATGGCGCAGGATTGCCTCCAGCAGCGCCTCCTCTCGCGGGCGGGACAGTTCTCCGTCGGCAGCGCTGTCGCTGTCGACTCCGTTCACGTCAGCCTCCCTGCCCTGTTCAGTTCGAGAGCGGCGGCGGATGGTGTCGCATCGAGTTCGGGTCGGGGAAGCCGAGGCTGCGGTAGCCCGGCGCCCGCTTGCGCAGCGAGGACGCGAGCACTCCGGTCTGGATGTCGTGGTAGTCGTTCACCTCGACCACGTGTTTGCCCGGCGCCGGGCGCAGCACCCGCCCGACGTACTGCACCAGCCGCCCCTTGAACGCGATCGGTGCGGCGAGGAACAGCGTGTCGAGAGGGGGACAATCGAAGCCTTCCCCGACATATGGCCCCGTCGCGACCACGAGGAGCGGCCTGTCACCGGGCAGCAGCCGTTCGAGTGCGTCGCGACGTTGCCCGGCGGCCATCCCGCCGCGCAGCACGACCGGATCGTGTCCAGCCACCCGCAACAAGTCGGCGAGCAGCGCGACGTGCGCGGTCCACTGGGTCAGGACCAGACAATGCCGGCCACGGGCAAGCGCGGCCACGACGTCGGCGAGCACCTGATGGTTGCGCGAATCGTCGGCAACAAGGTCGCGGTAGACGGCCGCGATCCCGCCAGGAGCCGACGGGTCGGCGTCGCCGCGGTAGACGAAGTCGGTCAGATGAACGGTGAGAGATCGTTCCGGTGTCCCACCGGCCGCCGCGGCGGCGAGGGTGCCCGGCTCTGGTGCCTGCACGGTGTGCCGGACCGGGCCCAGCTGCAGCGCGATCAGATCGTCGAGCTCGTCGCGGCGATACGGGGTCGCGGTCAACCCGAGCCACCGCCGGGCCGGGATCTGCCGCACCGCGTTCTCGAAGGCCGCGGCCGGGATGTGGTGACACTCGTCGACCACCACGAAGCCGTAGCCGGCGGTCAGATCCGGCAGGTCGTCACGACGGGCCAGGGTCTGCAGCGTCACCACATCGACCACGCACAGCCGACCACACGAGGGCTGCGATCAGCAGACCGATGATCGCGAAGAGGATGAAGGCAGGCGGCGCCAACCCTCCGATCCTGGCGGGGTCGGCGCCGAGCGCCTGCGCGGCGAGCGACAGCGCGGTGTTGATCACGGCCGAGGCAGCACCTGCGGTGAGAACGGACAAGCCGATCCCGCGCAGGACGGACACGCTCCCGATCGGGCGGCGGATGAGGTCATCGTGGAAACACCCTTCAGGCGGACGGCCAGGTGCCGGCAGCGATGTTCTCCTCCAGGTGCCCGACGCTGCCGGTGCCCGCGATCACGACCGTGACGGGCGAGCGGGCGAGCAGCCACGCGAGCCGCGCCTGCGTTGCCGTCTGCCCCTGCCCGACGGGCGGGGTGTCGGCCGCGCCGTAGCCGAGCGGCCCCCACGGCAGGTACGGAATGCCGTTCTCCGCGCAGAACTCGAGGGTCGGGGTGTCGGCCTGGTTGCCGTAGCTGAACATGTTCGACACACTCGCGACCGGGCCGCGTGCTTGCGCCCGGCGCAACTGGTCGAGCGTGACGTTCGACAGCCCGACGTGCCCGATCCGCCCCTCGGCCTGCATCTCCAGCATTGTGTCGAACGCGCTGTCGAACGACACACCGTCGAACACGTTGTCGCTGTTCATCCATCTCAGGTGGGTGAGCGGGACGGTGTCGACACCGAGCACGGTCCGGTCGCGGTGGTTGCTGGCCCGCAACTGCTCGGGGCGGTAGTCCGGCTTGGGCGGGTGGCCGTCGTAATCCGCCCTGGCGCCTGCCTTGGTCGCCAGCACGAGGTCGGCCGGATAGGGCCGTAGCGCTTGGGCGATGAACCGGTTCACGACATCACCGCCGCCGTAGTACCAGGCGGTGTCGATCACCCGGACCCCGAGCTCGACGGACCTGCGCAGCACCGTCAGGGCGGCGTCGGGCCCGGCCGATCGCAGTTGCATGGCTCCGAATCCCATGCGCGGCACCGTGTGTCCCGCGATGGAGATCGTGCCCGCTGCCGTCGCGTCAGTTGTTGTCATGACCGGCCTTCAGGTGCTCGTCGAAGAAGCCGACGATGCGCTTGCGCGCGTGTGTCGCGGACTCGTCGTGGTAGTGCGCGCCGGTCAGGTTGCCGATCATCGCGAAGACCCGCGGCACCTCGGCGGGATCGTGGTCGTTCAGGAACCCGTGCCCGGCGTCCGGGTACTCCATGACGTCGTGGGCGACGCCGTTCGCGGTCAGCGCCGCGTCCAGTTGCGCTGCCGCGCCGCGCAGTGTGCGGTCCTTGCCGCCGAAGCTGCCCACGATCGGGCAGGCCCCGTCGAGGAAGCTCGCCGCGTCCTTGGGCACCGTGCCGTAGTTGATGCTCGACGCCGAGAAGCCGTGCCCGGGCGCCAGCAGCAGCGAGAACGCCCCGCCGATGCAGTAGCCGATCACCCCGACCCGGTCCGTGCAATCGTCGCGACCCGACAGCCACTGCCGGACCGACTCGACGTCGTCGAACGCGCGGCCGCGACGGTCCCGCAGGTCCCGGAAGATCGACCGCAGGCACGCCACCCGGCCACCCCAGTGGAACAGGTTGGGCGCGACCGCGAGGAATCCCTCGGCGGCGAGCCAGTCGGCCTGCGCTTTGACGTCTGCGGTGTACCCGAGGATGTCGTGGATCACCACCACGCCCGGCCACGGCCCTGGGCCGTCGGGTACGGCCAGGTAGGCGGGCATCCTGCCCTGCTCGATCGCGATCGTCAGCTCAGCCACGGGGCCGCCGCTCCATTCGTTCACGTGGGAGGATCTGTCAGTCACTGACGATACCACGGTAGCGTCAGCGACTGACGAAACCCCGGGTAGACTTCGGCAGTGCCACGAAGCGGGGAACAAGTGCGCAGACGCTTGCAGGAGGCGGCGCTCGCCCTGTACAGCCAGCACGGCTACGACGCGACGACCGCCGCGGAGATCGCCGCCGAAGCCGGCGTCACCGAGCGCACCTTCTTCCGCCACTTCCCGGACAAGCGCGAGGTGCTGTTCAACGGCGAGGAGGCCTTCCGCGCGGCGTTGGCGCACGCCGTCGCCGCCGTGCCGGAGGCGACCGCACCACTGGCCGTGCTGCGGCAGGCCTTCCCCGCGGTGCTGCCGATCCTGCAGATGAACCAGCCCTTCGCGGCGCCCCGGTTCGCGATCATCGCGGCAACACCGGCACTGCGCGAACGCCAGCAGGCCAAGATCGCCTCGTTCCAGCAGGCCGCGACCGAAGCCCTCCGGGCGCGCGGGATCCCGGACCGACAGGCGACGCTCGCCGCCCAGGTCGGCATGGCGGCCCTCGCCCAGGCGATCCGCGACTGGATACGCGATCCGACGGCGGATTTCGACGCTTTGCTCACGGTCGCCTTCCGCGACCTGCGCGAACTCGGCCTCTAGGCCGCCTAGCCGGATCGCGCCCGAGGATTGACACCCCTCTCAAGCGTGTCGTATGTATTACGTATGACGAACTGGTCCGAGCCCGCACCATGAGCATCCAGGTCATCGGCGCCGTGGTCCTCCTTGCCGTGTTCGTCGTCGGGACACTGACGAGAGTCAATCTCGGCGCGCTGGCACTGGCCGGCAGCTTCGTACTCGGCCTCTGGCTCGCCCACGAGGACCTGAAGACCCTCCTCTCGGGCTTCCCCGCCGATCTGTTCCTGGTGCTGTTCGGCGTGACCTATCTCTTCGGGATCGCCACCAGCAACGGGACGATCGACTGGGTGGTGGCCGCCGCCACCAGGGCGGTCGGCGCCCGACGTGGCGCGATCCCGATCGTCGTCTTCGTGATCTCGGCGATCCCCACGGCCATCGGCGCGGCCGGACCCGCCGCTGTCGCACTCCTCGCACCGACCGCCGCGCGGATCGCCGAGCGGAACGGGATCAACCCGATACTTGCCGGGCTCCTCGTCGTGCACGGAGCCACCGCAGGCGCCTTCTCCCCCGTCAACCCCGCCGCCGTCATCGTCACCGCGACGATGCAGCGGAGCGGGTTGAGCGTCGATCCCGCCCTGCTGTTCGTCGGGAACTTCCTCTACAACACCGTGCTCGGCGCCGTCCTGCTGCTCGTCTTCCGCGTTGGCGCACGCCGCCTGGAGGTCGTTCCGGTCGGCGCCGGCACTGGCGAGCCCGAGGCCGCGGAACAGCCGGATCGACCGCCCTTCACGGTCGTCATCGGCGCGACGCTCGTCGCGTTCGGGCTCGTCGCGGCCGGCTCGGTCCTGCTCAGGCTGGACGTCGGCGTGCTGGCCGTCGTGCTGGCCATCGCGCTGCACCTCGCGTTCCCGGCCTCGTCCGCCGCGGCGATGCGCAAGGTGAGCTGGGACGTCGTCCTGCTGATCTGCGGGATCCTGACCCTGGTGGCGACACTGCAGCGGATCGGCACCGTCGAACTGGTCGGACACGCCATCGCCGGCCTGGACTCGCCCCTGCTGGGCGCGCTCCTCATCCTGTTCCTCGCTGCCCTGGTGTCGTCGATGGCGTCGAGCACCGGGACGCTGGGCGCCGTCATCCCCCTCTCGCTGCCGCTGCTCGCCGGGGGCGCGATCGGCACTCCCGGCTTCGCGGTGGCGCTGTCGGCGTCCGTCACGGTCGTGGACGCCTCCCCCTTCTCGACGAACGGGGCGCTCGTGCTGGCCGGCCTGCCGGAGGACGAACGACCGCGGGCGTACCGGATGCTCCTGACGTGGGGCGCGGCGATGGTGGTGACCGCACCGATCGTCACCTGGATCGTGTTCGTGCTGCTCCCCTCCTGAGCCTGTGCTCCGATCGTTGCGTAGCATCGCCGTTTGTATGACGAACTCGGAGGTGCGCTGTGGTCGGGGCCGCGAAGTCCAGCCTTCGCCTCGAGCGGGACGAGGACCTGCTGCGCGACCGCGTGGTGGCCGTCATCCGGAACGCGATCTTCACCGGTGAGTTTCCCCCGGGGATGCGGCTGATCGAGCGGGAGCTCATCGAGCAGATCGGGGTGAGTCGGACCTCCGTGCGGGAGGCGCTGCGCCACCTGCAGTCGGAAAGCCTGATCGAGTCGACCGAGACCCGTGGCCTCCGCGTCACCGTGTTGACGGAGGCCGCCGTCCGCCACCTCTACGAGGTCCGCGAACCGCTGGAGTCGACCGCCGCCCGCCTGTTCGTGGCCCACGCGACCGACGACGAGGTCGACGAGCTCGCCCGCGTCGGGCAGAAGCTCTTCACTACCTCCACCGAGCAGTCCGCCGTCGACGAGCGGATGGTCGCCGTGCTCGAGTTCGATCGCCGACTCCTCGACGGGGCCCGAAACCCGCTGCTCAGCGAGATGCACGGCTCGATCACCGCCCGGATCCAGGTGCTGCGGCGGCTCTCCATCAGCGCGCCGGAGCGGGCCACGGCAGTCGCCGCCGAGTACGAGGCGCTCGTCGACGCGATCAAGCGGCGCTCCAAGCGCTCGGCGGCGGCCGCCGCCGCGGCACACGTCTCGGCCGCCTGCGTCGCCGCTCTCAAGGTGTTGGCGGCGCAGTCGGACCAGGCCTGACGGTCAGCGGGCCAGCTGCAGGATCGCGCGCAGTGCTGCCTCGGACTCGATGGGCAGCAGGTTGTTCTCGACGACCATCCGGTGCTTCATCCCCAGGGGGATCGCCTCGTCGATGTGGGCGTCGGTGATGCCGAGGTCGGTGAGGCTGGTCGGCATGTCGAGCCGTTGCAGCAGCTCGAGGACGACCTCGTCGAACGTGTCGTCGTCCCGGCCGAGTAGCGCCAGCAGGCCGTCGTACGCGCCGACACCGGCCCCTTCGAGCCACCGGGCCTGGGCGAGCATGAGCACGCAGGCGAGCGCGCTGTGGGGCACGCCGGCCACCGGTGCCAGCACGTGGACCATGTAGTGACTGAAGCCGTGGGGGGCCGACAGCTGCCCCAGCCCGGTGTAGTAGCTCGCGCGTTGGCAGGCCATCCGGGCGTCGGTGTCGGTCTCGATCCGCGGCAGGTTCTGCACGAAGAGCTGGATGGCCTTCTCAGCGAGCAGGCTCGCGAGCGGTTCCGGCCGGGCCGCGCACAGCGTGTTCACCGCGTGGTCCAGCCCGCGCAACGCGCTGCTCAGCAGGAGTCCCCGTGGGGTGTGGGCAAGGATGTCGGGGTCGTAGACGAGCACCTGCGGGGCACCCGCCCGCACGAGGTAGAGCGTCTTCGTGCGCGAGGCGGTGTCGACGGGTGACGTGCCCGGCGTGACCTCGGCCGTCGAGAGGGTCGTGGGCACGCAGAACTGCCGGATGGCGGGTGGTCCCTGCCGTACCGCGATCAGCTGGCCGTCCACGATGGAGGCACGGAGCGGTTCGAGCTGCGCGGCCTCCGTGACCTGTTCGGACAGGCACAACTGGACCATCTTGCACAGGTCGATGACCGAGCCGCCGCCCACCGAGACGAGCACGTCGGGCCCGATCTGGCGGGCGTACGCGGTGACCCGCAGGACGTCGTCGACGGGAGCGTGCTCATGCACATCGTCGGTGAAGCCCACGCTGGTGCCCCCGAGCCCGTCGACGATGGCCGAGACCGCATCGGTGTTCCGGTTCAACGACCGGGACGCGACGACGAGCGCGCGGCGGTGGCCGTAGCGGTCCAGCAGACCGCGGAGATCGATGGCCGAATTCGCGCCGCTGACGACCCGCTCGGGCCCGGGGTGGATGTACGTCGTGGGGGCAGGCAAGGGAGACCTTTCGTCAGCCGAGGGCGGAAGGAAGGACGAGCAGCGTCCAGGTGATCGGCGGCGCCAACACGACGAGGTAGCCGGTGTAGATCAGGAGCTTGCGCTGGAAGACCGCCTTGTCGACGCCTTCGGTATTGGCCAGCACGAGCGCTCCGAAGGTGGAGAACGGGCTGACGTCGACGACGGTGGCGCACAGGCCGACGGCCACGACGACCATGATCGGGTCGGCGCCGGCAGCCACGGCGAGCGGCAGCGACAGCGGGATCACCACGCCGAGGATCCCCAGCGAGGACGCCATCGCCGAGACCGCTGCGGCGATGAAGCAGGCGAGCAGGAGGGCGAGGATAGGACTGCCGAGCGCGGTGATGGCCTGCGTCGTGTAGGTGATCGCCCCGACGTTGTCCATGAGCTCGACGTAGGTCAGCACGCCGCAGACCAGCAGCACAGTGGACCAGGAGATGCGGGAGACGGACTCGACCCGGACGTTCTTGGGCGACAGGACCACCAGGATGACGGCCACGAGGAACGCCGTTAAGCCGGTGTCGAGCTTCCAGACGCTGATGGCGACCAGGAAAGCGATGATCGCACCGAAGGTCGCCACGTGCGCCGGGGCGGGGCGGAGATCGGCCCAGGATCGGCCCTCGTCGTCCACCACCACGGACGTCGCGGCGGGCGCCGTCGCGACCGCCCCTCCGCCCGTGGGCAGGGAGCCGGAACCGACGGCGGTGGGGGTACCGCCACCCGTTGCCTCCGTGTCGGTATCCGGACGCCCACCGATGAGGTTGCGGCCGCCGAACACCAGGAACCCGACGACGGTGAGGATCGCGTTGCCGGCGATGACCAGGCCGTAGAGCGCCCACGGTGACGGGGCGAAGCCGCTGCGCTCGAGGATCTGGTTGACCAACAGGCCGTAGGGCGCGATCGGGGAGAAGCAGCCGGCCTGCGCTCCGTGGACGATCATCAGGCCGATCAGGACCGGGTGGATCCTGTAGCGCTTGATGAAGCCGGCACCGATGCCCGCGAGGACAGGGACCGAGCCTGGTCCGAGCGTTCCCAGCGCGGTGCTGATGACGAACAGCATCCACGGCAGGATCCAGTGCTGGCCGCGCACGAGGTGCACCATCGCCTTGGCGATCCACTCGATGGTGCCGTTGACCTGCGCGACACCGAGCAGGTAGGTGGTTCCCGCGATCAGGACGAAGAGGTCCACCGGGAAGAAGCCGAGCAGGTCCTTGGTGGTGAGGGCGGCGACGGACGTTCCGACGAGGAACGCCGCCACGAGCGCGACGGCACCGAGGTTGACGCTGAGCACGGTGCCGATCGCGAACATCACGATCAGCCCGATGATCGACCACAGCTCGACGCTCATCGGTGATCCTCCGCCGGACGGCAGGGACGATCAGCTCTCTTCGCTCCGAAGACTGACACCGGCATACCAGTTCACCCGCTTCGCTGGGGGGACGACACCGGCACGGGTAGGGCTCTGCCTCAGCGGCACCGGTGGTCTTGAGAGTGGACAGATCGACGTTCGGCATAGTATGGCCGACAACTCTGTCATACAAGAGATGGCGAGGATTTTCTGTTTTCGCAGCTCATAGATCTAGCCTTGAGGTCACACAAGTCATTGACCTGATTTTGTGCGTGCACTATGTATGACATACGACGATGATGGGTGGTCCTAACGATGACGAACGGCCGGCAGGTGCTCCGTGTCGTCGAACTGACGCGATCGGTGGCGGGTGCCGTGTGCGGCCGGCTGTTCGCCGCACTCGGCCACGAGGTCACCCTCTGCGAACCCAGCTCGGGGCATCCGTTGCGGGCGCGCGAGTTCACGTTCACTGCGACCGCCGCTGGCAAGCGGCGCGTGGTGTGCGATCCGGCTCCCGGCGCGTGGGACGCCCTGCTGTCCGACGCCGACGTGCTGGTGCACGACCACACACCGGAGCAGGCCCGCGCACTCGGGCTGGACGCCGAGCAGCTCACGCGGCACTTCCCGCGACTGGTGACGGTGTCGATCACCCCGTTCGGGCCGGACGGCGAGCTCGCCGAGATGCCGGGCGACAGCATGCTCGCCGAGGCATACGGAGGCCTGGCCCAGATGATCGGCGAGCCCGATCGGACACCGTTGAGCCTGGGTGGCGAGCAGGCAGCGCACGCGGCCGCGTTCGTCGCGCTCATGGGTGCATCCCTGGCCCTGCGCCGCCGCGCCCGGCTCGGCACGGGCGACCAGGTCGAGGTCGCATTGAGCGACGTCGTCGCCTACATGGACTGGAAGAGCGACGTCATGCACGACCGGGGCCTCGGCACGCCGACGCGGACCGGGGCTGCGCGCGGATCGTGGCGGATCGTCGAGGCGAAGGACGGCTGGGTCGGCGTCATCTACCTGGCCCACCAACTGCCTGCCGTCGTGGAGCTGACCGGTCGCCCGACCGCGGGAGCCGACGACCTGTGGGCGACGCTCACCGACACGATCGGACAGCGCGCGGCGGTCGACGTCTACGCCGCGGCCCAGCAGCTGGGGCTGCCGTTCGGCCACGCGGCCTCCGCAGCCGATCTCCTCACCTCCGAGCAGCTGCTGAACGAGGGCTTCGTGCTGCCGGCCGAGCGCCGTCGCCGCGACGCACCCGTGGTGGCCTTCCCCGTGCCGGACAGCCCGTCCGTGGCGCCCTACGTCGAGCCGGACGGCGAGCCGACGGGTACGGGACCGCTGGCCGGGCTGCTGGTGCTCGACTTCGGTACGATCACGGCAGGTGCCGCGACCGGCAGACTGCTCGCGGACTACGGCGCCACGGTGATCAAGATCGAATCGAGCGATCGGCCGGACCGGTTCCGGCAGTGGATCATGCCGGGAACCGACACCGACAGCACCGCGGTCTCGCCCATGTTCGCGTCGAACAACGCCGGCAAGGTGGGCCTGTCCGTCGATCTCAAGTCCGCGGGCGGACGGCGGATCGTGCACGACCTGATCCGTCGAGCGGACGTGTTGGTGGAGAACTTCCGGGCCGGCGTCACGGCCAGGATGGGGATCGACCCGGACACCGTGCGGGAGCTGAACCCGGCGCTGATCTACCTGTCGCTCTCCAGCCAGGGCAGCACCGGCCCGGAGTCCACGAACAGCTCCTACGGCTGCACGCTGGACCTGCTCTCCGGGCTCGCGAGCACCACGGGCTACCAGGGCGGAGCACCGATGTGGTCGTCCGGGGACGTGAACTACCCGGACCAGCTCGTGGCGCTGGCCGGCGCGGCACTGGTGGCGCACGCGGCGGCCACCGGACGGCGTGGCGCACTGCTCGACATCTCCCAGCGCGAGCTGGTCGCCTGGACCCTCGCCGACCAACTCGCCGCGTTCGTGTGGGAGGGCACGCCCATGGAGCCGACGGGCAACCGGCGGCCCGGAGCCGTCCCGCACGACGTCTACCCGACGTCCGGGGGAACGTGGGTCGCGATCGCCTGCTTCGACAACGGGCAGCGCCGCGCGCTGGCCGGGCTTGTCCCGGGTCTGCCGGCCGACCGGTGGTCGGCCCGCCAGGACGACCTCGACATCGTCATCGCCGAATGGACATCGGCCCGTTCCCGGGAGCAGGCGGTGGCTGAGCTGCACGCCGCGGGCGTGCCCGCGGTCCCGGTCTGCACGGCGGCCGATCGCGCGGCCCAGCCGCGCTACCTCAAACGCCGGGTCGCCCTGCGCGGCCCGGACGGCGAGTGGCTGAAGGGGTTCCCGCTGGTCATGCGCGGCTTCGCGCCGCCGGACCCGGGGTCGGCACCGGAGCTCGGCGAGGACGTCTCCGACCCGACGGACGCCACGATCGTCGCACTGATGGCCGGTGTGCTGTGACGGGCACGGAGCTGCTCGGGCAGATCTGGACCGCACTCGGGGGCGGGCCGGCCGATGTCGACCGCGTGGAGTTCACGGGGAACCGCGCACTGAGGTCCGCCTTCCCGGTCACCGATCTCGCCGCGGCGAGCTTCGGCGCGACCGGGCTGGCGCTCGCCGCGCTCGCCGACACGGCGGGCACCGGCTCCGGGTCGCCCCGGGTGCGGGTGGACCGCGAGCTCGCCAGCGGCTGGTTCTGCCTGCCGGTCGGCCCGTCCATCCCGATCGACGGGACGACCCGGGGCATCTCCCCCACCGACACTCCGTGGATGGCCGAGTTCCGCACCGCCGACGATCGCTGGTTGCGGGTGCAGATGGTGTTCCCCAGCCTCCGCGCCCGGGTGGTGGAGCGGCTGGGCGTTGCGGAGACCCCGGAGGCGGTGGCCGAGGCGATCCGTCGGTTCCCCGCAGAGGAGGCCGAGCAGCTCCTGATCGATGCCGGCGCCGCGGTCGCGATCGGTCGTGGCCTGCAGGAATGGCGGGCACACCCCCAGGGACGGGCGGTGGCCGCGGAGCCGATCGTCGCCGTCGAGGAAGGTGGCGCGCCGCGGCGATGCTGGCGTCCGACTCCGGGCCGCCCACTCGCCGGCCTGCGGGTCCTCGATCTCACCAGGGTGATCGCAGGTCCGATGGCCACTCGTTTCCTCGCGGCGTGTGGGGCGGAGGTGTTGCGCCTCGACGTCCCCGGCTCCGACGAGACCGCCATGGAGTTCGGCGCGGGCACCGACATCGTGCTGGGCAAACGCTGGGCGTACCTGGACATCGCCGCGCCGGCGGGCCGGGCGCGATTCCTCGAACTGCTCGCCGATGCCGATGTGCTGGTGCACGGCTACCGGCCCGGTGCCATCGATCGCCTGGTGTCGCGCGCGGAGCGCGCAGCGGTGCAACCCGGGCTGGTGGAGGTCGAGTTCACCGCCTACGGCTGGACCGGCCCGTGGGCAGGGCGGCGCGGGTTCGACAGCCTCGTCCAGTACAGCTGCGGGCTGGCGGAGGAGACGACGCGCTGGGCGCTCGAGGACCCGGAGCACCGGGTGCCCATCAACGCACTGGGCAAGCTGGTGCCCGCCGACCGGCCCCGCCACCTCCCGGTCGAGGCGATCGACTTCTCCACCGGCTACCAGATGGCCGCGGCCGCGCTCATGGGCCTCGTCCGGCTCGTCACGACCGGCCGCGGCTCGCTCTCGCGGCTGTCCCTCGCGCGCACCGCCGCGCTGCTCGCCGACGCCGGGCGCCCCGCGGACGCGCCGGAGCTGCGCCTGCCGCTGACTGGTCCGCTGGAGGACCCCGTCTACGCGACGCCGCACGGCCCGGTCCGCCGCCTGCGCTTCCCCGTCGAGGTCGACGGCGCGCCGCTGTTCTGGGAGCGGCCGTACGAGCCGGTCGGGAGCTCGACGCCGCGCTGGACGAGTCCGGCATCGGGTCCCTGAACGCCGGGTCACGTACCCTCCGCGAGATGGTGGGGGCGGGGCGGGATCGGGCCAGGATCCGTTGTCGGGCGTCACATGGCTGCTAGGCGCGACATCCGCATCGATCTCGCCGGCCTCCCGCGCGAGCTGGCTGTGCTCGTCGAGAACCTGCGGCCGGGCGAGGCGGTGACCCTCGTGCGGGACGGGAGTCCGGTGGCCTCGATCACCGCTGTCGAACAGGTGGCCGATCATCGCGAAGGCGTCGAGGTCACGGTGGTCGCGACGGCCATGCAGCTGTCCGCCGCAGCTCGCGCGCGGCTCTTGGCGAAGCTCGGCGGCGCCTACGTCGTCCTCGACATGCACGCGGCGCCCGCGACCGCCGATGTGCTGATCGTCCCGCCGGTGAGTCCGCAGTTGATTGGTGGACCTCGGTCGCAGTTCCCCCGGGCGCGCATCATCGTCGCGAGATCGAGGATCCCGAGTTCGGCATCAGCTTTCGCAGGCCTGTGCAGAGATTGGCCGACGCCGGCGCAGAGGCATATCTGCCGATGTCGACGGTCGACCAGCTCGCAGTCGGTCTTGATCGGGCAGTCACGGAGCGGCAGATCGCCGGTCGCGCACCGACGGTGTCGGCGGTCGAACTGCAGTAGATGACCAGGTCACACCGACCCGTCGCGGATCGCGGACGTCACCTCGTAGAGAACGGTGGGATCGGGAATCCCGTCCGGGTTGACGACGATGTGGCTCAACAGCGCGCCGTAGCGCTCCGCGACCGCCTGGCCGACCACGTCCGGCGGCCCCTCGACGGCGAACGCGTGCAGCACCTCGTCGGGCACGAGCCGCGTCATGCGGCTCCAGCGATCCCCGTCCCCGGTCCTCGACAGCGCGTTCAGCTCAATTCCCAGGTCCTCCCAGCCGTGCACCGCCAGCACCGGCAGGTAGGCCGGCGTGGATCCGTAGAAGGCCACCCGGGCCCGGACCAGCTCACGGGACCGAGCGAGCTCCTCCTCCGTCCGGCCCGAGACCACGAAGACGGTGCCGGCCACCTTCAACGAATCGGTCGCGCGCCCGCCCGCGGCAGCACCGCGGTGGAACGCCGGCAGAGTCACCTCGCGGACGAACGCCGGAGTGGTGAAGGGGTGGACGATCACCCCGTCGGCCACTCGGCCGGCCACCTCGGTCATGCGCTGCCCGACGGCCGCGACGAGCACGTCGGGCCGCCGTCTGCTGACGGTCGGCGCGAACTCCGGGATCATCAGCGTGTGCTGGTAGAACCGGCCGCGGAAGTCGAGCCGCGCGCCGGTCGCCCAGGATTCCCAGATCGCGTGCAGCGCCTGGACGTACTCCCCCATCCGCTCTGCGGGCGCGCTCCACGGCATGGAGAAGCGCCGCTCGATGTGCGGTTTGATCTGGCTGCCGAGGCCGAGGATCAGCCGGCCACCGCTGTACTCCTGCACCCCGGTGGCCTGCACAGCCAGCGTCATCGGGCTGCGCGCGAACGCGATCACGACATTCGTCAGTAGAGGGACCTCGGCGGTGGCATCGGCTGCCAGGGTCAGCTGGAGCATCGGGTCGGACCGGCGCTCGCTGACCGAGATCCCGAACCCTGCGGCCTCGGCCTCCCGTGCGAGCGACGGGATGGCCCCCAGATCGCCACCGTGGTCTGCGACGGGCACGAACAGGTCCATCAGCTCGCCGGTTGCGCGTAGATGCTCTTTCCGCCGCAGACGTAGAGGACCTGCCCGGTGACCGAGCGCGCGGCCGGTGAGGTCAGGTAGCGCGCCGCCCAGGCCACGTCGTCGGGGGTGCCGAGGGTGCCGGTCGGCTGTGCGGCCATCAACTTGTCCCGCATCTCCTGTGGAAGGGCCCGCACTAGCGGGGTGTCGATCAAACCGGGCGCGATGCAGTTGACGGTGATCCCGTACTTGGCGAGCTCGATCGCCAGCGACCGCGTCCCCGAGACGACGGCGCCCTTGGCGGCGGCGTAGGCGAACTGCCCGTACCAGCCCAGCCAGGCCCGGGAGGAGATGTTGAGGATGGTGCCGGAGCGGCGCGGGATCATCACCGACGCGGCGATCCGGCAGCCGAGGAACACGCTGTCCAGGTTGATCGAGACCGTCCGGCGCCAGATGTCGTCGGTGATGTTGCGGATGCCGTTCTCCTGGCCGATCCCGGCGTTGTTCACGAGGATGTCGACGGGTCCGAATGCCTCCTCGGTGGCCGTGAACGCCTGCTCGAACGCGGTTCGCGAGGTGACGTCGACCGTCACGGCGATCGCGTCGCCACCCCCATCGGTGATCTCGCGCGCGACCGTCTCCGCCCGCTCGTCGACGATGTCCGCGATGGCGACGCGGACCCCGTCCGCGGCGAAGATGCGGGCGATCCCCGCGCCGATCCCGGATCCCGCTCCGGTGACGATGGCGACGCGTTTGTCGGTGCTCAACGGCTTCTCCCTTTCGCTCACGCCGACAGGCTGGACAGCAGGCTGGCGCCCGCGGTGCAGTTCAGGACCTGACCGGTGATGTAGGAACTTCGGCGATCCAGGAAGAACTCGACGGCCGCGGCGAGGTCCTCGGCGGCAGGCTGCCACGGCAGCAGGCCGCGGGCTTCGAACCCGGCACCGCACGCGTCGCGCCGGGGCAGGCCGACGATGAGGTTGACGGTGATCGCGCGCTGGCCGAGCTCCATCGCGAGGCTGCGCACCGCCGAGACGAGGCCGCCACCGATCGCGGACTGGTCCGCGCGGCCGGGTGCGCCCAGCCAGTCCCGGCTGCCCAGCACAACGACCCGGGCGCCACCGGCGGCCCGGTCGGCGAACAGCGGCAGGTGCTCGTTCACCGCGGCGCGGAACGCGGGGATCGCCGCGCTCCACGGCCACGGCTCGCCGTCGAGCAGATCCGCATCAAAGACCAGGCCGGCCAGCGGCCCTGCCACCGAGCCGTCGGCGGTGAGCACCTCCCAGCCGCCGGCCCTGAGCTGCTCGGCGACCTGCCGGCCGGTCGGTCCCGGTCGGCCGGCCAGGACGATCCGCGCCTCGTCGGTCATGTAACTCCTCATTCCGCACCGATGATGTGGACGCCGCAGGCGCCGTTGTCGACGCCGAAGATGCCGCCGCCCGTGACGTGGGTGAGCGCGATCCGCGGCCCGGACAGCTGCAGGTCGCCGGCCTGGCCGGTGAGCTGCCAGTACGCCTCGCACACCTGAGCCACACCCGTGGCACCCACTGGATGCCCCCGCGACAGCAGGCCGCCGCTCGGGCTGATCGGCACCTTCCCGCCGCGGTGGAAGTCGCCGTCGGCCAGCCGGCGGTGCGCCTCGCCGCGCTCGGCGAGCCCGAGCGCCTCCGCGTGGAGCAGCTCGGAGACGCTGAACGCGTCGTGCAGTTCCACGAGATCCACGTCGGACGGTCCCAGCCCGGACATCCCGTATGCCGCCTCGGCGGCCCGTTCGGTGATGCCCGGCCAGGTCATGTCCCGGTAGCCGGTGTGGAAGGTGCCCGACCGGATCACGCTCGCCAGGATCCGGGCTGACGGCGCCCGGCTAGCCCGCGCGAACTCCGCCGAGCACACCACGACCGCCGCGGCTCCGTCGGTGTTCGGGCAGCAGTGCAGCAGGTGCAGCGGATCGGCGATGGGCCGTGACCCGCGAACGTCCGCGACGCTGATCTCCTGCTGGAAATGCGCGCGCGGGTTGAGCGCCCCGTTCGCGCGGTTCTTGATGCTGACCTGGTCCAGCACGTCCGCGGACGCGCCGAAGTCGGCCAGGTAGCGCTGGGCCCGCATCGCGTACGCGGCCGGCATCACCATGCCCAGCGTCGCCTCGATGTCTTTGGCCCCCAACGGCAGCGTGCCACCACCGAGATCGGACAGGTTCTCCGCGCCGAGCGCGATCGCGCTCTCGGCCACGCCGGACGCCACCGCCTGCCAGGCGAGGTTGACCGCCGACGCGCCGCTCGCGCAGGCGTTCTCGACCGTGTACATCGGCGGCCCGGAGACCCCGATCTCCTGCAGCGCCCGCTGCGTCATGAGGGAGCCGCCGAGCAGCGTCCCGCCGAATGCGGCGTCGATCTGGCCGGGCTCGAGCCCGGTGGTGTCCATCAGCTCGTTCAGCGCCTCGCCGGCCAGGCTCGCCGCGGTGATGCCGCGGCGCTTGGCGAAGCGGGTGCAGGCTGCGCCCGCGAGGAAGACCTCACGCATCGCGACTCCCTTCGTCGTCGAGGACCGCGACGTAGGCCGACAGGCCGGGATCCCCCGCGATCACGCCGGCCTGCAGGCGAACACGGGTGCCCGGCTGCGCAGCGCCGCCGAAGCTGTCCAGGTGCGCGAGCACCCGCAGCCCGTCGACGTCGAGGTACGCGAGGCTGTACGGCACCGCGAACCCGGGCGCGCCCGCCCGCACGACCGTCGACGCGTAGACCGTGCCGGCCGGGCCCGCGAGCACCTGCTCCAGTGGCGTGTTGCGGCACTTCGCGCACACGGTCCGGGCCGGATACCACCGGCTGCCGCACCGCTCGCACACCGTGGCCCGCAGCTGCGCCGAGTCGTCGCGACCGACGACGAAATGCTCGTCCATGCTCACCTGCCCTGGTAGTTCGGCTCACGCCGCTCCGCGAACGCGGCCCGGCCCTCCATGCGGTCCTCGGTATCGCGCAGCAGCCCCCACAACAGCTGCTCCAGCTCGATCGACTGGCTGAGCGAGAGATCCTGGGTGCGGCCGCTGAGCACCTTGATCGACTGCACCGCCAGCGGACCGCTGGACTCGACCCGGCGGGCGAGCTTCAGTGCCTCCTCGAGGAGCGCGTCGGGCTCGTACACGTCGGAGACGAGGCCGTACCGCAGCGCCGTCTCGGCGTCGAGCCGGTCGCCGGTGAGGATCATCTTCATCGCCACCGCCCGCGGGATCGCCCGCAGCAGCAGCGACACTCCGCCGATCCCCGGGACGGACGCCCGGCGGGCTTCCGGAAGTCCGAACGACGCGTTGCTGCTCGCCACGCGCAGATCGGCCGCGAGCGCGATCTCGCAGCCCCCACCGAGCGCGAACCCGTTGACGGCCGCGATCAGCGGCTTCGTCAGCCCCAGCTCGCCGATCTGCAGCGCCCGCGTGTAGACACCCGCCTCGACGCTCTCCTCGCGGCCAGCGAAGTACCCGGCCGCGAACGACCGTGCGGGCGGCGCGACGTTCTTGAGGTCACCACCGGTGCTGAACGCCCGGCCCGTCCCGGTCAGCACGGCGACGCGGAGGCTCCCATCGTCCCGGAACTCGCGAAGCGCCGCACGCAGCGCTTCGAGGTGCTCCGGGTCGAGCGCGTTGAGGCTCTCGGGCCGGTTCATGGTGATCAGGAGGGTGCGGCCCTGCCGCTCGACGTCGATGCTCATCCCACGCCCTCAAAGTATTGTTTGTCATCCAACAAGCTTTAAGCTAGCAGCCGACCGCTCGCCTGTGAAGGCACTCCTAGGATGGACAGCCATGGCCGCCGCCTCAGCAGACGCCGCACCCAACGGGCACGCGATCCGCTCGCAACGATCCACGCGCGCGATGCTCGAGGCGGCCGGCGAGATCATCGCCGAGTCCGGCTACGACGCCGTCACCTTCGTCGCGGTGGGCGAACGGTCCGGCTACAGCCGCGGCCTAGTCACGGCCCGGTTCGGGTCGAAGGAGAAGATGATGCGGGCGTTGATCGACCGCATCACCGAGGGCTGGAACGCGGCCCGCGTCTTCCCGCGCACCGCCGGGGAAGACGGCCGCACCGGGCTGTTGATCGGCTTCGAGGAGTTGGTCGAGCAGTTCCGCCGGGACGCGCAGTCGCTGGCAGTGCTCTACACCCTGATCTCCGAGGCGCTCGGGCCCGACGACGCGCTGCGGGAGAAGATGCGCGACCTGCACCGCGAGCTGCGGCACTACATGGCGGAGCTGCTGGCGCGCGGGATCGAGGACGGCTCGGTGCGCCCGGACATCTCCCCTGAGCTGGAGGCGACCGCGATCGTGGCGATGCTGCGCGGCATCGGCTACCAGTGGCGCCTCGATCCCGACCGGATCGACCCCGCGACGGCGTTCGAGCATGTCATCGCGATGCTGCGGGAACGCTGGACCCCGGCCTCCGGCGACGCGTGTGGTCCCCCGGCGTGATCAGGTGGTCGCGGCAACGGCCCGCCGCAGCGCCGCGGTGAGCTCGTGGGCGGCACCTGCGCCGTACTGGAACCGCCGCCAGGCAATGTGCCGGTCCGGCCGCACCAGCACGCACCCGCTGGTACCGACCTCGCGCACGGAGGCCCAGTCGCTGTACGGATCGAGCACGCCGTC
>Ga0307513_10001304_pt1 | contig 36013 bp, 27 predicted proteins | sample 15_EM_MG_FD_202174 | JGI IMG/M metagenome (GOLD analysis project Ga0307513, IMG submission 202174) | Populus trichocarpa ectomycorrhiza microbial communities from riparian zone in the Pacific Northwest, United States - 15_EM | ecosystem: Host-associated > Plants > Roots > Unclassified | place... | reverse complement strand
GTCCGTTTTTCAACGCGGCCTATATCGCGGCGCTATCGCCGGTCGCGGTAGTGACCGATCCGGCTGCGCGCTTCATCCCAGACACCTATCCGGCCCCATTGCCGCTGCAGATCGCCGCCAATGTGGACGGAATGGCGATTGATGATTTTGCCGCATCCTTCAATGGTCTTGCCGTCGCCATCCGGCGCATCGATGCCGGCGATGATCGCGATCCATGGGCGCATGCAAACCTTGCTGAACTCGCTTTGCCGGCAAGAAGCCTTTCAGCCGTGGATGATAGCGAAGATCCGGAAACGACGGTGCCGGCCGCCCTCCATCCAATGCTCCCGACCGTATCGGACGGACGTGGTGCGATGTTCATCGAATATGACGGGCTGCCTCTTGCGGCGACGACGTTTCGCCGGACAGCGGCAGAAGCGATTGCCGTTGCCGACCCAGCCCTGGTTCCGTTTTACAGCCACGAGGCCCCGGATCTGTCGACCTCCGATTTTGCGAAAATTCCAAAGCTCGCCTATGGCCGAAGGTTTGAAACATTCAGTTTCGCGACCACCAATGCCGGCGCCCTGCCGCTCCTGCTGCAGGGGGCTCTTCCCTGGATGCCGAAAGCGGAATTCAAAGCGCCGGAAAAGAACGATGTCACCGGCCCTGATCTCGTCTCCGTGGTCGATTATCAGCGCCGGACCGCCATCGGGCAGATGGCGGTGAACGAAAAGCACGACGTCAACAGGGCGGTGCGGATCGGCGCGCCGGTCGCCGGTGTCATTCCGCTGGCGGACGATTATCCCCGGACTGTGCTTGCCGCATTTGCAGACAGTCCCGGCATTTGCGATCTCTTCCGCGACCGCAGCGGCGACGGCACGCTGATGCTGCCGGTCGATCTGGCCGGGGAATGGCAGCTTCCGGCACCTGTTTTTTCCGGTCAACCGGAAAGCCTGACGGTTCGTCTTTTTAATCGAGCCCCGACAGGCCCGGACGATCCGGGGCTTGCTGAAGTGAAAGTCTCTGGTGCGACGCTCCCGGATGCGCCCGTCGATATCCGGATTGGTATCCGTCTGCTCCCGATGGGCGCGGGGCAGGCGGAGCGAAAACTGTACCTCAAAGTTGGAGATGCGGTTGACGTCGAAACCACCGTGCCGGAGATCGGTCCAATCGAAGGCTGGTTCCGGGTTACCCTGACATCCAAATCATCCGCAGTGCTGAGTTTCGCCGCTTCCGATGATTTGAAACCCTACGAGACGGCGGCACCGCTTCTCCTGCTTTCGCCTGATAGCAATGCCTGGAGCGGCCGTCTGCATGAGGCCGTGACCGTGGAAATCGATACGCCGCGTGTCGGCTATCTCGATTTTCAGCGTTGGTTTGCCAACGGCCATTCTCTCGCCGATGCCTTCGACTTTGCATCCGAGCCAGAAAACCAAGCCGTGGCAGCAAGGCTCGAAACGGCATTGCTGACCGCCTACGTGCTGCGTGATACCGATGAGGATCTGGCACGTCATCTCGACCGGTTGCCGGATCCGGCGGTCTGCGCCATCCGCATCCAGCTTGCCGTCGAAGACCAGCTTGTCGACCTCACCCAGCCCGGTTGCCTTTTCCGGATCGTGAGCCTGAACGGAAAGCTCCTTGAGATTGCCCGTGGGTTGAACAAGCCCGTTGGCGGTCGCTGGACGCCGAAGCTTCTCAAGGAAAACCTGTTTCTGCCGCTGGAACGGGCTTTCCGCCTTTCCCTTTCCATGGAACCGGGAGCCTTTGCCCTCTTACAGGTCGGGCCGGTCGTTGCCCGTGTTCCCGAAGGTCTCGTTGCACGCCTTTCGCTGCAGGCTCTCGTGCCCGCCCGGCATTTCGATGGCCTGAAGGACGTCGCCGGGTTCGCCCATCCGCCGGTGCTGCATCCCGGTTTGAAACAGCATGCGGCGGGCGTCGCCCTTGTCGCGGATCCGGCACTTGGCGCCTGCTTTTCCTATGCCTCCGCCATGATCCGTATCGAGACAATGCTTGACGGCATGAAGGCGATCGCCGGCCCGGACGAAAAATCCCAGTCCCTGAAACCGGCCATCCGCCTGGCCGCCGACATGATTGCCGTGCGCCCGGTCGAGCGGGCGCGATGCTATCATCTCGAAACGCGTGGCGACCTGCCGGCTGGCGACGACACGGTTTTGCGCACTCGCCAGTGGCGCCTTCTGGGCGAGATCGACATCACCAGCCAGCGCTGGCGCCCGAGCGGCCGGCCGATCTACAGCCACATTGATCCCGCGGCATTTTTCGATCCTGCTGTTCTCGCCGACGCAGCCAATGGCCGCGCGCCGCATGGCGCCATGCCGCTTGGCCTTCAAAGCCACGGGGATGACCTGGCCCGCTTCGAGCAGGAGGCGTTTTTCGATCGTGCCAATATCGATTCCCAAACTGTGACGCAGCGCCTTCTGCCGCTACCGTCCCGCACCGACCTCGAGCAACATGCCTGGGAGGCGCCGTCGGCTACCTATTTCCGGCATCGCTTCACGCTGCGCTCCCGCTATGCCGGTGCCCTCAAGAGCCCGGCCGGCCGCGCGGTTTGTGCCTGGGTGACGGACCGCCTGCAGCGGGCAAGGCCGGCGGACGCCTGGACGCTGCGGGTGGCGATGCTGGCCGACCTTTCCCGCGTGCTCCTGACCCGCCCGCAACTGCGGGCGCTCATACCGCTGACCATGGCGCCGCAAAGGGAGGGTATGAACACGGATACGCCGCCGGTGCTGAGCATCGTGCAGGAGCCGCCATTTGCCCGCGGCGGACTTGCCGATCGCGTCGCTGCCGAAATCAAGACCGGTTTCGGGTATGGTTTCGAAGCCCCTCAGCCAGACAGCCCGCGCCCGTCCCTTGAAGTGCTTGATAGCCGCAAGGAGATCGGCCCCGATCCACGCCTCAGCTACAAGGCGCTGGACGAGAAAACCGCGCTGGGGATCGCTCTGAATGTCGAAGGCCCGATGGGCCTGACCTTCGACCAACCGAACGCCCCGGCGCCGGCCTTCGCCAATTCGATGCTGTCGCTTGCTCCGGTGCAAACAAGCGGCACGGCGATCGCGACGGAAGAACATTTCCTCGGTGTTTCCATGCGCCGCTATATCGATCCGAACTGGACCATGCGCGCCGCCATGCCGATGCTTGATGCACTCGATGGCGCGCGATGCTGGTGGATCGATCATGACGTGCTTCAGGCAGGTCCTCTGCTGGGTTATCGGCTCGGCGAGCGAAACGCGGATTTGCTGACGCTTTTTATGGACGGTGACGCGTTCACGATAAGAGTGCGAAAGGCCGCGATCGATGGCGGCGTTGCAGGCGCTGTCGAGAAGGACGTCGCCGTATGCCACTGGCAGCGGACGTTCGGCTCCCGCATCGCCATCCTGCACCAGCCCGTCATGCCCGGGCACTATGCGACGTCCGTTTTCGTCCTGCCACAGGCGCCGCTGGCGGATGTTTCGCAAGGCCGCAGCAACGGACCGCTGCTGTTGTGCAATTTCGAATGGTCGTCGAAGTCCCTGCAATCGTCCGATGACGATCGCATCGGCAGAACGGGGCAATATCTGACGCTGCAATCCAGCGGAAAACGGGCTCGCCCGACCATGGCCAGCGCGCCGACATTCCTTGCCTGGACGCGGACCGGTCGAAATTTCGACAGCATTCACATGCCGTTGTTCGAGGACCCGGAAAAGCCATCGCTGCAGGTAAGAACCGCAGAGCTTCTTGCCTTTGCGGATGCGAAGGCCTCGACGCTGAGTTTTGGCCGGAGCGGATCTGCCGAACAATCCTGGCTCTGCGCCTCGACCTTCTGCGCGCCCTATCCGCTGCATGTGCATCGGCATCTTGCCGTCCTTGCCACACGCTTCCTGAAGGAGCCGGGACGCCCGGTGGAGCAGTATGGCCGTTCCGCGCTGGTTCTCGGAAAACAGTCGGCTGCGCTGCATGGCACCGCCGGTCCGCTCGACCGAGCCCGCATCGTCGAGTTCGAGACACCGGCAGCCATTCTCTGCGGTTCGGGCGATGCCGTGCCGCAGATCTACCGCAAGGCTTATTTCGACCTTGTTTCGACAGGGTTCAAACAGGCAGCCGGTAATGCCAGCGTCCGCATGTTCTTCCGGTTTACCGGCCCAGCCGCCCACCTGCGCCGGTTCAGCGTGATCAGGATCGATCTCTTTCATGATGCCGGAAAGCAGCCGCACAGCGTCACTGTGAAACTTGACAATGCCGATCAGGACCAGTTCGCCATCGGCGTCGAATTGTCCATCGTCCGGAAAGCCGCACAGGCAAACCTGACCTATCTCGCCCGGCCGCTCTATTCGAACGGTGTCTTCCCGGATGGCGTGCCTGTCGTGGCCCCGGATGAACGTGGTCTGCATGCGGTCGACAATGCCAATCCGGGACTGTTCGCCAGCATCGTTGCGACCGGTGCGGCCGGCGCCGGCGAATTCTGGGCGGATGTCTCGCTGCTGCATGCACCGCGCGCGGATTTCGACCGGGGCTTCGATTTCGACTGGTTGTTTTCCGCACCCAGCAGTGTCGGACCGGCAATCGATGTCACGCCGGACGGTCTGGGCAGCATGGTCGAGGCGCAGGCGCGGGTCGTATCGGTATCCCCGCCTTTCCCGATCATCAGTGTGCCGACCGGAAAATAACCCTGCCGTGCGGGAATGCGCGAAACAATCAAAACGTTGAAAACAGGAGAAACGCCAATGAGCTTCACGATCATCCTCAGAAACGACGGGGACACTGCAACGGTCCGGGTCTATCAGCGGATCAACAACAATGAATCGGCCGAATTGCACAATGCGCGCATCGAGGTCGATGCGCGGGTGCTGCTCCAGGCGCTGAAGACGGACGACAATGGCGACGATGGTGGCGATTTTGCATGGGAGCATGACGGTTCAGGGCTGTCCAACCAGGAATTCGTCCGGGCCGGCGACGAACTCCGCGTCAAGTGACGCCGATCGGCTGCGATTCCCGGTGATGGTAAAGGCGTCGGTTCAGGCCGGTGACGCAGCCCGATTCTCGGCCCGTGATTCTGCAGTTGCACGGCGATGACATCCGCGATTCTGCAGCCAGCCGTGAAATTCCGGCAACGACCGAAATGCTGCATCGCACTTTCGTCCCCGCGAATCCCCCGTGCAAGCCCCGTATTGCTGTGGCAGTTCATTTTTATGCTAAGGTGCCGTGAACAAAGGCTTTTCTTAAGGTCTTGTTAAGAACTGGAAGGCCCGCAAGGCGATTTTGTGTCGTTTCAGCAACAGGACTAAGGGAAGGTCTGTCGAAACCTAGCCAACTCGCAAGTTGGTGATTGCGCCACGGGGCTGGTCTTGTATTTTCAAATCCAGAAGCAAGGGCGGTTGATCGTCCGACTTCTTAAGTGTTGGGGATGGGGCAGGGAATGCTGTCCTTCAGCAAAATACCCAGACCCGTTTGAAACTTTTGACTGGAGGTCAGAAATGAACATTAAGAGCCTTCTTCTCGGCTCCGCTGCAGCTCTCGCAGCAGTATCCGGCGCACAGGCAGCTGACGCAATCGTAGCTGCTGAGCCGGAGCCAATGGAATACGTTCGCGTTTGCGACGCTTTCGGCACTGGCTACTTCTACATCCCGGGCACGGAAACCTGCCTGAAGATCGGTGGTTGGGTTCGCGCGCAGGTCAACTTCGGCCCGAACGTCGGCGGCCGCTCTGACTGGGACGCTTCCGGTCGTGGCTACGTTTACTTCGACACGAAGAACGACACTGAATACGGCACGCTCGCCGGCTTCATCGCTCTCGAAGGCGACGTAGACAACTCGACCAGCGCTTCGGTCAACCCTTACATCGACGAAGCCTACCTGTCGCTCGGCGGCTTCAAGGCTGGTTACTTCTACAACTTCTGGGATAAGGGCATCAACGGCGAAACCGATTCGCTCGGCTCGAACGACCTGAACGCTGTTCAGTACGTTTATGACGGTGGTTCCTTCCAGGTTGGTGGTTCGATCGACGAACTGGAAGACAACGACGGCGTTGGCGCTTACAGCAACGGCATCGGCGTTGAAGCAATCGCTACCGTATCGCTCGGCGGCGTTTCCTTCGACCTGCTCGGCGGCTACGACACTGAACTCGAAGAAGGCGCAGTTCGCGGCCTGCTCTCTGCCGACGTCGGCCCGGGCACGCTTCAGGTTGCTGCAATCTACGCTTCGGACCCGAACGCTTACTTCTCGACATCTGAGTGGACCGTTGCTGCTTCGTACGCTTACAAGGCTACTGACAAGCTGACGATCACCCCGGCTGCCCAGTACTGGAGCGATCTCGCTTTCGTAGATGGTGTTGATCAGTGGCGCGCTGGCGTTACCGTTGCTTACGCAATCACCGACGGTCTCCGTTCGCTGGTTTCGGTTCGTTACACCGATCCGGATGGTGCTGACGACTTCGTAGACGGCTTCGTCCGCCTGCAGCGCGACTTCTAATCTGATCTGACTTCGGTCAGTGATGGAAAGCCCGGCTCTTGAGCCGGGCTTTTTCCGTTTGAGTGGATTATTGCAAACGTCTTCCTCGACGATGGCTTATCGTCCTGTGAATGGCCAGGTGCTTTGCGTGCCTGCGTTCAAGCCTTGTCGAGGCGTCAGGAAATTGTCTCGATGAAGTGGGCAATCTGGCCGCGGAGCGGTTGCAGATGCAGGATCGGTGCGTGGCCCTGGCCAAACGCCATCACGCCGGAAAGGATGGGGTGCCGCCGCTGCATCTCCTCGAATGTCTCGCGGGACAGGATATTGGAGTGCTCGCCGCGGATCACCATCGCCGGGATCTTTGTCAGGCCGTCAAACAAAGCCCAGAGGTCCGGGGCAGGGCTGTTTTCATCGAGTGCATTCAAGGGCTCGACCAGAGCCGGATCGAAGTCAGGCACGATCTGTCCGTCCTTTTCCCGATATAGCGCCTTCGCCATGTCCATCCAGTCTGCATCGGAGAGGGCGGGAAACGCGGCCGCGTGGGTCGTCTTCAGTTGTTCCGATGCTGCAGCAAAGGATAGTTGTGGTGGAGCAGGGGTCAGATATTTCCGGATATGCAGCAATCCCTTCATCTCTATGACAGGCCCAATATCATTGAGAATGACGCCGGCGAGAAGGTCCGGCTTCATGGCGGCGAGAAGATGCAGGATCAACCCGCCGCGCGATGTGCCGATGAATATGGCCCGGGTGACGTCGAGCGCTGCGCAGACGGCCAGCACGTCGGCTGCTTCTATCGGCAACTGGTAGCGGCTCTTGTCGCTGTCCCAGTCGGACAGACCCCGGCCGCGATAATCGAGACAAAGCACCCTGCGGGTTGACCGGTCCGGTGCGGACGTTGACGAAAGCGCCACCGCCAACTGGTGGAAATCCCGGCTGTTGCGGCTCAGTCCCGGCAGGCAGATGATGGGCAGGGGGGCGGTTGTTTGCGAACGCGCACCGTCATAGTCGCGCACATAGAGCGTCAGGCCATCGGGACTTTTGATATGATGCTCGTCAAATCCCGTCTCGTCATTCCGCATGCGCCGCTCCTTGTCTTGCCGGGCAAGCATAGCAATTCCATGCCGAAGCGCGACCTTTTTGAGAAGGGGCTGGCGGCCTGTCGTGACGCGGCCGTTATCGTCCCAGGCGCAAATCGTGGACGATATCGGTCTTCTGGCCCAGCCGCGACTTGTAGACCTGATAGTTCTCCATCACGCGCTGAACATAGTTGCGGGTTTCGACAAAGGGAATGCGCTCGATCCAGTCGACGACGTCGTCGATCGACTGGCCGCGTGGATCGCCGTAACGGTTGATCCAGTCCGGAACGCGGCGCGGACCGGCATTGTAGGCGATGAAGGTGAGGATGTAGGAACCGCCGAACGTGTCGATCTGTTCACCGAGATAGTGCGCGCCGAGCGTGGCATTATAAGCCGTATCGGTGGTCAGTCGCTCCTGCGAATAGGCAAGGCCATGCCGTCCGGCCACACCTTTTGCCGTTCCCGGCAGGATCTGCAGCAGCCCACGGGCATTGGCGGGCGAGATTGCCGCGGGATTGAACGCGCTTTCCTGTCGCGCAATGGCGTAGGCGAGAGCCTTTCCGGCGCCGGCAATATCTGCACTGTCGGGAATGACGCCGACCGGAAAGGCGAGTGCCGCCACATCGATGCCGCGACCGAAGGCAAGCTTGCCGATTTGCAGGGACAGTTGATGTCCGCGGCTCTTTTCTGCCCGTGATGCCAGGATGGCAAGCTCTCCCGGGCTCGTCAGTTCATCGGCGAGCGCCCGGTAGAGATTGTCCGCTCTCCATCCGTGGCCCGCGGCCTCAAGCCTGGCAATCGCCTGAACGGCTTCCCGGCTGTCGAAACTGGCGCGATCGCTGGCACTCGGTTGCGGATAGGTGACGTTGAGCGTCGTCTGGCCAAGCCGGGCGGCCGCCAATTGGCCATAGAACGTGCCGGTAAAGGCCGCGGCTTTCGTGAAATACTCCGAACTTTTCCCCGGTCCACCCACTTCGGCGGCACGGCCGAGCCAGTACCAGGCACGCGACACCGAAATCGGCCTGTTGGAGGCTTTCAGGATGCGCTCGAAATGCGCAGCCGCGCTGGCCGGGTCTTTCAAGCCGCGAAGCGCATACCAGCCGGCATGAAATTCCGCGTCGACGATATCAGCCGCGTCTGTCGCCACATGATGCGAGACGATCCGGTAAGCTGCGCGATAATCTCCCCGATCGACCAGCCCGCGGCTGACAACGCGTTGTTCGACCCACCATTCGCCGGTGTCGATCAGGGCGGTTCTGTCCTTCGGGAGGCTGGCCAGCAGCCGGGCGGCTTCCTCGTATTTGTCGTTCTTGCGCAGGTTCTCGATGCGGATGAACAGAAAGGCCAGATCGTTCCGCCAGGCGGGATCGACGGCGCCGATCAGGGTGCCCGCATTTTTTGCGCCTTTGGCGACGGCGATCCAGGCGCGATAGAGCGATTGCGCCTCGCCGAGACCGCTGAACCGCTCGGCCTGTGCCATGCGGCCACGATAGAGAAGCATTTGCATGCGACGCTTGTGATCTTGTGCTGACAAAAGCGCAGGAAATTCCGAAAGAACCTTGTCTTCGGTCGCCTTGTCCAGCGTCTCTGCGGACCACAATGCCGCGATCAGCTTTGTCGCATCGGCTGTCTTGCCGGTGGCAAGCAAAGCGCGGGCAAGAACAATCGTTCCTTCCGCCGTTTCCGGCCTGCTGTTGCCAAAAGCAGCGAGTGTCGTGGCTGCCGATGGATTTTCGCGGGCCAATGCCCGTTCGGAATGACCGCGCAGGGCGCTGAGGCCGGGCCAGCCCTTCAACTCTGTCTGCGCCCTGGCAATCTCGAAGGACGGAATGCCTTTCTGTCCGGAACCGGCAATCGCCCATGTCAGGATGTGTCGGTCAAGCGTGCCCACCGCCATGCTGTTGCGGATCTCGATTGCAACCGGCGCCTGCCTGTTGGAAAGCGCATCAAGTCCGGCTTTCAGGCGGGTGGCGACAGGGCTTGCGATAGACGCCGTCGACGAGGGGATGGAGCCGGTGACGTCCGCTGATGCGATGCGATCTGATGTTGCGGCCGTCTTCGGTTGGGCAACAATCTGCGACTGTGCGGCAAGCGAATTCGACGCCGGCACGGCTGGCTCAAGCGCCCACGCTGCCAGTCCCGGCAGGGCCAGGGCCGTCATTCCCAGAAGCACGGCGACGTGGAGAGGTGTTTTTCCCCGCATGAAAGACCCTATGCTAGCCCTTTATCCATGTTCATTTGCCGACGGATTGCCTAACGAAAGATGACCGGATTTGGTTAATGTCACCAAAATGACCGGGAGCTTCGCTCCGACGCCTGTTGTCGCCGTGATTGTTCCCCATATAGGCACGAAATGCTTTTTTGTGAGGGGAGCGGCTCCACATGCCGCGATAGAGTGCTTGCCGCCGCCACATCACCCGATTATGGTGCGCCAGTTTTCTAACCATACAATGCGGCCAAAGCGTGGGTTGGTTCAAGCTGCCCGCGGGCTATCAGGAGTCGTGCATGTTCAAGGGGTCCATTCCCGCCCTCGTTACCCCGTTCACCGCGACCGGCGCTGTGGACGAGGCAGCTTTTGTTTCGCATGTCGAGTGGCAGATCGCCGAAGGCAGTCACGGCCTCGTGCCCGTCGGCACCACCGGTGAATCGCCGACCTTGTCGCATGTCGAACACAAGCGGGTGGTGGAACTCTGCATCGAGACGGCGGCGGGACGTGTTCCGGTCATCGCAGGTGCCGGATCCAACAATACGCGCGAGGCCATCGAACTGGCGCAGCACGCCGAAAAGGCAGGCGCCGACGCGATCCTCGTGGTCACGCCCTACTATAACAAGCCAACGCAGAAGGGGCTGTTCGCTCACTACGCGGCGATCGCAGAAAGCGTCAAGCTGCCCATCGTGATCTACAACATTCCCGGCCGCTCCGTCGTCGACATGAGCGTCGAAACCATGGCCGCGCTGCACAAGGCGTTTCCGTCGATCCTCGGCGTCAAGGATGCGACCGGCAAGATCGAGCGCGTCTCCGAACAGCGCATGGCTTGTGGTCCGCAGTTCGTCCAGCTTTCCGGCGAGGATGCAACGGCGCTCGGCTTCAACGCCCATGGCGGCGTTGGCTGCATCTCGGTTACTGCCAATGTCGCACCGCGTCTCTGCGCCGAATTCCAGGAAGCGACGCTGGCTGGCGACTACGCCAAGGCCCTGGATTATCAGGACAAGCTGATGCCGCTGCACAAGGCGATCTTCATGGAGCCGGGGCTGTGCGGGGCAAAATATGCGCTCAGCCAGCTGCGCCAGATGAACCGCGCCGTTCGCTCACCGCTTCTCCCGACACTCGAGCCGGCAACGGAGGCCGCAATCGATGCCGCCCTGCGCCATGCGGGGCTGATGAACTGATGGCACCCAAAGGCAGCCAGCGTGTGGTCAACAAAATTGTCGCGGAGAACCGGAAGGCCCGCTTCAACTACGAGATCATGGACACCTACGAGGCCGGTCTTGTGCTGACCGGCACCGAGGTCAAGTCGCTGCGCGAAGGCAAGGCCAATATCGCCGAATCCTACGCCACTGATGAGGGAGGCGAGATGTGGCTGATCAATTCCTATGTGCCGGAATATCTGCAGGCCAACCGCTTCAATCACGAGCCGCGCCGCCGCCGCAAGCTGCTGCTGTCGAAACGCGAGTCCGGCCGGCTGCAAAGCGCGATCAATCGTGACGGCATGACGCTCATCCCGCTCAAGATCTATTTCAACGATCAGGGCAGGGCGAAGTTGGAGCTGGCGCTCGGCAAGGGCAAGAAGCTGCATGACAAGCGCGAGACCGAGAAGGAACGCGACTGGAACCGGCAGAAGAGCCGGATCATGAAGGATCACCACTGATCGCGGCTTCGATCGCGTTGCAGACATAAAAAAGGCGCCCGGCCATAGCCGCGGCGCCTTTTGTTTCGGCTGTTTTCACGGGCGGTTCTGCATCGCCCGGCTTCTGCCCTGGCAGTATCGTTCTCAGACGTCGCTGTCGCTGTTGACCGGCTCAGTTGCACGGGGCGCGCGTTCCGACGGGTCGCGTCCGACCTCCGCCTTCAGGCTTACGAGGTCGATGAAGTGATCGGCCTGGCGGCGCAGGTCGTCGGCGATCATCGGCGGTTGGGTGGCCATTGTGGACACCACGGAGACCTTGCGGCCTCGCCGTTGCAGCGCCTCGACCAGTGTCGTGAAGTCGCCGTCGCCGGAAAAGATGACCAGATGATCGACAGTCTCGGACTGTTCCATCGCGTCGATGGCCAGTTCGATGTCCATGTTGCCCTTGATTTTCCGACGCCCGAGCGAATCGGTAAATTCCTTGGCCGGCTTCGTCACGACCTTGTAGCCATTGTAGTCCAGCCAGTCGATCAGCGGGCGGATGGACGAGTATTCCTGGTCCTCGATCAGCGCCGTATAATAGTAGGCGCGCAACAGGTAGCCACGTTTCTGGAACGCCTTCAGCAGCTTGCGATAGTCGATGTCGAAACCAAGGCTCTTGGACGCGGCATAGAGATTGGCCCCGTCAATGAAGAGCGCGATTTTTTCGCGAGGGTCAAACATTGCTGTATCCTTTTTTTTATCTCAATGTTCTCTAATTCAATCGGACCGTGCTTTTCGAGGCTGAGGCACAAGAGCAATTCAATTACATTAATAATCCGTCATATAACCTTTTGCGCAAGCCACTGTCTGCTCTAGTCCAAGAGAATATCTGTTGATAGAGCTATTTTTAGCAGACCTTGGTCAAAAAAGCTTCGGAAACGTATTGTGTCTCATTGTTCGGCGTTTTCGCACGTTTTATTTTTCCAACCGGATACCGCATGCCTTATCCATCGGCAGATGGTGCATTGCAACGAACCCGTGTCGTCGAGCCTCGGCTTCCCGTGTGCTGCCGTCGTGGGTAAAACAGCGGATTGCGGATAACTTTATGTGCGATGCAGGAAAAACTTGAATTTCTTTGCTTTTGATTGTATCGCGCAGTTTAATTCCGGAAATGGGAGCCGCGCATACCGTCTGCAGACGGCTGGAGCCGACTTCGATTTTTTAATCAGCGCAGCGATGGGGCGTTTCAGGACAACCCATGCTGCTGCGCTCTTGAGCCGTAAAGGACAGGCAATGGCCCGCGTCACCGTTGAAGATTGCATCGACAAGGTCGATAACCGTTTCGAACTCGTGCTGCTTGCAAGCCATCGTGCGCGCCTCATCTCGCAGGGCGCTGCGATCACCATCGATCGCGACAACGACAAGAACCCTGTCGTCGCGCTTCGCGAGATCGCCGACGAGACCCTGTCGCCTGGCGACCTCAAGGAAGACCTCATCCATTCGTTGCAGAAGCATGTCGAAGTCGATGAACCGGAACACGATCCGGCATCGCTCGCTACCGGCGGCACCGCATCGGTCTTTGCCGATACCGGCAATGACGACGACGATCAGCCGGAACCCGTCACCTTCGACCGCATGTCGGAAGAAGAGCTGCTGGCTGGCATCGAAGGCCTGGTTCCGCCGGAAAAAAGCGACGATTATTGAGCCTGGCGGGTCTTCAGGCCCGACCCTTGTCCGATAGTGTTTGCAATGCGGTGCGCCACTCCTATGATTGGCGCACCTTTTCATTTCTACGGTTGTTTTGCCCAGGAGCCGCTCACGGATGATGCGCCAGTACGAACTCGTTGAGCGGGTTCAAAAATACAAGCCCGATGTGAACGAGGCCCTTCTGAACAAGGCCTATGTTTACGCCATGCAGAAGCATGGTCAGCAGAAGCGGGCAAGCGGCGATCCGTACATCTCCCACCCCCTCGAAGTCGCGGCCATTCTCACCGAAATGCACCTCGACGAATCGACGATCGCCGTTGCGCTGCTGCACGATACGATCGAGGACACGACGGCCACGCGCGCCGAGATCGACGATCTCTTCGGCGAGGACATCGGTGCGCTGGTCGAAGGCCTGACCAAGATCAAGAAGCTCGATCTGGTTTCCAAGAAGGCCAAGCAGGCCGAGAACCTGCGCAAGCTGTTGCTTGCCATTTCGGACGACGTGCGCGTCCTGTTGGTGAAACTCGCCGACCGCCTGCACAACATGCGCACGCTTGATCACATGTCGGCGGAAAAGCGGGCCCGCATTTCCGAGGAGACGATGGATATCTATGCGCCGCTTGCCGGCCGCATGGGCATGCAGGACATGCGCGAGGAACTGGAAAACCTCTCTTTCCGCCATACCAATCCGGAGGCCTTCGAGACAGTTACAAAGCGTCTCGACGAGCTTTCAACTCGCAATGAGGGCCTGATCAAGAAGATCGAGGACGAACTGGTCGAACTGCTGAAGGCCAACGGTCTTGCAGATCCGGTGGTGAAGGGGCGGCAGAAGAAGCCCTATTCCGTCTTCAAGAAGATGCAGTCGAAGTCACTGTCCTTCGAGCAGCTTTCGGATGTCTGGGGCTTTCGCATCCTTGTCGACGATATCCCGGCCTGCTACCGCGCGCTGGGTATCGTCCACACCCGCTGGCGGGTGGTCCCCGGCCGGTTCAAGGATTATATCTCCACGCCGAAACAGAACGATTACCAGTCGATCCACACGACGATCGTCGGTCCGTCGCGCCAGCGTATCGAGCTGCAGATTCGCACCCGGCGGATGCACGACATCGCCGAATACGGTATTGCCGCGCATACGCTCTACAAGGATGGCGAGGAGGTCTCCGGCGAGGTCAAGCTCTCGCCGAAGTCGAATGCCTATTCCTGGCTGCGCCGCACGATCGAATCGCTTGCCGAAGGCGACAATCCGGAGGAGTTCCTGGAGCATACGAAGCTCGAACTTTTTCAGGATCAGGTTTTCTGCTTCACGCCGAAGGGCCAACTGATTGCGCTGCCGCGGGGGGCGACGCCGATCGACTTCGCCTATGCGGTGCACACCAATGTCGGCGACACATGCGTCGGCGCAAAGATCAATGGCCGCATCATGCCGCTCGTCACCCGCCTCAACAATGGCGACGAGGTCGAGATTGTCCGTTCGGGCATTCAGGTGCCGCCGCCGGCCTGGGAGGAGATCGTCGTCACCGGCAAGGCGCGCTCCGCCATTCGCCGTGCGACCCGGGCTGCGATCCGCAAGCAGTATTCCGGTCTCGGCTATCGCATCCTGGAGCGCACTTTCGAGCGGGCTGGCAAGCAGTTTTCCCGCGATGCCATGAAGCCGGTCCTGCACCGTTTGGGTCAGAAAGAGATCGAGGACGCAATTGCTGCGGTCGGTCGCGGCGAATTGTCGTCGCTCGATGTGCTGCGCGCCGTCTATCCCGACCATCAGGACGAGCGCGTCACGACCAAGCAGAGCTATGACGAGGGCTGGTTCAATATGACGAGCGCTGCCGGCGTGGTCTTCAAGCTGCCCGGCAAACCCGGACCTGCCACCGACCTCCTGGAAGGCGAGGGACCGGAAACGCTTCCGATCCGGGGCCTGTCCGGCAATGCCCAGGTTCATTTCAGTCCGTCCGGCGCCGTTCCCGGCGATCGGATCGTCGGCATCATGGAGAAGGACAAGGGCATCACCATCTATCCGATCCAGTCGCCGACCTTGCAGAAGTTCGACGATGAGCCGGAACGCTGGATCGATATCCGCTGGGACCTCGACGAGGCCAACAACACGCGGTTCATGGCCCGGGTGCTGATCAACGCCCTGAACGAGCCGGGCACGCTGGCCGAAATCGCCCAGGCCATCGCCACCAGCGATATCAACATCCGGTCGCTGACCATGGGGCAGGTGGCGGCCGATTTCAGCGAGTTTCAGCTGGATCTCGAAGTCTGGGACCTGCGGCAGCTCAACCATCTGATCACCCAGATCCGGGAGTTGCCGAGCGTTTCGACAGTCAAGCGTGTCTATGCCTGATGGCACGTGGCGCCGTTTACACCTGCGGCGCCAAAACGGCGCCGCCCGGTTTCGGTCACAATAGGTTCGGATATTGCGCCGTGCCACGGCATCTGCATCGAAAACAGGCAGGCATGATGGCGGGATTGTGATGGCCATGCAGTTGGCGCATGGCTGCCAGCTCTTTGTAGCTCTGGTGAAAAAGCCGCCTCTAAACTATCTTCTGTCTCGGGAGGTAAACGAAAGAGGTTTACCATGTTTACGCAGTTGAAGAAAATCACCCGTGCTCTCCGCGTCCCTTCGATCGAAGAGCGCGAAATGAGCTATCTGAACGGTTCGGTCGATCGCATCGATCTTGAATACCGTCAGCGCCAGGTCGATCGCGGCCTGTTCCGCAAGGGTTTCTAAGCAAAAAATTCGTCCGGCCGCCTGTGTTGCAGGCAGCCTGGACCTATGCAGAAAATGTATGCCGGATGTCGCCGATTTGCATGATGTGCGGTTGATTGCATTGGGAAGACAAACGCGATTACCGTTTTGATGGCGTTGGTTGCCGGAACGCAGCCGCACAAGTGTCAGGACGGGGGGCGGGTTGCGCATCGTCGTGATGCGCAGCGCAGGTGTTGCGGCTAAAACGCCGAATTATGCAGCTTTGCCATTGAATGGCCCTGCCAGGATCGTCTATCAGACACCATGTTGTTCAGACGCAAAAAGCCCGCGACCCTTGCGCAGAAGATCCGCGAATTCCTGTGGCCCAGGAAAGGGTTTTCCCGCGGGCTGCGGTATTTGACGATGCGCGTCCTGCGCCTTTCATCCTCGCCGCATTCCATCGCGATCGGCGTTGCGGCCGGTGCGGCCTCGTCGGCGACCCCGTTCATCGGCTTCCACATTCTCATCGCACTGGCCGTTTCCTATCTGCTGTCGGGAAACCTGATCGCGGCCGGCATAGCGACGGCACTTGCCAATCCTTTGACGATCCCTTTCATCCTGGCTGCGACCTATGAGATCGGCATCGCCATCACCGGACAACCACCCGGCGCAATGGGTGGCCATGACATCCTCCATATGCTGAAAAACCTGGAGTTTTCGCAACTCTGGGGCCCTGTTCTGAAGCCGGTGCTGATCGGATCCATGCCTGCGGCAGCCGTTGCTGCATTGGTCTTTTACGGAGCGTCGTTCTATGCTGCGCGGCTTTTTCAGAGCCGTCGCAAGACGCGGCTGAGCGAAAAAATGAGCAATTCCACGGTGGTCGTGAAGGGCTCGTCATCCTGAGAGGCTCTTTTCCTGACGGATTTGTAACTTGGCAAGGCGACCGCCCTCTGGTCTTGTTCCAAAGCCCCAACTGGCGCGCAAACGGTCCGATAAACGATGTGAGATGCGAAACACCATGATAATCGGCATAGGTAGCGACCTCATCGATATCCGGCGGATCGCCAGTTCGCTGGAACGCTTTGGCGAGCGCTTCAGCCATCGCTGTTTTACCGACATCGAGATCCGCAAGTCCGAAGGCCGAAAGAACCGGGCGGAATCCTATGCCAAGCGCTTTGCCGCCAAGGAGGCCTGTTCCAAGGCACTGGGAACGGGCCTTGCGCAGGGCGTCTTCTGGAAGGATATGGGCGTGGTCAATCTGCCGGGCGGCAAGCCGACCATGCAATTGACCGGCGGCGCCCTGGAGCGCCTCAATGCCATGACGCCGGCCGGTCATCGGGCGGTCATTCACCTGACGATCACGGATGATTTTCCGCTGGCCCAGGCCTTTGTCATTATCGAAGCTCTGCCCGTTGCCCCGGATGGAGGAAGCGTTTAGAGCATGTTTCCATGAAACGGCCCGCTTTTCCTTAAGAATGCGGGGCCGGGAGAGTTGTTCTTTGCCGTCTCCGGCTTTATTGCAGGAAAAATTCCCGGCCGGAACAGAAACGATTGAAGAAAGTTCCGGTATGCGCCCCCGCATGGCGCCGACGGTTTCCACAAAAGGAAGTATGCAGCGTGGCTGAAAAGAGCGAAACGACCCAGAGCGGCCTTTGGGAAAATGTAAAAGTCATTATCCAGGCACTTTTGCTTGCGGTCGTCATTCGCACCGTCTTCTTCCAGCCCTTCACCATCCCGTCCGGTTCGATGATGCCGACGCTGCTCGTCGGCGACTACCTGTTCGTCAACAAGTTCTCATATGGTTATTCGAAGTATTCGCTGCCGTTTTCACCGGACATTTTCAGCGGTCGTATCTTTGCAAGCGAGCCGAAGCGCGGCGACATCGTCGTTTTCCGTTTTCCGCCGAACCCCGACATCGATTATATCAAGCGCCTGATTGGCCTGCCCGGCGACAAGGTACAGGTGCGCAACAGCATCCTCTACGTGAACGACAAGGAAGTTCAGCGCGTGGCCGACGGCGTTTTCCGCGCCGACGACCAGTACGACACCGGCGCCGATGTACCTGTTTATCGCGAGACGTTGGACAATGGCGTCAACTTCGACACGCTGGACCAGTTCCCGGATTCGCGCGGCGACAACACCCGCGAATTCATCGTCCCGGCAGGCCATTATTTCATGATGGGCGACAACCGCGACAATTCTGCCGACAGCCGTTTCGACGTCGGTTTCGTGCCCGCTGAAAATCTGGTCGGACGCGCCTCGATGATCTTCTTCTCGCTTGGCAACGACACCTCGTTCCGCGAAATCTGGAAATGGCCGGCCAACCTGCGTTATGACCGCCTGTTCAAGGTTGTCGAATGAGCAAGGGGCGGTTGCTGAGCGCAGAGGACCGGGAACGGCTCGAAGCTGCGATCGGCTACACCTTTGTCCAGAAGGAACGGCTCGACCGGGCGCTGACCCATTCCAGCGCCCGCAATGCCAAGGGCTCGAACTACGAGCGGCTGGAATTTCTCGGCGACCGCGTACTCGGGCTCTGCATCGCCGAACTTCTGTTCCAGACCTTCAGGGATGCCGACGAGGGAGAACTCTCCGTGCGGCTGAACCAGCTTGTCAGCGCCGAAAGCTGCGCCGTTGTCGCCGACGACATGGCGCTGCATCTGTTCATCCGCACAGGCGCCGACGTGAAGAAACTCACCGGAAAACACATGATGAATGTGCGGGCCGATGTGGTAGAGTCGCTCATTGCCGCCGTTTATATCGATGGCGGTCTGGAAGCGGCACGCGGCTTCATCCTGCGCCACTGGTCGGCGCGCGCGACGCGGGCCGACGGGGCGCGGCGCGATGCAAAGACCGAATTGCAGGAATGGGCGCATTCGAAATTCGGCGTCACGCCGAACTATCGCATCGACGAACGCTCCGGGCCGGATCATGATCCGCGCTTCACGGTGACGGTCGAAATCAAGGGCGTTGCGCCCGAAACGGGAATGGACCGCTCCAAGCGCGCCGCCGAGCAGGTGGCCGCGACGAAAATTCTGGAGCGCGAAGGTGTGTGGCAGAAAGTCTCTGCCGGAAATTGACGGAACATATGACCGAAAACGAAATAGATGCGGCAGCACCCGAAGGTGCTGCGACCCACTCCGGCTTCGTGGCGATGATCGGTGCCACCAATGCCGGCAAATCGACGCTGGTCAACAAGCTGGTCGGCGCCAAGGTATCGATCGTCAGCCACAAGGTGCAGACGACGCGCGCCATCGTGCGCGGCATCGCCATCCACGGCAATGCCCAGATCGTCTTCATGGACACGCCCGGCATCTTCAAGCCGCGCCGCAGGCTCGACCGCGCCATGGTTACGACAGCCTGGGGCGGCGCCAAGGATGCCGACATCATCATGCTGCTGATCGACAGCGAGCGCGGCTTGAAGGGCGATGCGGAAACCATTCTCGAAGGCCTGAAGGACGTGCCGCAGCGCAAGATCCTCGTGCTCAACAAGATCGATCAGGTTTCGCGCGAGAATCTTCTGAAGCTCGCCGCGGCGGCCAATGAATATGTCGAATTCGAGCAGACCTTCATGATCTCCGCGCTGAACGGCTCGGGCTGCGAGGACGTGCTCGACTACCTGTCGACCGAACTGCCCGAAGGTCCCTGGTACTACCCGGAGGATCAGATCTCCGATCTGCCGATGCGCCAGCTCGCGGCCGAAATCACCCGCGAAAAGCTCTTCCTGCGCCTGCATCAGGAGCTTCCCTATTCGTCGCATGTCGAGACGGAAAAGTGGGAAGAGCGCAAGGACGGCTCGGTGCGCATCGAGCAGGTGATTTACGTCGAGCGCGACAGCCAGAAGAAGATCGCCCTTGGCAAGAACGGCGACGCCATCAAGGCGATTTCCATGGCCTCGCGCAAGGAGCTGTCTGAAATCCTCGAGCAGCCGGTCCACCTGTTCCTGTTCATCAAGGTTCGCGAAAACTGGGGCGACGACCCTGAACGCTTCCGTGAAATGGGGCTCGAATACCCGAAATAAACGCGCGGCTTTTCCGGCAGCGTGTTCGTTCATCGAACAGTCTGTCGGCAAGGCCTCGTCTTGTCCCCGCCCACGCATCATGAGACCTCTCTGCAAGTTACTTTGAGACGCGCAAGGAAAATGATGATGCCGCAGCTGGTCGATGGGAAATGGGAAAAAGGCGACGTTGCCGCCAGCGAGATGAAGCAGGGCGCCTTCCATCGCGAACCGACGAGTTTTCGCAACTGGATCACCGTCGATGGCCGGCCGGGTCCGGAAGGGCAGGCGGCTTTTACCGCAGAGGCCGGACGCTACCAGCTTTTCGTTGCCTATATCTGCCCCTGGGCTTCGCGCACGCTGATGATGCGCAACCTCAAGGGCCTGCACAACATGATCCCGCTTTCAGTGTCCACGCCCGAGCTCGGCGAGGACGGCTGGACCTATGCGGAAGCGCAGGATGCAGGGCCGAAGGCCCCCCGGATACGGTATCAGCACGAACTCTACACGGCATCCGACCCGCATTACACCGGCAAGGTTTCCGTGCCTGTACTCTGGGACAGGACAGAGGGGCGGATCGTCAACAACGAGTCCTCGGACATCATCCGCATCTTCAACACCGCCTTCAATCACCTAACCGGCAATCGGCTCGACTTCTACCCGGAAAGCCTTCGTGCCGACATCGACCGCTGGAACGCACCGATCTACGACAAGGTCAACAATGGTGTCTACCGGGCCGGTTTTGCCAAAACGCAGGGTGCCTATGATGAGGCGGTGACGGACCTGTTTTCAACGCTCGATACGCTGGAAGCCCATCTTCAGGACAATCGTTATATCGCGGGAAGCCACTTCACCGAGGCCGATATTCGCCTGTTCGTGACGCTGATCCGCTTCGATGCCGCCTATCATGGGGCCTTCAAGTGCAATCTTCGCCGAATCGAGGATTATCCCGCGCTGTCGAGCTATATGCGCGAGATCTACCAGTGGCCGGGCATTCGCGAAACGGTGCGGATCGACCACATCAAGCGCGGCTACTACTCGATCGCCCATATCAACCCGACCGGCATCGTCCCGGCCGGGCCGCTCTTGGATTTCGACCAGCCGCATGGCCGCGCACGCCTTCCCGGCAAAGGCGTCATGATCGCGTAAGGCCGGATGGTGCTATCTCCTGTGGATGCCGCAGGCCCCGCCCGATGCCTTTACTTGGCCTTCATGCCGTGTGCACCTATGGTCCCAGCCCGACCAGAATCAGCATACGGAAATACAATGTCCCAGCCGTCCAAGCACCCCCCGTCGAAATCCATCGCGCTTCTCATCGCGCGGGAAATCAACGCAACGCCGGCCCAGGCCACCTCGGCGATCGAGCTTCTGGACGAGGGCGCGACCGTGCCGTTCATCGCCCGCTACCGCAAGGAAGTGACCGGCGGGCTGGACGATACACAGCTGCGCACGCTCGCCGAGCGGCTGGTCTATCTGCGCGAACTGGAAGCCCGGCGTCTTGCGATCCTCGATTCGATCCGCAGCCAGGACAAGCTGACGGCAGAACTCGAAGGCAAGATCGCCGCCGTCACCACCAAGGCGGAACTCGAGGACATTTATCTGCCCTACAAGCCCAAGCGCCGCACCAAGGCTGAAATCGCTCGCGAACGGGGACTGGGCCCGCTCGCCGAAGCGATCCTTGCCGATCGCTCCGTTGCGCCCGCGGACCGCGCCGACGCCTATGTCATCGGTGAGGTCACGGACGTCAAGATGGCGCTCGAAGGCGCCCGCGACATCATCGCCGAAGGCATCACCGAGAATGCCGATCTGCTCGGTCGCCTGCGCAGCCACATGCGCAGCGTCGCCATGCTGCGCTCGCGCGTAGTTGATGGCAAGCAGGATGCCGGTGCCAAGTTTTCCGATTATTTCGATCACACCGAGCGCTGGTCGACGGTGCCGGGCCACCGGGCGCTCGCCATGCTGCGCGGCTGGAACGAGGAGTTCCTGTCGGTCGATATCACCGTCGATCTTGACGATACCTCGCCGATGAAGCCCGTGGAGCGCAGCATCGCCGCTGCGTATCAGGTTGGTGGAACTTTGCCGGGCGACAAATGGCTGATGGAGATGATCGGCTGGACCTGGCGGGTCAAGCTGTCGTTGTCTTTGTCGCTCGACCTGATGCGCGAATTGCGCGAACGCGCCGAGGAGGAAGCGATCCACGTCTTTGCGCGCAATCTGAAGGACCTGCTGCTGGCTGCGCCGGCTGGCTCGCGCGCGACCATGGGCCTCGATCCGGGCATCCGCACCGGCGTCAAGGTCGCAATCGTTGATGGTACCGGCAAGCTGCTGGAAACGACGACGGTCTATCCGTTCCCGCCGAAGAACGACATTCGCGGAACGCAGGCCGAGTTGGCAAGCCTGGTGCGCAAGCACAAGATCGAACTGATCGCCATCGGCAACGGCACCAGCAGTCGTGAAACCGAGCGGCTCGTTGCCGACATGCTGACGCAACTCCCGGCCGGCCCGAAGCCGACCAAGGTCATCGTCTCGGAAGCCGGCGCCTCGGTCTATTCCGCCTCGCAGGCGGCGGCCGATGAATTTCCCGGCCTCGATGTCTCGTTGCGCGGCGCCGTCTCGATCGCGCGCCGGCTTCAGGACCCGCTCGCCGAACTCGTCAAGATCGAGCCGAAATCGATCGGCGTCGGCCAGTACCAGCACGATGTCGATCAGGCCCGGCTCGGCCGATCGCTTGAAGCCGTCGTCGAGGATGCGGTGAACGCCGTCGGCGTCGATCTCAACACGGCCTCGGCGCCGTTGCTCGCGCGCGTGTCCGGCCTCGGCAAGTCGTCCGCAGAGGCGATCGTCGCGCATCGCGATGCGACGGGCCGCTTCGAGAGCCGCAAGGACCTGATGAAGGTGCCGCGGCTTGGCGCCCGCACCTTCGAACAATGCGCCGGCTTCCTGCGCATCACCGGCGGCAAGGAACCGCTCGATGCCTCCTCCGTGCATCCGGAGGCCTATGGCGTCGCCAAGAAGATCGTTGCCGCCTGCGGCCGCGACCTGCGCGCCATTATGGGCGACAGCGCTGCGCTGAAGCAGCTCGACCCGCGCGCCTTTGTCGATGAGCGTTTCGGCCTGCCGACCGTCAAGGACATCCTCGCCGAACTCGAAAAGCCCGGCCGCGATCCACGCCCGAGCTTCAAGACCGCGACCTTTGCCGACGGCATCGACGATATCAAGGACCTGAAGCCCGGGATGCTGCTGGAAGGCACGGTCACCAATGTCGCGGCCTTCGGCGCTTTCGTCGATATCGGCGTGCATCAGGATGGCCTCGTCCACGTGTCGCAACTGGCTGATCGCTTCGTCAAGGACCCGCATGATGTGGTCAAGGCGGGCGATGTCGTGCAGGTGCGTGTCACCGAGGTCGACGTGCCGCGCAAACGCATTGGCCTCACCATGCGCAAGGATGGTGGCGCGGAGTCAGGTGCCCGCCCCACACCTAACCGGGAGTCAAGGAACGAACCCCGCGGCAACCATCAGCCGCGGCCGGGGCAGGGCCGAGCACCCCAACCAAAACCGGAAGCCCCCTCACAAGGTGCTTTCGGGGCAGCGCTGGCCGAGGCGATGAAGCGGAAGTGAGTGGGATAGTCCCCGCAGGGCAATTGCATATGGCCGCGAGAGTTTCAACGGTCTCCCTCTTCTCCCCATCGAGGAGAAGTGCCGAGTGAAAGCGAGGCGATGAGGGGGGCGACGGCGAAGCCGGAGCCAGATATAGGTGGCCTCCGGCCCCCCTCATCCGGCGCTCTGCGCCACCTTCTCCCCGCTGGGGAGAAGAGGGAGGTAGCCGAAAACCCATTTGCGATAGCCCTGATAGGTAAGGCTTCGTTACTCGCTTTCAGCGATCTATTCTGCCGCAATCTCTGAACGGTCCGAAGCGATCAACTGGAACGATATTAATCCGGACGGCCGATGCTGGTGTAGGTGAAGCCGTGTTTGGTCACCTCCTCCTTGCGGTAGATGTTTCTGAGATCGACAAGCACGGGGCTGTTCATGACGGCCTTCAGGCGGTCGAAGTCGAGCGCGCGGAACTGGTTCCATTCGGTGACGATCACCAGCGCATCGGCGCCCTCAGCCGCTTCATAGGGACCTGATGCGTAGGTAAGGTTGGCGATGACATGCCGGGCATTGTCCATGCCTTCCGGATCGTAGCCCTTCACCATCGCGCCGGCGTCCTGCAGCGCCTGGATCACGGCGATCGCCGGGCTGTCGCGCATGTCGTCGGTGTTGGGCTTGAAGGTCAGGCCGAGCACGGCGATCGTCTTGCCGCGCACGTCGCCGCCGGCAGCCGCGATGACCTTGCGGCCCATGGCGCGCTTGCGGTTGTCGTTGACGGAGACGACCGTCTCGATCAGGCGCACCGGGCTGTCATGGTCCTGCGCCGTCTTGACCAGCGCCAGCGTGTCCTTGGGGAAGCAGGAACCGCCATAGCCGGGGCCTGCATGCAGGAATTTGCCGCCGATGCGCCCGTCGAGACCGATTCCGCGTGCGACTTCCTGGACGTTGGCACCGACCTTTTCGCAAAGATCGGCCATCTCGTTGATGAAGGTGATCTTCATCGCGAGAAAGGCATTGCCGGCATATTTGATCAGTTCGGAGGTGCGGCGCGTCGTGAACAGAAGTGGTGCCTGGTTGAGATAGAGCGGGCGATAGACCTCGGTCATCACCTCGCGAGCGCGCTCGTCATCGATGCCGATGACGATGCGGTCGGGCCGCTTGAAATCGTCGATGGCGGCACCCTCGCGCAGGAATTCGGGGTTGGAGACGACGGCGATATCGGCATCCGGATTGGTTTCGCGCATGATCCGCTCGACCTCGTCGCCGGTGCCGACGGGAACGGTCGATTTGGTGACGATGACGGTGAAGCCGCTGATATGGGCGGCGATCTCGCGGGCTGCATCATAGACGTAGGACAGGTCGGCATGGCCGTCGCCGCGCCGCGACGGCGTGCCGACGGCGATGAAGATCACGTCGCTCTCCGGAACGCATTTGGCGAGATCGGTGGAGAAACTCAGGCGGCCGGAGGCGGCATTGGCAGCGACAAGCTGGTGGAGACCCGGCTCGAAGATCGGGATGCGGCCGGCCCGCAAGGCCTCGATCTTGTTTTCGTCCTTGTCCAGGCAGATGACGTCATGGCCGAAATCGGCAAAACAAACCCCTGAAACGAGGCCAACATAGCCCGCGCCGATCATCGTGATTTTCATGTCTGCAACCGCTCCAATTTCTGGGGACTTCTCTTAGACGCTTATTCGCGCGCTCAAAAGCCAAGAATCCAGAAGTCGGACAATATCTGTCGTGCTGGCCCCTTGATCGCGCACTATGCGCCGGCTGCGCACGACATTGCCCCGGTTGCCGTCTCGGGGTAGAACCTGAACATGCAGTGGAGCGATCAGGCTATCATTCTCGGCGTCCGGCGCCATGGTGAGACATCGGTCGTCGTCGAGGTCATGACGCGCCTGCGCGGCCGCCATCTGGGGCTCGTGCGGTCGGGTCGCTCGCGGGCGATGCAGCCGGTCCTGCAGCCCGGAAACGAGGTGGAGGTCACCTGGCGTGCGCGCCTCGACGAACATCTCGGGGAGTTCAAGCTGGAGCCGGTCCGCCTGCGCGCGGCGCGGCTGATGGAAGCGGCGACATCCGTCTACGGCGTCCAGGCCATGGGTGCGCTGCTGCGGCTTCTGCCGGAACGCGATCCCCACCCACATCTTTATGAAGCGCTCGATATCATCCTCGAAAACCTGCACGATCCCCGTGATGCCGGCGAACTGTTCGTGCGCTTCGAGATTGCTGTGCTCAACGATTTGGGCTTTGGTCTCGATCTGGCCGAATGCGCGGCCACCGGCACGCAAGACGACCTGATCTATGTCTCGCCGAAATCCGGACGGGCGGTCAGCCGCGATGCCGGAGCGCCCTATGCCGACAAGATGCTGGCACTGCCGGCCTTTTTGGCCGCCGGCGGCAGCCACGCTGCCGATCACGACAGCCTAGTTGCGGCCTTCCGCATGACAGCCTTCTTCCTGCACCGGCACGTCTACGAGCCGCGCGGCCTGGGTGTTTCGGCGGCCCGCGATGGCTTTGTCCAGGCGGCGCTGAAAGCCCTCAAATCATCTGCTTCCACTGCAGCGGGCGCTGCGCCTGTGGCCTGACGAAGGATTTTCCATGAGCATAGAACTTTATCCGGGCATGGTCGTCTCCGGCATCGGCACCGTGCCGCTCGACGTGGTGGCGCGCGACGGCGGGCTGAAGGCCATGCAGGACCTTTTGAGCGGCGTGCATCCGGCGCCACCCATGTCCGAGACGCTGAAGTTCAGTCTGTCCGAGGTCGAAGAAGGCAGGGTGGTGTTCAAGGGCCTGCCGTCCGTCGCGCATCTGAACCCACTGGGTACGGTACATGGCGGCTGGACGGCAACGATCATGGATTCGGCGCTCGCCTGCGCCGTGATGACGATGCTGAAGCCTGGCGAAGGCTATACGACCATCGAATTCAAGGTCAATCTCGTGCGCCCTTTGCTTGCCGACATGGGCGAAGTGTCCTGCGAGGGAAAGATCATCCATCGCGGCCGCACCATCGCCACCTCCGAAGCGTGGCTGCGCGACAAAAACGGCAAGCTGCTGGCCCACGGCACCGAAACTTGCGCGATCTTTCCGATCGAGAATTTGATGCGATAGGGTCTAGCGTTTCGCCGCCTTGTCATAGATATCACTATGGTCCCGCCGGCCAACGGCGATGACCAGAACGAGGATGTCCTGATCGCGGACTTCATAGACGAGGCGATAACCGGCGCTGCGCAGCTTGATCTTGTAGCGGTCCTTGGAACCATGCAATTGCGCCGAAGGAACGCGCGGCGTTTCCAATCGTTCGACAAGCTTCTTTTTGAATTGCGCGCGCGTATTGCTGTCCAGCTTCTCCCATTCCTTCAGCGCCGCGGCGAGGAAGGCGAGCTTATAGAGCATCGATCTCAACCGGGATGACCGGTTCACTGCCCCTCGAATCGGCGATCCTGTTGAGTTCCAGATCTTCGAGACGGTTCATCAAGGCCTCGAAGGCGGGCGCGGGAACGCAGTAGAAGGCTGGTTCGTTGTGGTTGAGAATGGCCACCGGAAAGCCATCACCAGCGGCCACTGTTCCCATCGGATTTCGCTTTAGTTCGGAGATGCTGGCGCTGGTCTCCGCGAGGATCGTGCTGGCCATATTGTTCGCTCCGTGAGATATAAGGAGGCTGAGATATAGTGCTATTTTTAGACCATTAAAAGGTGTGAAATAAAAATGGGCGCTGCAGTGTCCTGCAACGCCCGTTCGCGAGAAAAAAGCGATCAGCCGATGCGGCCGCCGCCCTGTTTTGTGACGACGACGACGGCCGGGCGAACCGGCATGTCGGCCTTGAAGTCGGGCCAGCGGGTCGCCGGGTTCTCATAGGTTGCGAGGCCCGCGTCGCCCGGATGCTGGACGGCGAGGAAGAAGGTGTCGGCCGTCGGGTTGAAGCTCGGGCCGCACATTTCGGCGCCGACCGGGACCCGGAAGAACAGCTTCGACGTGCCGCGGGCATCGCCGTCCGTATCGACGGCCCAGATGCCATCGGTGCGGCCTGTATCCTTTTCATTGTTGCCGTCGGTCGAGACCCATAGCCTTCCATCGGCGTCGATGGCGCAGTTGTCCGGCATGCCGAACCAGCCATTCTTCGTCGTCGCGGTGGAGAAGGAGGCGCCGACATCCGCAAGAGACGGATCGCCGCACTTCAGCAGGATGTCCCATTTCGACTTCGTCGAGGTGAAATCGCCATCCGTCTCGCTGATCTCGACGATATGGCCAAAGGCGTTTTCCGCACGCGGATTGGCGCTGTCGATCTGGTCAGCCTTGCGCTTGTTGTTGTTGGTCAGCATCACATAGACCTTGCCGGTCTTAACGTTCGGCTGCACGTCTTCCGGGCGGTCCATCTTGGTGGCGCCCAGGGCATCGGCGGCAAACCGCGTGTTGATCAGGAGATCGGCCTGGCTGGCAAAACCGTTCTCAGTGGTCAATGGCCCCTGGCCATGGACAAGCGGCAACCATTCCAGCGTGCCATCGGCATCGAATTTCGCGACATAGAGCGTGCCTTCGTCAAGCAGGTCCATGTTGGCGGCGCGATCGTCGGGGTTGAGTTTTCCGGCGGTGACAAACTTGTAGACATAGTCGAAGCGCTCGTCGTCGCCGCAATAGAAGACCACATGGCCATCCTTGTTGACCACCGATTCGGCACCTTCGTGCTTGAAACGGCCAAGTGCCGTGCGCTTCTTCGGGATCGAGTTCGGGTCCATCACATCGACTTCGACGATCCAGCCGAACCTGTTGGCTTCATTCAGTTCCTTGGAAACGTCGAAACGGTCGTGGAACTTCGACCATTCATACTGGCCGCCGGGAATGCCGAGACGCTTCATCTGGGCGAATTCCGGATGGTCTTCGGCCATTTCGCCGCCGAAATAGCCGTTGATGTTTTCTTCGGCCATCACATACGTGCCCCAGGCGGTCACGCCGCCGGCGCAATTGTTGATGGTGCCGAACACCTTGGTGCCTGTCGGATCGGACGGGGTCTTCATGCGCTCATGGCCGGCGGCGGGGCCGGAAATCTGCATTTCGGTGTTTGTCGTGATCCGGCGGTTGTACTTGCCGTCGAGCACCGGCTGCCATTTCCCGTCGACCTTGCGGATTTCGATGACCGTGCCGCCATGGGCTGCCATTTCGATATCCACGAGATCCTTGGTGTAGTCGCCGAGCTTGACCTTTTCTTCTTCCTTGCCATCCTTGGTTTCCTTCACGACGCTGGCGAAGTTCGGGAACATGATTTCGGCATTGGTGTATTCGTGGTTGACGACGAGCAGGCCGTGGTCGGGATTGCCGTCCAGCGGAATGAAGCCGACATAGTCGTTGTTGTAGCCGAACTGCTTTGCCTGGCTTGCAGGCGTCTGGTTCATCGGATCGAAATCGGGGCTGTCGGCGAAAACCTTGTCGCCCCAGCGCAACAGGATATCGGCGTCATAGCCTTCGGCGACATGGTGTGTTTCGTCGATGCCGGCCTCGACTTCGTTGAAGTCGAACGCGGACAGGGTCTCGGCACGTGCCTCGTCGGCCGTCAGCAGGGCCAGCGGGCTGACGGTCGTCGCAATCGCGGCCACAGCCAGCGATCCGCCGAGGAAGGCGCGGCGCGAAAAGCGGCGGTTGATGATGTCGCCCATGGTCGGATTGGTGGAACAGTTCTGGCCGACATCTTCCAGTTCCTCGCGGCGGTCGGTCAGCGTCTTGAATTCCGCCTCATCGGCATGCTCGAAATGTGTATCCATGGTCGGTTCTCCTTTGATCCGGAAGCGCGCACCCACCGGCACGATGGCGCCTAGATACAGGAATGACCATGACAGGTTTGCGACGGTCCGATGAAGAGATTGCTGCTTTGATACGTCCTTGCGTTTGGCGACCGGCAGAAAACCTGTATGGTCGATTGGGGTATGCAAACGCATAGCATGGGGAAAACATGATTGAAGTGATTGCTTTCGTTGCCTTTGCGCTGGCGCTGGTCGCGTTCCTCAATGGCCGCAAGACGGCCGAGCGGCTTGACCTGGAAATCGAGACGCTGAAGGAAGAGTTGAAGCGCCTCGATGCGCGGGGCGACACCCCGAAGGCTTCTTTGGATGGCGCGCCGGCCATTTCCTCGACAGAGGTTCCCGCAGGCGAATCTACCGTCACAGCGTCCGAAGAGGCGTCTGATCCGGCCGGGCAGTTGCCTCCGCGCACACTGGATTCCGCCGCCCGTCGCGGCGCTGCGATTTTCGGCGGCGATACGCCGTCGCCCAGCCAGGAGGCTGTGGAGAAGGCGTCGCGCGGCGAGCCGGTTCCGACCCGTGCGGCCGCCACGGGATCGATCGATTCGGTTGCTGTTCATCCGAAGGAAAGCCTTGAGAGCCGGCTTGGTGCCCGATGGGCCGTCTGGGTGGGTGGTATTGCGCTGGCGCTCGGCGGCATCTTCATGGTCAAGTATTCCATCGATGCCGGCCTGCTCAGCCCTGCCGTACGCCTGGTCATGGCAGCCCTGTTCGGTCTGGCGCTGATGGCGGCCGGCGAATTCGTGCGCCGCCGTGCCGTGCCGCTGATTGCCGATCAGTTCCAGAATGCGATGATACCGGGAATTCTGACGGCTGCCGGCGCGCTGACGTTGTTCGGTGTGTGCTACGCCGCCCATGGCATATATGGTTTCATCGGGCCTGCCGCCGCCTTCTTTCTGCTTGGGCTGGTGGCGCTGGCGACGGTTGCGCTTTCGCTTCTGCACGGACAGGCGCTGGCCGGTCTTGGCCTGCTCGGCTCGCTTGCCACTCCAGCACTGGTCTCCTCCGAAAGCCCCAGCCCCTGGGCGCTTTTCGGCTTCCTGATCATTGCGTGGCTCGCGACGCTGCTTGCCGCGCGCATCCGCCGCTGGACGGTGGTGCCGTCCATTGCCAATATCGGCCTTGGTCTCTGGTCAGTCCTTTACATTGCCTCCGCGTCTCCCTTCGAAACGCTGCCTGTGACGCTGACGATGCTCGTCATGATCGCCGGCATCAGCCTCGTCTGGCCCGGCGGCGTCGAGGAACTGGCCATTACGGACGACAAAACGGATACCTTCGATACCGCTCAAACACCGCAGCCCGGACCCTGGGAGCGGCTGTTCGTACCGCCCTGTGCCGCGATCACCGTCACGGCATCCGTCTCTGCTGTCGTCACGGCATTGTCGATGATCAGCCCCGCTTTCCTGCCGTCTGGCTATCCTGTCACGCAGTTCGCGGTGATCGTCGCGGCGCTTGCCATATTCGGCGCGTGGCGCAGCATCGCTGTCTATCCAGCCGTGCTTTCGGCGATCGCTGGTATCACCGGTCTCTGGAGCATGACCGCGCTGAGCGGCCTTCTGACATTCCTCGATCCCACCATCCCCGGTGCCGTGCCGATCGTCGCGGTCTCCGGCCGTACGGCGATGCTGACGGGCATGGCCCTGTCCGGCTTCTTCATCCTGCTTTCGGCGCTGGCGCTCCATCGGCATTTGAAGTCGCAGCCGCAGTTTTCGACTGTCTGGACGGTGATTGCATCCGTGGTTCCGCTTGCGCTGACGTCGATGTCTTTCCTGATGACCGGAAACCTCTCCTTCGACGCCCCCCATGGCCTGTTTGCGCTCGGAGCCGGTGTCGCCTTGCTTGCCCTTGCCGAATGGATCTGGCGGGTCGGCCAAACCTCCAACGGCTCGATGGAGGAAATCGGCCAGCTTCCGCAGGGCATTCTGATCGCGGGATCGCTGGCCCTCTTCGTGCTGGCGCTGCATGCCCTGACGGATGGGCTTGCCACGACGCTCGGCATTATTTTCGTTGGCGCAGCCTATGTTGCGGCCACACGGCTTCGTGCCTGGCCTGCGTTGCCGTGGATGATGGTGGGTGCTGCAATCGCTGTCCTTGCCCGCATCGGCTGGGAACCGACCATCGTCGGCGCGGAAAACCTCTCGACCACGCCGGTTTTCAATGCGCTTCTCGCGGGCTACGGCATTCCCGCCGTGCTTCTGGTCGCTTGCGCCTTCGAACTGCGCCACTGGCCGGGCTTGCGCGTGCGCAACCTGCTGCAGGCGCTCGCCAGCCTGTTCGTGCTCCTGACGATCGCCATTCTTGTGCGCCACGCGATGAATGGGGGCGTGCTCGACAGCAGCGTGCCGACGCTCGGCGAACAGTCGATCTACACGCTGCTTGCCATCGGTGCCTCGGGCATCCTGATGACGCTCGATCTCAAGTCGCCAAGCCCGGTCTTCCGCTATGGCGGCATGGCGATCGGCGTCGCGTCGATGCTGTCGATCCTGTTCGCCCACCTGATCGGCCTCAACCCCTATTTCAGCGGCGAACTTCTCGGCTCTGTCCCGGTCGTCGACCTGCTGTTGATCGGCTATCTCGTGCCGGGGCTCGGTTATGCCGGTCTTGCCTGGTATGCGCGCGGCAAACGCCCGATGCCCTATGTGACGGCGCTGGCCGTCGCGGGCGCGGTCCTTGCTTTTGCCTGGGCAACGCTGTCGGTGCGCCGCTTCTGGCAGGGCCAGAACATTGCCGACTGGAAGGGTTTCCTCGAAGGCGAGACCTATACCTATTCCGTGGTCTGGCTGCTGCTCGGCGTCGTGCTGCTCGTGGTCGGCTCCCGCTTCAACGCCAAGAGCATCCGCATCGCCTCCGCCGTTCTGATGTTCATTGCTGTGCTGAAGGTCTTCCTGATCGACATGGCCAATCTCGAAGGCTTCCTGCGGGCGCTGTCCTTCATCGGTCTTGGCGGTGTGCTGATCGGCATCGGGCTGTTCTACCAGAAGATTCTGTCGGGCAGGGGCGTTGCCGATGAAACACCGCCATCGATCGATCCGCCCGTGGACCAGCCAGCTCTGGACACCGATGCCAAACCGGGTGAAACAGCCTGATGGCGGTTTCGCCTGTAGACTCATGCCATGGATGACCGATGACCAGACTTGCCTCGCTGAGCGCCGCCTTTGCGCCGTTCGAAACGCTGGCCGCACAATTGCTGCCGCATGCCTTCGCCGATGACGATGGCTCGCATGATGCGGCGCATCTGATCCGGGTCTGGAAGAACGCGCTGAAGATCCAGGGCAGCGAGGGCGGAGACCTGCGCATTCTTGCCTCCGCCGTTCTGCTGCATGACTGCGTCGCCGTCGAAAAGAATTCGCCCCTGCGGGCGCAAGCCTCGCGGCTGGCCGCCGAAAAGGCATTCGAACTGCTCGATGAACTCGGCTGGCGCACGCCTGACATGGCGGCGGTCGCGCATGCCATTCTCACCCACAGCTTTTCCGCCGACCTGCCGCCGCAGAGCCTCGAGGCGAAAATCCTGCAGGATGCTGACCGGCTGGATGCGATCGGCATGATCGGCGCGGCCCGCTGTTTCTACATCGCCGGGCGCATGGGCAGCGGGCTCTACGATCCGCTCGACCCGCTGGCCGAAAACCGGGACTTGGACGACAAGGCCTATGCCGTCGATCATTTCGAGGTGAAGCTGTTCAGGCTGACCGATGGCTTCAAGACTGCCGCCGGCCATACGCTGGCGCTGGAACGACAATTGAAGCTGCGTCAGGTGCTTGCCATGATGCTGGACGAAATCTAGAAGGATAAACGAGAAAAATCAGCATGTTCGGGCGATTTCCAGAATCATCGCGCGATCGTCTTGAATCAGTCCATGAACGCGCAGCAGCCCAAAATGTCCGATGGAGCCAAGTCATGAAGGTCACAGGCCTCAACATTCACCCGCTGAAGAGCGGTCGGGCGATCCGCCGGGACAGTGTGACCGTGCATCTCGACGGACTGCGCGACGACCGCCGCTTCATGATCGTCGATCCCGATGGAAAATTTATCACCCAGCGCGAGTTGCAGGCCTTGGCGCAGGTCGAGGCAACGCCGGTCTCCGGTGGTGTGCATCTTGCCATGCACGACGAAAGCCTGACGGTTGTCTTCGATTCGGCCCGTCGCATGGGGGTGCGGGTCTGGGACAGCGCGGTTGATGCGGCGATTGCCGGCGATGCGCTCAACGCCACGCTTTCCAACTGGCTGGGCCGTCCGGTCACGCTTGCCCACATGGATGATCGCGCCGATCGCAAGGTCGGCGCGGAATGGGCGGGAGAGGCGGCGGCGGTCGGCTTTGCCGACGGGTTTCCGGTGTTGATCACCACCACGGCTTCGCTTGCGGACCTCAATGCGACCCTGTTGTCCAAGGGGCAAGAGCCCGTCGGCATGGACCGGTTCCGCACCAATATCCTGATCGACAACGACGCCCCCTGGGAGGAGGACTTCTGGGAGAGCGTCGAGATCGGCGGCATCGTTCTTGATCTCGTCAAACCCTGCGCCCGCTGCATCATGACGACGCAGGACCAGGAGACGGGTGAGCGCACCGGCGGCAATCCGATCCAGGGGTTGGCGGAAAAGCGCATGTCCGCAGATCGCCGTGTCCCCGGCGTGCTGTTCGGCTGGAACGCCGTTCCGCGCAGCGAGGGTGAAATTCGCCTTGGCGACGGGGTGCGTGTCGTCAAGACCCGGCAGGAGCGCTGGCCGATGAAAGTCAGAGGGTAACGCGCGCCCGGCTTTGCGCGGTGTCTGCCTGTGGTCACTTTTTCCCGATGGCGAAACCGGAAGGACCAATCCGATCCTGTCCGATCTCGTTGCGGCACTGGCTTGAAATCCCCGTCGTGAATCAGACCCAGCCACGGCGCTTGAAATAGAGGAACGGCACCAGCGCCGATACAATCATCAGGCCGACCGCATAAGGGTAGCCGAGCTGCCATCGCAATTCCGGCATCAACTCGAAGTTCATGCCATAGGCCGAGGCGACGAGCGTCGGCGGCAGGAAGATCACGGATGCGACCGTGAATATCTTGATGATCTGGTTCTGCTCAAGGTTGATGAGACCGAGCGTCGCGTCGAGCAGGAAGTTGATCTTGCCGGACAGGAACGCCGCATGATCGCCGAGCGATGCCGCATCGCGTTGCGCGAGCTTGACGAGTTGGCGGAACTCTTTCGAGGGCCGGCGCGTCGGGGTCTCCAGCGCCGCATGATAGGCGACGAGGCGCGAGATGCTGACCAGGCTTTCGCGCACGCCGCTGAGGAAATCGCCCTTGCGACCGAGATGTTCGATCAGCGACTGGAGGTCGCGTGTCTTCTTGGTGGACGAGCCGGACTTGCCGCGAAACACCTCGCGGGAAATACCGTCGATCTCGTTGCCCAGCCGCTCCAGCACGTCTGCCATGCGGTCGATGATCGATTCGATGACGCCAAGCATCACGTCCTCGCCGCTTTCGTAGCTTTGGCCATTGCCGCGCAGCGCCCTGTTGCAGAAGGTGACAAACGGCTTGGCGTCGGCATGGCGCACTGTCACCAGCGTCGGCCCGCGCAGGATGAAGGTGACAGGCATCTTCGTGGGTTCGTCGCTGTCGAGATTGGTCAGCGCGGTCATCGTCATGAAGGCGGCACCATCCTCTTGGTAGAGGCGGGCGGACAGCTCGATATCCTCCATCTCCTCCTTTGTCGGGATGGCGATGTGCAGGGCGGCCTCCACGTCCTTTACCTCGGCTGGTGTCGGATTGAGCAGGTCATACCAGAGGGCAGGGGAGATGGCCTGCTCGATGGCGGGATTGGAGATTTCGCGCAGGGAAAAACGGTCTGCCTTGCGGGCATAGATTTGCAGCATGGTTCGCTCCTTGTCAGGCATTCTTGCCATCCGGAGCGAAGCTGCGGGCCTGCTACCGGATCGGTCGTTTAATGGCTGTCGATAGTCGACTGTCGGGGTCCATTGATCTTATCCAGGTTGGGCTGGCGCCGTATGACGCCTGCGGCGGCAGATGCGCCAAAAATTATGCCGCGTCAAGCACATCCGACCTTTGGTCGAATCGAAACGTTTCATCAATTCGCGTGATCGCGCGGTCAAATAAATTCGCTTTCGTCATTTGATGTCCGGGCTTAGGTTCGATCTCCAGATTGCGGAGATGCCCATGTCAGCCCCATCAATTCTTGCGACACCCGCCGCGCGCACGCCCCTGCCATGGCTGATCATCCTCGCCGGATCGCTGATCGCGGTTCTGACCTTCGGGCCGCGCTCGGCCATGGGGTTCTTCCAGTTGCCGATGCTCGCCGACACCGGCTGGGACCGGACAACCTTCGGGCTGGCCATGGCGTTCCAGAATCTGGCCTGGGGTGTGAGCCAGCCCTTCTTCGGCGCGATTGCCGATAAATACGGGGCCTGGCGGGTGCTGGCCTTTTCCGGTCTGGTCTATGCCGGTGGACTTGTCATCATGGCCCATGCCGATGCGCCGATCTGGCTGCATATCGGCGGCGGCGTCATGGTCGGTCTCGGCGTTGGATCCGGCTCCTTCAGCATCCTGCTGTCGGCCTTTGCCCGCAACGTCACGCCGCAGCAGCGTTCCATGGCGTTTGGCATCTGCACGGCCGCAGGTTCCGCCGGCATGTTCCTGTTTGCGCCGCTGAGCCAGGGGCTGATTTCGGCCTATGGCTGGTCCGACAGCTTTGTCTATATGGGCATTCTGATGCTGCTGGTGCCGCTGTTTGCGATCCCTCTTCGGGGCAATTCGTCGTCCGGCAGCCAGAAGGAAGTGCTCTACAAGCAGTCGATCGGCGAGGCGCTGAAAGAGGCGCTGAGCCACAAGAGCTACCTGCTCCTGGTCACCGGCTTCTTCGTCTGCGGCTATCAGGTGGCCTTCATCACCGCGCATTTTCCGGCCTATATCGGCGATCTC
>Ga0307513_10001303_pt1 | contig 36043 bp, 44 predicted proteins | sample 15_EM_MG_FD_202174 | JGI IMG/M metagenome (GOLD analysis project Ga0307513, IMG submission 202174) | Populus trichocarpa ectomycorrhiza microbial communities from riparian zone in the Pacific Northwest, United States - 15_EM | ecosystem: Host-associated > Plants > Roots > Unclassified | place... | reverse complement strand
TTGTACTATGGTCCTGAGCAGAGTGGGTATCCGGAGCTGGAATAGGTTCGACCGCCACGCAGTATACACGATGGTTGAGAAGATGAGAACGTCTGGGGATGATTGGGGTGACCCTCTGCCGGACGGGGGTCAGGAATGGTTTCTTACCATATGCCAAAGATAACGAGGCAAATCCGACCGACGTAGGCATGGCTGCAGACCCACCCTCCGCGACAGTGCATACCCGATAGGCGTCAAGTGGGATCTGCGGCATCTGTCGAGCTGAAGTATCAAAGTGGATACAAATTGCAAGCTTCGCCTGATCAGAGGCTTACCTCTACCCATTGCCGTAATAGTTGTTAGGTATGCGCCAAAAGTGAACTGCGCTACCGTCATTACACAACAGCATGCGGTGACTACACGGTTCTTCAATGTAATAGCGTAGATCCTGTGTTATTCAGCCACAATCAGCACAAAGCTACTCCATGCCAGAAACAACGGACCTCAGGGTTAGGACCACTTGAGCGAAAACCGTGATTGCCGTGTAGGTGAATAGGGAGACAAATATAGTTTTGTCGCATCTGTGACGGACATGTCAGAAGCTTGGCGGTTTGAGGGTTATTAAATTGCGGTCGCACATCTAGGGCTAGTTTCGTCAACAGGTTGCCATACTCAGTGTATTGCTTACCCGTTGTGAAAACGTCGAGCGATAAGTCACTACGATAGGGTTGGCGACGGTCGATCTTATATGTCAGGGAGACCACAATCCCACGTACCCATCAATGACCAAAACTCGTAGCCCATGGGCAGATACCTGTTCTACACCGCTCCGTCAGAAAAGAAGAGTTTTATGCAGAGGGGGACGTACGGCGACAAAAAGCGCAGAGACTAATTTATCGTCAACAAATGTCATACGGCGAACAACGTTCTCTTCATACCCCACGATCTCCTCCCGCACCAAACGAATTTGATCTTTCGCGGGGATGGTAAACCCATTTAAGATGGATGTCAATAGAGTAGCCTACCTCATCCTCGAGGGTCAGCAGGTAATCGTAGAATAAGATTGCGAGGCATGCCAACTTGTAGTACTGATTGCAATCGACTCAGTCCCCTCCTCCGGGTCGCAAAGACGGTAAAGATCAATACTCACCTTCACTGCGGTCCTGGGGATTTAGGAACCGAAAGGTCAGGAAGGGTGAACTATCTGAAGCGGATGAAAAGGGAGGGGGCTCACAAATCGTGGCCGGTGTCGATGATCTCCGTTAATTCGTCGGGAGACATGGGGGACGTGAATGAGGGACCTCATGCTACAGCACAGGGCGGGCCTTTAAGAGATGTTCTCGTGAATGTGTTGGGTGAGAAGAAGAGAAAAGTACATACCCTCAGAAGCGATAACATCGTGATCCCAGAAAAGCTGACACCTAGAAATAGTAATAAGGCCCCAAAAAAAAGCGGGGAAAGGGTGGGAAAAGCACACGTCAAACAAACACATCAGCAATCACACCGATTCCGAGTCAAAGCGTCGAGTTCTCCATCCAAAATCTTCTATCTGACTCCCTTACTCGGCAAGCGCATTGCTGCAGTTGTCGGGCATTTTCCTGACACAATCATGTGGAGTCACCGCACTTGTGCGCTTTGTGTTCATCACAACAGCATCACTCATCGTCCGGCTGGCGGGGTCGTGTATTGACGTTCGGACTAGTATTTGCTTTCCCCTCGAACTTTTGCTGTTTCGAACTCCATGTCCAGATCATCGCCTTTTTTGGCTCCCCTGCCCTTGAGGACGCGTTAACATTCCCGAGCTTGCGGTGTCAGGTTTAACAATAGTCGAGGATCTGGGTCCTTCCTCTTCTGCCTCAGGGTTTGGGATAGTTCGAGCCGTGAGTCTCACGAATGCGTTGCTGCTCGTTAACATTCCCGGCCTATCACATTCTTCGGTTTCAACGGTCTTTACTACTTTCGCCTGGACACAACCACACCATTTCAGATCGGAATGCTCGTAATGGGAAGGGGGCGGGGGGCCACAAATGGTATGCTATTCGGACCGTGTGGTGTGGCATCCGGGAAGTTATTCAGTGGAGCAATCAGTGGTGCTGTCTCCGAGTCAAATTGCACCGGAGACACGGTTTGGCGACGCGTACATCCCCCCTCGCCGATTCAGCACCCCAAACTAGATCCAATTCTATGGCTCGGAGGAAGTAACGAATTTACACACATGTTTACCTCTACACAAATGCGCCACTGCAGTTGGCATTGACGCAACGATCAACGTCCGTCTCCCTTATACGTTTGCAGGTCATACATCGCATGAATGGCCACCCCCTTCCAGTCCAACCCGTGGCAGGGCACCGAGGACAATACAGATCGTCACGGAGGTTGCGGACTGACGAGACACCATAACATCGGGTGCATTTCAACCCGACCCATTTAGTGGTAGTGTCCGAGGAAGCAGGTTCAGGGGCAGGAGCCGGGGCTTGCGAATTAGAAGATGATGTAACATTGGGGGTGGAAGTCGATGCCCGGGGGTGGGGGGTATGGGTAGGGACGCCCTGACCGCCGAGACCAGAATCAAGCGGGGTGTGCTTTGAGAGCGCGTTTTCGACCAACCCGCCGTATACCAGACTCAGTGTTGCAGCGAAGAATGGTGCTTCCCCAGATCCCATCCTTTGGACGTGGTCCGTTAGCGATTTGGAGTCCTTCTCAGTAAAGTTCTCATGGAGGAACTGGATCTCCATATCCAGGACCTCTTTGTGACTGGAGGGGTAAAAGTGGGAAGGAAATGAACGAGAAGAATCATTGGACACCCACCTCGCAGTAAAAGAAGAAAAGAGTTCTTGCACGATATTAGAGGTGGTGAGTTTCGATCGGACACTTTTCAGTGCACACTCCTTGATGTTCTTGATCCCAAGCTTTTCAACGTGTTAATGCTAGGAGTAACGTATACATAGGAGGTACCCACTGCCGTTGCCAGAGAATACATTGAACGAGGGGAGCACGACTGCGGCCGCCGCACCTTGCCATCCACTATCGGATCGCTATTATGAATCGAAGTCAGGAGGGGCACAAAGATCACTCGGTTTGTGTAGGCACAGGAAAGGAGCGATATCCACCTACATACGCATCAGCCACTTTTCACGTACAAGGCCGAATAGAAGGCCGAACTAAGCTCACGTGTTCCATGCCCCAGACGTTAGCATCACTACTTCGCGGCTTTCGGTGCAGGCGGTTTCTGTCCGATACTGTCTAAACAGGACATGAGACATAATCCACCCGAGAATCCCACAAATCAGGTACGTACAGGACCGCCTCGCCCTCGCGATGGGTTTCCGGAAGCTCCCCACGCCAATATTCATAATCATCGGTCGGTCCATCCACGGGACCCGCGAATTGGGAGTCCGCCCCCACAGTTTCTTCGGTCATATATGTGTTGGCATAGGGAAAATCGGGAGGAGCCTTCCTACTTACGCGTAGTGATTGCGGGTGCCCACTCTTCAACCACAATACTTGAAGTGAACAACGGCCTCGGGTCCAACGGTACATTGTTGCCAATCGCATTGTATGCATAGAATTGAATGTCTATGAAAGCACCCGTAGAGATCGACTTGAGGAGGGCAAGTCTCACCCTATGCCAATTTGGAAGGAGGATAGGCGCCGCAGGGGAAGCAAATTTGGGCTCTGGTGCGAGTTGATCTAGTGGTCCCGATACACCACTCCAGATCATAGCGAGAGCGTCCGCCGCACGTGTCAGTTGCGATTGGGAGAAAGCGGCGAGTTTATCCTTAAGCTGTTGATGTGTGACTCTTCCGGTGCCACCAGCGGATTCCTCCTTCATCTTGCAGACAAGTCTCGAGACTTGCAGCGAGAGTATCTCTGGAAAACTACGTTGGGGTGATGAGTATTTGTAGATTGTTCAAGTGAGCAGGTGACTCACCGGGAGGAGAAGCCAGAAAATACCTCATCCACGATGTTACAGTGTGCCAAGTTATCGTGGATGTACACCTCAGCTTGCTGTTTGAGAGCCGGAATATCATACTAAAATCTATGAGCCTCGGAGACGCGGAACGAAGAAGGGTAGTCACCATGTCGGCAAGTCGGTAAATCGACTTCGCTGATGGAGATGGTAGTCTCTCCGTACTCCAATCCCCGGTCCTTGCCTGTGCAGGGTGTTCGTGGCGCGGGTCTGAGCTGAACGGGGCAAACTTGATTTCACCGGTGTATAAGTAACACAGCATGGCCTCGAAGCTACGGGAAGTCAGTCAAGTATGAGAATTATTCAGCGATAGACCTGACATACGTTACCGCTCCCATATCGCGGATGATGGCGACCTTCCCCATTCTCGTTAGATGATTATCAGGTCTGCAATGCGAATTAGCCGAAGATATTGGACGATTCAATGAACATTGGGGCTGACTTGTCGTCATTTTGAACCTCGGTTACATCCGCCGCCGGCTGTGGTAGATCTTCAGAGGGTGGGGTGAGAGGCATTTGGGACTCTGAGTCCTGCAGACTGCTCGGTAGTTCGGAGCCGTCATCTTCGGGAAGTCCTTCTTCTTCCTCTTCAGAACAAGAGTGCCCATCTTCGAGGTCACTGTCGGACAGATAGTCGTAGTCATCGGTGTAAGGGTGGGAGTCGGACGGGAATCCTCCGTTGATGTCCTTCGTTTGTCCTTCCGAAAACCCATCTGAGAACACTTCCGGGCCGTACGGTTAGATGGGAAACGTCGTACAAATGTCTGGTACCCACACGCTGAAAGGTAAGGAATGGTGTTCAGAGCCCGACTGTTGCAGTACAACGCTCGTGGAGAACCGACGCGTCCAGAACGTTCTCTATGAGAGAAGACATATAATTTGGTGTCGATGAAGGTCCCGGAAGTGATGGAATCGGTCAGTGCGTCCAGTAAAAACTGTGGCGGGTCCATTCTCGTCGTGGTTCGAGGGCAGATTCCCACATTACCTAAAAGTATAGCTAAATACCGGATCCGCTTTATGTTTGGCGGCCCGCATCCCCACTAGATGGATCCACGGCTGCTCCCTTCATTCTACAGCATGGTGACATCGAACTCGCAGTGTCTTGCGGTGACGGATGCAACGGGGGAAGGAATCTTCTCACGCATCTGATCCGCGCTGATCATGTTATGTCATGTCGTAGGGTCCTTGTCATTCGTCTGCCTCCACTGGATCCGTTCTTTACACGCAAGTACGTGGCAAGGATACTGTGGTAAGGCTACAAACTCATCAACACTCATCAACATCTCCCAGACCCATCTCGCACGCGTTCTGTCAATGACCTGACAGCTCGATTGAAACATTGTGGGAGGCTAGAGGTCGCAGCACCGGTATTTTTTCGGGGCTCACTCCCGCGCGCCGGACGACCAGGGAGGCACAACGCCGCTACCCATTTCCAACCCCAGTGCAGACAGGTTGATCAGGAGACAATCACGACGGATGGGGAGGATGGAGAGGAAGGGCGAGCAGTAACGAAGCGTAATCCTTCATGATCCCAAAAATGCGCTTCGGATCTCTCGAAAGAAGTTGCGGCGACGGCCAAGACAGTCAACCTCCTTGCTGAAGAGTTCGACCCCTCCGCGTCAAAAGCTAGTGGTTCGGGACCGCTTCCCGTTTCGTTCTCATCCCTCCTTTGTTTGACGGCGTTTTGCCCCAGCCGATCGAAGAGAAGACAATGAGGGGGGTGCCCTAAATGACGCGCTTCCCGAGTTTTGTCATTGTCAGCGCTTCACGAGCACCGGCTCCCTCTGGACCCTGGATCTCCGTCTTAGCCTGTACGTCGTTGGTCTCATCACCCAAGCAATGCCACGGGAGAAGCAACTTCAAGCAGGACGAGGACGAGTCCGCGGTCCACGCAGAACGTACACGCAGAACGATTTCACGCGTTTCATGCCCAGCTCCCGTCACAAACCCAGCGGGGTGGCACATGCAAAGCTCCACGCTCCCATTTTCCACTTCGCAACGGGTAGAACCGCCAGAGGGGATCATTGTTGCTAGTACACCCAATATCGCATTGTCGCACCATGGAAAATTCGAATACTCAGCATACACATACACATCTCCCCCAGCCACCATTCACGTTGCTCGACTCAGCGACCGGCCTCTCCTTGTTCCGATATTCCTATGGGTCGGCCTGCTACCCACTACTCGATGGTGAAGTTCGTTGCGGAATGTAAACGTGGCGCTTGATGCTGCACTAGCCTACCTCTCCTCCAGTCGTGTCGTATATTCCGATGCTTCAATGCGAATGATTGCCCACACACGAAGCCCCCAAAAGAACTATTTTTCACAACGCCCAACATTGAATATTGAAGTGTTGCGCCTCTCCAACGTAGAGATGTTCAAAGGATCCTTACGGCCGAACCTCGACCGGCCGCGCGTGCAAACAAGGAACTCCTTCCACTTCAATCTCTACATCTGAAAGGCGTCACACCGAACAATCATGGTTGGGGTAATCTGACGAAATTCCCACCAAACCTCCGACAATCGAATGCATGTTCTTTAGCCACGCCTAAGTAGTGTGGAATCTGCCCTTCGACCGTTGTGAGGATGGACCCGCCGCACTTCTCGCCGGACGCACCGATAGATTCTACCATCTCTGGGACCCCATCGACACCAAACTCTGTGCCCCCTCTCGTGGGGTGGCTTATAGATGTCTCGGGTCTCCAAGAGCTTCGTACTGTAACAGTCGCGTTCTGAACGACGCTCGTTACTTTCGACGTGTGAGAACTACGCTACGCACCCCATCGCGCGACCGCGAAGTGCTCTCGGAGACGTCTTCGGAAGGACAAACGTGGGTCATCGATGGATGATTCCCCTCCGACTCCCATCCTTATACCGACGACTACGGCTACCTGTCCGACAGCGACGTCGACCTCGACAATGAACCTCCTTACTTTGAAGAGAAAGAGGAAGATTCCCTTGAGGTTGACGACCCCGAATTACCACGAAGTCCCCAGGTTTCAGAGTCGCGAGTGGCTCGAGTCACCCCGGTGACCCTTCGAATACCCGCCACGATCGCCACCGGATGTGAGTTTTGTGGCCATGCCGTATTTCCTACACACCCCTATCCTCGCCACTCATCCACCCACACCCCCCGTCCCCCACACACGAGGAAGCGGCAATAAAAATGTTGCGAGACCCCAGGCCCACCTCACGTGCGGGGACCCGAAATCTTGATTGAATAACTGGCAGGAGGCTACCGGTTAGCGATCGTTGGCACCGGTGTTCCCTCGAGGCTTCCTCCCACACATTTGACGATCAGAGAAACGGAGAGCACGCGTGCCCTCATCCATTCTCGAAATCGGCGTAGAGAGGTTGGTCAGTAGACAATCGTATACCTAGGGACCTGACCTAGTGTTACGTTAGGGTGTCCTCGATCGCGAACCTTCAAACCCACCTCGGGTCTCCCGGCCATCCGTCTCGGCTGAACGGTGCGGTGTTTGTTAATCGGAGGAATAGCACCACCTCGGGGGACATCGCCCTACTGTACCGGAACAAACCCCGGTGCTTCCTGGAGAAGATTACGAAACTTGAATTTCGAAAGGTCGTTTCCGCGGAGAGCGGTCAATCGTTGTCTATAAAAGGTTTCTAGTATCGTTCATCACATCGTCACTCCCGGCTTTGAGCTCCTTCGCGCTCGCCCGAAAAGGTGTCGAAATTTACCCCGTCTCCCGTGGTAATAGGCCCGCGGCGTTCGGTAAATCTCATACCTATGTTAGTAGACGGCACCCCGAAGCTCCAGGCATCTCCCTGCAAAGAAGCGGCCTTCCTGAGCGAAAGCATCAAACGTCCGATCATCACCGGAAGGTACCTAATACGCAGTTCAGGCCCGATAGGTTCAGAAGTAAGGAGGCGTTTAGCCGTACACGTGAATCCCACTGGTCCATGGGGGGGCACATGGTGAATAAATGAAGAAGGTAGGTCCTAATATTACTTACAGGCCGGGGATGAGTCGGATTGAAGGCTGTAAGGGCCTCAGTAAGCGAAAAAGAGAGGACGTGGAGATATGACAATATCCTTACCCTTCCAAGTATTGAGATGAGCATGAGCAAGAGCTGCGAAGTGAAGATGACCAGTAAATAGTGTGTCGCATCCCGTACTATGGTCCTGAGTAGACTGGGTATCCGAAACTGGCACAGGTTCGACTGCCACGCAGTATACACGATGGTTGAGAAGATGAGAACGTCTGGGGATGATCGGGTTGGGTGCCCGCAAGACGAATAGCAGGAAGGTTTGCTTACCATATGCCAACGATAATGAGGCAAACCCGACCGCCATAAGCATGGGCGCAGGCCCACCCGCCGCGACGGCGCATACCTGATAGGCATCAAGTGGGATCTGCGGCATCTGTTGAGCTGAAGTATCAAAGTAGATACAAATTGCAAGCTTCACCTGGTAAAAAGCTTACCTCCACCCGTGACCATAGCGGCTGTCGAGTACACGCCAAGACCAAACTGTAATACCGTTATTACACAACAGCATGCGATGATTATGCGGTTCTTCGATGTAATAGCGTAGATCCTGTGTTATTCAGTCACGATCAGCACAAAGCTACTCCATGCCAGAAACAACGGACCTCAGGGTTAGGACCACTTGAGCAAAAATTGTGAACGCCGTGTACGTGAGCAGGGAGAGAAATATAGTTTTGTCGCATCTGTGACGGACATGTCAGAAACCTGGTGATTTGCTGGTTGTAGAATTGCAGCCGTACGTCTAGGACCAGTTCCATCAACAACTCTACCATAGTCAGTGCATCGCTTACCCGTTGTGAAAATGTTGGGCGGTAAGACACTACGATAGAGTTGGCAACAGTCGATCCCATATGTCAGGGAGAGACCACGATACCACGTACTCATCAATGTCCAGAACTCGAAGCCCATGGGCAGATACCTGTTCTACACCGCCCTGTCAGGAAGGAAGAGTTGTCTGCAAAGGGAGACGCACGGCGACAAAAAGCGCAGAGACTACTTTCTCGTCAACAGGTGTCATATGGCGAGTGATGTTCTTTCCGTACCCCACGATCTCCTCCCACGCCAAATGAATTTGATCTTTCACGGGGATGATAAGCCTATTCAGGATGGATATCAATGGGGTAGCCTACCTCATCCTCCAGGGTCAGCAGGTAGTCGTAGAATAAGACGGCGATACATGCCAACTTGTAGTACTGGTTGCGATCTACTCAGTCCCCTCCTGGTCGCAGAAACGACAAACATCAATACTCGCCTTCACTGCGGTCCTGGGGATTTAGGAACCGAATGGTCAGGAAGGGTGAGCCATCTCGAAGCGGATGAAAAGGGAGGAGGCTCACAAATCGTGGCCGGTGTCGATGATCTCCTTCAATTCGTCGGGAGACATGGGGAGCGTGAATGAGAGACCTCATGCCACAGCTCAGGGCGGCCTCTTAAGAGACGCTCTCGTGAGTGGGTTGGATGGAAAGGAGAGAAAAGTATGTACTTCTAGAAGCGGTAACATCCCTGAAAAGCTGACATCTAGAATCAATGGCGTGTACTTAATAGGGCTCCACGTCAAACAAACAATTGTCAGGCATTTTCCTGATGGCCAATCGTCCGAGGTCACCGCACTTGTGCGCTAAGCTTACCAGGGGACAAACCCTCGGGTTTTCAAATATCAACCTTTGCACCGACGACCTTGGAGAGTATGGTAAGGAAGCGAGTGCGTGACGCGGGGAACTGATCACAGTGGATTAACCAATGGTCGTTGTCGGAGCGCCGAGCTGCGGTGGAGGATGGCTGGAGCAATGAGCGTCTTCCTGACCCCCCGGCACCGGCGGGGGCGATTGGAGTGAGGTCCTCGGCGAGACCAAGGCTCTTCTCGATCAGCTCGTCCCGTCCGAATAGGCCCTCGGTCGTGGGGAGACAATTCCCTTCAACGCACGTTGGGAGTAATTGCATTGGACGAACGTGGGGGTTTTCGTTGAACCGTTGAACGTTGACACGGACGGAGGAGCCGTCATCCAGATAAACGCTGAAAACCGACCTCCGTCCTGACCGGTAATGACCGGTAATGGAAACTGAATGCTATCAGATTCGTCTTGGGCTGCATGAAGTATAAACACAGAGGCAAACATACAGTATGATAACCAGAACCGAGGAGTCCGCATGACAAAACAAATGCCAACACCGGATCATCGGACTTAGGATGTTCTGAAACTCGCCACGCGATGCGCTTGTCGTTTTCCAACAATCACGACACATCGCACCGGGCTAGGGAGTTGTAAGAGAAGGAAGAACATTCTCAGCACTGGACGGCAGCGACCGGTACTGAACAGATATTGTTTTCTGCGGTGTCTTTCCTTTCAGAAACACGTTCGAACGAATCGACCCTCGCTCTATATTCATTAAAAAAGCGTCGTTCATCGTCCGGCTGGCAGGGCCGTGTAACGATGTTTGCACTATTGCTTCCTCCTCGAACTTATTCTGTTTCGACCTCCATCTCTACCTCTCCGGGCCCAGTCCTACCGGAATAATTGATCTCCAACATTGAAGCGTCGCACCTCTCCAACGTAGAGTTGTCCAAAGGATCCTTATGGCCGAACCTGGACCAGCCGCGTGCAAACTCCCTTCACTCCGATCTCTACATCCGAAAGACCGACAGCCACGATCGAAGTAACCTGACGAAATGCCTAGCCCACCAAACCCCCGACAATCAAGTACATGCTCTTTAGCCACGCTTAAGTAGTGCGGACTCTGCCCTTCGATCGAGGATGGACGCGTTGACTGATTCTACCACCCCCGGGACGCTCTTCAACGCAAAACTCTGTGCGCCCTCTCGTGAGGTGGCTTATAGACGTCTCGGGACTCCAAGAGCATTGTAACTACAACAGTCGCGTTCTGAACGCCGCTCGTTACTTTTCGGCGTGTGGGTACTACACTACACGCCCCATCGCGCGACCGCGAAGTGCTCTCAGACGCATCTTCGGAAGGACAAACGAGGGTCATCGACGGATGATTTCCCTCCGACTCCTGTCCTTACACCGACGACTACGGCTGCCTGTCCGACAACGGCCTCGACGATGAACCTTCTTGCTTTGAAGAGGAAGAGGAAGATTCCCCTGGAGTTGACAACCCCGAATCACCGCGGAGTCCCTGAGTCTCAGAGTCGCGAGTGGCTCTCACCCTACCCATTGAATACCAGCCACGACCGCCACAGGATGTGAGTTTTGTGGTCATGCTGTATTTCCTACACACTCCTACCCTCGCCACTCATCCACCCACGCCACGCCCCCCCCCCCCGTTCTCTACATACGAGGAAGCGGCAATAAAAACGTTGCGAAACCCCAGGCCCGTCTCGCGTGCGGGGATCCGAAATCTCGATTGAATAACTGGCAGGAGGTTAGCGATCGCTGGCACCGGTGTTCCCTCGAGGCTTCCTCCCACACACTTGACGACCAGAGAACCGGAGAGCATACGGGCCTCCTCCCACTTCCGAAACCAGTGTAGAGAGGTTGGTTAGTAGACAATTATATGCCTAGGAACCTGACCTGGTGTTACGTTGGAGCGTCCTCGATCGCGAACCCTCAAACCCACCTCGAGTCTCCCGGCCATCCGTCTCGACCGAACGGTGCGGTGTTTACGAATTGGGGGAATAGCATCACCTCGGGGAACATCACCCTACTGTACTGGAATAAACTCCGGTGCTTCGTGGAAAAGATTACGAAACTTGAATTCCGAAAGATCGTTTCCGCGGAGAACAGTCAATCGTTGTCTATAAAAAGTTCCTAGTACCGTCCTTTACATCGTCACGCCCGGCTTTGAGCCCCTTCGCGCTCGCCCGAAAAGGTGTCCAGATGTACCCCGTCTCCCGTGGTAACAGGCCCGCGGCGTTCGGCAAATCTCATCCCTATGTTAGTGGTCGGCTCCCCGAAGCTCCATGCATCTCCTTGCGAAGAAGCGGCCTTCCTGAGCGAAAGCATCAACCGTCCGATCATCACCGGAAGGTACCTAATACGCAGTTCAGGCCCGATAAGTTCAGAAGTAAGGAGGCACCCGGACGCACACGTAGTTTCCACTGTTCCATGGAGAAGGACGTGATGAACAAACGAAGGTGATGAATCCTAGCGTTACTTACTGGGCGGGGATGAATCGGATTGAAGGCTATAAGGGCCTCAGCAAGCAAGAAAGAGAGGACGGATAGATATGACAATATCCTTACCCTTCCAAGTATCGTGATGAACACGAGCAAGAGCTGCGAAGTGAAGATGACCAGGAAATAGTGTGTCGCATCCCGTAATATGGTCCTGAGCAGACTGGGTATCCGGAACTGGTATAGGTTCGACCGCCACGCAGTATACACGATGGTTGAGAAGATAAGAACGTCTGGGGATGCATCGGGGTGGGTGTCCGCCAGACGAAGGACAGGAAGGGTTTCTTACCATATGCCAAAGATAACGAGGCAAATCCGACCGCCATAAGCATGGGCGCAGACTCATCCGCCGCGACGGCGCACACCTGATAGGCATCAAGTGGGATCGGCGGCATCTGCTGAGCTGAAGTATCAAAGTAGAAATAAATTGCAAGCTTCACCTGGTCGAAAGCTCACCTCCACCCACGGTTGCCAGAGCAGTTGTTATGTACACGCCAAAAGCGAACTGCGCTACTGCTATTACACAACAGCATGCGGTGATTATACGGTTCTTCAATGTAATAGCGTAGATCCTGTGATATTCAGCCACGATCAACACGAAGCTACTCCATGCCAGAAACAACAGACCTCAGGGTCAGGATCACTTGAGCGAAAATCGTGACCGCCGTGTACGTGAGCAGGGAGAGAAACACAGTTTTGTTGCATCTATGACGGATATGTCAGAAACTCGGCGGTTTGATGGTTGCTGAATTGCAGTCGTACATCTAAGTCTAGTTCCATCAACGAGTCTATCATACTCAGTGCATCGCTTACCCGTTGTGAAAATGTTGGGCGGTAAGACACTACAATAGGGTTGACAACAGTCGATCCCATATGTCAGGGAGAGACTACGGTCCTACGCACCCATTAACGACAAGAACTCATAACCCATGGGAAGATACCTATTCTACACTGTTCTGTCAGAATGGAAGAGTTTTCTGCAAAGGGATACGTACGGCAATAAAAAGCACAGAGACTATTTCGTCATCAGCGAATGCTGTACGGCGAGCGATGTTCCCTCCGTACCCCACGATCTCCTCCCACGCCAAACGAATTTTACCTTTCATGGAGACGATAAGGCTAGTAAAGAGGGATGTGGATAGGGTGGCCTACCTCATCGTCCAGGATCAGCAGGTAGTCGTAGAATAAGATGACGATGCATGCCAACTTGTAGTACTGATTGCGATAGACTCAGTCCCCTGTTCCGGGTCGAAAAGACGAGAAAAATCGACACTCACCTTCAGTGCGGCCCTGGGGATATAGGAACCAAAAGGACAGGAAGGGTGAGCTATTTTGAAGTGGATGAAAAGGGAGGAGGTTCACAAATCGTGACCGGCGTCGATGATCTCCTTCAATTCGTCGGGGGACATGGGGGGCGTGAATAAGAGACCTCATGCCCCAGCACAGGACGGGCTTTTAAGAGATGTTCTCGTGAATGTGTTGGATGGAACGAAGAGAAAAGTACGTGCTCGATAACATTGTGATCCTGGGAAAGCTGACACCTAGAAATAGTAATGAGGTTCCAAAACAAAGCGGGGAAAGGGCGGGAGAAGCACACGTCAAACAAACGCATCAGTATTCCGAGTCGAAGCGTCGAGTTCTCCATCCGACTCCCTTACTCGGCATTTTCCTGATGCAATCATGTGGAGTCACCGCACTCGTGCGCCAAGCTTACCAGGAGACAGGTCCTCTGGTTTTCGGATATCGGGCTTTGCACCGACGATCCTGGAGAGTCTGGTGAGGGCAGGGAACCGGTCGCAGCGGATAAACTGATGGTCGTTGCCGGAGTGCCGAGCTGTGGTGGAAAATGGCCGAAGCAATGGATGTCTTCCCGACCCACCGGCACCGGCGAGGGCGATTGAAGTGAGGTCCTCGGCGAGACCAAGGATCTTCTCGATCAGTTCGTCCCGTCCGAACAAGCCCTTGGTTGTGGGGAGGCAGTTCCCTTCAACGTACATTTGGAGTACTTACGTCGGATGAACATGTGAGGTTGTCGTTGAAATCTGAAACGTTGAACGTTGAAGCGAGAACCGCCATCCAGATGAACGCCGAGCAAGTGACCGGCCCCGACTAGTGCTGAAAGCACTGAAAACCGACCTCCGTCTCACTGACCGGTATTCGGGCCGCATGAAGTGTAAACACAGGGGCAAACATACTCGGCATTCGTTTTCCAACAACCAGACCAGACCGCATCATGACATACCGCGCCGGGCTAGGGAGTTGTAACAGTCCCCAAAGCTTCCACGATGTATTATAACTTTTTCTGCGGTGGCCGCGCCTTTCCTTTCAGAAACACGTTCAAACAGTCGACCCTCACCTTACATCCATCACAAATGCGCCATTCATCGTCCGGTTGGCAGGGTCATGTATCGACTTTCGGAATATTGCTTCCTTATCCAAGGTTTGCTGTTTCGATCTCCATCTCTGGGTTGTCGTTCCTCGCCTCTCCTCATGCGTTATCGGAACTTCTGAACCTGCAGTTTCAGGTCTAACGATAACCGGGCGCAACCACGCTACCGCAGCTCGGGATGCTTGTGACGGAGAAAGGGGTGGGAAGCCACAAATGGTACACTGTTCGAACTACATTGCGTTTGGTGGCCCGGTTGGTGGTGCCATCTCCGAGTCAGATTGCATCGGAGATGTGGTTTGGCGGCGCGCACATCCCTCCCTCGCCGATTCAGCACCTCAAGCTAGATTCAACTTTGTGATGTAACGAATTTACACATGCGTTTGCTTCTACGTAAATACGCCTCTACATTTGACTTTGATGCAACGACCGGTGCGCATCTCTCTCAGATGGTTGCAGCCCATGCACCGCATAAACGGCCACCCCCTTTGACCTCTCCCGTTCTTACCTGTGACAGGACATTGAGGACAATACAGACCGTTGCGGAGATCGTGGACTGATGCGACGCCAGAACATCGTGCGCATTTCAACCCAACTCGCCCGACCGTAGTGTCCGAAGAAATAGGTGTAGGGGCAGGAGCCGGGGCTTGCGAATTAGGGGATGAGGCATTGGTGGGGGTGGAAGTCGATGCCTCAAGGGGTGGGGTAGGGGTAGCGGCGCTCTGACCGCCAAGGCCAGAACCAAACGGGGTCTGTTTTGAGAACGCTTTTTTGACCAACCCGCCGTATACTAGACTCAGTGTTGTAGCAAAGAACGGTGCTTCCCCAGATGCCATCCTTTGGACGTGGTCCATTAGCGATTTGAAGTCCTTTTCGGTGAAGTTCTCGTGGAGGAACTGGATCTCCATGTCCAGGACCTCTTTGTGACTAGAGGGGCAAATGTGGGAAAGAAATGAACGAGAAGAACCATTGCACGCCCACCTCGCAGCAAAAGAAGAAAAGAGTTCTTGCACGATGTTAGAAGTTGAGAGTTTTGATCGGACGTTCTTCAGTGCACATTCCCCAACATTGTTAATCCCAAGCTTTTCAATGCGTTAATACCAGGAGCAATGTATCCATAAGAGATACCCACTGCTGTCACCAGGGAATACATTGAACGAGGGGAGCACGACTGCGGTGGACACACCTCGCCACTCGCTACCGGATTGCTATTATGAACCGAGGTCAGGAGGGGCTCAAAGGTCACCTGGTGGGTGTAGGCACAGGAAAAGAGCAATATCCACCTGCATACGTATCAGCCACCCGTCACCCAGAAGGTTGAATCAAACTTACGTTTTCCATGCTCCTGACATTAATATCACTGCTTCGCGGCCTCCGCTACCAGCGGCCTCAGTCTGGTACCGTCTGAACGGGATGTAAGCCTTGTTCCATCCACCCAAGGATCCCATAAATCAGACACCTACAGGACTTCTCACCCCTGCGAAGAGCTTTTGGAGGATCCCTACGCCAACATCCATAATCGTCGGTTGGTCCTTCCACGGGGTGCGCGGGCTGGGAGTCTATCCCCACAGTTTCTTCAGTCATACGTTAGCATCGGGCGAGTCGAGAGGAGCTTTGCTACGTACGTGCCGTGATCGCAGGTGCCCACTTTTCAATCACGATACTAGAAGCAAACAACGGTCTCGGATCCAATGGCAAATCGTTGACGATCGCATTGTATGCATAGAATTGAACGTCAATGAAAACACCCGTAGAGATCGACTTGAGGAGGGCAAGCTTCACCCTAGGCCAATTCGGAGGGAGGGCAGGCGCTGCGGAGGAAGCGAGTTCGGGTCTTGGCGCGAGTGGTTCCAGTGGTCCTATCAAACCGTTCCAGATCATAGCGAGAGCGTTCGTCGCACGTGTCAGCTGCAACGGGGATAAAGTGGAGAGTTTATCCTGGAGTTGTTTCCGTGTGGCGCTTTTGGTATCCCCCGCGGATTCCTCCTTCATCTTACAAACAAGTCGTGAGACTTGCATCGAGCGTATCTCTGGGAAACTACGTCGAGGGAATGAGTGTTCGTGGTCTGTTCAAGTTGGCGGGTAACTCACAAGAAGGAGAAACTGGAAAACACTTCCTCTACAATGTTACAACGGGTCAAGTTGTCAAGGATGTGCGCCTTCGCTTGCCGTTTGAGCGCCGGTATGTCATACTAAAACCTGTGAGCCTCAGGGACGACAAACAAGGTGGGGGTGGTCACCATGTCGGCAAGTCGATAAATCGACTTTGCTGATGGAGATGGTAGTCTCTTCGCACTCCAATCCCCAGTCCTTGCCTGTGCGGGGGGCTCGCGACGTGGGTCAGAACTGAACGGGGCAAACTCGATCTCCCCGGTGTATAAGAAATATAGCATAGCCTCGAAGCTACGGGAGACTAGTAAGAGGTGATAACCGATTAGCGACAGACTTCACGTACGTTACTGCTCCCACATGGCGGATGATGGCAACCTTTCCCATCCTCGTCAGATGATTGTCGGGTCTGTGATACGGGTTAGCCGGGACTGTTAGACAGTTCGATGGATACCGGGGCTCACTTGTCGTCATTTTGGACGTTGCTTCCATCCGGTGATGACCGTGGCAGATCTTCCGAGGGTGGGGTGAGTGGTACTCGCGGCTGTGAATCTCGAAGGTTGCTCGGCAATTCGGGGCCGCCATCTTCTGGAGGTCCTTTGTCTCCCCCTTCAGAAAAAGAAGGCCCATCTTCGAGGTCACTGTCGAACAGATAGTCATAATCGTCGGTGTAAGGGTGGGAGTCGGACGGAAATCCTCTGTCGATGTCCTTCGTTCGTTCTTCCGATAACCCATTTGAGAACACTTCCAGACCGTAAGGTTAGATGTGCAACGTCGTACAAGTTTCTGGTACCCACACGCTGAAAGGTAAGGAACGGTGTTCAGAGCACGGTTATTGCAGTACAACGCTCTCGGAGAACCGACGCGTCCAGAACGTTCCCTACGAGAGAAGACGTATATTTTGGTGTCGACGAAGGTCCCGGAAGTGATGGAATCGGCCAGTGCCTCAAGTAAAAACTGTGGCGGGTCCATTCTCGTCGTGGATCGAGGGCAGGTTCCCGCATTACCTAAAAGTATAGTTAAATACCAGATCTGCTTCACGTTCGGCGGCCCGCATCTTCACTGAACAGATCCATGGCTGCTCCCCCATTCTACAGCAGGAGGATGGCGACGACGAACTCGCAGTGTGCCTTGCGGTGACGGATGCAACGGCGGAAAGAATCTTCTCACGCATCTGATCCGTGCCGGCGTCTTTGCCATGTCGTAGGGTCCTCTCAATTCGTCTGCCTCTACTCCGTTCTTTACACACAAGTACGTGGCAAGGACACTATGGCGAGGCGGCAAACTCATCGACACTCATCTCCCAGACCCATTTCGCACGCGTCCCGTCAATGACCTGACAGCTCGATTGAAGCATTGCGGGAGGCTAGAGGTCGCAGCACCGGTATTTTTCGGGGCTCACTCCCGCGCGTCGGACGACCAGAGAAGCACAGAAAGTCTATGCCGCTACCAACTTCCGACCCCATTGCAGACAGGTTGATCAGGAGACGGTCACGGAGGGCGAGGAGGATGGAGAGGAAGGGCGGACAGTAACGAAGCGTAATCCTTCATGGTACGAAAAATGCGTTTCGGACCTCTCGGAAAAGGTTGCGGCAACGGTCAATACAGTCAACCTCCTGACTGAAGAGTTCGACCCCTCTGCGTCAAATGCTAGGTTCGGAATCGCTTTCCGTTTCGTTCTCATCCCTCCTTTGCTTGGTGGTGTTTTGTCCCGGCCGGTCGGACATGGGGGGCGTGTCGTTTCGGGCACTGCCCTCATTGTCTTCTCCGCCAATCTCCCGTCTGCAACGAATGCAAGTGTCTGTTCTGCGATATGCGATGCGTGTAAGCCGTCTCACCTGGACGACCGTGGCGAGGTCACCAGGCCTAGCTACGCATCCAGCCCGAGAAGGGTGGTAAATACTGGTACTGCCGAGTAATACACCGGGGATGATATAGCAGTATTGAATAGCTTGCAGCGTTTAAGTCAGGACTACTACAAAAAACAATTTCTTATGTCTGTCCCGCGATGGAGGAGATCCAACGACCCGGGCCATATTGCTTATTGGGGTAGTCGGGGCTTGGAAGAAGGTGAGGGGGCTCGAGAAGACCAGAGCGATCTCGCGCTACGTACAGATGCCCTGCAGCGGGAAAGAACGCCGCATATTGTCCCGAAAAAACCGCCACGGTGCGATTTCTTCTCTCGTTTCGCTGGTGGGGATGGTGGTCTTCCGCACTCCAATCCCGGCCCTTGCCTGCGCAGGGAGTTTGTGATGCGGATCCGAGCCAGACGGGGCAAACCCGATCCCGCCGGTGTACAAGGAACACAGCATGGCCACGGAGCTGCGGGAGGTCAATCAGGTCTGGGAATCAATTGGCGGCGGGCCCCACACATGTTACCGCTCCCACTTCATAAGTGATGGCAACTTTTCCCGTTCTTGCTAAATGGTCGTCAGGTCCGTGACGCGAGTCTGCCGGAAATGTTGGATGGTTCGGTGGGTACCGGTTGACTTGTGGTTATTTTGTACCTTGTCCACATCTGGTGGCGGTTGCCGCGGCGGGTCTTTGGATGGTAGGGTGAGAGCCACTCGCGGCTCTAAAACTTGGGGACTCCACGATATTTCGGGGTCGCCAACTTCAGGGGGTTCCTCATCCCATCTTCAGAGCGGATTTCATCGTCGAGATTGCTGTCGGACAGGCAGTCGTAATCACCGGTGTATGGGTGGGAGCCGGAGGGGAATCATCCGTTGTCCCTTGGTTATCCTTCCGAAAATGCATCTGAGAACGCTTTACGGTAGTACGATGAGATGCGTAACCTAGTACAGGTTCCTACTACTTACACGTCGAATGGTGGGGAACGATGTTCGGAACATGGCCATTGCAGTACAACACCCCCGGAGAACCGACGCGTCTGGATGCCTCCCTACAAGTGCAGGCACGGAACTTGGTGCCGATGATGGCCCCGTAAGCGATAAAGTCGGCCGATGCGTTCAGTAAAAAGTGACGGATCCATTCTCGCCGCGGTTCAGGGAGGATCTCCGCAGCACTAAGTGCGACTTGATAGAACGTTTAGTGCATGTTCAGCGGACCTCGTCTCACCAGAAATACATCTCCCACTCTACAGCGATGTCTCCCCGTGTATATTCCAGGGCCAGAGATATCTTGTGGAGGTGGAACGTTCGTATTCTCGTTGATATGATTCCAAAGCCTGTACGATGTATAGGGGGCGGAGCCGTAAGGTGACCGTAGTGCGGCTGGCAGTGATCACCGCGGACATGGCAGCGGAGAGAGAACTCGAGAATCCAGAAGACGGATACCCCACGCGTCGCCCGCGTTTCTCCCGTCCCTCATATATGAGAGCTTGCGCGGGTGGATAGTATCAAAAGTCCAGTGGATGCATTTGGCCGGTCCGCTTATACGATCGATTCAACGCCGTCACTGGGACAGAAGATAGAACCACCGTCCTTACTCCCCCCAGCCATCGACGTCCACCCCCCATGTTACCCCCGCCTTCTACCCCACACACTCCTACTTCTATTCCTTCTCCGAGTGCTTCCGGCCAACCAGATGGAGACGCGCCGGGCCGGCGACGATGGACTGAATACGCTATTCAGCCACACTCATGATAGCGCCAGTGATCCACCATTGGATCTTACTACGAGATGGACCCGCCACAGTTTTTACTGGACGCACTGAAAGCCTCTGTCACTTCTGGCACGTTTGTCGACACCAAGTTCTACGTCTTCTCTCGTAGAGAAATTTCTGGACGCGTCGGCTCACCGCGAGCGTTATACTGTAACAGCCGTGTTCTGAGCACCGTTCCTTATTTTTCAGCATGTGGGTACCATAAACTTATACCGCATTCCCCATCTAACCGTACGACCTCTAAGTGCTCTCAGATGCATTTTCCGAAGGACAAACGAGGGACATAACCGGAGGGTTCCCCTCCGATTCCCACCCCTACACCGATGACTACGACTACCTGTCTGATAGTGACCTTGAAGATGAATCTCCTTGCTTCGAAGAAGGACCTCAAGAGGAAGATGGCGATGGCGACTGTCACTCACAGGAGAGACTTGAACATACGCCGGACCCAAAAACATCCCAAACCATTGTCCATGATAACCCACCGCCAAATCTACCGCTAGATGAGATGAGTGAGACCCAGCAAAATGACAGGTCAACCTCGTCTCCCGTTGGGGACTCGAGCATTTTGATTGACTCAACCCACAGATCTAACGATGATCCCACGAGAATGGGTAAAGTTGCTATCATTCGCGACATGGGAGCCGTAACGTGCGTGGAGTACAATCTTTCCTAACCGATTCTCCCGTCTTACTGGTCGATCACAGCTTTGAGGCAATGCTATATTTTCTGTACACCGAGGATATCAAGTTTGCCCCATTCACCTCGGACCCTCGTCATGAGCTGCCTACACAGACAAGGACCGGGGATTGGAGCACTGAGAGACTACCATCCCCATCAGCGAAGTCGATTTACCGACTTGCGGACAAGGTGACTTGTCTTGCCTGCGCTCGGTACACCCCTAATTCACCAGCTTTAGTACGATATGCCGATCCTCAAGGAGCGGGCTAAGACGTACATCTATAACAACCTATACCACTGCAACATCGCGGAGGAGGTATTTTCCACGTTCTCCTTTTCGTGAGTGATGTCTTGTTTGAACTATCCACAAATGTTAATTCTTGTAACATAGGTTTCCGGAGATACAGTCGATTCAAGTCTTGCGACTTGTTGGCAAGATGAACGAGGAATCGAAGGGGAACACTGGAAGCGTCACGAGGAAACAGCTTCGGGAACAAATTGCCGCCTTGTCCCAGCCGCGAGCGAGGCGTGCGGCGGACGTTCTCGCTATGATTTGGAATGCCGTGAAAGGACCTCTGGAACCACCCATAACGGGGCGCGGGTTCGCTTTCCCGGCGACTCCTGCCCCTCTCCGTAGGGTAAAACTTGCCCTCCTCAAGTCGATCCACACCGGTACTTTCATCGACATTCAGTTCTATGCATACAACAAAATCAGCAACAACTTACCATTGGAACTGAAGCTGCTATTCACTTCAAGCATCGTGATCGAAAAGTGGGGCCCTGCAATTACGACGCGTAAGTGGGAATACTTCTCCTAATCCACCCCACTCTAACGTGTGACGGAAGAAACTGTGGGGATAGACTTCCAAGCTCCATGTCTGGTGGATGGATCAGTCGATGATTACGATAGTTGGGACGGAGAGCCCCCAGAAGCGGTTCATAAAGACAAGATGGTTCTGTGTGTGAATCCACGGAATTTCTGAACTAGATGAGTCTCACATCGTGTTTAGAAAGTACCGGACCGAGGCCCCTGCCGCTAGGAGCCGTGAAGTAGTGATACTAATGTCAGGGGCATGGAGAACGTAGGTTTAATCCGGCCATCCGCATGATAAATGACTGACGGGTTTGTAGGTGGATGTCGCTCCTCTCCTACGCCTACACGAACAAGATGACATATGCACCCCTCCAGCCTCCGACTCTTAATACTGATCCAGTGACGGATGTTGAGGTGCAACAACCACATTCATGTTCACCTCGTTCGATGTACTCTCTGGCAACCACAGTGGGTATTTCCTATGGATACATAACTCGTAGTGCTAATACGTTGAAAAGCTTGGGATCAGAAATATCGAGGAGGATGCACTAAGGGACATCCGATCCAAGCTCTCCGCTTCCAACATCACGCAGGAACTCTTTTCCTCTTTTGCTGAAAGGTGGGCATCTAGAAGTTTCACTCATTCGCTTTTTTTCACACTCGGACCCCCTTCAGCCACGAAGCGGTCTTAGATATGGAAATCCGATTCCTTCACGAAACGTTTACCGAAAAGGACCCTGAGCTACTAATTGACCATATCCAAAGGATGGTGTCTGGAGAAGCGCCATTCTTTCCCACAACATTGAGCTTGGTATATGATCGGCTTGTTGAGCAAACATTCCCAAAGCATATTTCCCCAGGCCCTGGCCTCTGGGGACTTACCAAGGGTCAGAACATCACTACCCCCACCCCTGTTCATACGTCAGCTTTCGCCTTTGGCATTACTTCACCCTCCACCCCCATTACCACACCACCCCCCATTACCACGATCCACCCGCTCCCCGCCCGGAGAGCCAGTCTCCTAGTTCCTCCTCCGATCTTGCGACCTGCTTCCCCAAACCCTACCATCAGACCGGCTGGACTGAGGTGCATTCGGTGTCATCGGGTCAAGTCAATCAACAACCTCTACAATAACCTGCATTGTCCTCAGTGCCCCGCAAATGGTAGGAATGGAAAAGGTGAAAAGGGACGACCGTTCATGTGTTGCACGAAGTGCGGCGCCTTGAGGGACAAACCTACAGGTGCCTGCTCCAAGCCCAAGTGTAGGCGCCAATTTGTGTAAAGGTGAATATATGTGTAAATTTACGCTGCAGCATATCCCGCAATCTATGAGATCAAACTGTATCCAGCGTACTAAACCAATGAGTATTGACAGAATATTGGATTCGGAGATGTCCACATGGCCAAGCCAGGCCCTTATGCGATCTGACACGCACGAACCCCAATTTTGATCCCGGAACGATTCCCCGTGTAACAACCACCCCTCACTCGCGTCGGGCAGCGTGACTGGCGACGCCTGGGTCTGAAATTATGATTCCGAAGGAGGGGAGCTCGAGAGAGGATGGGGTTGTGCCGACACTGGGCTTCGGAGCACCGCCGCAGCTGTGATCGAGGCGGTAATGACCCATTATCTACACGCGGTGTGGACCACAAAAATCAATTCGCTGAACAGTCTGTTCATTCCACCCGCCAGGCTACCTTGTCTCTTCCCTGTGACAAGTCTGTCTGACAGGAGAACTGGAAAGTCCAGAGGCTGGAAACGTTGGGCGCACTCCACGTCGTAAGGGAGCCGAATCCGGACGAGGGAGCTGAGACACAGCCATCACCAATACGGTACGAAGGAAAGAGCATCTTTGGTAGTGTTCCACTCTACGTAGGTTTCTGGCATTCCGAAGCGTGTAAGGCCCGGACCCACATCACATCACGATCACGCGGGCCCAGAGCCCAACGACACACGACATCATATGTTCTTTCTTTTATTCAGCTTTTATCCAATGATTTCATAGACCCGTAGATATAGTATATAAGACAGGGCTCTATGTACTAGTATCTACAGCATCGAACAGAGTTCGGTACCCTTTCTCCTACGAGTGACTTTTCCGTGGTCGTCGAAACCCGTGTCGCGACGAACTCGACCGGCCGAAACCGATCGAGCTTCCCACACACGCCCGCCGACTCACAAAGCGGTTGTACACCAATGTCAGATTTATTGAAGTGGACGCAATGGTCGTGAATCTCCGAAAATCTTTCGCGTCGATCAACCAACGGAATCTTCATCCGTATCTGAAAGAAGACCCGAGCAAGGATGTGCACTGCGGGAGAAGCAACTTCCAACGGGACAGGGATGACCCCATGGTCCACGCAGAACTTACACGCAGAACGAATTCACGCCTTTCGTGCCCAACTCCCGCCACAAACTCAGCAAGGTGGCACATGTCAAGCCTCCGCGCCTCCATTTTCAACCTCGGTCATCGACGGATGATTCCCCTCCGACTCCCGTCCCTACACTACCGACTACGGCTGCCTGTCCGACAGCGACTCCGACGATGAACCTCCTTGCTCTGAAGAGGAAGATGAAGATTCTCCTCAGGTCTTAGAGTCGCGAGTGCCTCTCACCCTACCCATTGAATATTGAATACCCACCGCGACCGCTACCGGATGTGTGTTTTGTGGTCATGTCGTATTTCCTATACACCCCAGTACCCTCGCCACTCATCCACCCACGCCCCCCCCCATCCCCCACACACGAGGGAGCGGCAATAAAAACGTTACGAAACACCAAGACCTTTGGCGCTCCCAAGCCCGTCTCGCGTGTGGGGACCTGAAATCTTGATTGAAAAACGGCAGGACGTTAGTTTCATTGGAACCGGTGTTCCCTCGAGGCTTCATCCCATACATTTTATGATCAGAGAAATGGAAAGTATGTGTGCCTTCATCCATTTTCGAAACCAGCGAAGGGAGGTTGGCTAGTAGACAGTCGTATGCTTTGGAGTCTGACCTAGCGTTACGTTTGGGTGTCCGAGTCGATCACGAACTTTCAAACTCGCCTCTCCCCATCCGTCTCGACAGACCAGTGCTACGTTTCCGAATTGGGGAAACAGCGCCACTCCAGGAAACGTCACTCTACCGTACGGGAACAAACTCCGGTGCTTCGTGGAGAAGATTACGGAACTCGAATTTCGAAAGATCGTCGCCGCTGAGCGCTGAGCAATCGTTGTCTATAATAAGTTTTTAGTATTGCTCTTTATATCGTCATGCCCGGCTTTGGGCCCCTTCGCGCCCGCCCAAAAAGGTGTCCAGATGTATCCCGTCTCCCGTGGTAACAGGCCCGCGGCGTTCGGCAAATCTCATCCCTATGTTAGTGGTCGGCAACCCAAAGCTCCACGCATCTCCCTGCAAAGAAGCGGCCTTCCTGAGCGAAAGCATCAACCGTCCGATCATCACTGGAAGGTACCTAATACGCAGTTCAGGCCCGATAGGTTCAGAAGTAAGGAGGCATTTAGACGTACACGCAGATTCCACTGTTCCATGGAGAAGGACGTGGTGAAAAAACGAAGGAGATGAATCCTAGTATTACTTACAGGCTGGGGATGAGTCGGATTGAAGGCTATAAGGGCCTCAGCAAGTGAGAAAGAGAGGACGTGGATATACGATAATATATCTACCCTTGTCAGTGTCAAGGTCAACACGAGCAAAAGCTGCGAAGTGAATATGACCAGAAAATAGTGTGTCGCATCCCGTACTATGGTCATGAGCAGACTGGGTATCCGGAACTGGCGTAGGTTCGATTGCAATGCGATATACACGATGGTTGAGAAGATGAGAACGTCTGGGGACGCATCGGGGTGAGTGTCTGCCAGACGAACGGCAGGAAGGGTTTCTTACCATATGCCAAAGATAACGAGGCAAATCCGACCGACATGAGCATGGGCGCAGGTCCACCCGCCGCGACGGCGCACACCTGATAGGCATCAAGTGGGATCCGCGGCATCTGTTGAGCTGAAGTATCAGAGTAGATACAAATTGCAAGCTTCGCCTGGCAAAAAGCTCACCTCCACCCGTTCCCATAACAGATGTTGAGTACACGCCAAGACCAAACTGCGCTACCGTCATTACACAACAGCATGCAGTGATTATACGGTTCTTCAACGTGATAGCGTAGATCCTGTGGTATTCAGCCACGATCAGCACGAGACTATTCCATGCCCTGAGAAACAACGGACCTAAGGGTTAAAACCACTTGAGCGAAAGCCGTGATCACTGTGTACGTGAGCAAGGAGAGAAATATAGTTTTGTCGCATCTGTGACGGACATGTCAGAAACTTGGCGATTTGCTGGTTGTCGAATTGCAGTCATACGTCTAGGACCAGTTCCATCAACAAGTCTACCATAGTCAGTGCATCGCTTACGCGTTGTGAAAATGTTGGGCGGTAAGACACTACGATAGAGTTGGCGACGGTCGTTCCCATATGTCAGGGAGAGACCACGATCCTACGCACCCATCAACGACCAGAGTTCATAACCCATGGGCAGATACCTGTTCTACACCGCCCTGTCAGGAAGGAAGGGGTTTCTGCAAAGGGAGACGCACGGCAATAAAAAGCGCAGAGACTACTTCGTTATCAGCGAATGCTGTGCGGCGAGCAATGTTCCCTCCGTACCCCACGATCTCCTCCCACGCCAAACGAATTTGATCTTTCATGGGGATGATAAGCCTAGTCAAGGGGGGTATGGATAGGGTAGCCTACCTCATCCTCCAGAGTCAGCAGGTAGTCGTAGAATAAGATGACGATGGATGTCAACTTGTAGTACTGATTGCGATAGACTCAGTCCCCTGCTCCGCGTCGAAAGGATGAGAGAAATCGACACTCACCTTCATTGCGACCCTGGGGATTTAGAAACCAAAGGGTCAGGAAGGGTGAGTTATTTTGGAGGGGATGAAAAGGGAGGAGGCTTACAACTCGTGACCAGCGTCGATGATCTCCTTCAATTCGTCGGGGGACATGGGAGGCGTGAATGAGAGACCTCGTTCCACAGCACAGAGCAGTCTTTTAAGAGACGCTCTCGTGAGTGGGTTGGATGGAAAGAAGAGAAAAGTACGTACTTTTGGAAGCGATAACATCATAATCCCAGAAAAGCTGGCATCTAGAAATGGCGATAAGGTTCCAAAAAAAAGCGGGGAAATGGCGGGAGAAGCACACGTCAAACAAACGAATCAGCAATCACACCGATTCCGAGTCAAAGCGTCGAGTTCTCCATCCAAAACCTTCTACCCGACTCCCTTACTCGGCATTTTCCTGACGCAATCATGTGGACTCACCGCACTTGTTCTCTACCATGAGACAGGTCCTCGGGTTTTCGGATATCGGGCTTTGCACCGACGGCCTTGGAGTGTCTGCAGGGAACTGATCACAATGGATTAACCAATGGTCGTTGCCGGAGCGCCGGAGAAACGGACCTCTTCCTGACCCTCCGGCACCGGCGAGGGCGATTGCAGCGAGGTCTTTGGTTGTGGGGAGACAGTTCCCTTCGACGTACGTTTGGAGTACTTACACTGGACGAACGTGTGGGGTTTCCGTTGAAACGTTGAACGTTGACGCGGGAACCATCACCCAGATAAACGCCGAACAATACCAACCCCGACCAGTGCTGAATATCGACTTCCGTCTGACTGATGATTGACCGGTAACGGAAACTGAACACCGTCAGATTCGTCTCGGGCTGCATGAAGCATGGACACAGAGGCGAACGTATCCAGTATAACAACCAGGACACCGGACCATCGGACTTTGGAGATTCTGAGATGCGCGACGTGTCTGTTGTTTTCGAACAACCAGGCCGCATCGCGACATACCACACCGGGCTAGGGAGTAGTGACAGTTCTCGCGTAACCACTCAATGATCCCACAAAGTTTTCACGGCCTATTATAACTTTTTCTGCGGTGTCTTTCCTTTCAGAAACACGTTCTACGGATATTCCAGAGCTTGCGGTGTAAGATCGAGCAATAATTGAGGATCTGGATCTTTCCACTCCTGCCTCAGGGTTTGGTACAACCTCTCGTGAATCTGCCTGTGACGGAGAAGGGGGGGAGCCACAAATGGTACACCGTTTGAGCCACATCGTGGGGCACCCCGGAGATTTTCTGCGGCCTGACTGGTGGTACCGTCTCTGAGTCCAATTTCATCGGAGATGTGGTTTGGCGGTATGTACGTCCCCCCACCTCCCGCCGATTCAACACCCAACACTAGATTCAACTTCGTGGCTCAGAGGAAATAACAAATTTACATGTGTTTACCCCTACGCAAATACGCCACTACAGTAGGATTTGACACAACCGTCGGTGCGCACATCCCTTAGATTGTTGCAGCCCATGCATCGCATGAATGGCCGCCCCCTTTCGCCTCTTCCATTCCTACCTGTGTTGGGGCACCGAGGACAATACAGACCGTCGTGAAGGTCATGGACTGATGCGACACCGCAGCACCGGGCACACTTCAACCCAATCCGTCTGACGGTAGGGTCTGGGAGAACAGGTTCAGGGACAGGAGTCGGGGCCCGCAAACTAGAAGGCGAGGCGGGGCTGGGGGTGGAAGTTGATGCCTGGAGGTGAGGGGTAGGGGTAGCGACGCTCTGACCGCCAAGATCAGAACCAAGCGGGGCACGCTTTGAGAACGCTTTCTTGATCAACCCGCCGTATACTAAACTCAGTGTTGTAGCGAAGAATGGTGCTTCCCCACATGCCATGCTTTGGATGTGATCCATCAGCGATTTGAAGTCCTTTTCGGCGAAGTTCTCGTGGAGGAACTGGATCTCCATATCCAGGATCTCTTTGTGACTAGATGGGTGGGAGTGAGAAAGAGATGAACGAGAAGAACCATTGCACACCCACCTCGCAGCAAAGGAAGAAAATAGTTCTTGCACGATGTTAGAAGTTGAGAGTTTTGATCGGAAGTTCTTCAGTGCACACTCCGTGACATTTTTTATCCCAAGCTTTTTCAGCGTGTCAATACTAGGAGTGACGTATTGGTGGGAGGTACCCACTACTGCCGCCAGAGAATACATTGAACGAGGGGAGCACGACCACAGTGGCCCCACCTCGACATTCGCTACCGGATTGCTATGATGGGTCGAAGTCAGGAGGGGCGCAAAGGTCACCTGATGGGTGCAGGCACAGGAAAAGAGTAATATCCACCTACATACGCATCAGCCACTTGTCGCGTAGAAGGTTGAGTCAAGCTTACGTTTTCCATGCCCCTGACATTAGTATCACTAATTCGCGGCTTTCGTCACCAGCGGCCTCAGTCTGGTACTGTCTGAATGGGATCTAAGACTTGTTCCACCCAAGGATTCCATAAATCAGACACGTACAGGACTTCCTCACCCCTGCGAAGAGCTTCTGGAAGCTCCCCTCGCCAACATTCGTAATCGTCGGTTGGTCCTTCCACGGGGTGCGCGGGTTGGGAGTCTATCCCCACAGTTTCTTCGGCCATATGTTAGCATCAGGCGAATCGGGAGGAGCCTCGCTACGTACGTGCCGTGATCGTGGGTGCCCACTTTGCAATCACGATACTCGAAGTGAACAATGGCCTCGGGTCCATCGGTAAATCGTGGTCGATTGCATTGTATGCATAGAATTGAGTGTCTATGAAAGCACCCGTGGAGATCGACTTGAGGAGGGCAAGCTTCACCTTAGGCCAATTCGGAGGGAGGGAGGGCGCCGCGGAGGAAGCGAACTTGGGTTCCGGCGGAAGTGGATCCAGTGGTCCTATCAAACCGTTCCAGATCATAGCGAGAGCGTCCGTCGAACGCGTCAGCTGCGACGGGGATAAAGTGGAGAGTTTATCCTGGAGCTGTTTCCGTGTGGCGCTTTTGGTATCCACAGCGGATTCCTCCTTCATCTTACAAACAAGTTGCGAGACTTGCATCGAGCGTATCTCCGGGAAACTACGCTGAGGGATGAGTACTTGTGGATGTTCGAGTGAGCAGGTAACTCACAAGAAGGAGAAACTGGAAAATACTTCCTCTACGATGTTACAATGGGCCAGGTTGTCACGGATGTGGGCTCCCGCTTGCTCTTTGAGAGCCGGTATGTCGTACTAAAACTTATGAGCCTTGGGGACGCCAAACAAGGTGAGGGTGGTCACCATGTCGGCAAGTCTGTAGATCGACTTTGCTGATGGAGATGGTAGTCTCTTCGCACTCCAATCCCCAGTCTTCGCCTGTGCGGGGAGCTCGTGACGTGGGTCAGAACTGAACGGGGCAAACTTGATCACCCCAGTGTATAAGAAATATAGCATAGCCTCAAAGCTACGGGAGACCAGTAAGGGGTGATAACCAGTTAACGACGGACTTCACATACGTTACCGCTCCCACGTCGCGGATGATGGCAACCTTTCCCATCCTCGTCAGATGATTGTCGGGTCTGCGATATGAGTTGGCCGGGACTGTTCAACAGTTTCGATGGACACCGGGGCTCACTTGTCGTCATTTTGAACGTTGCTTCCATCCGGTGGTGGCCGTGGCAGACCCCCCGAGGGCGGGGCGAGCGGTACTTGCGGCTGTGAATCCCGAAGATTGCTCGGCAATTCGGGGCCGCCATCCTCGGAAGGTTCTTTATCTTCCTCCTCAGAACAGGAGGGCCCATCTTCGAGGTCACTGTCGGACAGATAGTCGTAATCATCTGTGTAAGGGTGGGAGTCGGACGGGAATCCTCCGTCGATGTCCCTCGCTTGTTCTTCCGATAGCCCATCTGAGAACATCTCCAGACTGTAAGGTTAGATGCGCAACGTCGTACAAGTTTCCGGTACCCACACGCCGAAAGGTAAGGAACAGTGTTCAGGACGCAGCTGTTGCAGTACAGCGCTCTCGGAGAGCTGACGCGTCCAGAACGCTCCCTATGAGAGAAGACATATAGTTTGGTGTCGATGAAGGTCCCAGAGGTGATGGAATCGGTGAGTGCGTCCAGTAAAAACTGTGGCGGGTCCATTCTCGTCGTGGTTCGAGGGCAGGTTCCCTCATTACCTAAGAGTATAGTTAAATACCAGATTCACTTTATGTTCGCCGGCCCGCATCCCCGCTAGACGGATCTGTGGCTGCTCCCCCATCCTACAGCAGGAGGATGGCGACGTCGAACTCGCGGTGTCTTGCGGTGACGGATGCAACAGCGGAATGAATTTTCCCACGAGCTTGATCCGTTCATCCTGATGCTTTTGCCGTATCGATAGGATTCATCTCCCTCTATTCCGCTCTTTACACACAACTACACGGCAATGACACTGTGATGGGTTGACAAGCTCATTGAGACTCATCTCCCGAACCCGTCTCCCACGTGCCTTGTCAAAGGCCTGACAACTCGATCGAAAAATGGCGGGAGGCTAGAGGTGGCAGCACTGGTGTTTTCGTGAGGCTCACTCTCACACATCGGACGACCAGAGAAGCACAGTACATCTACATCGCCACCCGCTTCCGAGCCCAGAGTTTGGAAGCTCGCCGGAAGACAATCACGGCTGATGAGGAGGATGGAGAGGAAGGGTGAGACACATGCGAAGACTCCCAGGAAGCGACGCCGGTAACGAAGCGGAACCCTTCGCGGTCCTCAAAACACACTTCGAATCTCTCGAACGAGGGCGCGGCGTCTGCGGTGACAGTCAATACGGTCAACCTCCTGACCGAAGGGTTCGACCTCTTCACGTCAAAGTCTAACAGTCCGGAATCGCGTCCCCTTTCGCTCTCATCCACTCATTTGCTCGACAGTGTTCAAACGTGCACGCCGCACCCTGCTGCGACCACGGAAAATGCGTCATTTCGGGCGCTTCCCTCACTGTCTTCTCTTTCGCCAACGCCATAAGTGCCCCCGCCGCCCCTTGAGCTCACGTTGACCGGCAGGGCTGTTGGGGACCGATATCATCCATATGGTTCCATTTGAGTGGATGGCCCTAAAATCTACTGAACTACTCTCTACTCCGCTGCCCACACAACATGAGACCATGCATCCCGGCGACCGTCGTTCGCGTGCCCTTAGAATGCGATGTGCAGGATGACACAACTAGTTTGCTGTTGTGATATTCCCACCGGTTTCTGCACCAAACCTCACCAGTCCAAGCTCTACCGGCGATTTTGTGTTCCGACTCTCAACGTCGCTCACACAGTTCACCGAATGGACGTCCGAGCCACCCAGGCAGAGCATCGTATCTCCCCTTCGCACGTATCACACTCATTAACAACACAGCTGCACTGTTTCAGATTGGAATGGTCGTGACGGGAAACCATGTAATGTGGGGCGTCCGGGAGGTTTTCCGGTGGAGCGGTTGATGATACCGTCTACGAGTCAAATTGGGTCAGAGACGTGGCTTGTCGGTGTATAAATCTCCCCTCGCCAATTCAGCGCCCAACACTAGATTCAATTTTGTGGCTCGGGAAATAAGTAACGAGTTTACACACATGTTGTTTGCCTCTACGTAAATGCTCGACTGCATGCGGCCCTGGAGCAATTATCGACACGGCTCTTCCTCAGCTTGTAACAGTTCATGCATCGCATAAATGGCCACCCAACTCCGCCTCTTCCATTCCTACCTGTTTCAGGGCACAAAGGACAATACAGACCGCCACGGAGGTCCTGGACCGATGTAATACCATAACATCGGGTGCAGTCCAACGCGGCTGCCCATACAGCGTCAGTGCCGCAGTCCCGGGGGTCTGGGTCTGGGTCTGGGTCAGGAGTTGGGGCCCGCAAGTTAGAAGATGAGGTGATGCCGGGGGTGGGAGTCGGTGCTTGGAGGGGAGGAGTAGGGGTAGCGGCACCCCGACTGCCAAGGCCAGAATCAAGCGGGATGTACTTCGAGAACGCCTTTGCAACCAACCCGTCATATACCAGGCCCAGTGTTTTAGCGAAGAATGGCGCTTCCCCAGATGCCATACTTTGGATGTGGTCCATCAACGATTTGGGATCCTTTTCGGTAAAGTTTTTGTAAATGAATTGGATTTCCATATCCAGGACCTCGTTGTGGCTAGAGTGATAGGAGTGAGAAAGTAATAATAATAAGAACCACTAGACCCTCACCTTGCAGCAAAAGAAGAAAAGAGTTCTTGCATTACGTTGGAAGTGGAGAGTTTTGATCGGACACTTTTCAGTGCACACTCCTTGATATTCTTGATCCCAAGCTTTTCAATGCATTAATACTAGGAGTGATGTGTCGACAATAAATACCCACTGCTGTTGCCAGAGAATACATCGAACGAGGGGAGCATGACTGTGGTGGCCGCACCTTGCCTTCCACCACCGGGTTGCTATCGTAAGCCGAAGTTAGGAGGGGCACAAAGGTCATCCGGTTCGTGTAGGCACAGAAAAGGAGCGACATCCATCTGTATACGCATCAGCGACTTGTCATGCAGAGAGTCAAATTAAGCTTACGTTTTCCGTGCCCCAGACGTTAGTATCACTACTTCGCGGCTTTCGGCACCAGCTGCTTCAGCCTGGTACTGTCTAAACGGGACGTGAGACATATTCCACCCGAGGAGTCCACAAATCGGATACGTACAGGACCGCCTCGCCTCTGCGAAGGGCCTCCGGAAGTTCCTCACCCCAACATTCATAATCATCAATTGGTCCATCCACGATGCACACAGGTTGGGAGCCTATCCCCACAGTTTCTTCGGCCCTGTTAGCTGTGAGTGAAATGGGAGGAGCCGTCCCACTTACGCGTTGCGATCGCGGGTGCCCACTCTTCAATCACAATGCTTGAAGTGAACAACGGCCTCGGGTCCAACGGTACATTGTTGCCGATCGCATTGTATGCATAGAATTGAACGTCTATGAAAGCACCCGTGGAGATCGACTTGAGGAGGGCAAGTCTCACCCTATGCCAATTTGGAAGGAGGCTTGGAAGGAGGATAGGCGCCGCAGGGGAAGTAAATTTGGGTTCTGGCGCGAAATGATCTAGTGGTCCCGTCACACCACTCCAGATCATAGCAAGAGCGTCCATCGCACGCATCAATTGTGACTGGGATAAAGTGGCAAGTTTATCCTGAAGCTGTTTCCGTGTGATTCCTTCGGTGTCCCCCGCGGACTCCTCCCTCATCTTACAAACAAGTTGCGAGACTTGCACCGAGCGTATCTCTGGGAAACTGCGGCGAGGGAATGAGTATTCGTGGGTCGTCCAAGTCGGCGGGTAACTCACAAGAAGGAGAAACTAGAAAATACTTCATCCACGATGTTGCAGTGCATCAAGTTATTGTGAATGTATACCTCAGCTTGCTGTTTGAGAGATGGTATATCATACTAAAACCTATGAGCCTTGGGGTCACCAAACAAGGTGGGGGTGGTCACCATGTCGGCAAGTCGGTAAATCGACTTTGCTGATGGAGATGGTGGTCTCCCCACACTCCAATCCCCAGTCTTTGTCTGTGCAGGGAGCTTATACCATGAGTCCGAGCTCAACGGGGCAAACTTTATCTTCCCAGTGTATAAGAAGTATAGCATTGCTTCGAAGCTGCGGGAGGCCAGTCAGGTATGAGAATTAATTAGCGACAGACTTTACATACGTTACCGCACCAATGTCACGGATGATGGCAACCTTCCCCATTCTCGTTGGATGGTTCTCGGGCCTGTGTTACAAGTTGGCCAGAAATATTGAACAGTTCGATGTATATTGGGGCTCACCTGTCGTCATTTTGAGCCTCGCGTACATCTGGTGGCGGCCGTGGCGGATGTTCCGAGGGTGGGGTGAGAGGCACTTGCGACTCTGAGCCCTGTGGACTGTTCGGCAGTTCGGATCCGTCATCTTCGGGAGGTTCCTCTTCAGAATAAAAGGGCGCATCTTCGAGGTCACTGTCGGACAAATACTCGTAATTATCGGTGTAAGGGAGGGAGTCGGACGGGAATTCTCCATTGATGTCCCTCGTTTGTCCTTCGGAGAACCCCTCTGAGAACACTTACAATCCGTACGGTTAGATGCGCAACGTTGTACAAATTTCTGGCACCCACACGCTGAAAGGTACGGAACGGTGTTTAGAACCCGACTATTGCAGTACAACGCTCGCGGAGAGCCGACGCGTCCAGAACGCTCCCTACGAGAGAAGACATGTAGTTTGGTGTCGACGAAGGTCCCAGAAGTGATGGAATCGGTCAGTGCGTCCAGTAAAAACTGTGGCGGGTCCATTCTCGTCGTGGTTCGAGGGCAGGTTCCCTCATTACCTAAGAGTATAGCTAAATACCGGATTCACTCTACGTTCGCCGGCCCGCGTCCCCACTAGACAGATCCATGGCTGCTCCCCCCATTCTACAGCAGGAGGATGGCGACGTCGAATTCACAGTGTCTTGCGGTGACGGATGCAACAGCGGAATGAATTTTCCCACGAGCTTGATCCGTTCATCCTGATGCCTTTGCCGTGTCGATAGGATTCATCTCCCTCTATCCCGTTATTTACACACAACTACATGGCAATAACACTACGATGGGTCGACAAGCTCATTGACACTCATCTCCAGAACCCGTCTCGCACGCGCCTTGTCAAGGACCTGACACCCGATCGAAAAATGGCGGGAGGCTAGAGGTCGCAGCACCGGTGTTCTCTCGAGGCTCACTCCCACACATCGGACGACCAGAGAAACACAGAACGTCCACGCTGTCACGCATTTCCGACCCCAGTGCAGACAGGTTTGCCAGGAGGCAATCACGGCGTGTGAGGAGGATGGAGAGGAAGGGCGAGGTACGTGTGAAGACTCTCGAGACACCGATAACGAAGCGCAATCCTTCATGGTCCCCAAAATGCGCTTCTGGTATCTCGAAAGAGGTTGCAGCGACGGTCAACCTGGCTGAAGAGTTCGACCTCTCCGCGTCAAAATCTAGTGGTGAGGAATCGTTTCCCATTTCATTCTCATCCCCCCTTTGTTTGGGTCGCCGAACACTGAATCTGTGTTCGAAGGTTCTTAAATGTACGGCGCCGTGGCGCGTTTGTCGTTTTCCAGCAACCGGACCATATATTCCTTTTTTTTCTGACGTACCGCGCCGGGTTAGGGAACTGCAACACAAAATCAGGGCATAATGCACGGCGTGAGGACCAAGCGGCATGGCGTGAGTCAAGGGTGAGATTTTTTCACCTCGCGAGGCACCTCCAAAGAGAAGGACAGACCTCGGACGGAACTTTGAGCTCGAGAGCTTACGCGGGTGGATGGCACCAAAATTCCGGCGGATGTACGTGGCTGATGCACTTATACTGTACCATTCCGACCAACTCGGCGGGGGGGTAGTTGATGACAAAAAAAATAGGGTCGGTGACAGCGGCAGTGGGTCGGATGACGATGACAGTCAGACCCGGACGGTGGCCCCAACAACAATG
>Ga0307513_10001302_pt1 | contig 36100 bp, 32 predicted proteins | sample 15_EM_MG_FD_202174 | JGI IMG/M metagenome (GOLD analysis project Ga0307513, IMG submission 202174) | Populus trichocarpa ectomycorrhiza microbial communities from riparian zone in the Pacific Northwest, United States - 15_EM | ecosystem: Host-associated > Plants > Roots > Unclassified | place... | reverse complement strand
CATGAGTGCCGGCAATGCCGCGACCGCCAGCATCACCCTGCCGGATGGCGGGGTGCTGGAGCAGCGCGTCACCAAGTTCTGCGGCAATGTGCCGGATCTGCTGGAGCGGCTCGACAAGGCCAGCGCCAGGATCTCCGGCGACGCCGACACCAAGGGCTCGCTGGCCTGGCTGAAGGTCAAGCAGGCGAAGGCCGAGTCGACCGACCACCCGCGGGTGGCCAAGCGGATCGAGCGCCGGATCGAGCGGCGCACCGAGCGACTGGCGAAGCTGCCCGAGCTGAAGAAGAAGCTGACCGCCGCCCAGGGTGAGTGCGCGACCCTGGATCTGCCCACCCCGAGCGGCTCGTGAGCACCCGGTCAGGGGAGCCTCGAGGGTCTCGCTCGGCAGCGGGTCTGGCAGCCGGCCTGACGCTGCTGACGGCCGTGCTACTGACCGGCTGCGCCGATCGGGCCACCCCGGTCAGCGAAACCGCCCCGGCGTCGGCCACCTTCAGCCCCGCTGCCAGCCCGGCCTCCGGCACCTCCGCCGGTTCGGCCCGGGTGGACCCGGAGGCGGCCGACTCGATCGAGGACAGCGTCTCCGAGGCCGAGACTCTGTTGAAAGAGCTGGACCAGGACTTTCAAGGCGACGCCGCCGACGTCGGCTGAACCTGTCGGCTGGAGCTCGAGCAGCCCGAGGCGAAGCCGGTTAGCGCGGGAAGCCGGTTAGAGCAGAGGGACGACGTCGGCGAGGGGCAGGGCGCGGACCGTGCGCCCGCCCCGGCCGGTGACGTCGGTGGCGGCGAGCAGACTCGTCACCACCGCCTCCTCCGTCGCCTCCACGGCAGCGGCGAAGTACGGGTTGAGTTCTCTTCCGCCGAGCGAGGTTCCGGCGCTCGGCCGGACCCTGTCCCCGCGTAGCCCGGTGGCCAGGGCGAGGAAGATCTCGCCCGACCCGTGCCCGCCGTACGACCCGGTCCGGGCCAGCCCGAGCCCGGCGCGCTTGGCCAGCCGTCCGCAACCGTGCGCATCGATCGGGGCATCGGTGACCAGGACAACAATGCAGGACCCGATCCCACCACGGTCGCGGTCGGGCGCGGGGGTAGCAGCGGGCGCCTCGGTGGCTCCGGGCCGGGTCCGCGGCGTGCCCGGCAGCAGTTGCCCCACCGGCACTCCGGCGATCGTCAGCCGCTCGGCGTCACCGAAGTTGGCCAGCACCACGGCGGCGAGTACGTGGCCGTCCGGCAACAATCGGGACGCCGTCCCGACCCCGCCTTTCCAGCCCAGGCACTCCATCCCGGCGCCGGCCCCGACGCTGCCCTCCACGGGCGCGACCGCAGACGGCGTGCCGGAGATCGCAGCCGCGCCGATCGCCGCGTCCCAGGCCTCGGCGACCTGGGCGTCGGTCAGCCGGGCCCAGCGCGGGTCGGACAGCCCGGAGTCGTCGCACTCCCCGACCAGCGGAATCACCACGTCGTCCACCCCGACCCGCGGATCGCGCTCGGCCAGCAACCGGCAGGCGGCGTCATAGATCCGGCCGACCTGCATCGTTGAGGTGAGGAACACCGGCGTCTCGGCCAGCCCCCACTCCCGGACGGTGGCCAGCCCGGTCAGCTCCCCCGCCCCATTGAGCACCGCGGCGCCCGCCGGAATCGGCGCGCCGAAGCCATCGCCGGCCAGGTGCAGCACGCTGACCCCGGTCCGGACCACCCCCCGGCCGAGAGGTGGGTCCGGCTCGTCCAGCAGCAGCGTGTAGTGCCCGAGCCCGACACCGGGGACGTCGTGCACGGACCCGGTCGGACCGCTCGGCAGCAGGCCGATCCGGCGGGGGAGGTCACTGGCGCGAGGCATCCAGACAGCATGTCTTACTCACTGATGCGAAGATGCCCGGGTGATCCCTTTCGTCTGGTCCGACGCGGTGCTGCTGCATGACCCCCGGCACGAGGTGTGGGTGGGCCGGGAGACGCCGGCGAGTGAGTCCCCGCGCCGGGCCGGGGTGATCCGGGAAGCACTGCTCGCGGCCGGTCATCCGGAACTGCCCGCCGCCGCACATGACGACGAGGCGCTGACCGCCGTCCATGAACCGGGTCTGCTGGAATGGCTGAGAGAGGCCTCGAAAACCTGGGCGGACGGCCCGTACCTGGAACTGGTCGGTCAGGACCGGGTCGTGCCGTACGTCTTCCCGACGCCGATGATGACCGCCGGCATGCCGTGGCGGTACCCAGCCGCCACCCACGCCCAGGCCGGGGTCTGGTGCTACGACACGATGACCGAGGTCGGACCGGGCACCTGGGACGCGGCCAGGGCGGCCGTGGACGTCGCGCTGACCGCGACCGATCTGGTGGCATCGGACACGGCGAAGGCGGCCTACGCGCTCTGCCGGCCGCCCGGGCATCACGCCACGCCGGCCGGGTTCGGCGGGTCCTGCTACCTCAACAACGCCGCGATCGCGGCCCAGCGGCTGAGCGCCCTCGGCCGAAAAGTGGCGGTGATCGACGTCGACGCCCATCACGGCAACGGCACTCAGGCGGTGTTCTGGCAGCGGCCCGACGTCTTCTACGGCTCGGTGCACGTGGACCCGGGAGCGGGCTGGTTCCCGCACATCCAGGGCTACGCCGACGAAACCGGCACCGGGCCGGGCGCGGGCACAACCCGGAACGAACCGCTCGCGCCGGGTGCCGGTGACCTGGAGTGGGTGGAGGCGGTGGCCCGACTGGCCGAGGCCGCGGTGCTGTTCCGCGCGGATGCCCTGGTCATTTCGCTCGGGCTGGATGCCGCCGACGACGACCCGGAGAGTCCGCTGCGAGTGACTCGCAGCGGGTACGCCGGAACCGGCCGGCTGCTCGCCGGTCTCGAACTGCCGACCGTGTTGGTTCAGGAGGGCGGGTACCACCTGCCCACCCTGGGCAGCCTGGTGGCCGACGTTCTGGCAGGATTCCCGCCGTGGAACGAGTAACAGGTATCGGGGGGCTCTTCTTTCGCAGTCAGGACCCTGCCGGACTGGCGATCTGGTACGAGCGGCACCTCGGCATCACCCCGGTCCCGATCACTTATGCGGAATCCCCCTGGCAACAGCAGGCCGGACCCACGGTTTTCGCTGCTTTTGACGTTGCGACGGATCATTTCGGCCGTGCCCAGCAACAATGGATGGTCAACTTCCGGGTCCGTGACCTGGACGCGATGGTGAACCAGCTGCGAGCGGCCGGACTCGTCGTCGAGGTGGATGCCGAGGTCTACCCGAACGGCAGGTTCGCCCGGGTGTACGACCCGGAGGGCAACCCGGTTGAGCTGTGGCAACCAGAAGACGTCCCACCCTCATTTCAGGATTGACCCAGATGGACCAACATCAAGGATTCGTCCTGCAGGACAGCCCGTTCGACGGGCCCGCGGCGCTGGCCCTGATCGCCGAACTCCAGCAGGAGTACGTGGTTCGGTATGGCGGGCCGGACGAGACGCCGGTGGATCCCCGAGAGTTCGACCCGCCGGATGGCGCTTTCCTGATTGCCGAGCTTGACGGCGAGCCGATCGGCTGTGCCGGTCTGCGGCGGCACGATCAGGACGTCGTTGAGCTCAAGCGGATGTACATCCGGGCCGCCTACCGTCGCCGCGGCCTGGCCCGGGCTCTGTTGTCCGGCACCGAGAGTCGGGCGTTGGACCTGGGCTACCGGCGGTTGTTGCTGGAGACCGGATCGAAGCAGCCCGAAGCGGTTGCGCTGTACCTGTCGTCCGGGTATCAGCCGTACGAGAACGTCGGCTACTACAAGCATTCGGCGCTGGCCCGCTCCTTCATCAAGGACCTCAAAACGGCAACGTCAAGTGGTGGTTGCAGCACTGTCTCCGAGTAGGCCGGCGAGGACTTCCAGGCGGTAGGGGTCGCCAGACCAGCACGCATAACTCGGCTGTGGGCCCTGGGTAAACGGTTGCCGGCACCTTGTGCGTGTCCGAGTGGCGGGCCTCGATCGATCAACTTTGTTTAGCCAGCGCGCAGCCGTCGGCGCTGACGCACCGAGTGATCACCACGGGTGGGGACGCCGGCGCTCAGGTTCCGACGACGACCACGGCGGTGAGGGCGAGCTGGGCCAGGCCGACCGGAACCAGCACGCCCCAGGCGAGCCGCTGCAACTGGTCCTCGCGCAGCCGTGGCCAGGACACCCGGACCCAGATCACCACGAAGGCGACCAGCCCCGTCTTCAGCAGGGTCCAGATCGGTCCGATCCAGCTGAGGGTTTCCGAGAACGGTCCGTGCCAGCCGCCGAGGAAAAGCACCGCGGTCAGCGCCGAGAGCACCACGATGCCGGCGTACTCGGCGAGCAGGAACAGGGCGAAACGCAGGCCGGTGTACTCGGTGTAGGGGCCGACCACAAGCTCGGAGTCGGCCAGCGGCATGTCGAACGGCGGGCGCTGCACCTCGGCCAGCCCGGAGACCAGGAAGATCACCGCGGCCGGAGCCTGCCAGATCAGCCACCACCACTGCCAGGCCTGTGCGATCCCGATCAGCGACAGCGTTCCGGCCGCCATCGCGATGCTCGCCGCCGCCAGCACCAGCGGCAGCTCGTAGGCCAACAGCTGGGCCGCCGCCCGCATCGAACCGAGGAGGGCGTACTTGTTCGCGCTCGACCAGCCGGCCATCAGCGTGCCGAGCACCGCGACGGTGCTGGCTGCGAGCACGAACAGCAGTCCGGCGTCGAGGTTGGCGGCCACCAAGGTCGGGCTCAGCGGAATCGCCGCGAGCGCCACCATGTACGGGACCAGCGCGACCGCGGGCGCAATCCGGAAGATCGTCCGGTCGGCCGCGGCGGGGGTGACGTCCTCCTTCTGGACGAACTTGACGCCGTCCGCCACCAACTGGGCCCAGCCGTGAAAACCCCCGGCGTACATCGGGCCCAGCCGACCCTGCATGTGCGCCATCACCTTGTGCTCGGTCTGGCCGACGAGCAACGGCAGGGTGAGGAAGGCGGCCAGCACCACGGCGGCGCGCAGCAGCACCTCGAGCAACAGCGGGACGTCGACACTCATGACGCGCTCGTCCCCGATTCACCGGTCGTCGGTTCGCCGGCCGTCGGTTCGCTGGCTGTCGGTTCGCCGGCCGCCGGGAGGCTGGTCTCGGCGACCCGGGGAGCCGGTTCGCGCGGACCCCAGGACGGATCCGGGACGCCAGGCGGCTGAATCTTGCGCCGGGACGGGGCTTTTCCGCCGGAGTCGGCCGGATCCTTGGCGCCCGGCCAGGCCTTGGCCGCGCGGGCAGCGAGCACGAAGGACTTGCGCAGCGGCGTCCCCTCGAATCCGTCCGGCAGTAGGAGCGGGCGCAGTTCCAGGCCGGAGCCGTCGTCGAATCCGCTGAAGTCCAGCCCGAACATCTCGAAGGTTTCCCGCTCGTGCCAGGCGACGCCCGGCCAGAGCGAGGTCAGGCTGGGCAGCACCAGGGCGGTGGCCGGCACCCGGGTGCGCAGCATCAGCCGGCGCACCCTCGGCGGACCGAAGTCGTGGCGCTGGTAACGAGCCCGGTCGCCCTCGATGCCGGTGGAGTTGGTGGCCGCCACATGCAGGACGACGTCCAGCCCGGCAACCTCGATACCACCGGCGTCCATCTGATCCACCGCCGAGAGCCAGTCCAGGAAGTCCAGCTCCAGGGTGTCCCGGGCGTGCCGGGCGGCCGTCACCCAGACCGATACCGGGACGTCGATCACCACGGTGCCCGCGCCGTCCCGGCTGATCACGGCCTCAACGCCGGTCGCGATGGTGAACCCATCGGCGAGCGCTACCTGGTCCGCCTGCCGGAGCTTTTCCGGGTCCGCGGGTTCCGGCCCGCCACCGACGTCCGGCCCAGCGACGTCCCGCCCACCAGCGACGTCCGGCGAGCCAACGACGTCCAAGGGTTTGACGTCGTCCAAAGTCTTGATCTCGTCCAATGGATTGACGACGTCCGGCCGGTCGGGCGGCCCAGCTCCCTCAGTCATTGGCAACGATCTTGGCCGGCGCGGCTGCGGTGACCAGGTCGCGGTTCAGCGCGGCGGCGGCCCGGCGCCGGGGACGGCGGCCGTACCGGTTCCCCAGGTTCTCGGTGGCGATCTTCTCCTGCAGCTTGATGATGCCCTGCAGCAGTGCCTCCGGCCGGGGTGGGCAGCCGGGCACGTAGACGTCGATCGGGATGACCTGGTCCACGCCCTTCGTCACGCAGTACGAGTCCCAATAGGGCCCGCCGGAGTTGGAGCAGGCACCGAACGAGATCGCGTACTTCGGCTCCGGCATCTGCTCCCAGAGCCGCCGGACAGCGGGGGCCATCTTGTCCGTGACCGTGCCGGAGACCACCATCAGGTCGGCCTGCCGGGGGCCGTGCGCGAACGGGATCACGCCGAGCCGGATGAAGTCGTGCCGGGCCATCGACGCCGCGATGAACTCGATCGCGCAGCAGGCCAGGCCGAAGTTGAAGACCCAGAGGCTGTACCGGCGTCCCCAGTTCAGCACCAGCCGAAGCGGATGCGGAGCCAGCCCGGCGAGTCCGCCGATCGACGGCTCGTCGCCTGGCTGGTGCGGACTGCGGATCACCGGCATCGGCAACGAGACGGCCGACCGGGCCTCGGGGCTCTCGAAGAAGGAGTCGCCGGGTGTCCGCCCTTGACCCGGCCGGGTAGGGCTCAGGTCCATCGCAGCGCTCCGCGGCGGGCGGCGTGCAGCAGGCCGATCGCGATGATCCCGAGGAAGACGCCCATCTCGGCGAGTGTCGCCCAGCCGTAGCGCTCGACCACCGTCACCCAGGGGAACAGGTACACGGCGTCCACGGCGAAGATCACGTAGAGGAAGGCGTACAGGTAGTAGCGGATCTGGCTCTGCGCCCAGCCGGATCCGACCGGGTCGACGCCGCTCTCGTAGGTGAGCGACTTCTCCGTCGAGGGAGCGCGCGGGCTGAGCAGTCGACCCGCGGCCATCGCCCCGACGAACAGCAGGACGCCGGCCGCCAGGACGGCGGCGACGACGAGGTATTGCTGGTCGTTCGGCACGGATCCGACTCTACTGGTCCAGCCCGGCCCAGGGCGGTATGCGCGGTCCGCCTTCTCAACCAACTCGGTGCTGCGGACTAGACTCGCCTGGTCACACCCGGTCTGAGCATGGAGATTTCCGATGATCTCGTACCGCGCCCCGGTCGCTGCCGGTGCCGTTCTGCTCGCTCTGCTGCTACCCGGTTGCGCACCGACCGATGAACCCGATTCCGCTGCGACGCCGTCCGGGTCCGCCAGCACCTCCGCCTGTGCCCCCGCCGACCTGAGCACCAAGACCGCGGGCACGCTCACGATCGGCACCGACAAGCCGGCCTACTCCCCCTGGTTCGTGGACGACGACCCCTCCAACGGCAAGGGCTTTGAATCGGCCGTCGCGTATGCCGTGGCCGATGAGCTCGGGTACGACCGGACCGCGGTGAAGTGGGTGACGGCCACCTTCAACTCCGTCATCCAGCCCGGGGTCAAGCCGTACGACCTGGACATCAACCAGTTCTCGATCACCCCGGAGCGGGAGAAGGCGGTCGACTTCTCGTCCGGCTACTACGACGTCACCCAGGCCGTGGTCACGGTCAAGGGCAGCAAGGCAGCCGGAGTGAAGACCCTCGCCGGGCTCGCCGGACTGAAGATCGGCGCTCAGGTCGGGACGACGAGCTACAAGGCGATCACCGACGTGATCAAGCCGACGGCCGGCCCGAAGGTCTTCGACGACAACGACAAGGCGAAGCTGGCGCTGGCCAACGGCCAGATCGATGCCCTGGTCGTCGACCTGCCCACCGGGCTCTACCTGGCCGCGGCGGATCTGAAGAACGGCGTGCTGGTCGGCCAGTTGCCGGCCACCACCAGCGGCACGATCGAGCAGTTCGGCATCGTTCTGGAAAAGGGCAGCTCGCTGACCAGCTGCGTCAGCCAGGCGGTTGACGCGCTGCGGGGCAACGGCACGCTCAAGACGCTGGAGACCACCTGGCTGACCGAAGCGGCCGGCGCGCCACTGCTCAAGTGACCTCTGACCGACCGGGCGACGTCCCGGGTCAGGTCGAACTGCACGACATCGAGAATCAGGCCGAGCCGGGCTGGACTCCCTCGGCCCGGCAGCGGGAGCGGGACGCCTACCGCCGCGGTAGGACGCTGCGATCCGTGCTGATCGCCGTCGCCAGTACCGCCGTCGTGGGCGGCGGACTGGTCGCCGGGCTGGTCTCGTCGCCGGGCTGGGACCGGACCCGGGACACGTTCTTCAACTGGGACGTCGCGGTCGATGCGTTCCCGGAGGTGCTCGCCGGGTTCTGGATCAACGTCAAGATCTTCCTGATCAGCGGTGCCTGCGTGCTGGTCTTCGGGCTGCTGCTGGCGGTGCTGCGGACGCTGCGTGGGCCGGTGTTCTGGCCGCTGCGAGCGCTGGCGGTCGGCTACATCGACCTGTTCCGCGGGCTGCCGCTGATCCTGACCCTGCTGCTGGTCGGCTTTGGCGTTCCCGGTCTGCGGCTGCAGGGCGTGCCGACCGATCCGGTGGTGCTGGGCTGTGTTGCGCTTGTGCTGACCTACTCCGCCTATGTCGCCGAGGTGTTCCGGGCCGGGATCGAATCGGTGCACCCGAGCCAGCGGGCCGCCGCGCGCTCGCTCGGGCTCAGCGGACCGCAGACCCTGCGATACGTGGTGCTACCGCAGGCAGTCCGCCGGGTCGTGCCGCCGTTGCTGAACGACCTGGTCGCACTGACCAAGGATTCCGGCCTGATCTCGATCCTCGGTGCCGCGATCGACGCGGTCCGGGCCGCGCAGATCATCACCGCTCAGACGTTCAACTTCACTCCGTACGTGGTGGCCGGCGTGCTTTTCCTGCTCTTGACCATCCCGCTGACCCGGCTGACCGACTACGTCTCCCGCCGCTACGGCTACCTGCCCGCCGGAGGACACCTGTGAGTGAATCAGCGCTGCTGCGGGTGGCAGGCCTGCGCAAGGTTTATGGGAAGTCGGTGGTCCTGCACGACCTGGACCTGGAGGTCGCGGAACACGATGTGGTTGTCCTGATCGGCGCCTCCGGATCGGGCAAGTCAACCCTGCTGCGCTGCATCGATCTGCTGGAGACGGTGGATGACGGGGTGATCGAGCTGCGGGGCGAGGAGATCACCGACCCCCGGGTGGACGCCGACGCCGTCCGCGCCCGGATGGGCATCGTCTTCCAGGCATTCAACCTGTTCCCGCATCTCAGCGTGCTGGACAACATCACCCTCGCCCCGCGCAAGGTGCACGGTGTCGGGCGTGAGCAGGCCGAGCAGCGAGCGCTGGAGATGCTGGCCCGGGTGGGGCTGCGCGAGCGCGCCTCGGCGCATCCGGACGAGTTGTCCGGCGGCCAGCAACAGCGGGTGGCGATCGCCCGCTCACTGGTCAACGATCCGGTGCTGATGCTGTTCGACGAGGTGACCTCGGCTCTCGACCCGGAACTGGTCGGCGAGGTGCTGGCGATGCTGCGCGATCTGAAGACCGAGGGCATGACCATGCTGGTCGCCACGCACGAGATGGGCTTCGCCCGCCAGGTCGCCGACGAGGTCTGTTTTCTGGACGATGGCAGGGTGCTGGAGCGGGGATCGCCGGAGCAGGTTCTCGGCGAGCCGCAGCAGGAGCGGACCCGGCTGTTCCTCCGCCGGATCATCGAGGCCGGCCGGCTCTGACTCGGCTGCCTTAGTCCCAGCCGAGGCAAGGGTCATGACAGGCAAACCGGACTCATGTCATGATTCGCCCTCGGCCGCGGGCTTGCCGCGACCCGGTCCTGGACCTGGGGGATCCCGATGTCCACGGTTTCGCTCCGCGTTCGTGGTCTGGTCGCGCTCGCCGTGTTGGTCCTGTTCCCGGTCTTCGTGGCGGGGCTGATCGCCCTGATCGTGGGCGCCACCGGCTGGGTGGCCGTGAAGATCAACGGCTCGGTGGCCGGTCACGTCTTCGTCCTGGTGATCCCGCTGGTGCTCGCCGTCGGGGCGGCGGTCCGGGACGTCGTGAAGGCTCGCCGGCCACAACCGGTACCGGGGCATGAGCTCACTCGACAGCAGCATCCAGCGCTCTGGGCCGAGCTCGACTCGCTGGCCGCGGCAATGGACCAGCCCCGGCCGGATCGGGTGGTCGTCCTACCGACGGTGAACGCGTTTGTCAGCACGGCTGCCGGACGTCGCGAGGTGATGATCGGTTACCCGCTGCTGGCCGGGCTGAGCCGGGCCCAGCTGCGGTCCGTCCTCGCCCACGAAATGGGTCACCTGGCGCACGGCCACACCCGGACCGACGGCCTGGCCTACCGGGCCGGTGGCGTGCTTGAGCAGACCGTGGCTCGCCTGGATCCGAGCCTGGTCCGGCGCCTGGTGGTCGGCTACTACCGCTTCTACCTGCTGATTTCGATGTCCGTGCTGCGCGATCACGAGCGGCAGGCGGACGACTGGTCGGCGCGGTTGGCCGGTGGCTCGGACGCGGCCTCGGTGTTCCCGACGCTGGCGCGACTGGACGCGATCTGGGACCTGCTGGTGGATCGTTACCTCCCACTGGCCGCCAGGGTGCACGCCCGGCCGCCGCTCGCGCAGGCGATCCACGAGCTCAGCGAGGGTCACCACCGCGAGCTGGACCAGTTCGTGGCGCAGCAGGTGGCCCAGGAGCCGTCGCGGTGGAGCACGCACCCGGGCGACGCCGAACGGATGCGCCGGTTGCAGTCCACGCCGCCGTCCTCGGGGCCTGCCCTGGCGCCGGAGCCGGCCTGGCAGCTGCTGGGCCGGCAATCACCCGGACCGTTGGACTCCCAGGTCGCCGCGAGCGGGCTGTGGGAGGTCGAGGCCGAGCTGATGACCCCGGGCACCACCCCGGCCAGCTGGGAGCAGATCGTCCACGAAGCCGAGTTGGCCGAGGCCCGCGACCACCTCGGGTTCATTCTTGACCAATTCACGGCTCAGGCTCCGGACCACCCGGCGACCCTGCGGAACCTGCTCCAGACGCTCGGCACCGGTGCGCACGGAGCCGGCGGGGCCCTGCTCGGGCCGCTGATGCGCGGCGACCTGCCGCCGGAGCATCGGCAGGCCGCGATTGAAGCGTCGATCGCGGCGGCGGCCCACTCGGCCATCCTGGTTGCGCTGTCCGATCAGGGCCGGGCTCGGACGGCGCTGCGCTGGAACGGTCCGGCCGAGCAGGAGTACCGCGGGCCTTCCGGCGAAGTGGTCGGCTGGCCGGCGGAGTTCGAGCCGGCTGCGCCGCTGGACAACGCAAAGGTCGCCGGCATCCTCCACCGGCTGGCTCGCGATGGCGTCGACGTCACGGTGCCGCTGGTGTCGGACCCAGCCGACCCGGCCGACCCGGCCGACCCGGCCGAGCCGGCCGTTCTGGCCAGATCCACCGGCCGGCCGGTTGCGGCCGGAGCCCGGGCGCTGCGATCGATCGTGACCGGAGGCGTCGCCGCGGTCCAGGTGCGCCCGCGCCGGCCGGGCCTTCGCCGTCGGGACCTGCACGACATCCTGGTGCTCGACGACGGCCTGCTGATCACCCGGGTCACCGGCAAGCGGTACGGGATGCTGACCGCCGCCCAGGTCAACTACCTGCCGGGCGCGCTGTTCCGCAAGGGCATGCAGCGAGTCCAGCTGCTCGCCGAGGCCGTCGCCGGGAATCCGCAGTCCTGGGCCGCGGAACACGCTCGGCATGCGCTCTGGCTTCCGTACCCGACGATCCGGCACGCAGCGCTGCGGAAGGGCCGGGGCAACGTGGTGATGAAGCGCCTCACCCTGGAGCTGGCTGACGAGCCCACGTTGATAGTGAAGTGGACCGCGTTCTCGGTGGAGGTCGGCGAGGTCGATTCCGTCCTGATCGCGGCCCTGCACGGGCGATTCTGACCTTGTCCGGTGCCATCGGCGGTCATGTTCATTGCCCTTAAGGTGCCGGGGACCGCCGGACTCGGCGACAATGGACGGCATGACAGCGCAGCCCGAAGTCCGGGAGAACGTGGCCGAGCACAGGTTCGAGATCTGGATCGACGACGAACTGGCCGGGCAGACCGTCTACCAGGGCGAGGGCCTCACCTTGCCGTTCATGCACACCGAGATCGACGACCGGTTCGGCGGCCAAGGGCTGGGCTCGGTGCTGATCCGGCAGGCCCTGGATACCGTCCGGGCCCGTGGTGGCCAGGTGCTGCCCTATTGCCCGTTCGTCAAGAGCTTCATCCAGAAGCACCCGGACTACCTCGATCTGGTGCCGTCCGGCAAGAGAGCCGACTTCGGACTGTCGGAGACCGCGACGGCCTGACGGGGACACCGCAGATGTCCACGGACTACGAACTCCAAGGCTGGTTCCCGTTCGACAACCCCGGTAAAACGACGGTTGAACACGTCGCCGCCGTCCTCGGCGCACCGGTCAGCATGGATGTGAAGGGCAAGCCGACGTTCCGGTTGGACAGCCTGCTGGTCTACAGCTTCGAGCCGAAGCGGGAGGACGACCGGGTATCGGCCCGCGCAGCGCTCGGTTTCGACATCAACCTGACCTTGGTCTTCGCTGACTACAGCCGCGGCGAGGACACCCGGATGATCCGCGCCGTGCAGAACGTGGTCCGCTCGGTGCTCGCGCTCGCCGCCGTGCCGGGCCTGCGCGCGATGCTGATCGAGGAAGAACGCCGGGACGATTTGGTGCTTTTGCGTATCTCCGACAGCCTGGTGACACTCAATCAAGCGTTCGAAGGCTGGTCGCTCTGGCCGGAGGTACTCGCCGTCGTCCCGGAACCGCACCGCTTCGAAAGCCTGCATATTCTTAGCTGATCTTAGGTTTGGTTTTGATCTTGATACGCCGACGTCACCGCCGCCTTCGGCCCCCCAGGTGGGGCAGGAGCGGCGACGACGTTGACCCGCACGACGACCCGAGCCGAACGCCGGCCCGCAGCGGACGGCCAGGTTCAGGAACGGCTGTTCAGGTGCGGGACCGCGATCGCGAGCAGGTCCGACACCGGCCCGCGCGGAGCGCTGCCCATCGGCCAGATCGCGAGCAGTCGCCGGTTCAGCGCCAGCCCGACAACGGGGACTGCGCACAGCCGACCGGAGGCGAGGTCCTCCTCGACAGCCAGGCTGCTCAGCACCGCCGGGCCGGCGCCGGCCAGCACCGCGCCGCGGACCGCAGCCGTGCCGGACAGTTCCAGCATCGGTTCCGCAATCGTGACCTCACCGAGCGCGGCCCGGAGGGCGACCTCCAGAGCGCGCCGGGTACCGGACCCGGCCTCCCGGGCGACCAGCGCGGTTCCGGCAAGTTCGGCGGCGGTGACCGGCCGCCGACGACGCGACCACGCATGATCCACCGGGACGACCAGAACCAGCGAATCGGTGCCGACCTCGCGCCAGGACAAGTCGTCCGGCACGGTCGGGCCCTCCACAAACCCGAGGCCGGCTCGCCCGTCCCGAACCCGATCGGCCACCTCATCGCTGTTCGTCGCGGTCAGCTGGACCGAGAGCTCGGAACCCTCGGCCTCCGCCCGGCGACGCAGCGTCACCAGCCAGCGCGGGATCAGGTACTCGGCAACGGTGAGACTGGCGGCCACCCGCAGCTGGGCATGATGCTCGGCACGCAGGGCGGCCACGCTGGTTTCCATCCCGGCGGCCAGTTCCATCAACTGCGCGGCCCAGTCAGCCACCAGGACGCCGGCCGCGGTCAGCGACGATCCCTGCCGGCTACGCCGGACCACCTGGACCCCAAGCAGGCCCTCCAGCCTGCGGATTCGCTCGCTGGCGGCCTGCTGGCTGACCCGATGCTCGCGGGCTGCCGCGCCCAGGCTGCCGGTCCGCGCGACGGAGAGCAGCAAGTCCAGCGATGCCAGATCCGGGGTTCGAGCGGACAGTGGCACAGGGTCACCTTAGGGCCTTCACAAGGACAGCTTGTGACACCCCAGGGTTGTCAGGACTACTGCACAGGCGAAGATGGTTGTTAGCTCTGAAGAGCAGATCTGAGGAGAGGGTCATGGACATTGCGGTCACCGCAACCGCACACCGGATCGAGCAGCTCGACAGCGTTGTAATCCGTTTCGCCGGAGACTCCGGCGACGGCATGCAACTGACTGGGGATCGGTTCACCGCCGAGACCGCGAGCATGGGGAACGATCTGGCCACCCTGCCTAACTTCCCGGCCGAGATCCGCGCACCTCAGGGCACCCTTCCCGGCGTATCCAGCTTTCAGCTGCACTTCGCCGATCACGACGTGCTCACCCCCGGCGACGCCCCCGACGTCCTGGTGGCGATGAACCCCGCGGCACTCAAGGCGAACCTTGGTGACCTGCCGCGGGGGAAGACGTTGATCGTCAACACCGACGAGTTCACCAAGCGAAACCTGAGCAAGGTCGGCTACCCGGTCAGCCCGCTCGAGGACCACAGCCTGGACTCGTATCAGGTCCACGCCGTCCCGCTGACGTCGTTGACCGTCGAGGCGCTGAAGGAGTTCGGGCTCTCCCGCAAGGACGCGGAGCGGGCGAAGAACATGTTCGCGCTCGGCCTGCTGTGCTGGCTCTACAACCGACCCACCGAAGGCACCGAGCGCTTCCTGAACACCAAGTTCGCCCGGAAGCCGGACATCCTCGCGGCGAACCTCGCGGCGTTCAAGGCCGGCTGGGCGTTCGGCGAGACCACCGAGGCGTTCAGCGTCTCGTACCAGATCGCTCCGGCGCCCTCGCCGTCCGGCCATTACCGGAACATCACCGGCAACACCGCGCTGGCGTATGGCCTGGTCGCCGCCGCCCACCGCTCCGGGCTGCCGCTGGTGCTCGGCTCGTACCCGATCACTCCGGCCTCGGACATTCTGCACGCGCTGTCCGGGCTGAAGCGGTTCGGCATCACCACGATCCAGGCCGAGGACGAGATCGGCGCGATCGGCGCCGCGCTGGGCGCCGCGTACGGTGGAGCGATCGGCGTCACCACGACCTCTGGTCCGGGGCTGGCGCTGAAGAGCGAGACGATCGGGCTGGCGGTGTCACTGGAACTGCCGCTGGTGATCGTCGACGTCCAGCGTGGCGGGCCGAGCACCGGGCTGCCGACCAAGACCGAGCAGTCCGACCTGCTGCAGGCGATGTTCGGGCGGAACGGGGAATCCCCGGTGCCGGTGATCTCGCCGCGCTCACCGGCCGACTGCTTCAACGCCGCGCTGGAGGCGGTCCGGATCGCCACCACCTATCGGACGCCGGTGCTGCTGCTGTCCGACGGCTACCTGGCGAACGGCTCCGAGCCCTGGCAGCTGCCCGCGGTGTCCTCGCTGCCGGAGCTGAAGGTCGACTTCATCAGCGAGCCGAACTCGGTGGACAAGAACGGCAAGCCGTCGTTCCGGCCCTACGACCGCGACCCCACCACCCTGGCTCGGCCCTGGGCGATCCCCGGCACCCCCGGCCTGGAGCACCGGATCGGCGGGATCGAGAAGGCCGACGGCACCGGCGAGATCTCGTACGACCCGGACAACCACGACCACATGGTCCGGTTGCGTCAGGCCAAGATCGACGGGATCGACGTCGCGCCGCTGGAGGTCGACGACCCGACCGGCAACGCCGGCGTGCTGGTGATCGGCTGGGGCAGCACGTACGGGCCGATCGCGGCCGGTGCGAGGGCCGCCCGGCAGGCCGGGATCGCCGTCGCCACCGCGCACCTGCGGCACCTGAACCCGTTCCCGGTCAATACCGGCGACGTGCTGAAACGCTACCGCCGGGTCTTGATCCCGGAGATGAACCTCGGCCAGCTCTCGATGCTGCTGCGCGCCCGCTACCTGGTGGACGCCCGGGGTTACAACCAAGTCCGCGGTCTGCCGTTCAGCTCCGGCGAGATCGCCGACGCCATCACCAAGCTCGCCGAGGAGCCGCTGTCGTGAGCACCGACCTGGGCATCCCGTCCTTCCAGCCCGGCCAGCCCCTGCTGTCCGGGCTGGCAGGCGTCCCGAAGCTCGATGACGGGGACGCCGCCCAGACCCGCAAGGACTTCACTGCCGACGCCGAGGTGCGCTGGTGCCCGGGCTGTGGCGACTACGCCATCCTCGCCGCCGTGCAGGGCTTCATGCCCGAACTCGGGATCAAGCGCGAGAACGTGGTCTGCATCTCCGGGATCGGCTGCTCCTCGCGGTTCCCGTACTACCTGGACACCTACGGCCTGCACTCGATCCACGGCCGAGCCCCGGCGATCGCGACCGGCCTGGCCACCTCCCGGCCGGACCTCAACGTCTGGGTGATCACCGGCGATGGCGACGCGTTGTCGATCGGCGGCAATCACCTGATCCATGCGCTGCGCCGGAACGTGAACCTGACCATCCTGCTGTTCAACAACCGGATCTACGGGCTGACCAAGGGCCAGTACTCGCCGACCTCGGAGCCGGGCAAGGTCACCAAGTCGACCCCGGTCGGGTCGGTCGACACCCCGTTCAACCCGGTCTCGCTGGCGCTCGGCGCGGAGGCCACCTTCGTCGGCCGCACCCTCGACTCCGACCGCAAGCACCTGACCAGCGTGCTGCGTCAGGCCGTCGAGCACCGCGGCGCTGCCCTGGTGGAGATCTACCAGAACTGCCCGATCTTCAACGACGGCGCATTCGACGTCCTCAAGGACCGGGACGAAGCCGCCGCCCGTCTGGTCCGACTGGAGCACGGCCAGCCGATCCGGTTCGGGCCCGAGGGGGAACGCGGCGTGATCCGGGCGGCCGATGGCTCCCTTCAGATCGGCCTGGTCAGCGAGGTGGGCGAGGACGCCGTCCTGGTGCACGACGCACACGACCCGAACCCCGCCGTGCAGTTCGCGCTGTCCCGTCTCGACGAGGCCTCGCTCTCGCACGTGCCGATCGGCGTCCTCCGCTCGGTCAGCCGCCCCACCTACGACGACCTGGTTCGCGCGCAGGTGGACGAGGCGGTCGCGGCCAACGGCGGCCGTGCCACGGACGACGACCTCACCGACTTGCTGGCCGGCAAGGACACCTGGACCGTCACCAACTGACCAACCATCAACAGATCGTGAACGGAACTGGGCCCTTGATGGGACTCGTGGTGGGCCTGGTGCCGGCATTCGGCGCTGGCTGGTGGGTCGCGTTACAGTCATAGGATGAATTCGGATGGACGGCGCGGGGTCGCGTTCGGATTCGGTGCCTACCTTCTCTGGGGGATCTTTCCGCTCTACTTCCGGCTGCTCGATCGGTCCGGAGCGTTTGAGATCCTGCTGCACCGGGTCCTCTGGTCGCTGATCTTCTGCCTGGCGCTGATCGCGATCGGCCGGGCTTGGGCGCAGCTGCGGACGGTGTTCCGGTCCGGCCGGCAGACGGCCATTCTCGCCGCGGCCGCCCTCGCGATCGCCCTGAACTGGGGCGTCTACATCTACGCGGTCAACTCCGGGCAGGTGGTTGAGGCCTCGCTGGGCTACTTCATCAATCCGCTGGTCACGGTGGCCCTCGGCGTGCTGGTGCTGCGCGAACGGCTTCGGGTCACGCAATGGGTGGCGGTCGGCGTCGGGGTGCTTGCCGTTGTCGTCCTGACCGCGGACTACGGGCACGTCCCGGTGATCGCGCTCACCCTGGCCAGCTCGTTCGGGACCTACGGCCTGCTGAAGAACCGGATCGGCGCGGACGTGGGGGCGGTCGCCGGGCTGACCACCGAGACGCTTTTGCTGGCGCCGCTCGCTGCGATCGGGGTGGCCGTGCTGACGCTCAACGGAGGCAGCACCTTCACCGAGCATCCGCCCTGGCAGGCCCTGCTGCTGGCCTCCACCGGGCTGATCACGGTGGCGCCGCTGCTGCTGTTCGCCTCGGCCGCTCGGCGGGTGCCGCTGACCACGATGGGCCTGCTGCAATACCTCACGCCGGTCCTGCAACTGCTGTGTGGGGTGCTGTTGCTCGACGAGCACATGCCGCTCTCTCGCTGGGCCGGTTTCGCGCTGGTCTGGTCGGCGCTCGCCATCCTCACCTTCGACAGCCTGCGAACCGCCCGCCGCAACTACCGGGCCCGGGCCGACGAACGCGAACTCAGCACCGTCGCCTAGCGGCGGCCGCCACGACAGCGCTCGGCCGAACCCGCCGGGCAAACCCTTCCCCGCCGTTCCTCAGGCACTTCAGCCGAGTCTTATCGTGGTCGCGCAACCGTGCATGATCACCGGAGAGGGGACGGGCAGGTCAGGGGGTGGCTGGGTCCAGGCGGATCAGCACTGACTTCGAGGTCGGGGTGTTGCTGATGTCGGCCACACTGTCCAGCGGCACCAGCACGTTGGTCTCCGGGTAATAGGCCGCCGCGCAACCCTTCGCCGTGTCGTAGGTGACGATCCGGAAATTCTCCGCCCGCCGCTCGACGCCGTCGGCGAACTCCCCCACCAGATCGACCATCGCCCCGTCCGTCAATCCGAGGTCGATGAGGTCGGCGGCGTTCACGAACACCACTCGCCGTCCTCCCTTGATCCCCCGGTAGCGGTCGTCCAGCCCGTAGATCGTGGTGTTGTACTGGTCGTGGCTGCGGATCGTCTGCAGCAGCAACCGTCCGGCCGGGATCTGCGGGTACCAGAGCTCGTTCACCGCGAAGTTCGCCAGGCCGGTCTTGGTCGGGAACTCGCGCGAACGCGCAGCGTGCGGCAGGGCGAAGCCGGCGGGCTGAGCCAGCTTGGCCTCAAAATCGTCGAACCCGGGAATCACCTTGGCTATCCGTGCGCGGATCGTCCGATAGTCCGCCTCGAACTCCGGCCAGGGAGCCTTGACGACGTCGCCGACGAGGCGTTCGGCCAGCCGGCAGATGATCGACACCTCGGACAGCAACTGCTCGGACGGCGGCTCCAGGGCACCCTTCGACCGGTGCACCCTACTCATCGAGTCCTCAACGCTGACCTCCTGCTCACCGGTGCGCTGCCGGTCCCGGTCGGTGCGGCCGAGAGTGGGCAGGATGAGTGCGGTCTCGCCGCAGATCGCGTGCGAGCGGTTGAGCTTGGTGGAGATCTGCACGGTCAGCCGGCAACTGCGCAGCGCGGCTTCGGTGAGGTTCGAGTCCGGCGTGGCCCGGACGAAGTTGCCGCCCATCGCCATGAACACCGTGACCTGGCCGTCCCGCATCGCCCGGATGCTGGCGACGGTGTCGTGGCCGGGCTCGCGCGGCGGCTCGAAGCCGAACTCGGCGCCAAGCTTGTCCAGGAACCAGTCCGGCATGCGCTCGAAGATGCCCATCGTCCGGTCGCCCTGGACGTTGCTGTGCCCGCGCACCGGGCAGACCCCGGCTCCCGGCCGACCCAGGTTGCCCTGAATCAGCAACACATTGACGATCTCGCGGATGGTCGCGACCGAGTGCTTGTGCTGGGTGATGCCCATCGCCCAGCAGATGATCGTCTTCTTGGAAGCGAGCAGCCGGTCCGCCAAGGAGCGCACCTCCGCCTCGGTCAGGCCGGTACCGGTCACCAGGTCGTCCAGGTCGAGCTTGCGGACGTGCTCGGCATAGTCCTCGAAGCCGGCCGTGTACTGCTCGACGAAGCTCCGGTCGACCACCGTCCCGGGCGCAGCGTCCTCGGCCTCGATCAGCAGCTTCCCGGCAGCCAGCAGCAACGACAGGTCACCGCCGAGCCGCGCCTGGAGGAAGTCGTCGGCCAGCGGGGTGCCCTTGCCGACCAGCCCTTTCGGCTTCTGTGGATTGCGGAAGTTGATCAGCCCGGCCTCGGGCAGCGGGTTGACGGCGACGATCACCGCGCCGTTCTGCTTCGCCGTTTCCAGGGTGGACAGCATCCGCGGGTGGTTCGTGCCGGGGTTCTGTCCCATCACGATGATCAGGTCGGCCGCTTCGAGGTCTTCCAGCGTGACGCTGCCCTTGCCGACGCCGATCGCCTCGTTCAGTGCCGAGCCGCTGGACTCGTGACACATGTTCGAGCAGTCCGGCAGGTTGTTCGTGCCGAACCCGCGGACCATCAGCTGGTAGAGAAACGCAGCCTCGTTGCTGGTCCGGCCGGAGGTGTAGAAGGTCGCCTGGTCCGGTGACGCCAGGCCGCGCAGCTCACCCGCGATCAGATCGAACGCCTCGTCCCAGCCGATCGGCCGGTAGTGCTCCTGACCGGCGGGCTTCAGCATCGGCTCGGTCAACCGGCCCTGCTGACCGAGCCACCAGTCGGTCTTGCCGGCCATCTCGGCCACGCTGTGCTGGGCGAAGAAGTCCCGCTGCACTCGCCGCTTAGTGGCCTCCTCGGCGACCGCCTTGGCGCCGTTCTCGCAGAACTCGGCCTTGTGCCGGTGTTCCTTCTCCGGCCAAGCACAGCCGGGACAGTCAAAGCCGTCCTTCTGGTTGAGCTTCAGCAGGGCGCGCGTCGTCCGGGCCGGGCCCATCTGCTCCAGCGACACCTTCATTGCCCACTGCACCCCGGGAACCCCAGCCGCCCATTCCTTGCGGTGGCCGACGGTGAGCTCGTCCTCGTCGAAGTCGTCCCGGGGTGCCTTGGACATTCACGATCTCCTAGTTGAAGAGGGCAGCCACCTTCACCACGGTCTGCGAGATGCCGTAGACGAGGCCTGCCACCACTATGACCCAGAGGGCTATCGCCGCTGCGGCCGAGGGTTCAAAGGCACTGGATCGCTTGGTCATCGGGGTCTCCTCGGGGTTGCTCATGCTGCCTTCGCCGCCGCAGCCTGGGCGGCCGGATCATCGTCCGGCGCTGCCGGTTCGTGCCAGCGCGGATCAACCGGCCGGACCAGTGCGTTGGCGATGAACCCGACGATCAGCACACCGACCATGATCCGCAGCGAGAGCGCGTACAGGTCGGCACCGGACTTGCCGGCCCCGGTCTGCGCGTCGGCGATCCGGTTCACCACCAACGGACCGGCGATCCCGGCCGCGGACCAGGCAGTCAGCAACCGACCGTGGATCGCGCCGACCTGCAGGCCGCCGAACATGTCCTTCAGGTAGGCCGGGACGGTGGCGAACCCGCCGCCGTAGAAGCTCAGAATCGCCCCGGCAGTGATCACGAACAGCGCCACCGAGGAGGTCCCGGCCAGTGCCAACACCAAATAGAGGACAGCGCCGACGCCCAGATAGATCGCGTAGATCGGACGGCGGCCGATGATGTCAGAGGTCGACGACCAGATGAAGCGGCCGGCCATGTTGCACAGCGACAGCAAGCCGACGAACCCGGCGGCGGCCTTGGCGTCGACGTCCGGGAAGAAGTCCTGGATCATCGGCGAGGCCTGCTCGAGAATGCCGATCCCGGCGGTGACGTTGCAGAACAGGATCACCCAGAGCAGCCAGAATTGCTGGGTCTTGATCGCGGACGCCGCGGTGACGTTGGCCGTGGTCCGCATGCCCTGCGATTCGGTGGCCGGGACGTAGCCCTCCGGCGCCCAGCCCTCGGGCGGCACCCGGACCACCCAGGCGCCCAGCGACATCACCACCGCATACAGCACGGCGAGCGTGAGCCAGGTCTGCACCAGGCCGTTCGCCGGGTTGACCGCGTACCGGCTGAGCAGCGAGGTGGACAGCGGCGAGGCGATCAACGCGCCGCCGCCGAAGCCCATGATCGCCAGGCCGGTGGCCAGGCCCGGCCGGTCCGGGAACCACTTGATCAGGGTGGACACCGGCGAGATGTAGCCGATGCCGAGCCCGATCCCACCGATCACGCCGTACCCGAGGTAGACCAGCCAGAGCTGGTCGGTGGCGATGCCGAGGGCGCCGACCAGGAAGCCGGACACCCAGCAGAGCATCGAGACGAACATCGCCTTGCGTGGCCCGTTGCGTTCCACCCAGGTCCCGCCGAACGCCGCAGACAGCCCGAGCATCACGATCGCGATCGAGAAGATCACACCGATCGGCGTCAGACTGGTGTCGAAGTGATCGACCAGCGGATTCTTGAACACGCTAAACGCGTAGACCTGCCCGATCGACAGGTGCACGGCCAGGGCGGCCGGAGGGATCAGCCAGCGGTTGTAACCGGGCGGTGCCACGGTCCGGTCCCGATCAAGGATTGACGGCACTTTGGCCTCCAGGTTCACCTGATGGGCACGCGTCCCTGCGCGCCGCGTCCAGGTTTACACCGGTTCGTGCCGTTCTGCTCGTTCAGAGTTCAGCTCGCGACGCCGTCTACGAGACGTGGTGAGGCCGGGCGGAGATCGGCCGCTTGCCCAGGCGGAGCAGGGTGAGTGCGCGGTTTGACCCGGTTCGAGGGTCATAACAGGCACTCACTTCCCAGGCAGCCAAGGCCAGGGCGGGATGCAGGACAGAGGTCAGCGGGTGCGGACGACAGCCGCTTCGGCGAAGGTGCGCAGGGCCTGCTTGACGGGGCCCTCGGGGAGCGGATCGAGGACGGCGACCGCTTCCTGCGCCCATCGGGTGGCCTCGTCGCGGGCGGCGGCGGTGGCCGGGTGCCGACCGAGGGCGGCGACCGCTTCGGCCAGGGCGGCATCCTCGCTCAGGTCGGCGTCCAGCATCGCGACCACGGCGACCGCGTCCAGGTCGCCCTCCGAGGCGGCCCTGCGGACCAGCAGTACCGGCAGCGTGGGCACGCCCTCGCGCAGGTCGGTGCCGGGGGTCTTGCCGGACTCGCCGGTGTCACTGGCCAGGTCGATCACGTCGTCCGCCAACTGGAAGGCGACGCCGACCCGCTCGCCGTAGCGGACCATCACGTCGATCACGTCATCCGAGCAACCGGCGAACAGCGCGCCGAATCGGCCGGCGGTGGCGATCAGCGATCCGGTCTTGTCGCCGAGGACCTGCAGGTAGTGCTCGACCGGGTCCTCGTCGTCCCCGGGCCCGACGGTCTCGTGCATCTGCCCGAGGCAGAGCCGCTCGAAAGTGCTCGCCTGGATCCGGACCGCATCCGGGCCCAGGTCCGCAACGATCACGGACGCACGGGCGAAGAGCAGGTCGCCGGTGAGGATGGCCACCGTGTTGCCCCACACCTGGTGCGCGGCAGGCGCACCCCGGCGAACCGGAGCGGAGTCCATCACATCGTCGTGGTACAGCGTGGCCAGGTGGGTCAGCTCGACGACCACGGCCGCCTCGATGATCTCGGCCCGGTCCCCGTCGGCCAGGTGACCGGCCAGCAGGGTCAGCATCGGCCGGACCCGCTTGCCACCGGCCTCGATCAGATGCCGGGACGCGCTGTCCGCCAGTTTGTCGTTGTGCTGCACGGCTGCGCGCAGCCGGGCCTCAACCGCCGCAAGCCCCACCCGGACAGACTCGGCCAGCGCCGCGTCTGCCACCGGCAGGTCTAGCGAAGCAGTCACGGCACTCACGGTAGGAACACCGCCGAGCTTTGTGCCAGTTCCAGGGCCATGTTGGGCATCACCCCGAGGATAACGGTGGCGAACACCCCGACGCCGACGGCCACGATGGTCAGTGCTCCCGGCCGGCTCACCGTGACCCCATCGCCGGTGGCTTCGCTGAAGTACATCAAGACGATCACCCGGACGTAGAAGAACACCGCGATCGCGCTGGCCAGGACGCCGACCAGGACCAGCGCCGCGCCGTAGGGGGCGGTGTCCAGGGCCGCCGAGAACACCGCGTACTTACCGGTGAAGCCGCTGGTCAGCGGGATTCCGGCGAAGGCGAGCAGGAACAGCGTGAAGACCCCGGCGAGCAGCGGCGACCGCTTGCCCAGCCCGGCCCACTGCGACAGGTGGGTGGCCTCGCCGCCGACACCACCCTCCGGGGTGGAGCTGCGGACCAGGGTGACCAGCGCAAACGCGCCGATCGTGGTGAAGCCGTAGGCGCCGAGGTAGAACAGCACCCCGCTGACGCCCTTTGCGTCCATCGCCAGCACTCCAGTGAGGATGAACCCGGCGTGCGCGATCGACGAGTAGGCCAGCATCCGCTTGATGTCGGCCTGGACGATCGCCACCACCGAACCGAGCAACATGGTCAGCGCGGCCACCACCCAGATCGCCGGCTGCCAGTCCCAGCGCACTCCGGGGAGGGCGACGTAGGCGATCCGCAGCAGTGCACCGAACGCCGCGACCTTGGTACACGCGGACATGAACCCGGTGATCGGGGTCGGCGCGCCCTGGTAGACATCCGGCGTCCAGGACTGGAACGGCACGGCGCTGACCTTGAACAGCAGCCCTACGGCCAGCATCGCGACGCCGATCAGCAGCAGACCGTCCTGGCCGACCACCGCACTCGCGGGCGTGCCATTACTGCCGGACTCGATCGCGGCGGCGATGTCGGCCAGCTTCACCGAACCGGCGAAGCCGAACAGCATGGCCGTGCCGAACAGGAAGAACGCCGAGGAGAAGGCGCCGAGCAGGAAGTACTTGAGCGAGGCTTCCTGGGAGAGCAGTCGGCGCCGCCGGGCCAACCCGCAGAGCAGGTACAGCGGCAGCGAGAAGACCTCCAGCGCGACGAACATCGTCAGCAGGTCGTTGGACGCCGGGAACAGCAGCATCCCGCCCAACGACAACAGCAGCAGCGGGTAGACCTCCGTCTGCACCAGGCCGAGCCGGGACGCGGTCGCCTCCTCCGGCGAGCCGGGAGTGGTCGAGGCCTGAGCGGTGAACGCGGTCGAGTCCGGGCTGGTCTCGTCGGCCATCGTCAGCACCGCCAGCAGGCCCAGCACCAGGATCGTGCCCTGCAGGAACAGCGCCGGGCCGTCGATCACCACGGCTTCGCCGGCGGTGACCACGGACTTGTCCTGGGTGCCGAGGTAGATCACGAAGATCAGCCCGGAGGCGATCCCGACGGTGCTCAGCACCACCTGGACGATGAACCGCTGAGACCGCGCGACAAAGGCCTCCACCAGCACCGACACCACGGCCACGCCGAAAATGATCAGCATCGGCGCGGTCGCTACATAGTCGACCGAGGGTGCCTTCACTTGCCGCCTCCATCAGTTTCGGTCCCGGCGCCGGCCACGGTCGGCCCCGGATCTACCACCCCGACCTGCTGCATCGTGCGTTCGATCGCGGGGTTGATCACGTCCAGCACCGGCTGCGGGTAGAAGCCGAGGACGATGATCACCGCGATCAGCGGGCCGATCACCCAGGCTTCCCGCACGTTCATGTCGCTCCAGCCGGCCGCGTACTCCTTGGCCGGGCCGGTGAACATCTTCTGGTAGGTGAGCAGGATGTACAGCGCGGCCAGCACGATCCCGAGGGTGGCCAGCACGGCGACCGCCGGATACCGGGCGAACGTGCCGACCAGCACCAGGAACTCGCTGATGAAGCTGGACAGCCCCGGCAGCGCCAGGCTGGACAGACCGGCCAGCAGGAAGCCGCCGGCCAGCAGCGGGGTACTGCGCTGCAGGCCGCCATAGTCCTCGATCCGCTGCGATCCGCGCCGGGCGATCAGCATCCCGGCGATCAGGAACAGCGCCGCGGTGGAGAACCCGTGGTTGACCATGTAGAGCGTGGAGCCGACCTGGCCGGATGAGGTCATCGCGAAGATGCCCAGCACAATGAAGCCGAAGTGGGAGATCGAGGTGTAGGCGATCAGCCGCTTCAGGTCGCTCTGGCCGATCGCCAGCAGCGCGCCGTAGAGCACCGAGACCACCGCCAGCGCCAGGATCACCGGTGCCGCCCACTTGCTGGCCTCGGGGAACAGCGGCAGGCAGAGCGTCAGCATCCCGAACGTGCCGACCTTGTCCAGGACCCCGACCAGCAGCACCGCGACCCCGGCCGGAGCCTCGGCGGCGGCGTCCGGCAGCCAGGTGTGGACCGGCCACATCGGCGCCTTCACCGCGAAGGCGAAGAAGAAGCCGATGAACATCAGCCGCTCGACGCCGACCCCGGAGAACTCCAGCCCGGTCAGGTTGCTGGTCAGGAAGCCCTGCTCACCACCGGGACCGGCGGCGTACAGCCCGATCACGGCGACCAGCATGACCAGCCCGCCGACCAGCGAGTAGATCAAGAACTTCACCGCCGCGTACCGGCGCTGGGCGCCGCCGAAGGTGCCGATCAGGAAGTAGACCGGGATCAGCATGGCTTCGAAGAGCACGTAGAACAGGAAGATGTCCCGGGCGACGAAGACGCCGACCATCATCGTCTCCAGCACCAGCACCAGGCCGAAGAACACCTTCGCCCGATCGGCCTGGACCTCGTTCCACGCGGCCAGCACACAGATCGGCACCAGCACGGTGGACAGCGCCACCATCACCAGGCCGATGCCGTTCACCCCGAGGGCGTAACTGACGCCGAACTGCGGGATCCATTGGTGCTGCTCAACGAGCTGGAAGTCGGTGCCCGCGGACACGTCGAACTGGAACACGGCGACCACGGTGAGCACAAAGGTGATCAGTGAGACGCCAAGTGCGACGTGCCGGGCCCGGGGGGCGAAGGCGGACGGCAGTGCCGCCACCGCCGCCGAGCCCACCAGGGGCACGGCGCCGATCGTCGTCAGCCAGGGGAAGTCCATCGGCTCCTCAATCAGATTCTGACGGCGAGAACGCCGCCGAGAAGGATGACAACGCCGGCAAGCATTGACGCCGCATACGAACGCACCAGGCCGGACTGCACTCGGCGCAGTCTTCCACCGAGCCCGCCGACCAGCGCCGCCAGGCCGCCCACGGCACCGTCGACGCCGCGGTTGTCCACGTAGACCAGCGACCGGGTGAGGTACTGCCCGGGCCGCATGAACAGGGCCTCGTTCAGGTCGTCCTGGAACAGGTCACGCCGGGCCGCCCGGGTCAGCAGGCTGCCGCGCGGTGCCACCACGGGCACCTTGGCCTGCCAGTACATCCGCCAGGCCAACGCCACTCCCAGGGCCACCAGCACCAGGGTCAGGGTGATCAGCACCGGGACGGCGAGCACCGGCTCTTCCTCGGCGTGCGCCCCGACCACCGGCTCCAGCCAGTGCACCAGCCCGTCGCTGACCCCCAGGGCCAGACCGAGGACGGCGGACCCCACCGCGAGGATCATCATCGGAGCCGTCATCAGCAGCGGCGACTCGTGCGGGTGCGCATCCTTGGGCCAGCGCTTGTTCTCGGCGGAGCCCTGGAAGGTCATGAAGAACAACCGGGACATGTAGAACGCCGTCACGCCGGCACCGATCAGGGCGGCGAAGCCGAACACCCAGGGCCGCCAGCCGTCGCCGATGAACGCGGCTTCGATGATCTTGTCCTTGCTCCAGAATCCGGAGAACGGCGGCACCCCGAGGATCGCCAGCCAACCGAGCCCGAAGGTGGCCCAGGTGATCTTCATGGCGCCGGACAGCCGACCGTATCGGCGCATGTCCACGGAGTCGTTCATCCCGTGCATCACCGAGCCGGCCCCGAGGAACATCCCGGCCTTGAAGAAGCCGTGAGTGAGCAGGTGGAAGATCGCGAACGCAGCCCCGACCGGGCCGAGCCCGGCGGCCAGCATCATGTAGCCGATCTGCGACATCGTCGAGGCAGCCAGCGCCTTCTTGATGTCGTCCTTGGCGCAACCCACAATCGCCCCGTAGATCAGGGTGATCGCGCCGACGATGACAACGCACAGCTGCGCGTTCGGCGCACCGTCGAAGACCGGGCCGCTGCGGACGATCAGGTAAACCCCGGCCGTGACCATGGTCGCGGCGTGGATCAGCGCCGACACCGGGGTGGGGCCGGCCATCGCATCACCGAGCCAGGACTGCAGCGGGAACTGCGCCGACTTACCGCAGGCACCGAGCAGCAGCATCAGCCCGATGAAGGTGAGCAGGCCCTCGTTCGCGTGGCTGGACTGCGACAGCACGTCGGAGAAGGAGACCGAGCCGAACCCGGCGAACATCGCCATGATCGCCAGCGAGAGTCCGACGTCACCGACCCGGTTGGCGATGAACGCCTTCTTGGCGGCCGCAGCGTACGCCGAGTTCTGGTTCCAGAAGCCGATCAGCAGGTACGAGGCCAGGCCGACACCCTCCCAGCCGACGTAGAGCAGCAGGTAGGAGTCGGCGAGGACGAGCAGCAGCATCGCCGCGACGAAGAGGTTCAGGTAGGCGAAGAACCGCCGCCGGTCCGGGTCGTGCTCCATGTAGGCCACGGAGTAGACGTGGATCAGCGAGCCGACGAAGGTCACCAGCAGCACAAAGGCGAGCGACAACGGGTCGAGCAACAGCCCGGCGTCCACCTGGAAGGAGCCCGCGTGGACCCATTCGAACAGGTGCACCGTGCGGGCCCGCTGCTCCGGGTCGTAGCTGAGCAGCGAGAAGAACAGCAGCGCTCCCCAGACGAAGGACGCCCAGCTGAGCCCGACGGCCAGCCAGTGCCCCCAGCGATCGGTGCGGCGTCCGCCGAGCAGCAGCACCGCGGCACCGGCCAGCGGCAGGGCGACCAGCAGCCAGGCACCCGTCTGGATCGAGCCCTCGGCGGCCTGGTACACCCCGGGACCTGAGCCCTCGGCGGCCTGGTACACGCCGGAACCTAACGACAGCAGCGTCACGCCTTGCCTCTCAGTACTTCAGCAGGTTCGCGTCGTCGACGGATGCCGACCTGCGGGTACGGAAGATCGTAAAGATGATCGCCAGGCCGACGACGACCTCGGCGGCCGCCACCAGCATCACGAACAGCGCGATCACCTGGCCTTCAACGTTCCCGTTGATCCGGGCGAAGGTGACGAAGGCGAGGTTCGTGGCGTTGAGCATCAGCTCGACACCCATGAACACGATGATCGCGTTCCGCCGGACCAGCACGGTGGCCGCGCCGATGGAGAACAGCAGCACCGACAGGTACAGCCAGTGGACCAGGTTCACGATGCACCCTCCGCGTTCTCCGAAGCGGCGTCCGGGTTCCGATCGGCCTTCGGCCGGTCTCCCGGGGTGATCTCGGCCTCGATGACCTTGACGTCCTCCCGCACCGTGCCGACCGCGCGCATCTGCCCGCGCGCGATCAGCACCCGGGAGAGCGAGAGCGGGGACGGTGAACCGTCCGGCAGCAGGGCCGGGATGTCGACCGCGTTGCTCCGGGCGAACACTCCGGGGGCCGGCAGCGGCGCCTTGACCGGACCTTCCCGGATCCGCTTGATCGACAGGTCACGCTGCGTCGGCTTCGGCACCAGACGTTCGCGGTGCGCCAGGATCATCGCCCCGAGCACGGCGGTGATCAGCAGGGCGCTGGTCACTTCGAAGGCCCAGACGTACTTGCCGAAGATCAGGTTCGCCATCGCCGTCATGTTGCCGCTGGTGTCGACGTCCTTCAGGCCCTTCGGGGCGGTGTAGGTAACGTCGCCGAGCACCGAGATCAGCAGGATGGCCAGGCCACCACCGAAGACCAGGGCCATCCAGCGCTGGCCCTTGATCGTCTCGACCAGGGAGTCCGAGGAGTCGACGCCGACCAGCATCAGCAGGAAGAGGAACAGCATCATCACGGCGCCGGCGTAGACGAAGATCTGCACAACGCCGAGGAACGGCGCCTGCTCGGCCAGGTAGATGATGCCGAGGCCGATCATCACCACGGCCATGCCGAGCGCCGCGTGCACCGCCTTGCGAGCGAACAGCAGGCCGAGTGCGGCCGGAACCATGATGATCGACATCACCCAGAACAGCACCTGCTCGCCGCCACCGCCCAGCTTGGCGGTGCCGGCGTCAACCGTTTCGGCCGGAGCCTGGGTGGTGGCCAGCGAGACGCTCTCGTGCAGCAGCTGCAGCGCGATCACTTCGCCACCTCGGGCTCCGGCTCGGCCGACGTGACCGAGTCGACTGGATCCACATCATCGGCAGCACGGGCATCCACCCAGGCCTGCTGCTCGGGCACCGCCTGAGTGACGTTGCCCGAGTAGTAGTCCTGGTCGGTGGTGCCCGGCACCATCGGGTGCGGAGCGGCGAGCATGCCGCCGAGCATCGGAGCCAGCAGGTCCTGCTTCTCGAAGATCAGCCCGGCTCGGGTCGGCCCGGCCAGCTCGTACTCGTTGGTCATGGTGAGCGCCCGGGTCGGGCAGGCCTCGATGCACAGGCCGCAGAAGATGCAGCGCAGGTAGTTGATCTGGTAGACCCGGCCGTACCGCTCACCCGGCGAGAAACGTTCCTCTTCGGTGTTGTCCGCGCCCTCGACGAAGATCGCGTCCGCCGGGCAGGCCCAGGCGCACAGCTCGCAGCCGATGCACTTCTCCAGCCCGTCCGGGTGCCGGTTCAGCTGGTGCCGACCGTGGTACCGGGCCGCGGTCGGGACCTTGACCTCGGGGTATTCCTCGGTCACAACCTTGGTGAACATGGTCGCGAACGTGACGCCGAAACCGGCGACCGGGGCGAACAGGTCGGAGAGCCACCCGCCGCCGCCCTTGTCGGTGTCAGCCACCGAGCACCTCCTCCATGACGGGTGTTTCCGGCGAGCTGATGGTCTTGCCCGTTGTCGTTCTGCTGTCACCGGGGCCGCTGGTCCGAGCCATCGTCTGGCCGGGCATCGGCGGAACCGGGTATCCACCGGCGTACGGGTCGATCGGCGTGTCCGGGTCGATCGGCTCGGCCGGCTCCGGCTCCTGGCTCCGGAAGATATCGACGATCAGCCAGATCAGCGCGACCACAAAGACCGAACCGGCCAGGATCATGATCCGCTCACGCCGTTGCAGGTCAGCGAACTGATCCAGGGCCCGGACAAACGACACCAGGATGATCCAGACCAGCGAGAACGGAATCAGCCGCTTCCAGCCGAACCGCATGAACTGGTCGTAGCGCAGCCGCGGCAGGGTGCCGCGCAGCCAGATGAAGAAGAACAGGAACAGGCTGAGCTTGATGACGAACCAGAGGGCCGGCCAGTAGCCCTGGTTCGCGCCCTCCCAGAGCGAGAGCGGCCACGGCGCCCGCCAACCGCCGAGAAAGAGCGTGGTCGCCAGCGCCGAGACGGTGACCATGTTGACGTACTCGGCGAGGAAGAACAGCGCGAACTTCAGCGAGCTGTACTCGGTGTGGAAGCCACCGACCAGCTCGCCCTCGGCCTCGGGCAGGTCGAAGGGGGCCCGGTTGGTCTCGCCGACCATCGCGATCACGTAGATCACGAACGACGGGAACAGCGGTAGCGCCCACCAGATCGACTGCTGAGCGTCAACGATCGCGGACGTCGACATCGAACCGGAGTAGAGGAAGACGCTGACCAGCGACAGGCCCATCGCGATCTCGTAGGAGATCACCTGGGCCGACGAACGCAGCGCGCCGAGCAGCGGATAGGTCGAGCCGGAGGACCAGCCGGCCAGCACGATTCCGTACACGCCGATCCCGGCCACCGCGAGGATGAACAGGACGGCCACGTTCAGGTCGGTCAACTGCAGCGGGGTGACGATGTCGGTGAACGGGATCCGGACGTCCGGACCGAACGGGATCACCGCGAACGAGATGAAGCACGCGGTAGCGGCGATGATCGGCGCCGCGATGAACACCGCCTTGTCGGCCGCGGCCGGGATGATGTCCTCCTTCAGCGCCAGCTTCACGCCGTCCGCAAGGCTCTGCAGCAGCCCGAACGGGCCGGTCCGGTTGGGGCCGGGCCGGGACTGCATGCGGCCCACCACCCGGCGCTCGGCCCAGATCATCAGCAGCGTGGTGACCACGCAGAAGACGAAGATCAGGACGGCCTTCAGCAGCACGACCCAGCCGTTGTCCTGGCTGAAGTCGGCCGTCGGGGCCTCGGCCAGCAGGCCGATCGAGAGCTTCACGCCCGCGCTCCGATCTTGGCTGCAGCGGTTGAGGCTGCACTGATGGAAACCGAGTCGCCGTTGCCGACGCCCAGCGCCGCTCGGACGGCGCTGCCGTTTGAGTTACTGGGCAGCCAGACGACGCCGTCCGGCATTGGTGTCACTGCGAGCGGCAAGGTGATCTCCCCACGATCGGTCGACACCGTAACGGCTGACCCACCGGCACCGGGCAGCAGCCCCAGTCCAGCGGCCGTGGCCGGCGACAAGCGGACGACGGCGCGGTGCGCGGTGCCGGCCAGGTAAGGCTCGCCGTCCTGCAGTCGGCCCTGATCCAGCAGCAGCGCCCAGGTTGAAAGCACTGCGGTTGCAGCATCTTTCGTTCCCGACTCGGGGACAGCCTGGACAGCGGGGGCGTCGAGGCGGACGCCCTCCCAGGCACCCAACTGAACAAGCTCGTCAAACGCGGCCTGCCGACCCCTGATCCCCAGCCAACTGCCCGCCTCACCGGCGACCGCGTCGAGGACGTCGGCGTCGGTCATCGCATTGCTGGTCAACGCCCGCGGGAAGTCCCGCCAGCGGCCCTCCCAGTTCAGGTAGGTACCGGCCTTCTCGGCAGGCGGGGCGACCGGCAGGACGACGTCGGCGAACTCGGTCACCGAACCGGCCCGGACCTCGAGGCTGACCACGAACGACGCGGCGGCCAGCGCGGCCCGAGCGGCTACCGGGTCCGGCAGGTCGTCCAGGTCAACACCGCCCACCAAGAGGCCGCTGAGCTGCCCGGCAGTGACTGCGGCGATGATCGCATCGAGGTCGCGGCCGGCCGTGCTGGGCAGGCTCTCGACGTCCCAGGCGGCCGCCGTGTCGACCCGCGCGGCGGCGTCCGACACCGGACGTCCGCCCGGCAGCAGGCTGGGCAGGGCACCGGCCTCCACCGCACCGCGCTCCCCCGCCCGACGCGGAACCCAGGCGATCCGGGCCCGGGTCCGCTCGGCGAGCCGGATCGCGGCCGAGAGCGCACCGGGCGACTCCGCCAGCCGGGCTCCGACCAGGATGATCGATTCCGGAGCGGCGACGGCCTCGGCGGCGGCGTCCGAGTCCAGTGCGGCGGCCTCCTGGCCCGGCACCGTCTCGATCAGCCGGCCGGACATCTTGATCAGCCCGCGACTGGCCCACGGTGCGATCGAGTACACGCTCTTGCGACCGGTCAGCACCGATTTGCGCAGCCGGAGGAACACCCCGGCCGCCTCCTCTTCCGCTTCCAGGCCGACCAGCAGCACCGACGGCGAGGACTCCAGGTCGGCGTAGGTCACGCCCATCCCGGTACCGGCGACCAGGTTGCCGAGGAACGCCTCTTCCTCGGCCGAGTGCGCGCGCGAGCGGTAGTCGATGTCGTTGGTGCGCAGCACAACCCGGGCGAACTTCGAGTAGCCGTAGGCATCCTCGACGGTCAGCCGACCGCCGGGCAGCACCCCGACGCCGGCCGCGTCGCGGGCGGCGATCAGGCCGGCTGCCGCAGCTTCCAGCGCGGCCGGCCAGGAGACCGGCTCCAGTTCACCGGTCTGCGGGTCCCGGACCAGCGGGTGGGTCAACCGGTCGGCGTCGGTGGACCACTTGAACGCCCAGCGGCCCTTGTCGCAGTTCCACTCCTCGTTCACCGCCGGGTCGTCGGCGGCGAGCCGGCGCAGCACGGAGCCGCGTCGGTGATCGACCCGGATCGCGCAACCGGACGAGCAGTGCTCGCAGACGCCCGGGCTGGAGACCAGGTCGAACGGGCGGGAGCGGAACCGGTAGGCGGCACCGGTGAGCGCGCCGACCGGGCAGATCTGCACGGTGTTGCCGGAGAAGTAGCTGGCGAACGGCTCGCCGGACTCGTCGAGCAGCGCCTCGCCGGCGGTCGTCCGCCGGCTGTCGACGTCGTCCGCCGCGTAGCTGCCGGTCTGATGCGAGGTGGCCGGGTTCGCGGTCGCACCCCGGGACTCGTCCGCCGTTGTTCCCTGGGTGAGCCCGACCGGGGTCGGCTCCAGGTTCTCCGAGGTCCGGACCACCGGGTCCGGCAGGTCCACGTGGTAGCCGAGGATGCCCGGGGAGAAGGTGCCGATCTGCTGGTGCGCGCCGCGCATCTGCAGGTCGATGAACGGGTCGCCGGCGATCTCCTGGGAGAACCGGGTGCAACGCTGGCAGAGGATGCAGCGTTCGCGGTCCAGCAGTACCTGGGTGGAGATCCGGATCGGCTTCGGGAAGGTGCGCTTCACCTCGGTGAACCGGCTGGAGGCCTGGCCATTGGCCATCGCCTGGTTCTGCAGCGGGCACTCGCCGCCCTTGTCACAGACCGGGCAGTCCAGCGGGTGGTTGATCAGCAGCAGCTCCATCACACCGCGCTGCGCCTTCTCGGCCACCGCGGAGGTGAGCTGGGTGCGGACCACCATCCCCTTGCTGACCTCGAGCGTGCAGGAGGCCTGCGGCTTCGGCATCGCCCGCAGGTTGCCGTCCGGACCCGGGGTGGCCACCTCGACCAGGCACTGCCGACAGGCGCCGGCCGGGGCCAGCAGCGGGTGGTCGCAGAACCGCGGAATCGCGACGCCGATCACCTCGGCGGCCCGGATCACCAGGGTGCCCTTCGGCACGCTGACCTCGATGTCGTCGATCGACAGCGTGATCAGGTCCACCGGCGGCGGGGTCTGTGCGGTGTCGGACGAGTTCGCAGTGACAGTCATCAGGCGCTTGCTCCCGCGAAGAGGGTCGAGGCCACCGGGTCGAACGGGCAGCCACCTTCGGTCAGGTGCCGCAGGTACTCGTCCCGGAAGTACTGGACGGACGAGGTGATCGGGCTGGTCGCGCCGTCACCCAGGGCGCAGAACGAACGGCCGAGGATGTTGTCACAGATGTCGAGCAGTTTGTCGAGGTCGGCCTCGTCGCCCTGCCCGTCCTCCAGTCGGCGCAGCACCTGCACCAGCCAGTAGGTGCCCTCGCGGCAGGGGGTGCACTTGCCGCAGGACTCGTGGGCGTAGAACTCGGTCCAGCGCAGGACGGCACGGACCACGCAGGTGGTTTCGTCGAAGCACTGCAGCGCTCGGGTGCCGAGCATCGAACCGGCCGCGGCGGTCGACTCGAAGTCCAGCGGGGTGTCCAGGTGGGCGTCGGTGAACAGCGGGGTGGACGAACCGCCCGGGGTCCAGAACTTCAGCTGGTGGCCGTCCCGCATGCCGCCGGCCATGTCCAGCAACTCGCGCAGCGTGATCCCCAGCGGGGCCTCGTACTGGCCTGGCCGGCGGACGTGCCCGGAGAGCGAAAACAGTCCGTAGCCGGCCGATTTCGGGGTCCCCATCGCGGAGAACCAGGTTGCGCCGTTGGCGATGATCGACGGAACGCTGGCGATCGACTCAACGTTGTTCACCACCGTGGGACGGGCGTACAACCCGGCAACGGCCGGGAACGGCGGCTTCAGCCGAGGCTGGCCACGCCGTCCCTCCAGGGAGTCGAGCAGTGCCGTCTCCTCGCCGCAGATGTAGGCGCCCGCGCCGGAATGGATGACGATGTCGATGTCCTTGCCGGAGCCGAGCACGTTCTCGCCCAGGTACCCGGCGGCGCGTGCCTCGGCGACCGCGGCCAGCAACCGGCGGTAAACGTGCACCACCTCGCCGCGGACGTAGATGAACGCTCGCTCGGCGCCGATCGCGTGGCAGGTGATGATCGCGCCCTCGATCAGGAACTGCGGCGTCGCCAGCATCAGCGGCACGTCCTTGCAGGTCCCCGGCTCGGACTCGTCCGCGTTGATCACCAGGTACCGCGGCAGACCGTCCGGCTTCGGCAGGAAGCTCCACTTCAGGCCGGTCGGGAAGCCCGCGCCACCGCGACCGCGCAGGCCGGAGTCCTTGACCGCGGTGACGACGTCCGCGGGTTCCATCGCGAGCGCCGTCCGCAGAGCTTGGTAGCCGCCGTTGCGCTCGTAGGTGGCCAGCGTCCACGACTCCGGGTCGTCCCAGAACGCCGAGAGCACCGGAGTGAGGGTGGCAGCGGGTCGCTCGGCGGCGGCTGCGGTGTCTGTGCTCATCAGCTGTCCTTCCCGGTGGTGCCGGACGTGCCGGTGGCGCTCGGGTCGTTGCCGCTGACCGGGTCGACGCCACTGCTGCGGGCCGCCCGGCTCTGGACGTCCTTGGCGGCCGAGGCGGTGTCCGCGCGGGTGGTGGTCGTAGCGCCCGCCGACCGCTGGCTCGCGCGCTCGGATTCGGGTGCCCGCCAGCCCATCTGGTTGGCCAGCACGGTGCCGCGCTGGGACGGCGTCCCGGCCCCGATGCCCTCGTTGGCCCGGCCGTCGTCAAACCCGGCCAGCACTTTGGAGACCTCTTTGAAGGTGGCCACGGTGTCTGCGCCCCGGGTCGGGATGACCGGCTGACCGGCCCGGATCTGATCAACGACGTCGCGCGCAGAGGACGGCGTCTGGTTGTCGAAGAACTCCCAGTTGACCATCAGCACCGGCGCGTAGTCGCAGGCCGCGTTGCACTCGATCCGCTCGAGCGTGATCTTGCCGTCCTCGGTGGTCTCGTCGTGCCCGACGCCGAGGTGTTCCTCCAGCGAGTCGAAGATGGCGTCGCCGCCCATCACCGCGCACAGCGTGTTCGTGCACACGCCAACCGTGTACTCGCCGTTCGGGTGCCGCTTGTACTGGGTGTAGAAGG
>Ga0307513_10001301_pt1 | contig 36122 bp, 14 predicted proteins | sample 15_EM_MG_FD_202174 | JGI IMG/M metagenome (GOLD analysis project Ga0307513, IMG submission 202174) | Populus trichocarpa ectomycorrhiza microbial communities from riparian zone in the Pacific Northwest, United States - 15_EM | ecosystem: Host-associated > Plants > Roots > Unclassified | place... | reverse complement strand
AATAGAAAAAACAATAAAGTGAGAAATTAGAAAAGAAAGGGACAGCGAATCACCTTGATTATTTTAGTACATGGAGGAATTATTTTTTATAATGAAATACACAAAAGTCTCGCAAATTTTTTTTTATGTTTAAATATACATATTAACATAAATCTATTAATAAACATGAAAAACACCATTAGTCTCTCTAATCACGTGGTTTTTTAGCAGAATTAATCATATAACAAGGTATATGATATTCACGTGTTTCCGAGGTTACTCCATCAATTATTTTGACCAAAATGCAAAAAAGTTAGAGGTGGAAGGTAGGTGTCGGATCCAGTTGTAATATTTTTCTTTTTCTCGTACGCTTCTGATTTTTTGTTTTTTTTCTTTTAGTCAAATCCATCTCCGCTTTGAAGTGGTCAAATACTGGAAAATATATATATATATATATTGATCTAGGATAAGTGTTTCCTTGTTAACCATTAACGTTGGTATCGTCGTTGTACTTTGCTTTCCCATGTTCTCTCAGGAATTGATTGTCTAAATCTAACACCACAAGTAAAGATCATTACACGTTAGATCTAGCTCTCTCCACTCAGAATTATTTGCTGTTGTTCAAAGGAATTAATTAATGCTCCAAATTTTTTTTTATTATTATTAACGTGAGTGAGTGTTCGGGTCAGCTTGAACGCATCTCAATTAATTTCATGGACTCTAAAATTAACGACTATATAAGCCTCCAGTGGCCGTCATATTAACAACCATAGAGCTCGAACCTGATACTACAAAAAAACAAACGTTTTAATTCCAAACTTTTATTATTGGGTCACCTGCTAGATGAGTAATGCTCCAATTCTCAACATCAAATGATGCGGGACGTGGTACAAAAATTTCTTAATATTTATGGTTTATTTTTTATAATAAAAGGTGCTAGATGCGACTGGTTTTAAACTTGAATCTAGACCTGAAATAAAAAATTAAAAGTATATGATATAATTGTGGAATGCAAGACTATATTATAAGATATTATTTCCATACTCTTATACCATTACATTAGCTTACAGATTCCAATGTTCTTCTCAATTTCCTTGATTTTTCAATAAATATTAAAGTACTTATTAAATTCTTAATTTTGATTTATAGGAACTAACTACATCACAGGACATGCTCGTAAGTATATAGTGATTTAATACGATAACCTAAGAGATCTTCAATCACTGTAACTTGACCTCGATACTCAATTATGTAACCGGGGACATGAATTATTTTATTCAATATTTAATCACGATGAAATATAAATATCAATTAAATAAGAGCGTCCTGATCTAAGCAGTGACATAATCGAGTGTGGGTGGTGCACGTGCGATTTTACTGCACGGGAGCATCTCTGAACAGCCCACCACGCAAAAAACAAACGGCTTTATGAAGAGCGCGTGGGAGTAGAGACCCTAACTCTCGTGTGGCGACCGTAATGGCCCACCGCACCTTATCTTGGTTGGGGAAGTGATTGGCTTACGTGGAAGACAATGACTGGGCAGTGATCATTTATTGAGCATTCCACGTTTATTTATTTATTTATTCGGGAAAATACGACCTTTCATGAGTAGACGAAGTTCATCCTATATGAATCTTAAGAGTTTGATAATGTGGTTGTAGTTGTTTTTTAAATATTTTTTTATGTTAAAATACATGTTAATGATTTTTTTTATTTTTTAAAAATTATTTTTGACATCAGCACATCAAAACGATCCAAAACATACAAATCATATTAAATTTTAGTAAAAAAAAAAATTTTCAAAATTTTTGAGAACGCAGCCGCAGCCGCGTTACCAAACGTTCTATAAGTGAATTATTTTTTCTTGCGGTAGAAACTTTATTTTTACAGCTTCTTCTTGATTTTAGATTTTAAAATCACCATGAAAGAAAAAAAAATTGATATCAGATCCACATGTAGACATCAAAGAAGCCAGAGGATGAGTGCATTATAATTTTATAATTATCCATGTCAAGTGAAAGGAAAGGCAGCAATCTTAATTGCAAAGTGTTATGATAACTTTTATATTTGGTACATGTAGCTTTCATTCATTATGTGCCCATCACATCTCCTAAAGTAAACACCTTGGCTAGAATTGTATAAATCATTTTTTTTCCCTTTTCTCAACCTAGTCAAGATATCGCCAACTAATTTTCTTTTATATATGATTTTATATATATATATATATATATATATATATATATATAATCATTCTAGGGTAGTTTATTCAAAACGCATCAAAGTTTCAGGAATAAAATGTATATTTTTAAAGATTTTAAAGATTTCATATTACTTACAATATCATATCTATATCCAGGGGAGAGGTAGACAAGCAGGGTCCCGGTACCAGTAAAACATTTTTTTTATTTAGTATTTAAATATGGAATGTATAATATTTTTATTTTAAATAAATAGGTTTTTTAATAATATAACCTATTATATTAATTTTTACCTCCCCTATCAACTACTGCCAGCTCTGCCCCTGTCTATATCTAGGTCAGTTTTTAAATGTTCATGGAATTACAAATCAGATTATCACAAGGTCGAGGATATCGAAAAATCAAGAATATGAAGTTTTATAACAGAAGGTTGTGATAAAAAGTAAATTGTTCAAACGATGAATCTTTGTTGATTTTTTTTTTTTAGTAAATGAAGTGGTGGTTGTGTGAACTGCAAGAACGTGGCGTGGTGCTTTTAATGCAGTATCAAGCATTGATTTTAATCAGGCATCCGTCACATCTAATAAATATTACTGTTTTATTTTAATCAGAATTATAGAAGCATCAATTGATTAGAATTTCAGTAAAGAAAAATCGCAGGGTTGCAAGTTGCATATACTCAGCGAATGCGTGGGTTGGTAATATTTGTTTTTTTTAGCGTGTTTTTAAAATGTATTTTTTAAAATAAAATATTAAATTAATATTTTTTTGTATTTTTTATTTGTCTAGCAAAAACAGGCAAAAAAAAAAACCATAATGGTTTTTGAGAGCCAAATCACTATAAAATAATCTCTAAAAAATTCTCTTGATTCGACATGATTTCCTGGGAGACGTAGCGTGTAATACAGTAAAGGAGGCAGTTATAATTATAATCCATGCAAATTATTGAAAACAATAAACTCGTCACTCTAACTCCAAGCATTTCATGGAAATAAAGGGGTGATCCGTGATCCTCCCCCGCTAACCACAAAATCTTTTTGTTTTGATAAGAGCAAAACAAAATATATTTTATTAATTGATAATCACGGTCTCCTTCTTGAAAGGATACTAGGAGAGTTGTGGCTCGGGATTCGAACCAGGCGAGCAATACGACCCGAGACAGCAAGAAAATAAATTAAAAAAATCAACTTAAATCCCGCGAGCAGCCCTTCGATGCCCCCATTGATCAAATCTTGATAAAAATAAATCTGGCTGGTCAACGTGTAACTTTGTGATTCACGGCCATTAAAGCTTGTAGTTAGTCAAAGTGTCCTTGTCATGCCTTCCAAGTAAAGAGCGAGGTAATGCATCACTGCTGTGTGAACATGCCCGAATAGTACACGGAGCTGGTGGCTTTTAATTTCATATAGAGGCAGAGCGGCCCCTTTTCGGGGCGGGGGTGGGACCCACGGTGTGTTAGGAATACAATAGATGTTGTTTTTAAGGTACTTGTTAAGGATTACCCCAAATAGGAAAGGTTCCGTCTTCCATGTGAGGAGATATGAAAGATTCTAGGCGTTTCTTGTCTTTTTAAGCCCAATCAACTATGTCCTACCAGAAGGGGAAAGTGGACGGTCCAGATTTGGTTGCGAGACTATTCACCCTTTTTGATTGATGTTTACGTGTCCGGGTTCCATTGTCGCTGTCACTGACGCCTGACAAGACCCCTCTCTCTCTCTCTCTGTGTCTTCATCTTCTCCTCTCCACACAATTGGTAGTTGGCTTCTCGTCGCTGGATTCACTAAAATATCCTCCCAACTCCCTTTCTCCTCTTCTCTGCTTTGGTCGTTCGTTTCACTAAAATCTCGTGTACGTGACCTTAACACCTTCTCCACCTTACAGAAATTATTAAAAAAAAATAAAAATCTTTCGCCAGTTATTTAATGAAAAGATCGATTCATAATTTAGCACACAAACCTGCCCGCCGCTGGTGCTTCGATAATCAACCACTCATCTGCATCTGACTATTATTATTATTATTATCACAATCATTTATTAGCATTATTCACATATACAACCCACCAGGCCAATGATTCTCAATCTTTCGTGATAATTTTTTTTATCATTATAAATATTGTTTTGCAAGTATAGTTGAGCGCTGGAGATGATTTCTCTTCTTCTTCTTCTTCTTTCTATTAAAGCACCGATACTTGGAGAGTTTCACAAAATGGCAAGGCAAGGTAGCTGGGAACCTTTGGCAAGGAAAAAAAAAAAGAGGAATCATAAGAGCTTCTCGGTTCCCATCCTTAAAATAAATGTGCGTGTGGGTAATTTCAAAGGGAGGAGATTTGTGGTCCAATGATGATAAAAACATTTGCCTTTTGAAGAAGAGAAGAGGCACTTCCTTGGATCATAGCTTTTACTAGTTATGGACTCATTAATGCCAACAAAAATTTGTGTAATAGGAAGACCTAATTGGGCATCAACTTGATTTAATTGCAACAATAGTTGAAAAAGGTGGTATTTAATCATAGCAAGAAGAGAAGGACTCGAATTGCAAGACCACGAAATCACAAAAAAAAAAAAAAAAATACAAAATATTTATATGTAGAGTACTCGAAGTCATGAAAGCAAGGCTTTTAACTCTTCAATCCGAATAACTATAAACCCAAAATTACATAAAGTATTGTGATGTAATTAATTATTATGATTTATGCCTCAATATTCCATTAAAATCACCAGGTAGATAATGATCCAAAGTTTCACATCTAAATATGAAATAACTTAATATATATCTAAATGTGAAACAACAATCACTAATTAAATGATATCACTTGGACAGTCAAATAACTTGCTACGTTGAGTAACTGGCCGACCTACCTGATTAAGCAATAACATTTCTTTTCGTCACCAGTGATAGAAACCTAACCGATCGATGACATTTCAAGTGATATTTAGCATGATAACTTTAGAAAGCAGCATGAGACATGGAACAGAAAAGAATGGCACTTGCCTTGATGTAAATAGGTCTAAAGTCGATGAAAGTTACACAAAACTGCAAGAAATCATACACAAGCTGGAATAAAATTCCATACTTCTCCATATATTTAAAATTGAAAAAAAAAACATAAGAAAAATCTAAATCGTGGCATTATTAATTAGATTTCAAGCAAAAAAAAAAAAAAAGAGTGAGAAACCAAACATTACTATGCCTTAACACCACACCTTTTAATATCATGAATGAACAAGTACTATTAGAGCCTTAGAGGGTTAGTTTCAAAACATGAAATGAAATAGCAGTACATCTATAAAAAGCGCTAAAAATAGATGAAACTGATAAATAATCAAAGCTTTTTTTTAGAATTATAACTAAGAGCTTTGCCTAAATTTATTTTCCAGTGATTTTGTCCTCAATTTTGTATATGGCCTTGTAAATCAAAGTTCATGATGAGTGTGGAAAAGGTGCTACCATGAGTGAATTGGTGGTGAAGCTTGAGATGAGTGATCCTCATCGAATAAAAGAGAATGAAGGCATTAAAGTGACATCAAATCAAGGTGGTGATAGTCCCTGATCTAGAACAAAATGAGTGGATTGTGTCATTAATTTAATATAAATATTTCAGAGTTCATAAAGTTTTTTTTTTACCACTAAAGTAAAATTACTAGTAGAAACACAATGGTTAACATCAGTACAAATTTGTTTGGGAACGCGGTACAAATCATATTTTTAAAAAAATTTAAATTTATTTTTGCTAAAATTTAATATGTTTTGTATGTTTTAGATCGTTTTGATGTGTTGATGTTAAAAATAATTTTTAAAAAATAAAAAAAATCATTGACTTGTATTTCAGCACGAAAAGTTATTTGAAAAGCAACCGCAACCACATTGCCAAATACTATTCATTAAGCCATTAAATTACATAATTCTCAATGCTTTCCCCCCTTCAAGAAAAAAACTAAATATTAATATGAGTGCTCAAGCTAATGAAATCTTTGATCTCAGAGATAATGGTAATTCCTATAAAACAAGGGCCTCTACATTTAACTAATATGAGTGTCATTTACAAATGTAATAACTTTTTTTTTTGTGCTTTTTTAAAAATATGTTTATCCTGAAAGAATTATAAATTAATATTTTTTATTGTTTTTCAATTAATTTTAATGTATGTTATTAAAAGAATTAATATGTTTTTAAGAAAAAAAACACTTTTATGAATGTTTTTTTTTCCTCTTAATTTATTTACTGTCACGTGGTTATCTCGTGAAAAAAAGCCGGATAAATTTATTAAACAGTAATCGAATTGGTTGAAACTCGTATATACTTAGTAACACGTCATGGATCAACAAAGAATATTTATGTAATAGTATGAATATTTTTTTTTCCCTCTATTTACTGTCACGTGGTATTCGTCTATTTACTGTCACGTTTTTAAATCAATCACTTCATTTTATCATATCCATTACAAGACAAAAACATTTATGAAAATCTCAATCTTTGCTTCTTAGATAGCATTTGTTTGTGGGTTTGATCGTGATTTTCAAAGTTTTTTATTTTTTTTATTTTTTTTAATGTTTTTTTTTATTTTAATATGCTAATATTAAAAATAAAAAAATAATTTTTAAAAACAATAAGTATTATTAGTAATATGCATCAATGGTTATAGCTACACAATTTCAATGGGATAGAGCATACCAGCATTTGCTCTGACTGAGTGAACCGTCCGAGGACACGTAAGTCAAAGATTTTAAGGGACAAATCCGTATAATACTTTTCACGGTCGGTTTCTTCGTGTTTTTCCTAGCTTATCCTGGGCACCTTCCACTCCTCAGAAAGGCCACGACTGTTACTCCTTGTAATGTAAAAAAAAATAAAAAAAATCAAGCAACGTAACAACATGGAGGCAAGCGATCCATCCAGTTATACACTAGCCTGTTGGCGTTCATAGATGGGGCACGTGACCGGTTCGTGCAAGTGCCTGCCCTACTCCACCACCCTGTCAAGGGTTATGCGAATTTAAATCTTCCTTCGCCAAGAATGGAATTGGAATAATTAATAGTAGCCTGACGCATGCATGCCGATATTTGTTTTCGAGGAGACATCCAAAAATACATGATAGAGATGTATGAGTGGGAGAGAGACAGGAGAGAGAATTAAAAAAAGACAGAAAAATAAAATATTTTTATAATTTTTTAGTGAATTTCAGTACTATTGACTTCTTCTTCTTCTTCTTTTTTTGTGCCTGTCTCTCTCCTGTGTTATGATTTATTTTCCAACTTCAAGAGAATAATTTCTAACTAGATTTAATTTTTTCTCTTGGGAATATATATTAAGTTTCAATATTGAAAAATGTAGGATGAAAACTTAAAGACGGAGACCTAACTCTTACTATACAGTTCAAGATCCATTAAATGTTATGATAAAATATAAATATTCATGCAGTACCCATCTTCCCCAGCTGCCCATTCTTGTTATTTTTATCCCTTATATTTATGGTAATTTTTTTTAATAATGTAAAACATTTTTACTGTGATTTTAGACTATAATTAACTTCTTTTGTGTTGATAAATCATATACTAGCTATATGATTTTAAAAACGAATAATTAAATTTCAATATAAAATGGATCGTTTATCATTTTCTCAAAAAGTGGGAGGATCGAGTTGTATTCTATCTTCTTACCTCCACACGGGATTCTGACGAGTCTCGTGTGGAAATGAAAGAGGACTAGGATCCTACATAAACAAACGGAAAAGATAAGGTATTTTATATCTGTACTTCAACCACAATATTTTCCTTTTTAATCAGATTTGTCAATGACATTTGAAGCAAGTTTAAGAAAGAAGGGTTGTCTACTTCTTCCTGGTACACACATGGAAAACCTGTGGTCCCTTCGTGATATTTGTGGGACCCAGCTACCAAGACTAAACAACCACAGCCATTGGATTTATTGACGATTGTCTACAGATCATGATGTGGGGACCACTATTACTTGTACGTATGACAATAACTAGATCAAAAATATAAATCAAGAGAGGGTGGCCCTTAGAATTAAAATTAAAGTTCTATTTACAGTAACGTTGTTTCAGCACGACTTTTATTTATATATATATATATATATATATATATTCGGCTATGGTATCTCCGTCCACTTTTCAAAGCCTATCATGTTTTGCCACGTATTTCCCGCTTGATGAGTTTCGTGTGTGGTTTAATTTTATTTATTTATTTTATTTGTGTGGTGAAGACAATGGGAATGCAGAGGCAGGCTATGCTTTCATAAAATTGATGACCGACCTTTTATTGTAAGTTGAATGGCTAGCTAACAGAGTTGATGATTCCTGTGAATTGCTATATATTTTTCTAGAAAAATTGTCTTTTATATTGACAATTTCAACTAAAAATCATGAATGAAATAAGACATATATAACGACGACGATATTGTTGGTCATATCTATAATAATTTCTTTTTATGAAATTATATACGTGTATTCTTGTATGAATGTATACAAAGTATATATTTATATTTAGTGTATTTTAGCATTGGTTTGCCTGGGAATAGTACAAACAAGTCTGTCAAATTACGTGCACATTAATGTTTTCTTTATTTTTTCCCTCCTTTTCTTCCTACGAAGTGGTGAATATTATGTATTTTTTGCTGCGTAAAGACAGTAAGATGGTGGTGATTCTAGTTTTCAGACGAATTTGATAGAGTCCTCTTACTGTTTTTTTTTTATATTATTATCGTGAGTATTTGAATTAATTTGCGCGTATTTCAACTAATAAATTTAATTTATTGTTTTTTTTGATTGGTTGTCGTGATAGATTTAATTTATTGTTAGCATATAAACAAATAAATCATGACTGCTCATCTACACTGTATTTGAATATTGTTGTTGTTATTTTTTAAATTTTATTTCTGATATTAACATATTAAAATAATTTAAAAATACAAAAAATAATAATTTAAAACAAAAATAATAATTTTTTTAAATATACTTTTAAAATAAAAAAGCAAAAATAATATAAAAAGATGTAATGCTGAATGTTAATACTACGTAAACTTTGAAAGTTAAGTGTTTTAATATATCTTTTAATATGAAAGGTTTTTTAGCTTAAAATCTTCCCATGTATATATTACTTTATATTTAATTTTTATTGAATAAAATAGAATAATAAAATTTAAATTCATGACAATTTAATTAAAAATTTATTTAATATTATATCAAATAATTGTTTCTTGAGAGTTTAAACTTTTTAAAAAAATTCAAAATATAATTTTCTATCATGTTAGACATAAAAGCACATATCAACAATAAATTAAAATGTTTTCCAAATTAAAGAAAATAAGATGTGTAATGATGGTGAATTGATAACAGACTATTAATTAGAGCAATATTCAACATTTCTACCATGAAATAGTGAATCAATTCCTTTGAATATAATGTTTCGTTTGTTTCAAAATTCTACTGTATCAGCTGTGATTGTCCTCCCACCATCAAACAAGTTCTTCAGTAATCATATCATATCCTCCATTAATCTACCTTACCTTTCTTGTCACACACCAAACCCCGAGCCCAGGTCCTCCGCCCTGTGTTTTCTCACCACTGCGAGTTGGATTATTATCTATGATTATATTCTTCTTACTATTTGAAGGCTGAAATAATTTTACTAATTAATTGTTAATGCACATAGACTCGAATCAATTGTAGCTGCAAAATACACTCGACCAATCAACTTTATACAACATTTCTTACAAACCAATTTTGATATTTTATGAGTGAAAACCTGATAAATAAGAGAGCGAATGATAAATAAATTTGTTACAATTTATGATTTTCAAATACTAAAAACATTGGAAGTATAAAGATTTTTAAAATATTTTATTTTATTTATTCATACATTCTCTATCAGAAAACTATCATAATCTTTTAAAAACCTTAATAATACTACGTAGAAAAAACAAACTAGAAAAAATATTTTTAAAAAATCCATCTTTCATTTTTTTATTGAATTTTTTTGTTATTGTTTTTTATTAATTTCATCATTTAATATTTAATTTATTTTGAGTCAATATTCATATATATTTTTGTTTAATTTTAAATTTATTTTAATTTATTTTTGTGAGATTATTATAGTTTAAAAAAATATTATGATATTTAAAGGAAGCTAATTTTGATGTTTTATTAGTTTTTCCAAGGTAAAAATTTAACTGATTTTAAAATAATTAATATGAGTAGAAGTAAGTAGTAATCATGTGAGGAATGTGAAATCGGGTTTGGCCGACAAACAGGTAAAATTAAGATTTGTGAAAAAATATCTAGAGTGCAAGTCTCGCCTACTATAACAGGCATCCCAAAAATAAGGGGCAAGTGTAAGAATATTACCCTTTACGGTTAACACGTCCCCATCTCTTTCTTTTTTATATTTTCCAGTCCTTGAAGCCAGCTACAGATGCTTCTCTCTCCCCTTCTGATCGTCAAACTCCTCAATCATCTTCTCTCTCTATGAACTTTTCTATATTTCTGGCCGCTTTCTCTCTCCCGTATGTCCATATAATCTGACAGACAGGCAGTTTTTTCTCTACTTTGACACACCCCTGCCTTCTCTCCTTCTCTCTTTCGTTATCTACCAAATGTACTTTGGTTAAGGTTTCCTGGTCACACACACCTTAGTAGTTTTTTAGTCTATCTTCTTCTTCTGATCCCATCCGTTACCCTCAAGAAACTGTCTTTCAATTTCTCTTTTTCTCTACCATTTGTTTGTTACAAATTTATGCATCTTTTGTTGATTTTTCTTTAACTAGACGTCATTCTTGAAATGGGTTTTGCTTATCCTGTTTAGTTTCTTTAAAGGATCGAATACTAAGGAGTGAGAACCATAACATAAGCCAAACAAAAAAAGAAAAGAAAAGGTCATCATGTTGGATCTCAATCTTGGTATCAGCTCTAGTGATTCATGCTGTGAAGATAACAACAAGAACAATATGATGGTAATTGTTGATGTTGAGAACCACCAAGAAGAAGAAGAAGCAGCTTCAAGGACTCAACAAATGGAAGATTCAGCTACTTCAAACTCCTCCATTACAAACACTACCGAAGATGAGAATTCCTCAAACAACAGTAACTCTGCTTTCATTTTTGATATCTTGAAGAAAGATGGAAACTTTACCAACACAAGCGCCATTAATACTTCAAAAGAAACAAGCCGGAACTGTGATTTCACAACTCAACAACTTTTTCCTGAAAGCACCGGGCTGGAACTGAATTTCCAGCCAGGATTGGCTGTAGCATCAGCTGCAAGACCTCAGTGGTTGAAGCTTTCACAGATGGGGTCAAGTCCGGAGGCAGAGCCGGAAAATGTGCAGCAAAAACAACAGCAAGCGAGGAAGAGTAGGAGAGGACCAAGGTCTAGAAGCTCACAGTATAGAGGAGTGACGTTTTACAGGAGAACGGGGAGATGGGAGTCACATATATGGTGAGCAAGCATGGATTTGCTTTTGGGATTTGTTGCCTTTCTAAATCGCTCATGTTAATTGTTTTTATTTTTATGTATATGTCTGTTGATAAGAGTTTTGCCTGGTTATTTTGTTCACTGATCTTGATTTTATTTTTTTAACTGGCACAGGGATTGTGGGAAGCAAGTATATTTAGGTAAGCAGATGGATGAGCTCACTGGGTGACTGAAATTTCTGGCAATATATTAGTTTTGGTTGCGATCTTGTATTAATTATGATGACATTTCATAAATAATTTTTGTCTTTTCATGTTAAGCAGGTGGATTTGACACTGCTCACGCTGCAGCAAGGTAGGAATTTTGTTAACTTTCCTCTCTTTAAATTAGAAGTACTTTCTCTCATGAATTCACGAGAAAGTACTTAATTTGTTCCAGTCTTAAAAGGATTTGAAATCTTGTTAACTTTGTGCCGTATTTGGATCTTACTTGTTCAGGGCATATGATAGAGCTGCAATTAAGTTTCGGGGAGTTGACGCGGACATCAACTTTAATTCAAGTGATTATGAAGAAGATATGAAGCAGGTGAGGATTCTTCTCAATAACAAATTACTATCTTTTGTCTCTTACTATTTTCTTTTTCCCTTTTCTGGTCTGGGAAGGGGGGTTGTTGTGGATATTAATTGCAATATTGATGGACTGTAGATGAAAAACCTTAGTAAAGAAGAATTTGTTCACATTCTTCGCCGTCAAAGCACCGGTTTCTCACGAGGTAGCTCAAAATACAGAGGTGTAACTCTTCACAAATGTGGCAGATGGGAAGCTCGAATGGGGCAATTCCTTGGAAAGAAGTGAGAGCCCCTAAAACCTAAAGACCTTTTTTTTAATTGATGTCAGGACATGTGATTGTTAAAACTTGATAAGCATTGTTCTACACTTCAATTAGACTCTAAAATCCTAAATCAAGAAGTAAAATTTAAGATGGCTATTTCAAAGAGAAAAAAACGCTCAGGCAACACTTTCTCTGATTACCAGGTATATTTATCTTGGATTATTCGACAGCGAAGTAGAAGCTGCAAGGTCCTTGTGATCTTGAATTTGTTCTCTTCGATTCTAATTGTTACTAATATCCGGATGATATTTAAAAGCTAACATATAATTCCATCTTCATTTTCTTATAAACCAGGGCTTATGACAAGGCAGCCCTCGAGTTTAATGGAAGAGAAGCAGTAACCAATTTTGAGCCTAGCGTTTATAAAGGAGATGTGATTTCCGATCCTAACAATGGAGGTACTAATAGACTATTATGATGCTATAGTTTCTCCCTATTGATTAGTAAATGTAATAAATTTTCCTGGGGATATAAATGCAGGAAGCGGCCACAATCTTGATTTGAGTCTTGGAATTTCTCAGCCATCAAATGATCCTAAGGGGAATGACATTGTGGGAGACTCCCATTGTCGTTATGGTGGTTGTGAAATACCCAGAAAAGAGAGACAAGTGGTATGATTCTATATAAGATGCCTGCAATTAATTGCTTTTTTTCACTGTTAAACATATTCTTGTTGCTCGATCCATTCTTTAGGCATATCTTAAATCATGTGGCTGGTTATAGTCCTTTCTCTTCTGAAAATGCTTGTAACATAGCTGTTGGAAATTGATGCCACGTTGTGCTTTTGAAGGTGGAGGGCAGTACTGCTGCAGCACATATGGGCTTGCAAACCCTTCATGGTTCACCAATGGCATCAAAGAACCTTCCAGCATGGTCTGGCATATACCCTGGTTTATTATCAAGCTACGAGGTAGTTCCCTTCTATTCGTTGTGCCTTTTTTCCTCACAGGAAATTGAGTTGCCTTTTCTACCGAAAACAAAATGCACATGCAGCATATTTTAGCTTCAAAGAATAACTTTCAAATAACAGCAGAAAAACTGTGCGCCATTAAATTTAGCTCCTGGAAGAACCATTTTGGCCTGGACCTTTGCACGAAGAAACTGCTTTTGAATCAAGTCTTATGCCCATGAACATGTAACGACCATTCGTTTGTTAAGAGTCTAGCCACTGAAATGCCATCTTTATGATGATAGAGGGCTTCATTTTAGGAGCGCTGTCTTGTCAATTGAGACATGGTAACTAGGTGCCTTTTGTCTAATCTCCTAAAATTGTGGTGTCTATAGGGCTCCTACTCATTTAATCGAAAGAAAATGCTTTTCATATTAATTGTCGGTGCTGATTTTTTCATATCATTATCAGTACAAGTGCTGATTGATCTTATGCTGACAGGAAAGGACTACAGAGAAGAAGGTTGAAGCTGTTTCTTCACCGAGATTCTCAAGCTGGCCGTGGTTAATAAATGGCAGCAACAATGTTGTTGCTACAATGTCACAGCTCTCTGTTGCAGCATCATCAGGATTCTCTTCGACGATAACTGCCTCTTCAGCGACCCTTCCATTCAACCAACAGAACCATTTCGCCAGCAACCTGCGTCTTGCTGCATCCACCACATCTTCCCCCAACCCCTCTCTTTACTCTTACAAGAGATAATTAATGTTAAAACCTTGAGTGCGTTGTCCGTTGTGCTAAAAATTAAGCAGAGGAAGAAAACTGAATCAACTGGAGTCTTTAGGGTGGATATTGTTTTGATTTTGTAATATAACATGCAACATAGATTGCTTACAATCTGTTCATCTGCCTAAAGGAGAATCGGAGCTCATCCTCCTCTGCGTTTTTTTCAACGAATTGGTCACTCTCGATACTCGAATTTACATCATCAAGGCTGTAATCCCGCCAAGCAAAGAATAAAAAGACACGGGATCTTGTTCATTTACTTGGAGGCAATTAAATTATTCCCGAGTACGACCTGAGCGGTGCAAAATTACATCACGACTTCGATCGTGTCTGTTTCATGACCTAGATTGATGAAAATATTCCTACAAGTATTAAGGATGAAAAGTATCAAGTCAAATTAGTTACTGAATGAACATATCTACCGAGGATAAAAATTAATTAAAACATCGCTGCCTACTTCTGACTATATCTGGAAATACCCACCATCCCAGTTTTGTCATTGGCAGCCAGAAATGCTGACATTGACAGTTGGGTAGACATTTTTTTATTCAAACTCTTTCAAGTAGATTGAATTCTCCAAGTTCTAGCCTTCTGGTTGCTTCGGTGGTTCTTTTCAACTTGCTCAGATCGCGCGGCAACATTTTAATTTTCAGTCAGTGGACAAATCTGTATGGGCTAAGGTACATATGCACACAACAAATAAAATAAAATAACTAATGAAGACATGTTTATAAAAATATATAAGCAGGTAGAATTATTAACAGTTTAGACTATCAGCAGCTCTGTTTGTACAAGAATCATAGCCCAAATAGATATCCGTTGTGTGATTTTTATGGATTTTCAAAGGAGACTGATAAATTTTCTTTTAAATATATTATACACGTGTGAATAAATTTTAAAATCTCGTGGGGAAAAACCTATTCTGAACACGGTGAAAACTACGCAGAGAACACCTAACTATACACGAGAAGACCACAGCAAAAGTTCTGGGGATTCTGCTCGAGGTGAGGCGAATGGCCTAATTTCTGTTTTCTTTTAGTGAGTTTGAATAGAATTCTGATCCCAGCCACCACGCCTGCTCTGTGGCCTCGGTAGAGCGGCAATTATAGACTGATCTCTCTGCTGTCTTGTCAAGAAACTACTAGACCCCGCTTGATTGGCTCTAGCAAGACAGAATATACTCGGGAATGCTTCTTGCTGAACCCACAAGAACAAAACAAGATCTTTAAAGATTTATTTCAAACTGGAATCCAAGAAGAGACCTTTAGAGAGGAGTTTCACATCGGGTTAACCATATGATTTAATTTTTTTAATAAAAATTATATTTTCTATATTTAAAGAAATCTAGTTACAACTACTATATGGGACAGAAGCCTTGTAAAAAACAGGCATAGCATGTATCTTTGCACTCGAGTCAGTGACAAGGAGTCGGGCGAGCCTGGCGATACAAAACTACAAGCAGTATTGGACACTGGAGGATTTTAACACTCAAAGCCCATCCTGCATCAACCGACCTCTACCGAATGAAACATAACAGGCCCAATTCTCTCAAATTCGATAATACTTCTGAAAGACAGTAATTATAATATTTAAATCACGAACGTGATATTAATTATTTTCCAACAAATATATGGATTTAGGTCCAAGAAGCTGATAAAAAAAATGCATTTGAAATTAATCTGGAATAATGTCAAAATACTAATTCTTGATTCATGTTGGCACTTGCTGCTCACCAATAAAATTAAAAAAAAAACTAATAACTTATAAATTGTATTAATATAACAATTTAGTTTTTGCTTTTTCAACAACTATAGACTATCACGCGATTAATACAAAAGATAAAAATACTTTTCAATGAAATAATACATTAATATCCAAAACAATTTTCTTTTAAAAAAATATATTTTAGCCATGAAAAAAAATGTATAAAGATTTCCTATCTACAAAATAGTCTGTGCAAAACGGGCCTATATTTAAAAAATGAAAAAACAAAAAACCCTTCAAACCCTATTTAAACCCCAAAAGCCAAACTTGAGCTCTCTCCTGCTCCCTCCAACACCCACCCTGAAAAAAAATGTGGCGAGCCATCGACGCTCACTCGAAAACAATCCGCTTCTCTCTCCGTACAGCCCTCTTCTCTTACCACCAAAACCCTATCCCCATCTCTTCTCTTAAACCACCGAAATCCGGTCATTTTTTCTCTCTCTTCAAAACCCTAAGTGTCTCTTCATCAACCCCTAATACCTCCTTTTCCGTTATCGCTTTCACCACACGCCACTGTAATAATGTTGCTTGGGGCGGCGGATTTCGCGGTGGTAATTTGGTGGTTGTGAGGTGCATTTCTTCGATCTCGGCCTCTGCGGCGCCGAATCAGCAGCACACGGCGGTTGACTGGAATGAGCCGGTATCCTCTTCGGACGTAGGCGTTGGTGGTAAAGGCACGGGTGTCGAGGTGGACACCCGGCCGTCCATTCCTGTTCGCGCCTTTTTCTTCTCTACTAGGTTTTCTTTTTTTACCCCGATCTCTCTTTCTCATTCTCTGTAGTTGTTAAAATTTAACCTGGGAGCTGGTTATTATTGTTGCTTTTATAGTGTGGATTTGAAGAGCGTAGTGGAACAGAACAAGCAAAATTTTATACCACCAACGTCGCGAATGACTAATTATGTTGTTCTTAGGTTTGGGAATCTCTCTCAACCCTCTGTAAGTTTCGTAGCAGTTTTATATTCATCGAAGTTGCCTGTTTTACTGAAATGAGTTTAGAGGATTACTGTATCGAATATCGTGAGATAAACAATGTTTTGTTTATGCTTAAATTGCTCTTTTCTGTTTAGAATTAATCATGGATTTGTTCTCTTAGTGAAATTGCAATAATCAAAGTGGAGTCTACTGTTTTTCCCTGCGTTCTATAGATGAAAGATGCAATTTATGGTGCAATTAAATCGATTCTCTCATTGATTTTAGTATGAGTAACCCGCATGTCTCTATAGATTATCAATCAGTTTGGATGTATTACTTAATGTAATTTTAAGTTGTTTTCAGGGTTTGGGCTCTTGCATAAGTGGAAGTAGTTGCTCTTACATGGTAGTATTCCAATATGGATCCATTGTTTTGTTTAATGTCCGTGAACATGAGGTTGATGAATATCTGAACATTGTAAGGAGACATGCCTCAGGATTGCTCCCTGAAATGAGAAAGGATGGTAAGCTCTCATATGGTTTTTATTTTGATTTTCAATATTACTATGTAGTATTACCTACATTGTATAGATTGCTCCCGAATGTGAGAGAATGGTAATCCAGGTAGCTGAAGCACAAGATGAGGTGGCAGTTCAAATATATATATATATATATATATATATATATTAGAAGTTATTTTTGCAGTTTGGCTTAAAAAAATGAATTAATTGATGTTAAAAACTAGGTAACCAAGAACCACAGAGATATGCACATAGCTTACAGAAGAAGAACACTTAGTTGGTGGAAATGTTGACATTGGTTATTCATTGTCTAGTATCTATTGACTTTGTACCATGGAGAGTAATTACATTTGCATCTGATTGTGGCAGTCTTTAATTTATTTATACATTATGCCTTTGTGTTTTATTGAACTTTATTTTTTGTTTCGCAACTGCAAGAGTATGAGGTGAGAGAGAAGCCAACTCTAAACACATGGATGCAAGGTGGATTGGATTACATTATGTTGCAGTTCTTGAACACTGATGGAATACGGACAATTGGTAGTGTTCTTGGTCAAAGTATAGCTCTTGACTACTATGGACGCCAGGTATGGGCCATGTTATTTTCAAAGTGTTTACATTTATACAAGTTTCATGACTAAGCATGTTGCATAACCTCTTCTTCTTCTCTAGGTTGATGATATGGTTGCTGAATTTACTGACATAAATCGCGGGATGGAAAAAACTGGAACGTTTTCTATGGACAGTAAAAAGCTTTTTCAAATAGTGGGGAAGGCCAATTCTAATCTTGCTGATGTGATTCTAAAGCTTGGGCTTTTTGAAAGGTAAGGTTTTAATGCTTATTTTATCGCTCCTATTCTTATGATAATAGATCTATCTAGCACAGAGTGAAAGAAAAACATTCTTGTAGCCGATTCCAATTTAGTTTCATATTAAGGTTTTGTTGAGTTTGTGAGAACTGTAGAAATTCAAAAGTAAGGATGTGTGAGGTTCATCAGAAAGAGAGGGGAAGAAAATCAAGAAAACTAAAGGAAAAGGAAAGAAATAAAATGAGAAGTTATTGTTGCTTGGATCTGTGAGGAATGGCATGCTTGTGGCATTTATTTCTTGTTTTCTTTGCACATTCAAATAAATAATGAAATGGTATCTCATCGTTCCTATTCTCCCTTTTCTCATCCCCGTATTTTTCTGGAAACCAAATGCATCCTGAATGGCACACTTTTTAACTAGCTTAAGAACCTTCTGGGCCAATCCAACCTTGGTTGGACTTGTAGATGCCCTGTGCTTTAAGGACCTTCTGGGAGATGACAGGACTGGGGTTTGGTGAGAATGGGCTATATGGTAAGATATATAACAAGAAGGAAGAAAGAGGGCCAGAGATTTTGAAAGCTGCATCCATTTGCTGTTCAATGTACTGGGGTTGTTGCTTTGTCTCTATACTTGCTAGTGCCAGGGCCAACCACCTACTTTATCTTCCTTGTTGCCTAATGCGTAGTGGGTGATGGCTCTACCTGAATCACTAAAGCAGACATTTCAAAGTTCTGGGGGCCTATTTAGCCAACCCAAAAATGGAAATAAACAAAGAAACGTTCTCATCATACTGTTAATTTCTAATTTAACCAGGGATGGCAAATTCAGTCTCTCTTTCTTTTCTCTCTGTTTTTACTGTTTCATTTGTTATGAATGTGCTATAACTCCAAAAATACTTGATGGTTTCAACAGATCAGACATAGCTTGGAAAGATGCCAAATATGCTCAGATATGGGAATATCTCAGAGATGAATTTGAATTAACTCAGAGATTTGCGAGTCTTGATTTTAAGCTGAAGTTTGTTGAGGTACTTTCTTTGTTAGAAATTCATGTGATTATGTTGCACTCTTGCTGCTAGTGCTAGAAAGCTTCTCTAACCGAAGTGTTACGGTGATGTCTGATGTCTTCACTTGTCTTTGCAGCATAATATTCGCTTTCTTCAGGAAATTTTGCAAAACAGGAAATCAGACTTTTTGGAGTGGCTCATCATTGTGTTGATTGGTGTCGAAATCATTATATCCGTTTTTGATATTGTCCACAGATCAGGATTTAAATTCTTCTAATCAGTTTACTATCAATGTCTTCTATACACGAGTCAGACATGAAAGGTTACGATTGAGGTGGGACCTGCTGTAAATTTTCCTTTCAAATAACCTTCCATCTTGTTTCTAGCAACTTGTAAATAGTTTTTCGGATTGTAAATTTTCCTTTGAAATGACAGTTCTCATTTGTGGAGCCATGATGGCGCTGCAATCTCGGTTTCCGCATCCATTATATGCATATTTCATGGGTAAAAACCACTGGAAATTTCAAGACATTTTTTCCTCTGTGCTGTCGGCAGCAGAAATGCATCATATAATACCAGCATTGATCGAGGGCTAATCTATTTAAATTGGAGCTGGCAATTATTTTTGGCCACATTCACCTTGTATATCAAACTGGGTTGTTTTAAGAGAATCATTTTATCAGCTGTGGAAGTCGGAGATTTGGAGAACGTAGAAAGGATGTGTTTATGGTAATTCAATTAGTTTAACCTAGCCATGCTTGCTGGAGGCTGGCCACTTGATCCCTCGTAAGAAACAAAATCTTCACACTCATATGAGCTTCCTCCCCTCGTACATGGAGAGGCAATGGCAGTTCATGCCGTAGCAAGTATGAGAGGGGCTAAAGAAGCAATGATAGTTCTTGACATTAATTATTCTTGTTCTTTGGAATTAGTATCGTTATTGATAAAAAAGCACTTCTACTGTTATGATATCATTGCTAATTGGAATTGGATATTATCTAAGCCCAGAATTAACAAGTTTGGTTCGTCGTTCTTCAAGACTGTTACCTAATAACATCAACGATGGAAGATTAGATGATGTATTTTGATTGTTGATAGTGATAACGATGGCGAACGTTGAGAAGGATGACAACGAGGCTTGTTATTCTTGAATTGCTCTGATCGAAACCAGCTGTTAGGGTGTTCTTTTGCAATTGCACTCAAATCTTATAATTTCTCTAGCTATACTTACCCACGGGACTAACTTAGGCATCTTTTTACCGAACACCATCCTCAGTTTTGTTAGATTTTAATGGTGGTCTTTTCATAATGACAAAAGAGTAAAGTTTGTGTTTTTTTTAAAAAGAAAGATTCAACAGATCTTGACAACACAATTGAATTTAATTTTTTTATATTATTATAATTGAGGAAATTGTAAATACAAAATCATCAGCCTAAATTCTACTAATTTCAGCAGATCTTGACAAAAGAGTCCGCTGCTTGTTAAATTAAAAAAATATTATTATGCAGACGGGGTCGATCATCTGATTGGCTTGCAAGGAGGTCTAGAAATGTGATTTGTTGGGTTTATACTATACCATAAAGTCTGTAATACAAATGTGATTTTTCCCAGAGACGAAAAATCCTGATTTCTAATGTATACTTGTATGAAAGATGATGAAAAACGGTATGCAACAAGATAAATATTTTCATCAGCGGATTCCAATATATAATCTCACCAAACTACTTGTTAATACACAGTAATATATAATAAGACTCGAAGTCACTTTCAGCCCATCAAAATCTCATAATCAACACATACTAGAAGTCACTTCTCAAAAAAAAAAAAAAAAAAAAAAATTAAAAGACACAAAAACACAATATAAACACATCCAAGTTTGCCTTTTCTTCAAGGGGGAACACAAAAATGATTGTCAAACTTAGTTCAGGCTTGATGATCCTGTGTCGGGTGAGGTTGGCTGTGGTGATGTTGGTGACTTTGATGGAGACGACGACTTAAGATTCTTCCGGACATATTTCCTGGCCCAAACATGTTTTCCATTAATGGTGAACTTCGCCTTGCCCTGTCCCAGGAGAACGTTATGAAGGATGGCAGCAGAGGGTACAACAAGGCGTGCATACAGTGGCTGCTCCTCTGCCGAAACTTCTTGCATATATATTGCTTCAATACACTCTCCATGCTTTCTGTTACCGCAAATTAACATTAATGTGATCAGTTCCTAATACAATTTCAGAATTTTCTTTCCCAAAATCTAGACATGCAAGAGATATCGAACGAGAGATTACTTGGTGAAATAGTCTCTGATTTCATCTTCTGAAATAGGGTACCCTTTGGAGAACGTCAAGAAAACAGTCCTACTATCAGCTTGCACTTCCTTCTGATCTTCCTTCTGGTCGCCAGCACTAATCTTTAGACGATTCAATACCCCAGCAATGTTCTCGGTGTTCAGAATCTGCCTCTGAAATGCAAGATCATAAGGATCATAACCAGGCAAAAATCCAGGGTGCCCTACATTAGGCCACATGAATCGTCGACTGATACCCGTTTGACCATAAACACCAGCAGCATTCGAATTACAGTACAGTACAGGATTAATCACTGGACCATAATAATTCAAAGGGTTAGTGTTTTGACCAACAACATTTTCAGCAACATTACTTCCTCCTGCAACAGCCTTTCTCTCCATAACTTGTCGCGAGATATCTTCGAAAGCTCTTGCACAAACTTCATTGGTGATCTTTGCAATCGCACGAAGAATGCCAAGTCGATTGTCATGGAAAAACCGAAGAGAGAAACCAGTTTTTGTCAACTGTTGAGTCAAAGGAATTTCATCGTTCATAGTTTCTAGAGAAAAATCAAACCGGTCCGTCTCTATGCAATTCAAGCAAAGAACAGCCTCATCTGCTAGTGAATTGATAAGGGTATCAGGCAATGACAGCATTCTTTTCACTAAATTACCACGTGCCTCCCTTTCAAGCCAAATCCACAAGGCCATGACTTGCATTGAGTCTGCGGGGTCGCGGTCAAGCTTGACAACTAGTCTAGTATAAAGAGTTCGGTCTATGGTGTGAAAAATCTTGAACTCTTCTGGACTCACCATAGGATTCAAAACAGAAGAAGAAGAAGAAGATGATTCCATAGTTGTTTAACTGTGATTTGGTACTCTGAAATGAGAGAGAACAAGGGGAAACACTAGTGTGTATTCTTATAGAGATGAAAGAACACAATCGTCGGATTTGAGTTGTGACTTAAGGGAATGAAAGGGTATGCTTTTGAAGAGTTGCCATTTTTCTTCTGCAGAAATGGTATGTTCGTTTTAGTTTCCGTAGAAGGTTTCAAAAGCAGCGTTCAAAATTAATGTTCTTGGTTGGAGATGTGTCGGGTTCGATGTATCAAAATTCTTATCTCACAGTGCAATGCAACCAGGGCAGAAGTTTCTTGTTTTTTCCTCAAGTAAGTGTTCTTGTTCGGTGCGTTTTTTTAAAATATTTTTATTTTAAAAATATATATATTTTTAATTTTTATATTAATAATGTTGTATTATTAAAAAAATAAAATAAAAATAAATATTCTTAAAACACAATAATACCAACACACCAAAAAATGTTTGAGAATATAATTATAATTATTTTTGAAAATATTTTTTTGTTTGAAAATATATTAAAATAATGTTTTTTTTATTTTTTAAAATTTATTTTTAATGAAAATATTAAAATAATATTAATTTAAAAAAATAAAAAAATTTAATTTTTTTCAAAAATATTTTTAAATTAAAAAAAAAAAAACAGGAACTAAATACTTTATCAATCAAATTATAAAAAATAAGGTTGGATGCACTGTTATAGAGAGAGTTTAATTCAATATTCCGTCCAATTCAATTAAAAATCTGATCCCCGTCCAGGTTCAAATCCCAAATTTCTTGGATTAAACTAGCCAATCGAATCGGTTTCATTACTACACTACCAAGTCTCAAACGTAAAGAAAACTCAGAAATCAGAATACAGTTAAAAGCACTACTACTTCCACGTCATTTTTGCAATTTCAGTTCCCGTGATTGTAACAAGCCAGCAAGAATGACAAGCACCGGATTCCTCTACAGCAACGGCATGATTTTCTACCCGCCAGACACACCTCCCATCTCCACCTTCCTCGAATCCAATCCAGGAGCTTACACCACCACACGGACACACAACAATACAGCATCTCTCTTATTCTGGGACCGACACTTACAACGACTTTCAAACTCTGTCAAAATCCTATTAACCTCAAACCCACAATTTCTCTTCAAATCCTTAAACTCCACAATAAACCCACTATTGACCCCTCCTCCACCGCCAAACCCCATGTGGGAATCGACAATTAAGTCTCTCGTCAACGAGACGGTAAATAAAGTGTTGCCAGTTGCGTTGAGGGAGACGAGAAATGAAGGAGAGGAACTGGCAGTTACTGCTCTTGTTACTGGAAATACAGAGAATCTGAGTGAAGTTAAGGGAAATGTTTATGAGGCACTTGATGTTCATGTTCATGTTGGAAGCCATGTGCCTCACGTGTTTGGTGTTAAAGGAAATGGAGCAAGAGTAGCTGTGGTCGGTCCTGGGAGGGATATTGCAGAAGCTAAGTATTCTGATTGGGTTAGGTAAGAAAATTAAGCAAAGCAAAGTTTTTTTTTTTCAATATTATTTTTTCTTCTTTTTTTGGTGTTATTTTCGAGATGGGTTTTGTGAATTGTGATTTTTGAGGATGTGTGCAGGTTAAGGAAGTCTTTGGAAAAGTTGAGGCCTCCTTCTGTAACTGAGCTGTTGTTGTCTAAAGATGGTGATCGAATACTTGAAGGTTGTGTCACTAATTTTTTTGTTGTTTGTCGCAAGGTGAGTGATTGAGAATGTTAGAACAATGTTCAAGACTTTCATGCTAGGTGGTTACTATTTTTTTTGGGGGGGGGGGTATGTGAATTGTGCTCTTTTGCATTTTGTTGATTTTCTAACTATGATTTGTCTTATGAGCTTTCAGGATGACCGAAACGAGAAATACTTAGGTGTTAATGAAAACACATTTCCTTATGAAGTACAGACAGCTCCTATTGGTGACGGGGTCCTTCCAGGAGTCATACGCCAATTAGTAATTGAGTAAGTTTTTCCTTGCTTAATACATCTGTACCTATATGCAGAAGAGGTAGATGGCCTTTTCGCACAACAGAGTATACTTTGGCTATGTCATATGAGCGTTTGCTGTTGATTATAAAGGAGAAGTCTTTATAGCTCTGTAAGGTTAATGTCGAAGACTGGAAATATATTATTAAGGTGACCTTCATTGTTACAAAGCTTCTGTTCCTGGTGTGTGTTGAGCATTCATGATTTCATACTAATGTAATTAAAATTGTGGTTGCAAAATTTTATCTTAAAAAATCCTTGTAAAAAGCATGTCCTCATAAAGTCAGGGACTGAACACTTGGGCAATACAAGTTTCTGCATGGCCATGCTATTCGACTACATCCAAGTTTAGCACCGTTAAGCAATGCATTTGATTTTGATGAACTGAGAGTAATAATCATCTGACCTAGTATTTTGTTTCAGAGTGTGCTTGAGCAAGGGAATTCCATTTCGAGAAGTTGCTCCATCATGGTCGGAGCATGAATTTTGGCAAGAAGCATTCATTACAAGTAAACCTTTTGGTTTTTACACATCCTCTTTGCTTTTAGCTTCTGTAGCTTTTGACTAGAACTCTCCAAATGCCATAAACACTTGATTAGTGTAGTTCGAGAATCCGGTTTTGTGATTTGATAACGATAAATTTGAGTCCTAGCATTTGACAAGAAGCTTGGCATTGGCTGGTGGTCAGACCTTAGATGGCAACAGTTTAAGTAGCACAGTTGTACCCATGTATGTAGCTCTGAAGTTTTATTGAGTTATGAAATGAAGTGTGAGGATCTTCAGATTGCCACTATCCTTTCTCTTTCTTATTTTCTAGTCATGGTTTCGGAATATGATTCCAGCTCCACTTATTTCTCAGCTTCTCTTCCCGTAAACATTTGTTTTACCTGCAGTTGACCCAGTCAAGTGATGTTGCAGGTAGCCTAAGAATAATACAGCGAGTGGAGAAAATTCAAGCTCCAAGTTCGTGGCAGTCATTGGAACTAAAAGCCCTTAAGGAGATCTCATGGGAGGAAAAGCAGTTCGAGGTGTGTGAATATATGGAATTTGTAAAACTGTGGCTTTCAGTTGCAGAAGCTATCTTTTCTCTTAACTACAACTATTTTGCTATTTTTATTAGGAGGATCCTGGGATGATCACAGCATTGATCCAGGTACACCATCCATTTAAACTTCTTTCATGTGTAAGACTGCAAGCTCATGCATGTGTAGACGGAACAAACTAGTTATAAGTAGCAACCATTGCAAATATTAATCATGCAATATCATTTTGAACTATTTACCCTAATTTATCAATTCATATTATTGTGTTCTCATTCACTTTTTACCAGAAAGAGATCATGGAGAAGGCAGGCCTCTAAAGGGTATCCGTTCTAGTGAAGGCCCCACGCTGCATGTCATTTAATTTGGGAAGTTCGGAAAAGTGCATGCCACGCAATTGATCATGAAAAAGACCTGACGATATGTTTGTTTTATCACTTTCTGCGACAACAATTGTCAAAAATGTTATCCTCTGTCTGTTTTTCTCTGGAGAGGAGTTAGAATTTCTTTTCTTTCCAATGACTTTTAGCTTCTCTGTTTCCGTTGGCTCTTTACACATGATCGTGAAAAGTCATTAGCTATATATTTGTAGTGATAGTATTTGCCAAATTTTACCCCTTGTTGTTCTGGGTGCTGATTGTTAGAACTCAATTCCAATGATTCTGGTCCAAGATTGATACTCTTGTTCATTATCTTAGATAAATGATACCCGTTGTATATTGCCATGCCCAATATGCTTGCTTTCTGGCAAACTTTCGTTTCATTTCTTCTCCTAAACCAAACCCACTCCACTTTTGTTTTTACTCAACACGCCATGGTCATGGCCTGTAACATATTTAAACGTTGCGATCCATTTCCCGGAATTACAAATCTTGTTGTTGTACCTACCATGTTCTGTTTGGTTTTGCCTTCTAAAGGAAATCCGCGGCGCAGTATTGTTCCATATTTGCAGATTGAAGGAAACTATCACGGATACTTGAGTAATAACTAAACCAAGTCAAAGTATAGCCATTGTAACCTATAAACCTTCTGCAAATCTACCTGCTCCAGTTGGTTTCCTTCACGAGTGTGGTAAAATTTGAGGATTTGATGCCTGAGTTGAATCCATGTTCTCGCAGAGGAATTGAGTGAATACCTGACTATCGAAAGGCACCTGCCCTGATAAATGGCAGAGATTTTGAATTATGATCCAGGCTTGTAGGTTTGGTGACTGAAATGCTATTCTAGCCTAATTACCTGGACAGTCCATATCTTCGGAGACAGCAATATGTTCACCTCAAATGCTAACCATGAGACGCAGATCCTCACCAAGAATTTCTCTTCAATGTCGGGATATCTTCCATGATCAACGCGAAGGTTTTGTGGGTGGCCTGTTCCTCCTGTTCTGGAATTATTCGGCAGCAATTTTTTTCTCCCTTTTTCTTTAATTAGTAATTCTATATTGCTGTAAAAATTAAAACATATATTGGGCTTTTAGACATTGGGTGTTAGAGCCCAAATCTAGAACTAAACTGAACCCAAGGCCCATGGAACTTGGTCCAATAATAGCTACAAGTACCCAACCTAAAGTTACCTAACCCAGCCCACATGACAAGCACAGCATTTTCATGGAGAAGGCAACAAATACCAGATTTGGCAGAATAATTGGTCACCTTTACACTACCCAGCAGTGGATTACAGATCGTCAATGCTTTTATCAAACAATGAAAGACTTCCATTTCAGAATCTCGGAGGTATTACTCAGCAATTATTCAAAGCCCCTGATATATTAAATAATTTATGAAAAAAAATTCAAGATATGAGATAGAAAAAACTTGGTTTAGCTTTAGCACGCCCAAAATCTGAGCGTTAAAACAAAATAAAATAAAAAAACGTCAAATTGGTTAGAAATGAGATGAATTAAATAATAATAATAATAATAACTACACTAGCTTTTTGTCATTTTAAAAGAATTTTTTAAAAAATAATAATTTTTTTTATTCTTTATTTTAAATTATTTTTTTATGTTTTTAGATTATTTTAATGTTATAATATCAAAATTAAAATTTTAAAAATAAAAAATATATAATTTTAATGTATTACTAAATAAAAAATAACTTTTATTTTACTTAATCGATGAGAGCCAAAAAGGAACCAACGGTGTTGATAAACATAAAGCCAAACCAATAAAAGAAGGAAAATAAAATCCAGCAAATCACAAACTACTATCTCCTTCCCCTCTCTTCCCTCTCCTCTTTTCTCCATCGTCAGATCTAAAAACTTTTCATTCTTTCTTTCTCTGTTTCTCCCTCTCTCCCTCCAACTCTCGCGCCAAATACAAAACCACCCTCTCCTCTCCCTCTTTCTTTCTCCAGGTAATACCTAACAACCTCCTCCTCTCTCTCTAAAACCATCTCACCTAGGGTTTTGATCTCCTTCAATTCCACTCTCTTCTCTACTTTCCGTCTCAACATACGTATACTTGTCCGTTTCTGTAGGTGTATACGTATAGAAACGTGTCGTGTCGTGTTGTATTTGAATTTGTATTATACGTGTTATTTAGGGTTTAGTTTAATTAGAATTGAATTAGAATAATTTGTTTTGGTTTGTGATTAGCATATAATTGCTTTGAATTTTGAATTAATGCGGTGTGTTTTTCTGATCAATGTGGAGGTTTTCTTAGTGAGATGGCGGATAATCCGACGAGTCCGGCGGCGGGGAGCCACGAGAGTGGTGGTGAACAGAGCCCGCGGTCAGGGGTGAGAGAGCAGGATAGATACCTGCCAATTGCTAATATAAGTAGGATCATGAAGAAGGCGTTGCCAGCTAATGGAAAAATTGCCAAGGATGCTAAGGATACTGTTCAGGAATGTGTTTCTGAGTTTATTAGCTTCGTTACCAGCGAGTAAGTAAAAGTGATGATGATGTATCTCTTTTGTGATTGATATTGGTTTTTGATTATTGAAAATTGTTTGCTCTTTTTGGTGGATTTTAATTCTAGGGGTAGTGGGATTCTGTGGGGAACTGTTTTTGGGGGTTTCGGGAAAATGGGATGTTTATTGCTATTTGGAAATGCAGTTGGGACTTTTGAAGTATATCTTTTGTTTATCTGTTTGGTGTGTTTGGAATTAATGGTTTTCTTATTTATATAATTGTCGGTTAAGGTTTTAGTTTGTGCAGTGAAATTTTGCTGCTTTGGGAAATTTAGGGTTCTTGGACTGAGAGTCTGGGTTTGTGAAATGGGATTGGATGTTGTTTTCTTTAGGGCGAGTGATAAGTGTCAGAAGGAGAAGAGAAAGACAATCAACGGGGATGATTTGTTGTGGGCAATGGCAACATTAGGATTCGAGGAGTATATTGATCCACTTAAGGTGTACCTGGCTAGGTACCGGGAGGTAATTAGTCTTTGATTTTTAGGTCGTCTGTGCTCTAGTTTATGATTGATTTTGTTTTAATTTATAGGTTGTTTTGGAATCTAATCTTCTGACTCTTCTTTTTTCTCTGGTTTTATTGGATGATGCAATGCCACAGCTGGAGGTAAATAACATTTTTTTAATTAAAACATTGTTTCCTTCTCTCCTGGCTTAAGCAACTTCTATATAAATGTTCTTATAAGAAATATGTTCTGTAAAGTTGGGAGTTATGTTTCAGCAACTTTGGCAGGGTGATGCAAAGGGATCTGCTAGAGGTGGAGATGGATCTTCTAAAAGGGAAGCAGTTGGAGGTCTGCCTGCTCAAAATGCACAGGTGAATTTTTGTAAACATGCTTTAGAGGTTGATTATTCTGTCCTTGTTGAAGTTTCATCAGCTCACCGAATTTTTTTTTTCCTGCATTTGTGATGAACAACCACATCAGTTTGCTCTTCAAGGATCCATGAATTATATAAGCCCACAAGTAATACTCTCTCTCTCTCTCTCTCTCTCTATCTCTCTCTTACACACACACACACACAGAGAAAGATTTTTAAACCAATGGAATATAGAGTCAAATGTTAAACATTTAAACTAATAGTATTAGAGAATTATAAATCTTCATTTATTGAATTATTTTTTTAAATAGTCATGCAAATTCCTTTTCTCTTGGATTCAGAACTGTTGTCATTGGGTCAAATATAAATGACACATACTATGCAAGAATAATCAGTTCTTTTCTTTCTTCACAAAAAGAATATGTAGGAGCACCCTCCGCCCTTGTTCCCAGAGTGTCTTCATTTTTAATCCTGGATTGACAGGAAAACAAATTGGACTAAATTCTTGACAAAAATCAACATTGTAGATAGGTTAAAAAGTCACAGATGTTATACAGAAAAATGTAAGGCTAACTAATAATCGCAGAGGAAAATACAGAGAAAAGGGAGGGCGACCAATGTTTTGATGACTAAAAGCTTAGATGATTGAGTGAAAGTGAAAAGTCTGTAAAAAAATATACATCTATTCTCTCACAATCATATTGATAAGTGGAGTAGATAGGGGTTCAAAAGGAAGAAAAAGAAATGTCTTTTACTATATTGGTCCAAACCAACCATAGTTGGGTAGTTATATAATCACCATAACTTTGTGACTTGTATACATGTTCAAACAAGTAAATTCTCAACCATCTGATTGCTAATGAAGTGAAAGAATGCATTTCTACTGGACTCAGGCTGTATGTGATTGTTGGGGATCCTGGTTTTTTAGATCTCATGAGAAATATCTATCAGACAATCACTACATTTGCAGTTTTATGTTGCGTCTCGGAATTGAAGCAAATTATGGATTTTATTTTGGTTTTTTGAGATGAGCTTTACCTATTTTTTCTGAACTTCATACTAGAAGGTTCTGTATGTGTAGAAGGTGGGGCTTCTTGTCCTAAATCCCAGTACTATATACCAGAATTGGTTTGGTGCCTCTAATTATATGCTAGTAGCTTTCCCATGATCCTTGTAATTATCTCCTTTGAACACCCATTCTTGGAGAAAACATGTGTTGTCTGAAGTTATCATTGCTGATAAAGGCAGTTTCAAATTACTTGTCTTTAATCGTCCCATGAAACTACTCTCTGTTTTCAGAGTCTCTGGAAGCAAAATAATCACCTTCAATAATCTATATGTCTGCTCTAATATGTGGGAAGTTTGTTGGATAGTGAACCTTGCAACCAGTCAACAATAATATTCTGCTAGTAAACACTTGATATGTTGTTGAAGAGCCCCTGGCAGCCTAAATTAAATCCTTCCCTTTTCCCATTTTGCTCAGACCTCAAATGATCAACATTCTTATAGTAGCATCATTTTTCAGTGCGCTCCAGCATGCTGGAATGACTTATGGTTGACTATGAGTTTGTTTGGGACAGGGCTACTATCTCAGGACATCCTACTATTGAAACGAAGACGAAGACTTTTTTTTCGGTCATTTATAATGTAGACAGCATCATTTATGTAAAGGAAAAAAGAAATCTTGATAGGCATATGTTATTGCATGAAACCCAAGTGAAAACTTGATAGGCATAAAGGGAGGGCCAAACTTTGCCGTCCCTTCTTCCTGACCAATTCTGACTACATTATTCCCCCACCTCTTTGCAAACTTCTTGCAGGGAACTTGAGCCTGTATTGTACATGTTGCCTCTTATGATGATTCTGACATGATTGGTCATTGATCCAATGCTCGGTTTAATCCAAGTATGGTTTGGTAATTGTATCGTAGACCTGGTTTAGAAATGTGGGAAATCATATTTGACTTGGTGATTGAATTTTTTGACACTCTGTTAGTCTTAAGATGGTCTGGATGTTGCTCTTGAATGATCTTCTCTTAAACAGAGTGACACTGTACATCCTAATGATTTGACATTAACAGTCGTCTTCTTCTTATTGAAAGGTTTATCCTTTCTAATCTATCCAGGACCTTTTCAAGAGTACTTGTGAACAAAGCAAAGCAGTTGATATTTTCAAGTTAACTCTGCTTCTGATACTTAGCACGTGAAATATTTGCATGATTGTATTGGGATGAAAATATGAGGCTTGGAAGAATCAGTAGTCAAATTCTCTTTTTGTGCAGATTAAATTAAATAAGCTAACTAAATTCGGGCATGTTATTGATTTATGTATGTAGTTCTTTTCATTTGCAGATGACATTCTTTGATGGTCTTGTTGACATCATACATTCATATTGTCTTCGATGCATACATGCAGTAATGGGATCATGTTAGGATTTAATTACATGTAGGGATGTAGCTGGTTTAGCGCCGGGTTCATTCTGTATTATCTTGCTCTGTTCCTTGTAGATAGGTGTGTCAGCAACATGGAAGATGAAATAAGATGCTTTTTTTAATTTCTGTTTTCCCGTTCTTTTAAGGGAATTAGGGGGTTTGATGAAATTGTACCTGCGGCCTGTATTCTCATGGGCTTCTTGCCATCTTGCCATCTTGCAGGGACAGGGACAGCATATGATCCTTCCTTCCATGCAAGGCAATGAGTAGGATTTGGCTTTGCTTTTGTCAATTCAATGAATTCTAGTGCTGGCAGAACTTTTTAGTTTCAACACTTGTAGAGTCTTTTGCATTAGTTGATCTGATTGAAACCAAAGCGCTATGCATTTTGGCGGCTTTGGTATTTGGTTATTGTTGGAGGTGGTTTAAATGTGGTTGGTGCCGTCATCAGCAGAGCAGCTTACTGGTCAGATTAAGTTATGTAAATTTGCCCTTTATCTAATATATACTCTTCCGAGTATTGCTAGGATGGTTTCTTGGAGCATCTGAAAGCATACCTCATAGGCCTGTCGATGTTAGCCTCTGATTTTTCGGAATGTTAACATGTTATATGCTTATCAATTGTCAAATTAATGGACCTATGCTGAAATATAACGATCAGAAAGGGAGGAATTGTTTTGCTCAAGAAATTCATTTCCTGTAGTCGCATATTCCCTTTATAATTGATCTCGCTTGCAAGCTCTTGGGTCCCAATCAGATTGGGTACCCAAACTTTTTTCAACAAGAAGGCCAAATTGTGCATTTATTTATGGTGTTGAAAGTAAATGCCCACATGTAACCTACCAAATGCACGTCAGTTGAAACATACAAGCATGAAGTGCCAGGCACTTTTGTACCAACGAGCTCGCTGCCACCTAGAAGAAGCACACATAGTAGCACGTGACATGGATAGTGACACGTTACTTTCAGGTGAGTGCTGATAATACAAGCTTACAGTGAAAGAGAGTCATGATCATCATGCCATGCTTTTGTTGCTGTCGAATCGAAAAACTTGGATATGAAACCACCCGGTGCTCGAAACAAGACATAGCAGCATGGCAATGCTTGTGATATCCAGTGTCTCCATCTCCCACTCCTTCCCACGACGTCACCATCATTTCTTGCTTGCACGAGCATGCCAGCTCACCCCCCATCATTGCCCACTTGCCCACTGTGTGGGCGATCAATCTCCCTCTCCTATGACTGTACCGTACCGTGCCTCTAATTCCTATCGATTATGAATTTAACTTATTAAATAATATCCATTACAATTTGATAGATTCAGATTAAAAAAAAAAAACTAATTGCTTATCGCTATTCTGGGATGGATAGCACTGTAATGTAAAGGGATTTGAGTTTGAATCCTGTAAAAAAAAACTGTGATGGATTGATTTGTAAAGAAGATACTTGAGCCTAAACCTCACTTATTCATTAAAAATAAACTTGACAAGGACTAAATATATAATAAGATGACATGATTATATGTAATTTTGTACTCTTTTTTTTCATCTGAATAAAGTTTGGGGTATCTAATAGTACTATAAATATAGATATTATTCCCATCTATCATCTGCGTGGCGTAGAACCATGTTAGTAGAAGGGGCAAGAGTCGCGATGTCTGCTCTTTGCCAACTCACACACAGAGAAAGTTCCAGCTCACACCACTAGCACCCCTTGCTGGGCCGTCGCCATTTATTGTTTATAATATCTCTCTCTTTCGTTGAAACAATAGGAGTCCACTCCTGGCGTTCCTTCCTAATTCCATTTAGTCCCAAAAGTGATCCTCGTCAAACTCACTGTCTACTGATCTTTTGTTTCCATGGTCAAACCAAGCTTACAGACCCTTTTCCTCTACAGCTGGCCACGTTATATATAATCCAGCACAGGGAAGTGAGAGAGAGTGAGAAAGATTCATGAGTTAATTAACATCTAGCAAATCCTCACATGGCCTCGTGCTGGTTAAACCCTAGCTAGGTGCATTTGCATTTTGCAAGCACAGACAATATTAGGGTATCAACCATCAAGATCAGACCAGACCCTTTTATTCTCTTGTTTTCATTTCATTACATCATGGCCGCTACTAGCCAGCAGCCACGCTCTTGTTATAAAAGCTGTCAGGAAGTAAACTGGAAGCCAAATGGTTGTAAACTGGCCTTCGGATTAATTAATTCATTATACAACTACTTGTGTTACTTTATATTATTATTATTATTATTATTATTATTATTATTATTATATATACAAACAAGTAGGAAAATAAAATCGATCAGTTCAATAGATATGAACAACAGAAGATACTTAGCAACTTTCAAATCCTTGATGTGAGTACGATTATCTATTTTAAATAATAATATAAATTATATTTTATATTTTCATTTAAAAATTTAAATTTTTTGATTAAGATAATTATTTGGCATGCTATCAAAATCTTGTTGATCTAAAGATAACAAGTTTGAATCTCATTACTCTTTTTATATTTGATATAATTATAATAGCACAACTTAGTTTGAACATGTTCGATTTCAAGTTAAAAAAAATTTCTTACGAGAGAGTGTCTAGAAAATAATATAAATTATATTATTTTTTAATCAAGACAGTTATTTGAATATATTTAGAATTTTACGAGGGTGTCAAAATGGAATTGCTAATATGTATTAGAGAATAATATTTTTTTTATTGATCATAAAAGAAATCTTTAATCATTCATCATTCAAAACTCATTAATTTGGTAGTTGCCATCAAATTTTTCAACAGAAGTAGAAACAGTTGAGTAAAAAAAATTATTGTGTCAATCATTCCCATAATAATAAAATAATTAACACTTCCGTGATTTAAAAAGTTTGTTGTCGTGGAAAAACTGCTGTAATTATTAATAAATATTATAATAGAAAAAAAATTAGAAAGAACATAAGATTTGATTTGGCAATCTATCTACACACCAACAAGAGCAAGAGCCAAAGAATTTTTATTTTTTACCATATAAAAAAATTACATTATATGTATTTATATTATATCCTTTTTTCCTGGGGACATTCTCTCCAGCCTATTTATCATTCCTCGTCTGCCCTATCAGCCACAAACTAAACGGTTGCCAAAATACTCGAATTAATATATAATTAAGATGCAATTTTTCTTGTTTTGTGAAATGTACAGATAAAATTTATTTTCAAGCTGTAAAATACTAAAACACAGTATGTAATATAGAGTCCGTGATATAAAAAGAATATTTTTAATTTAAATAATACTAAAATATCTCCATGAAAACAAAAACAAACAAATAAACCATCGAATTTTTTCAAAGGCACTTATCATGGAGGCCATTTAGAAGGTGTTTAGCACGATTTCTGTTTTTACTCTAAAATATTTTTTAAAAGTTTTTTTGGATTGGAAAATATTAAAGTAATATTATTTTTAGTTATATTAATGTATAAATAAATAAAAAATCTAAAATATATATTTAAAAAACCCCCCTCGGCACTCAAGCACCCCCGTTAACGGTTAATGAAGACGACAACAAATGCGACAGCTAATGAAATGGCTTCATTGCTACCTGTTATGGCATGGTTTCATTTATCTTACTGTTTGGTTCATCTCACCAAAACCTTTGAATCCATTCATTTACAAACCCTCGCTTTCAGTACTGTGTATGGTTCGTGGAAAACCAAGAGAAACTGCCCTTGCTGGTGTGGACCAAACTACATTAACAGGCTCGAGTAATGTTTGGTGGTTGGATTATTATCAAATTTATTAAAGGAGATTAATGGTTAGGTTTATATATTGTCTTTAACGTCCGTCTACTTCTGTAGCTCATCGAATATTTTTATTTTGTTACAAAAATGATTGAAAACTCTTATTATGTTAATTACATGGATATCCAAACTAGCTAGTTTATCTCAAATTTAACAGAAGGAATTCATATTTTTCACTTACAAATCTATAGAAAAACTTTTAATATATTTATATCGGGTCAAAACTTAGATATTTTTATTTGCAAGATTAATCGGACATGGATATATATTTCAATAACAATATTTGCACTTCAGCTTTATAAGATATTAAATTAAAGAGTTTCTCTTTATAATTTCATCGAGCTCGTTTCGCAGGCAAACACATAAATATATATATTACCCTAGTTCTAAACAATTAAGTTTTGTTTGTGATATGTTCAGACTATATTTAGAATGTATTTGGTGTTTTTAAATTTATTCATTATGAAAACATTAAAATTATCAAATACACTACCAGAAAATCGATAAATACAAACGGAAATACCGAGGGAATATTTCCGTCGGTAAATTTCCGAGGGATTTTACCGACGGAAATATTCCCTCGGTATATACCGAGGGAATTACTGTGGGAAAAAAAAATTAAAACAAAGCAAAAAAAAAATGATGACGTGTCATTTTTACCGATGGAATGTTTCCGTTGGTAAATCCGTCGGTAAATCCGTTGGTAAACTGTGAACATTGTTCATCATGTCAATTACAAAGGGAATCACCGACGGAAATTTCCGTCGGTATTTTCCAGAGAGCTCCAGAACTGTTC
>Ga0307513_10001300_pt1 | contig 36124 bp, 31 predicted proteins | sample 15_EM_MG_FD_202174 | JGI IMG/M metagenome (GOLD analysis project Ga0307513, IMG submission 202174) | Populus trichocarpa ectomycorrhiza microbial communities from riparian zone in the Pacific Northwest, United States - 15_EM | ecosystem: Host-associated > Plants > Roots > Unclassified | place... | reverse complement strand
CGGACGGGTGCCCACACCGGCGCGCAGATGGGCTCCGGCGCAGCGCCGCGCACGGCATCGCGATCGTTGCCGAAGGCGCCGCCGCGCACCCCACCGCCACGCACCCCACCGCCGGCCTCCGGCCCGTATCCCGCGGAGCGCAACCCGTCGCCGCCGCCCGGCACCCCGGTGCCGCGCCGGCGGCCGGCCCGTCCGCTCGAGGAGCCGTCCGGCCCACGGGCGACACCTCCGCCACGCCCACCGGACCGCCGCCCGGTGAGTCCGGTCCGGGGGCAGGAACCGCTGACTCTGCGGCCGAAACGGGGCATCGCCCGCAAGCTGGTGGTCATGCTGTTCGTGCTGCTCACACTCGCGGCGCTGGTGGTGGGCGCGTTCGCCGTCCGCCGGATGCAGGGTGGCGCCGATCTGCCGTTCATCGGGCAGCTGCCGGCCGGGGCGGGCAGCACCGCACGCCAGGACGACACGCACGTCCGGCAGGCGGCACTGGCCGAGCTGCCGAACCCGGTGCACCATGGCGGTGGCCGGTGAACCGATCCGAACGACGGTCCGGCGCGGGGGGCGCCGAGGCGGCACCGTGTCCGCCGCTGAGGCCGGGCATGATGTCCGAATCCAACGAATCGGCAAGGAACCGGCACCGATGACCACGCCTCGACTGTTGTCCGAGCGCTACGAGCTGGGCGAGACGCTCGGCTATGGCGGCATGTCCGAGGTGCACCGCGGGCTCGACACGCGCCTGAGTCGCGACGTCGCCATCAAGGTGCTGCGCGCCGACCTGGCGCGCGACCCGCAGTTCCAGATGCGGTTCCGGCGCGAGGCCCAGAACGCCGCCTCCTTGAACCACCCCGCGATCGTCTCGGTGTACGACACGGGCGAGACGCAGAGCGAGTTCGGCCCCCTGCCCTACATCGTCATGGAGTTCGTCGACGGGCAGACCCTGCGCGAGATCATCAAGACCACCGGTCCGATGAGCCAGCAGCGGGTCATCGAGGTCATGGCCGACGTGTGCGCGGCGCTCGACTTCTCACACCGCCACCAGATCATCCACCGCGACGTGAAGCCCGCCAACATCATGATCAACCGCGCGGGTGCGGTGAAGGTGATGGACTTCGGCATCGCCCGCGCGCTCGGCGAAGGTCAGAACGTCACCCAGACCCACGCGGTGATCGGCACCGCGCAGTACCTGTCGCCGGAGCAGGCGCGCGGCGAGCCCGTCGACGCCCGCAGCGACGTCTACGCAGCCGGCTGCGTGCTGTTCGAGCTGCTCACCGGCGAGCCGCCCTTCACCGGCGACTCGCCCGTCGCCGTGGCCTACCAGCACGTGCGGGAGGACCCGCGGCGCCCGTCCGAGGTCAACCCGAACATCCCGCCGGAGCTCGACGCGGTGGTGCTCAAGGCGCTGTCGAAGAACCCCATCAACCGCTACCAGTCGGCCGCCGAGATGCGCTCCGACCTGGTGCGGGTGCGCAGCGGGCAGCCACCGATGGCACCTGCGGTGCTCAGCGAGGACGACCGCACGGCCATGCTGGCCGCCTCCAACACCGGCGCCACGCGCCGCATGGGCAGCGGCCGGCACAACGCGCCGCCGCCCGCGCAGGAGTACTACGACGACTACGACGAGGAGCCCCGGCGCAGCACCGGCCGCTTGATCGCCATCATCGGCGGCGTCGTGGTGGCGCTGGGCATCATCGGGTTCGTCGCGTTCCAGCTGTTCAGCGGGCCACCGGCGCCGACCAAGGTGCAGATCCCCACGAGCCTGGCCGGCCAGACGGAGACTGCCGCCCGCAACACGCTGATCGGCCTGAAGTTGAAGGTGACCCCCCAGTCCGAGCTCATCTTCAACGACACCACCCCGGCGGGCTCGGTGATCAGCACGAACCCGGCGATGGGCACCCAGGTCGACGCGGCCAGCACGGTCACGCTGACCGTCAGCAAGGGACCGGCCAAGGTTCAGGTGCCCAACCTGCTGGGCAAGACGGCGGCCGAGGCCAAGGCGTTGCTGGAGGGGAAGGGCCTGAAGCTGGGCGACTCGACACAGGCCGCCACGGACGACCCCACCCTGGCCAACAAGGTCGTCAAATCGACCCCGGGCGGCGGTGACGAGATCGACGGTGGCGGCACGGTCGACATCCAGATCGGCGCCCAGGCGACGGGCGATCCGCTGGAGGACTACTCAGGCCGCCGCGTCGAGGACGTCGAGAACGACCTGCGCGAGAAGGGCTACAGCCCCCAGCGCGCCAGCGGCGTGGACGGCGACGACACGGTCACCGGCACCAATCCGCCCGCCGGCACGCGGGTGTCGGACGGTGGCACCGTCCAGATCCTGACCAACGGCAGCGGTGGCCAGGGCACACGGCTCATGCCCGATGTCACGGGCCTGAGCCAGAGCCAGGCGCAGAGCCGGCTCTCCACCGCGGGCTTCACCAACGTCCGCGTGCAGCAGCAGCAGGTCAACGACGCCACCCAGAACGGCATCGTGGTGCGACAGAGCCCTGGGGGCAACCAGAACGCCGACACCGGCACCCAGGTGACGATCGTGGTCGGCCGCTTCGGCAACGGCGGCGGCTTCCTCGGCAACTAGCGCCGTATCCGGCTGGCCCCCACCGGGGCCGGCCGGGGAGACTGGACGCATGCGCGTCCTCGTCGTCGACAACTACGACAGCTTCGTCTTCAACCTGGTCCAGTACCTGGCCCAGCTCGGCGCCACACCGACGGTGCGGCGCAACGACGTGGTCGATCTCGACGAGCTCGACGACGTCGACGGGGTGTTGGTGAGCCCCGGCCCGGGCACGCCCGAACGGGCCGGATCGAGTGTCGAGGTGATCCGCCGGGCCGCGGCGAAGGAATTGCCGCTGCTCGGGGTCTGCCTGGGTCACCAGGCGATCGGGGTGGCCTACGGCGGGGTGGTTGAGCGGGCGCCCGAGCTGCTGCACGGCAAGACGTCGCTCGTGCATCACACCGGCGCCGGGGTGCTGGCCGGGCTGGCCGATCCGTTCGTGGCCACGCGGTACCACTCGCTGTCGATCCGGCCCGACACGCTGCCGGCGGAGCTGGAGGTCACCGGTCGCACCGAGGGCGGCGTGATCATGGGTGTGCAGCACCGGTCGCTGCCGATCCACGGTGTGCAGTTCCACCCGGAGTCGGTGCTCACCGAGGACGGGCACCTGCTGCTGGCGAACTGGATGCGGCTGGCCGGGCACGCACCCGCGACGGAGATCGTGCAGACGCTCACCGCGGAGATGGCGCAGCTGCGCGCTGCGGTCTGAGCTGCGGTCTGAGCTGCGGAAGGGCGTCACGCTACCGTGTGAGACCAACAGACCGTGCCGACCGGCACGGGGAGCCACGACGAGGGTTGTCGACGATGCCGAAGTCCAAGGTCCGCAAGAAGACGGTCTACACGGCCCCGGGTGCCGACCGGAAGACCCCGGTCAAGCTGAAGGGCCCCACGCATCCGGTGTACATCGCCGTGATGCTCGGCCTGATGCTGCTCGGTCTCGTGTGGCTCGTCGTGCAGTACCTGGCGATCGAGATGATCCCGTTCATGCAGGACCTCGGGTCGTTCAACTTCCTCATCGGATTCTCACTCATCGTGATCGGGCTCCTGATGACGATGAGATGGCGCTGAGCTGCAAAAACACATGCATGTAAGTAGTCCCCAGTGTGGACAAGCCCTGTGGACAACTTCACTGTGAGTGATCATCATTGCTCCGTTTGCCAATGGAGTCCGGCTCCCGCGCTGGTCGTGGCCGTGTGGGTCTCCGCGGCTGCGGCCGCGGTGTGGACAGCCGCTCTCCTGCTCACGGGCGCCGACGCCCCCGGCACGCTCATCGCCGTCGTCACCGCATCGGGGCTGGCGATATGGGCCTTCTGGGCCACCCGCGCTCGCCCACGGTTGCTGGCCGATCCCGACGGGGTGACGGTGCGCGGGTTCGGCGCGCCCCGCCACCACCCGTGGCCGCTCGTGCAGGACGTGCGCATCGTGCGCACCCGCAGGCTCGGTCGGGAGAGCTCGCTGCTGGAGATCGACACGGTGCGCGCCGACGGCACCGAGCAGCTGCTGCTCTTCGGCCGCCTGGACCTGGCCGCCGACCCGGAGGACGTCCTGCCGGTGCTGCTGGCCGCCCGGCCCGGCGGCTAGGGCCTGTCCTGCAAGTCCGGGGCCGCGGGCTTCGTGATCGAGATCGTTCCGGGCAAGGCGCCGGCACGAGCCGTCATACCGGGCGTATCCGGTCGTGCCGGCAACGCCGCCCGGGACGATCTCGGCGCGAAGAGCGTGGTCCTGGGCTTACAGGACAGGCCCTAGAAGAACCGGGCCGCGCCCAGCACCGCCAGCACGATCACCAGCGCCGCCAGCCCGCCGAGCAGACCGGTCTGCAGCGCGGTGCGATTCGTGCGCGGGACGTAGACGATCGCGGCGGTCGCCGCGGCCCCGGCCAGCGCGCCGCCCAGGTGGGCGAGCAGTGAGATGCCGGGCACGACGACGCTGATCACGACGTTGATGAAGATCGTCGGCAGGATCAGGCTCACCGGCATACGCATGCGGATCAGCACCACCAGGAAGGCCCCGAGCAGGCCGAAGACCGCCCCGGAGGCACCGGCGACCCCCTGGTCGGCCGGGTAGAACAGCATGCACGCCCCCGAACCACCGAGCAGCGAGATCAGGTAGGTCCCCAGGAACCGCCAGCGGCCGAGCACGGGTTCGAGCTGCTGGCCGAGCATCCACAGCGCGATCATGTTCAACGCGATGTGGATCAGCCCGAAGTGCAGGAACCCGTTGGTGAGCAGACGCCACCAGTCGCCGTCGGCAACGAGCCCCGGCGCCAGCGCCCACGCGTTGAACAGCGGGGAGCCGGTCACGTCCATGATGCCGCGCGCTTGCAGGACCGTCGCGACGAACACGAGCAGGTTGAGCGCCACCAAGGCGATCGTGACGACCGGTCGGCCACGGCCCGTGGACCGCGCCCCGGCCACGGTGGTGCCCTGTCGCACCCCGCGCGCGCCAGCACCAACGCAGTCGACGCACTGGTAGCCCACCGATGCCTCACGCAGGCAGTCGGTGCACGCCGGACGTCCGCACCGGCTGCAGGCCAGACCGGTGGGCCGGTCGGGGTGGCGGACACAGACCGCCGGGGCGGCCGCGGGATGACTCATGCTCTGCTCCTCGTCACCGTCCGCGGACGCGCGCCGGGTCTGCCCGTAGAGATGTCAGTCGGAGAGCAGGACACTCTCGATGACCACCTCGGAGAGCGGGCGGTCGTTGCGGTCGGTCGGGGTGGTGGCGATCGCGTCGACGATCGCGCGGGACTCGGCGTCCGCGACCTCACCGAAGATCGTGTGGCGCCGGTTCAGGTGCGGGGTGGGGCCCACGGTGATGAAGAACTGCGAGCCGTTGGTGCCGGGGCCGGCGTTGGCCATGGCCAGCAGGTAGGGACGGTCGAACTTCAGGTCGGGGGCGAACTCGTCGGCGAACTGGTAGCCGGGGCCGCCGCGGCCGGTGCCGGTGGGGTCGCCGCCCTGGACCATGAATCCGTTGATCACACGGTGGAAGACGGAGCCGTCGTAGAACGGGCCGGAGTTGTTGCCCGCGGCGTTCGGCCGGCTGTAGGCCTTGCTGCCGTTGGCCAGACCCACGAAGTTGTCCACGGTCTTCGGCGCGTGGTCGGGGAAGAGCGTGATGCGGATGTCGCCCTTGTTCGTCCGCAGCGTCGCGGTGTGCTTGCTTGGTTCGGTCACGTCTTCTCCTCGCTGACGCTCGTCGGCGACGAGCCCTTTGGTGCTGTGCCTATTGGCGACCTCGCAAGCTCGGTCGCCGTGACCATCGTGCCAGGCCCGGGAGCCGGCTGCGTGCCCAGCACCGCGCCGAGGAACGACGTCACCGTCTGCTCGTAGGCCCGCGGGTCGGCGTTCCACGACGCCGTGTGCTCCACACCGGCGACCTCGACGTACCGCAGATCCCACCCCAAGGAGGGTGCGGCGGCGGCCAGGGCCCGGGTCGGACCAGGCGGCACCGCGGTGTCCATGGTCGAGTGCAGCATCAGGGTGGGCGGCCGCACCGCGGGCGGACGGGCGACCAGGTCGAACCGGTCGAAGTCGATGCCGACACGGCGCCGGGTGAGCACCGTCACCAGCCGGATCAGGGTCGGCGGGAGCCACCGGTTGCGGGCCTGCCGGCGCAGGGTGGCCCGCCAGTCGATCACCGGCGCGTCCCAGACCAGCGCGGTCACCCGCGCCGCGAGCGGCGACCGCTCGAGCAGGGCCGCCGTGATCGCGGCGCCCATGGACCACCCGTAGAGGACGATCCGCCGCGCACCGCGATCGAGGGCGAACCGGACCGCTGCCTCGACGTCGAGCCATTCGGTGTCGCCGAGATGGCCGAGGCCGTCCGGGCTCGGCGGAGCGCCCTCGTCCACGTCGTTGCGGTAGGTCACGGCCAGCGCCGTGCAGCCCAACGCGTGCACGGCCGGCAGCACCCGCAGGGCCTCCCGACGCTCCCCGTGGCGGCCGTGGACGAACAGCACCCAGTCGTCCGCCGCCGAACCGGTGCCCGGCACCAGCCACGCCGGGCACGGCCCGGCCGGGGCGTCGACCACGACCTCGGAGAAGGCGAGCCCGCGCGCACTCGGATCGGGATCGAACGGGCCGGGATCGAGCCCGGCCGGCCCGGGCGGCGGCACCGGGCCGCGCAGCAGCCCGCGCACCACCGTGCCGTCGATCACGCGCAGCACCGGGCCCACCATCGCGAGCCCGTCCGCGAAGCGCAGCCCCCACGTGCCCGGCTGCACCGAGAGCCGCGACTCCCGCAGCGTGACCTCGTGCTCGTCGGCCCGCAGCACCTCGTCGAGCAGCAACCGGTTGCGGCGCGGGTCGGTCAGCACGACGGTGTACCGCCAGCTGATTCCGGCCGCGGCGGCCAGCGCCGCCGAGGCGGCGAATGCCGCCCCACCGATCCCCTTCACCATTTCAGGTGACCTCCGACACATACCGAGAGTTGTGTATTTCGATTCTGCTCGCGTCAAGCAGCGCCACGCCACCCATGTCGGTGAAACCGATCCTGACCTGCGAATCGGTTGCCACCGAAACGGGTGAAGAACGCGCGGAAATCTCCAAGAGGCACAACTTTCGGACCGATCCTTTCGTTGCTCGCGCAGAGTCACTGACGGATCACAGCGTTTACCCGCTCCCCACCGTTCCGAAGGGAACCCGCTACAGATGAGCAGCATCGCCCGACGCAGCATCCGCACCACTGCTGCCGCAGCCGGAATCGCGGCACTCGGTCTCGGTTTCGCGGGCCCCGCGCTCGCGGCCCCGAGCCTCCCCGCGCTCCCCGCTCTCGACACCAACTCGGCCCCTGCCGTCGACAGTGCAGTCCCCGGCATCGACGCCTTCACCGGCGCCGTCGACACCGCCCAGACCAGCATGCCCGCACTTCCGGACGCCTTCTCCTTCCAGGCTCCGTCGACCGACGCGGCTTCGGTCGACCCGTCGTACATGTCGGCGTTCGACCCGACCGCACACATGGGTGCCGTCGACAAGCTGGCGCTCCCGACGGAGATGAACGCGGCAGCGCCGTCCGCTCCCTCGATGGCGGCCCTGCCCGGCATGGACGGGCTCGCGTCCCTCAGCGGCACGTTCAACGGCACCAGCATCAACAACGACGCGCCGGCGCTCCCCAGCCTCGACACGGCGAACGCATTCACCGACCTGGCCTCCCAGGCGGGCGTTCCCAGCATCTGATCAGGGACGTTCCACAGCAGTACCGCACCTACGGCCCGCCGCCGCGACCTGAACGTCGCGGCGGCGGGCTGTGCTGGTCTTTGTCGCGCCTGCGGCGCTCCGGCTCGCGGCCCCTTGAGTCGGCCACGAGCGGTCGTTGCACCTAGCTCGGGCAGTCGGCGCTACGGAAGCGACGTCACAAGCGCGGTCTGTGAGGCCATCCGGGCGCTAGCGCATGACGTCCGAGGTCATCGACCGGCATCACCCCCGCGCCCGAGAGTGGATCCCGTCGGAACCACACCTCGGAGGCACGCAATGACCGCCAGCACCGCACTCACCCGCATCGCCACCACCGCCGACGGCGGCCGGCTGCTCCGCATCGCCCTGCGCGTCGACGCGGTCGCGTCCGGCGGGCTCGGACTCGTCGCCCTCGCCGGTGCGCCACTGGTCAGCGGTGTTGTCGGCGCCCCCGAAGGGGCCCTCCGCGGGGTGGGCGGCTTCCTCGTCGTGTTCGCGATCGCGCTGCTGGCGCTGGCCGCGCGCCCGACGATGCCGGTGCCGCTCGTGTGGGCGGTGGTGGTGTTCAACCTGGTCTGGGTCGCCGCGAGCGCCGTGGTCGCGGTGCTCGTGCCGCTGACCGTGCTGGGCACGGTGCTGGCCGTGGTGCAGGCGCTGGGGGTCGCGGTGTTCGCCGATCTGGAGTGGCTGGGCCTGCGCCGGATGACGGCGTGACCTGTCAGCCCCGGAGGTCGAGCTTCATCCCGATGTGGGAGTCGACGAAGCCCAGCCGCTCGTAGAAGCGGTGCGCGTCGACGCGCGACCTGTCGGTGGTCAGCTGCACGATGGCGCAGCCCCGCCGCCGCGCCTCGTCGATCGCCCACCGGATGAACGGGCTGCCGAGGCCCCGGCCGCGGTGCCCGGAGTGCACCCGCACCGCCTCGATCTGCCCGCGCAGTGCACCGCCGCGGGACAGCCCGGGGATCGTGGTCAGCTGCAGGGTGCCGACGATCGCGCCGCCCGCGGCGGTCAGCACCGCCAGCAGCTGCCGTGGATCGGCGTCGATCGCCGCGAACGCCTGCTCGTACGCCGCGGGTGGCGCGCCCTCCCGCGCGCTGCCCAGCGGATCGTCGGCGAGCATGGCGACCAGCTCCGGCAGGTCGGCCGGCCGCGCCGCCCGCACCGTGAAGACTTCTCCGTCCACTTCGACAGCGCTCTCGTTCTCGATCACCCGTCGATCGTCACACGTGACCCCGGGCATGACCTTCGGCACCTGTGTCCACGGTCCGCGACGAGCAGGCTCACGACCATGACCAGCACATCCACGGCCCGGTTCCAGCTCACCGCCCGGTGGCCGACGGCAGCGGCCGTCGTCGTCGCGGCGCTCACCGTGTACGACCTCGCCGGCGGCACCGCACTCGCCCCGGTGCTCGCCGCTTCCGGCCTGGTGTACCTGGGTGCCGCCGCGGCGCACCGGCCGGCGGCGGCGTGGCCCATCTTCGGCGCGACGTTCGTGCTGATCACCATCGGCAAGCTCACCGGCACGAACCCGACGGTCGTGCTGCTCGCCGTCGCCGCCCTGACCGCGGTCGTCGGGCTCGTCCACGCCGGGGTCCACCCGCCGCACGCGATGCCACTGCAACTGCTCGGCATGGCGGTGGCCGGTGGACTGGCCGCCGGCGCGCTCGCCGTCGCCCCGACCGTCGGCGCCTACCTGGTCGCCGCCGGGTTGCTGGGGCACGCGGCATGGGACGTGCACCACCACCGCACCGGTCGCGTCGTCAGCCGATCGCTGGCCGAGTTCTGCTTCGTGATCGACACGCTGCTGGCCGTCGCGATCGTGATGCTGACCGCCACCACCTGACCTTGCGGACGGGGCGCCGCGAGATTTTGCCATCAGTTTGCCCTGGTCACGCCGCGTGTCACTAATGTCAGCCCGCCCCAGTTGCCCTCAACGTCGTAGGCGGCGGAACGAATGAGCGTGGTCGACGTACAAGCGTGCGCCGGCGGGCCCGACCAGGCCCCGCGAGTTGTCCAGGACGAGTCCTTCCTCCATGCCCTGCGCCCCGGGCTCGACGCCTTGCACGAGGCGGTCGGCACGCACGTGATGGCCCGCCGGACGTGGTTGCGGGCCTGCCTCGACCACGACGATCGCTACACGCCGCTCGCCGTCGTCGTCCCCGGCGCGGACGACCGGCTCGAGGCGGCCGCGATCCTGGCCGTCCGTCGGCGGGGCCTGCTGTCCGAGATCGTGGCGCTGGGCCACGGCCGCTCCGATGCGGCAGCGTTTCCCGCGCGCACCCCGGCCGCCGCGGCGGCACTGGCCGACGCGATCGTGGCCATGCTCGTCTCCTGGTCCGGGCCGTGGAAGCTCACCGTCCGGCACATCGACCGCGGCGATCCGGTCGCTGCCCGCGTCGCCGCCGTGCTGCGGCACGGCTGGCTCGTCCCGGGTGGGAACTCGCCGTGCCTGGTCCTGCGCCCTGGTGGTGACCTGGGCTCCTACGCCGGGAAGCACTACGTCAAGAACCGCAGGCGCCGGCTCACGAAGCTCGCCGCACTCGGCGCGCCGGTGGTCGAACGGGTCACCCGCGACCCGGACCTGATCGCTGCCGACCTGCCGGAGATCGTCGAGATCTGCCGGCAACGCGACGCGGCCATGGGCCGGGCCGGGCTGCCGGCCACCCCGTCCGGCGCCCTGCTGTTCCGCGACGCGGTGCTCGCGCACGCCCACTCGGGACAGATGCTGCTGGTCACGGTACGGATCGCGGACGTGCTCGTCGGGTACGCCCTCTGCTTCCTCGACGGGCGGGTGGCGCGGGTCTGGAACTGCCGCTTCGACCCCGCGTGGTCCGAGTACGGATCGGGCAGATCTGCCGCGCCGCCCTGATCGAGCACGCCATCGCCGACGACCTGACCTGCGTCGACTGGATGCTGGGCAACGAGCCGTACAAGGCGGCGCTGAGCAACGCCGCCCGATCGTCGGAGGACCTGTTCGCGGTGTCCGGGGCGCTGCTGACCGTGGTCACGCGACTGGGCCTGTTCGTGCGGGCCAGTGCCCGGGCGGCCACCGCCGACGACGCCGATCCGCCGCGGTGGGTGCGGGTCGCGCGGTGGGTGGGCCGGCCGCTGCTCGGCTCCTGAGATCAGGCGCCGAACCACCGGCGGAGCGCGGGCTCGAGCCCCGGCCCGCCCGTCCAGACCACGTACCCGTCGGGGCGGACGAGCTGCGGGCGATCCCCCGCCCGGGTCTCGACCCGGCCCGCCCAGTGCGCGGGCAGCGCCGCACCCACGAGCACGCCGCGGCCGTCGGGTGCGGCCGGGACGTCGATCGCGCGCCCGCACACGCCCGGATAGGCGATCCCGATGCCGGACAGCTCCGCCGCGACGGCCCGCCTGGCCTCGGGGAGGCTCAGCAGCTCGCCGACAACCTCCCGGACCGTCCCGATGTCGGGATCCGGCACGCCGAGCACCCCCTGGGCCCGCGTGCTGACCAGCACCCGGGCAGCCACCGGATGGCGCTCGTCGTGGTAGCTGTCGAGCAGCCCGACGGGGGCCGTGCGACGGACCTGCGCGGCGAGCTTCCAGCCCAGGTTCACCGCGTCCTGCAGGCCCAGGTTCAGCCCCTGCCCGCCGACCGGGAGATGGACGTGCGCGGCGTCGCCCGCGAACAGCACGCGACCGTGGCGGTAGTGCTCCAGCTGCCGGGAAGCGTCACCGAACCGCGACGCCCACAACACCTCCCCCACCTCGATCTCCGGCCCGTGCGCGGCGGTCAGGCCCCGCTGCAGCTCGTCGGCGGTGATGGGCGCGGCGCGGTCGATCTCCTGCTGCTCCGCACCGGCCACGATCACGCGGTAGCGCCCACCGGACAGCGGCAGCACGAAACCCGACGACCCCGACGGCAGCTCCCACCCGTCGGCCAGGCCGGCCGGCTTCCGGGCGAGGGTGAGATCGGCGACGACCAGCGAGATCCGCGCCGAGGTGCCGGGGAACGCAGCTCCGAGCTGCGATCGCACCGTGCTGTGCCCGCCGTCGGACGCGACCAACCACCCCGCGCGGTGATCGTGTCCGACGGCGGTGACCGTGACGCCGTCGGCGTCCTGCACCACTGCCTCGACGGCTGCGCCGCGCAGCACCGGGGTGCGTAGCTGCGCCTCGATCACGGCGCCGACCTGCGCCTGCTCCACCCCGAGCTGGTACGGGAACGGCGTCGGCAGGTCGGTGTAGTCGATCGGGATGCCCGAGAAGTGCCCGGCCGGCAGCAGCGCCATCACGTGCGGCTCGAGCGCGTCCAGCAACCCACGGTCGGCCAGCACCTCGACCGAGCGGGGTTGCAGGCCGAGCGCCTTCGACTGCGTGGTCGGCCGCGCGTCACGCTCCAGCACCAGCACGTCGACGCCGGCGCGCTCCAGCTCGAACGCGACCATCAGGCCGGTCGGGCCGGCGCCCGCGACCAGCACGTCAGGCATCGAGACCTTCCCTGCGGAGGTACCAGACGTGCCAGGCGATCAGGCAGGCCAGCGTCGCGAACCACACCACCGTGGTCACCACGGAGATGAGGTCGATCGGCAGCACGTAGACGAGCACGATGTGCACGACCGCACTGCCCAGCAGCACCGCGCCGAAGGCGGCCGTGTCGATGCGCATGCCGCGCCGGAACCTGGCGTCGGTGTCCCATCGGGCCGCCCACGCCGCCGCCCCCTCGGCGCCGCGCTTGATCTCCGCGATCGTGCGGCCCAACGTCACTTGCGCCGGCTTGCCCACGACCACCGAGACCAGCATCCAGGCGCCGATCAGGCCGCCCAGCGCAGCCGTCCAGCCCTCCCGGATCACGAGCGTGCGCGGATCGTCGGACAGCAGGCCGAGCACGACCGAGAGCACCAGCACGCTCAGCGTGACCAGCGCGGTGAAGTCGAGCTTGCGGCTGCGCACCAACGTCCACAGCACGTACGGCGCGGCCACGAGCACGCCGGCCATCAGCGCCCACCACTGGCTCACTCCCGCGGCGCGCAGACCGTAGAACGCCACCATCGGCACGATCACCTCGAACACGACGGTCAGCACGTTGGCGCGGATCAGCCGGCGCAGGCCGGCATCGGGTTCGGTCTTCTGGTCGATCATGATGTGGTTCCCCCCTCGGGTGCGATCGCCCGCACGTACAGATCGGCGAGCTCGCGCCCGATCCGGGCGAGCTCGGTGGGTCCGTAGCCCTCAGCAGCCGCGGTGACCACGACGGCGTCGAGGCCGGCCATCAGCGCGAGGGCCGTGGTCCGCGTGTCGAAGGGCCGGAACACACCGGCCGCCTGACCGGCGCGGAAGTGGTTGTCGAAGAGCTCCAGCCGCTCGTTCACGGCGGTGCTGGGCGATGCGGAGTTGCGGACGAGATCGATGAGCGCCCGCACCGCGGCGCCGTGCTCGCCGACGAGCGCCACGTTCGACTCGATGAAGGCGCGCATCTGTGCGACGTGGCCGTCGGCCGCGTCGATGCGCGGCTGCATGAACGCGCTCGTGACCTGCTCGATCTCCGCGACGCATGCGGCGAGGAGATCGTCCTTGCCTGCGAAGTGGTAGCTGATCATGCCGGTGCTGGAGAGCCCGGCGTGCCTCGCGATGCGGCTGAACGACGCGTTGGCGTAACCGACCTCGGCGATCACCTCGATCGCAGCGGTCACGATCTGGGCCCGACGGCCCGTCTCGGTGAAGGTCTTTGCTCGCATGAGCAAAATTTAGCTCGCCCAAGCAAACACGGTCAAGTGAGATCCGCGCCACCGGTGGCGCGGGAGGCCTATCCGGTGACGAGGTCGAACTGCTCCGCGGCACCGATCGCGGTGGCCGCGGCGATCAGGGGCGTGGTGGCGTTCGCGGCCTGGACGTACCGGCTGTTGACCGTCGCGCGCAGGCTGACAGCGCCGTTCGCGTTGGTGACCAGCTGGAACGTCTCCCACGGGCCCACCGCCGTGCGGTTGGCGATCAGGGCCGCGGCGCCCGCGTTCTCGGCGCAGACGTACAGGCCGTTGATCCGTGCCCGCAGCGCGACGTTGCCGCCGGTGAGGGTGACCAGGTCGAACTGCTCCCACGGGCCCACCGCGGTGCGATTGGCGATCAGGGCTGCGGCGCCGGCGCTGTCCGCGCAGACGTAGAGGCTGTTGACCCGGGACCGCAGGCTGACGATGCCGGTGGTCGGTGGCGGGGTGCCGCCGACGACGGGCTGAGTCGGACGGGTGGCGGTCAGCGCGAGCTGGCCCTTGAGCATCCGGCCGCCGTCGGCGGTGATCCGCAGGTAGTAGTCAGACGAGCAGGCCGTGCCGTCCTCGTCCAGCGCGCGGCGACCGAAGTTGGTCGGCTGCATCGACGCGTTCTCGGCGGTCTTGGCGATCTGGTTGCCCTCGTTGTACTCGTCGAACATCGAGATGTAGATGCCCTGGCAGCCGACCCGGACCATGTTGTAGAAGTGCCGCCACATGAAGTCGCCGTGCCGGCGCACGCCTGCGGACAGTTCGCCGGGCATCACGCAGGGCTGATAGTCGATGCCGCGGGCGTTGCAGTCGGCCTGGTCGGGCACGTTGACTTCTCCGTAGTACGAGTCGAGGCCGGCCAGGTCACTGGCGCGGCCGACCATCCACGGCGAGATCATGTTGAACGCGTGGTAGACGTCGAGGAAGCCGGGCCGGGAGTCGCTGACCCCGGTGCGCCACCAGGTGGGCACACCACCGATGACGTAGCAGCCCTGGGCCTTGAACCAGTTGACCACGTCGAGGCAGGCGGCCGGCGCGAACGGGCGGCCGGGGTCGTTGAAGCCGAACCCCCAGATGCACACCACCGGCTTGCCGTTCTGCTTCGCGTACGCGGACGAGGCAGTGTGGGCACGCATCTTGTCGGTCCAGTCCGTCTTGATCTCGGACTGCATGTTCGTCCAGTTCGTGACGTCGTACATGATGTAGAACTTGCGCCCGAACGCCTCCGCCGCGGTGCGCACCTTGACGGTCATGGCGTCGCGGATCGGCCCCTCGCCGCCGAACGGGTTGAACCGCTGCAACGCCGCCGTGTCGCACCCGTACTGCTGCATCCACCGGAAGTGCGTGTCGACGGTCTGCTGGTCGTAGGAGGAGAGGACCGTCGCCGGCTGCCCGTTGCCGAGGTTGGCGTACCCGGTCGGGTAGCCCTTGGTGTACTCCCGCATGTCCGGCCAGGAGACGAGCGTCGTGTTCGTCGGCGACGGCGGCAGATCCCGGTTCTGGCCGTAGTGCCACCAGCCGCCGATCGGCGAGCCGTCGCCGGGGCAGGCGAACCATCCCTGGTACCCGACGGAGATCTTGCCGACCACGTCACCCGGCGGGCTCGCGGCGAGCGCGGCCGACGCGCCGGCCAGCTCGGCGCCCGCGACCGCGGCCACGGCGGATCCCGCGTAGGCGAGAACACGTCGACGTGAAAGATCCACAACTGCTCCTGTCTCGGGGCACGGCTCTGCTACGCCGCGACCCGATCTCGAGCAGGGCGTCGCCGAAGGGGAAGGTGACTCAGAAGCGGCGTTCCCGCACGGACCGGTTGGAGATCAGCATGCCGACGAGCGCGATGGCACCCGAGACCGTCAGCGCGATGTACACCGACCATCCGACGGGCATGCCGAGCGCGAGCGCCCGCACGGCGTCGATGGCGGAGGTGACGGGGTTGACCACCGACACGATCTGCATCCAGACGGGCATGGCGTCGAGCGGCATGTAGGCGCTGGAGGAGAACATCAGCGGGAACATCACGATGAACGAGACCGTCTGCAGGGTCTCGGCCTTGCGCAGCCACGTCGTGATCGCGACGAACAGCCAGCTGAAGCACCAGCCCACGACCAGGGTGAGCAGCAACGCCGCGGTCACCCCGAGCACGCCGCCTGCCGGCCGGAAGCCGAGCAGCGCCACGCTCGCCAGCACGGTCACGACCAGCAGCGCCGCGAGCCGGACGGTGTCGGCGACAGTGCGCGCCGCGAGCACCGCGAACAGGTTGATCGGCATGGAGCGGAGCCGTTCGGCGAACCCGCTGTAGATCTCGGCGAGGAGACCCGTGCCGGTCCCCATGGCGGTCGCGATGCCGATGTTGACCATGGTCGCCGGGACGAGGAAGTTGACGTAGCTGTCGTAGATCGCCACCTGGGGAAGGGCGGCGATGGCGCTGAACACCTGGCTGAACAGCAGGAGGAGCACGATCGGCTGCAGCAGCAGGAAGAACAGCAGGCGCCGGTCCGCGACCGTGGACTTCAAGGACCGGGCGGTGAGCACCCGCACCTGGGCGCCGAAGCTCGCGGTCGGCCACGGCACCGGATCGGCGGCCCTGGTCACGACCACACCGATGCAGCCGGGGCGGCCGGGACCTGAAAGCCCGCGGCCTGGTTCCAGGCTCCGCCCCCCACGTACCCCGCCGCCTGGAACAACGAGAGGTAGACGTCGTCGAGGGTCGGCTCGGACACCGTGAAGTCGATCGGCGGCGCCCCCGCCGTGTCCAACGCCCTGACCAGCGCCGTGACGTCGGCCGCCTGCGGCAGCGCGACACCGATGGTCACCGGGTTGGCCGTGCCGGTCTCGCGTAGCCGCAGGCGGTTGATCGCGTTCCGCGCGGCTTCCGCGTTCAGGACGCTCGCGAAGGTCAACATGGCGACACGGGAACCGAGCCGTCCCTTCAGCTCCGCGGGGGTGCCGGAGACGGTGATCTGCCCGAGCCCGAGCACGATCACCTCGTTGGCCAGCCGATCGGCTTCGTCGAGGTACTGGGTGGTCAGCACGACGGTGGTGCCGATGGCCGCGAGCTGCTCGACCGCGAACCACAGGCCCGCCCGGCTCACCGGGTCCAGCCCCGTCGTCGGCTCGTCGAGGAAGAGCACCTCGGGGGCACCGACCAGGCCGGCGGCAAGATCGAGGCGGCGGCGCATCCCGCCGGAGTAGGTCAGCACCGGGTTGTCGGAGGCGTCGCCCAGCTGGAACAGCGTGAGCAGCTGCTCGGCCCGCTCCTTGGCCTGCCGGGCGGTGGCGCCGAGCAACCGGGCGACGAGGACGAGGTTGTCCCGACCCGTCATGGCGTTGTCCACGGCCGGGAACTGACCGACCACACCGATCCGCCGCCGCACCTGCCCGCCGTGCCGGACGACGTCGAACCCGCAGACCTGCGCGCGGCCGTGCGTCGGACGCAGCCGGGTGCTCAGGATGTCGATCAACGTCGTCTTGCCGGCACCGTTGTGCCCGAGGATGCCCAGCACGGTGCCGCGGCGGACGCTGAGGTTGATGTCGGTGAGCGCGGCCGCCTCGCCGTACTGCTTCCCGAGCCCCTCACAGGCGATCACTGGCCCGTCCATGCCGGCACCTCCGTCCGTCTCGTCGCAGCTGGTCGAAGCAGGTGCCGGGGCGTGGCCTTGTCGCTCACGCCCCGGCCGGACGATCAGCAGGTGTCACGACACGCACATCGCCGGGTTCGGCTCAGCGGAACCGCCCGGTGGCCCACGCGCGGTCGCCCGGCTCCACGATCTCCGGCACCACCTGGCCGTCCACCAGCGACTCGACGGGGTCGATGAGTCCGTCCTCGATGGCCTTCTGCCACGCCTGGTAGGGCCCGACGCCCCACGGGTACCACGGGATGAGATCGTCCACGACTACGAGTCCTCCAGGCTTCGCGATGTTCTGTGAGTTGACGATGTCGGCCCAGGCCACCTCGTAGAGGTGCCCGCCGTCGACGAACACGAGGTCCATCGTCTTGCCGTTGGCCTCGGCGAACGCCGGGACCGTCTCGCGGGAGTCGCCGATGATCAGCTCGTGACGGCCGGGGTAGCGCTCGTCGACGAACTCCTTGGCGAGCTCGACGGCCCGGCGGCGGTCCAGCTCGAACGACACGACCTTCGTGTTCGGCGAGGCCTCCAGCAGGGCGATGCTGGAGAACGCGACGTTGAAGCCGATCTCGGCGATCGTGACGGCGTTCGACGACTCGGCGAGGCCCTTCAGGTAGGTGGCCTCCGCAACGCTGGCACCGCCCTCGTAGATCGGTGCGCCCTTGTCGCGCACGTACTCGTACACGTCCCACATGAGCCGTTCGAGCGCGCTCATCTCCTGCTCGACCTCGGGTTGCGTGGTCATGTCGTCCTCCCTGCGTGGTGGCGTGCTGTGGCGGTGGCCAGAGCGATGAGATGTTGTGCTGCCGCCGTGGCCCCGCCGGCGACGTCGAACGAGGCGCGGATGCGCTCCGCGCTCGCGGCGTAGGCCGGGGAGGTCAGCACGGCGTCGATGGCGTGCCGGATGTCGAGCGGATCGGCCCGGTCGAACCGCAGGCGCACGCCCGCACCGGCCGCCACCACCTGCTCGGCCAGCATCGACTGGTCGTCCCTGATCGGCGCGACGATCAGCGGGACACCGTCCCGCAGCGCCTCGCAGACGGTGTTGTGCCCGCCGTGGCAGACCACGGCTGCGGCTTTCCGCAGCAGCTCGACCTGTGGCACCCGCCGGGCGAGCACCACGTGGTCGGCGACCAGCTCACCGGTGGGGTCGACGACGACGCCCTGTAGGTGCGGCAGGTGTTCGAGGGCCTCGACGCATCCGGCGAGGAACGGTGTCCCGAGCTCGGGGTTGGCGGTGCCGAGGGTGACGAGCACCAGGGGGCGCCCGTCGAGGAGGTGCCACGGGAACGCCGCGGTCGCGGGTGGCACCGGTGCCGGACCGACGTAGCGGACGGTGCCCTTGAACCGTGGCGCCGGCTCGCCGGCCAGCTCCGTCGTCGTGTAGGTGAGCACCAGGTGCGGGGAGAACCGCAGGTCACCGCCCACGACATCGTGGCGGGCCCGCAACTCGTACTGCAGCCCGTCGATCCACGAGGCGATCTTGGGCATCGCCGCGAACGGATCGGCGAGCTCGGTGGAGGTCGACGCCGACGTCGCCCACGGCACGTCGCGGCGCATCGCCACCAGCGCGCCGGCGAACGCCTGCTGATCGACGACGAGGACGTCCGGCTCGAACGCGGACACCGCCGCGTCGACGCCGGAGATCATCTCGTCGGCCAGCGGGAGCAGGTAGTTGGTCCAGAGCTGCCTGAGCGCCGCGAACCCGCGCAGCCCCGTCGGTCGCTTCTCGACCGCGAACGCCTCCGAATCACCGGCGGCGAACACCGAAGGGTCGCCGGTCTGTGCCCCGCCGATCAGGGTCGTCGTCATGGGTTCGGGGCCGCACCACGCGACCTCGTGCCCATCCGCGGTCAGTGCCGCCGCCACACCGCGCAGCGGCGCCACGTGACCGACCAACGGCGGCACGACCAGCAGGAACCTCACTTGACGTGCCGGCCGATCCAGTCGAGCAGCAGGTGCCGGACGTTGCGGTGCTGCTCGACGAGCACCGAGTGGCCCTGCCCGTCGAAGACGTGCAGCTCACCGCGCGGCAGCAGGTTCGACAGCGCCTCGAGATCGTCGGACTGGAAGCCGTGGCTGCCCAGGATGCACAGCACCGGGCAGTCGATCTTGGCGATGTCCTCCAGGCTCAGCAGCGGCCCGAGCGGGACCTCCTCGGCCATGCTGGTGGACATGATGCGGTCGGCGGCCAACCGCGCCAGCCGGCGGTGGTGCGAGCCGAAGTTCGCCTCGATCCAGTTGTAGCTCTCCTCCTCCTGCAGGAAGCGGACGGTGTGGTCGAGGATCTGGGTCATCTTGTCGGCCCACAGCTCGGTCGCGGGCTCGGCCTCGATGCACACGATGCTGCGGACGCGCTCCGGGTGGGCAGCGGCGTAGCTGTAGGCCAGCGTGCCGCCGAAGCTGTTGCCCACCAGGTGAACCGGCTGATCCACGTCGAGCTGCGAGAGCAGGTCGTGCAGGTCGGCCACGAAGTCGCCGAGCGTGTAGCCGCGGGCCGGCCGCTCGGTCTTGCCGTGGCCGCGCAAGTCGTAGCTGATCACGTCGACGCCCGCGGCGGCGATCGGCGGGGCGAGGGTCAGGTAGAAGCTCGCCAGTGAGTCGGTCCCCATGCCGTGCAGGAACACCACGGTCTCCTTGCCGCCGCCAGGGATCAGCTGGACGTTGGTCTGAAGACCGTTGACGGTCATCGTCGGCATTTGTTACTCCCGTTCGGCCAGCCGGTCGGACACGAAATCGGCGATGTCACCGACCCGCAGGCCGATCACCTCGTCGAGGTCCTTCTCGGCGAGGAAGTTGGCGAGGTTGACGTCGAGACCGAAGTGCTCGGTGAGGATTCCCGCGAAGGTCACCAGATCGATGCTCTCCAGGCCGAGGTCCTCGTGGAACGTGCTCTCGGGCGTGATCTCGATGCCGACGATGTCGGCATCGCCGACCAGTCGGTACAGCAGCTCGGCGACGCTGCCGAAGACGGTGGTGGGACTTTCCTGCTGAATCGTCATGCCATGCTCCTGATCTCCCGGTGCGGTGTCCCTGGGCTGTCTGTCAGGTCGTGGGCCAGCGCTACCGCCGTCCGGCCGTGGTGGTCGACGTCCACGGCGAGCGGGGGGAGTTGTCGGCCGTGCCGGCCGGACACCGTCCGACCGTCGTCGTTCACGTGGATCTCGGCGGGATAGACCCCGTCGATGCCGTCGGTGGCGAGCCTGGTCCGGACCGCGTCCTTGATCGCGATCCGGCCGAGCAACCAGCCGCGTTGCTCGTGCGGCGGGCAGGCGTCGTAGGCCTGGCGCTCGGTGCTGTTCAGGTAGACGCCGGCGTAGAGGTCGCGGGCGGCGAGGCTGGGCCAGCGGTCGGTCACCGAGACCCGGCCGTCGTCGAGCCGGATGCTGAGCATCTGGCGGTCCGGGAACCGGTGCACCTGGTGCTCCGCGAGGTTGCACGGGAAGCGCGCGTCCTGCCAGTGGTCGACCCGGATCAGCACGCGGCCCTCGTGGACCACCTCGGCGTCCATGTCGAGGATGTCCGCGTGCGGCATGCGCACGGTGACATCGCAGGACACCCGGGCGCCGGGTCCGGGTTCCCTGGCGTACCAGGTGATGCGGTTGATCGACCGCGGGAACGCCAGCAGCCCGTCGGTCTGGTTGCGGATCAACCAGTTGCCGAGCAGCTGCCCGATGTTGTCGGTCAACGCGCCCGGGGCGGGCGGGACGACCAGGTCGCCGTAGATGTGGTCCGTGGTGACGCCGCCGATGTCGACCACACCCCGGAAGGCAGGGCCGTGGAACATCTCGCGGAGCTCGTAGATGTCCACACCCAGCAGCGGCGGCACGGTCTGCGTCGGGTTGATCGCCGGCGCCGGCGCGGCCGGGTAGTCGTCGGCGGTGACCACGGTCATCGCCGTGAACTCCCCGATCCGCACGGTGGCCAGGTCGCCGTCGAGGGAGATCGACAGCGGCACCTGCTTGGCCGGCTCGGCGATCAGCCACCGGGTGAAGACGGCGTCGCGGACCTCGACCGCGACCTTGCCGGGCAGGAGCTTCTCGACCTGCCGGCAGGCGATGTCCACCAGCGTGGTCGCCGGCACCACCGGCCGGTAGTCCACCTCGTCGGGCCAGCCGGGGCGCTGCTGGAAGAACCGGTGGTCGCGCAGGTACGGCATCGCCGTGAGGGACACGTCGACGACGGACTCCACGTGTCGCGGGGTCGGCCGCGCCATCGCGGCGACCACGCTGAGCGCGCTCTGCCGTGCCTCGCTCTGCAACGCGGCGAGCTCCGCGGCGACGGCTTCCGACAACCCGCCGGGGATCTGCACGTCGGACTGCTGGCTCTGCTCGAACAGCCCGTGGACGGACTCCGGCAGCGTCAGCAGTGGGGTGGCCACCTGCAAGGTCGTGCGGCGCAGCTCCAGCGCGTCGAACCGGGGCTTGGCGCCCTCCACCCACAACGCGGTCGCGACCCGGCGCAGCTGGCCCAGACCCGACCGGACGCCCGAGGACGCGCCGATCACCAGGTGCGCCTGCTCGCCGAGGGTGTCGCCGACGAACGAGCCGAGCTGCCCCGCGCCGAGCTGGACGAAGGCCCGCACGCCGGCGGCGTACATGCCCTCGACGACCTCGCGGAACCGCACCGGCCGCACCAGGTGGGCGAGGAACAGCTCGCGGACGCCCTCGAGCGTGTGCGGGTACGGGGCGGCGGTGGTCGCCGACCAGATCGGCACCTCCTGCTTGCGCAGCTCGATGTCGTTGACGAGCTGTTCGAACGGGCCCAGGTACGGCTCCATCAGCGGGGTGTGGAAGCCGGAGCGGAACGGCAGCGTCCGCACGACGACGCCGCTGTCCCGCGCCTGCTGCGCGAGCCGAGCCGCCGCGGCGGGCGGCCCGCAGACGATCGTCTGCCGGGGCGCGTTGTCGTGGGAGATCAGCAGTTCGGGCTCGGCGACCAATAGTTCTTCCGCCTGCTCGGCCCCGCATCCGAGCAGGAGGAAGTCGACCTCTGGCACGGGAAAACCGTCGGGCCAGTACTTGGTGAGCAGCGGCGTGGTGGATCCCCGGGGGTACATGCCGGCCGACTGCATCGCGGTCCACTCACCGACGCTGTGCCCGGCTACCGCGTCCGGTGTGACGCCGATGCGCCGCAAGGCGGTGTCGAGCAGCAACCCGAGATCGGAGACGCTCGACGCGCGGTCGGACAGCGTCTCGACCGACCACCGCGGCCGCTTGAGGCGGAAGTGGCGGGCCACGTCGGCGTACTTGGGATCCGAGTCGGCCTCGAGCCCGGGGAACAGGAACGCCAGCTTGGCGCCCGGCGCGCTCAGCAGCGGGTCGAACGAGCACCAGATGTCACCGGCGCCGTGCCACGATCCGCCGGCCGCGACCTTGGCGACGACCTTGCGCGCCGCCGCGATCCGCTTGTCGTTCGCTCCGACGACACCGATCCGGAAGGCGCCGCTACCGGCATCGACGGAGGCGCGCGCCGGCTCGTCGAGCAGGCGCAGCAGCTCCTCCGGCGAGTCGGCGGCCAGCCGCAGCACGGCCTCCGGCTCGTCGACGATCGTGCGGCCCCGCCGCGCCGGCGCCGAATCACCCTGCTCGACGATCACGTGGGCGTTGACCCCGCCGAACCCGAACGCGTTGACCGCTGCCCGGCGCGGGGTGGGCCCATCGGTCCAGTCCTCGGCCGCGGAGAGCACGCGGAACCGGGTGCGGTCCAGCAGCTGGTTGGGCTCGGCGCAGTGCAGCGTGGGCGGGAGCACGGCGTGATGCACCGCCAGGACGGCCTTGACCAGGCCGGCGATCCCGGCGGCCGGCATCGTGTGGCCGATCATCGACTTGACCGAGCCGATCACCGCGTCCCGCGGGCCCGGCCCGAACACCTCGGCCATCGTGGTCAGCTCGGCGGCGTCGCCGGCACGGGTGGCGGTGCCGTGCGCCTCCAGGAGGCCGAGCGCGCCGGGCTCCGTCGGGTCCAGGCCGGCCTCGTCCCAGGCGCGGCGCACCGCCAGGACCTGCCCACCGACCGCCGGGCTGAACAGGCTGGCGCCCTTCCCGTCGCTCGACGTGCCGGAGCCGCGGATGACCGCGTAGACCCGGTTGCCGTCGCGGCGGGCGTCCTCGAGCCGCTTCAGCAGCACCACGCCGGTGCCCTCACCGACGAGCAGACCGTCCGCGTCGCGGGAGAGCGGGCTGATCCGATGGCTCGGCGACAGCGCGCCGAGCTGCGTGAACATCGACCACAACATCTCGTCGTTGCTGTAGTGCACGCCGCCGGCGATCACCACGTCGCAACGCCGCCTGCTGAGCTCGGCGATCGCCTGGTCGACCGCGATCAGCGAGGACGCGCACGCGGCGTCCACCGTGTACGCCGGCCCGCCGAGATCGAGCCGGTTCGCCACCCGCGACGCGGCCAGGTTGGGCACCAGCCCGATCGTCTCGTCCGGCGCGAAATCACCGAGCTGCTCGACGAGCGCCGCGCGGATCTGGTCGAGCACGTCGGGCCCGACCGAGGGCGCCAGCTCGCGGACGGTCTGGGTGATCTGTCGAACGGTGCGGACCCGCTGGTCGAACCGGCGGCCTCCCGGCGCGAGGTACCCACCGCGACCGATGATCACCCCGACCCGGGACCGGTCCCCGAGGTCGCCACCGGCGTCGTCGATCGCAGCGGTCGCCACGGCGAGCACAGCGAGCTGGTCCGGCTCCATCTCGTTGACGGACGAGGGCGGGATGCCGTACGCGAGCGGGTCGAAATCCAGGTGGGGTGCGACGAACCCGCCGCGCCGCCCGTAGGTCCGGTCGGGGGCTCCGCCGGCACCGTCGAAGAACAGCGGGTCCCGCCGGGCCGCCGGGATGTCGGTGATCGCATCGACCCCGTTGACCAGGTTGTGCCAGTACTGCTCGACGCCGGACGCGCCGGGGAGGATCACCCCCATGCCGATGATGGCCACCGGCGCGGGGCCGGGCCGAACTGGGCCGGGGCTCACCACAGCGAGGCTGAGTAGAGCACTGCGTGGGTGTCCGACCCGCCGTACGCCAGCTCGCGCAGCAGCGCGGACGTGCCCTCGGCCGGATCGATCAGGCCGACACCCCGCCGGCCGTACTCGCGGGCGAGCTCCGGGCTGACCATGCCGGAGTGCTCGGCGTCGGGCGCCCACGGACCCCAGTGCACGGTGACGGCCCGGTTCCCGGTGCTGGCGGTCCACTGCTCGCCGAGCGACTCGAGCGCGTCGTTGGCCGCGGCGTAGTCGGTCTGCCCGCGGTTGCCGAGTACGGCGGAGATGCTGCCGAACAACGCGACGAAATCAGGCCTGGTCTCCAGGTCGGCGAGCGCGTCGAGCAACGCCCGGGCACCGTCCACCTTGGTCGCGAAGACCGCGCGGAATGATTGTTCCCCCTTGGCCACAATAAGTTTGTCGTCGATGACGCCGGCCGCAAAAACGACGCCGTCGATGCGGCCGTACTGGGCGTGCAGGTCCTTGACCAGCTGCCGGATGCCGGCACCGTCCCGCGCGTCGACGACGCGGTAACCGGCCGTGCCCCCGGCCGCGCGGATCTGCTCGACGGTCCGGCCGATCTCCTGCTGGGCCAGCACGGTGCGGGCCTGCCGGTCGACCTCGGCGAGGGAGCCGCCGCGGGCGGAGAAGACCGCTCGCAGCTCGGCGAGGTCGCCCGGCAGGTTGTCGTCGGCCGACTCGCTCGGCCACGGTGTGCGCCCCGCGAGCTCCACGCGGCAGCCGCTCGCGGCCAGCGCGATCGCGGACCGCGCGGTGATCCCGCGGGCACCACCGATCAGCAGCACGACCGAGTCCGGTCCCAGACCGAGTGCCGGCAGTTCACCGCCGCCCGGTCCGGCGCCTGCGTAGGCGATCGAGCCCAGGTCCACCGCGGCCGGCTCGGTGGTGGTGCGCTCGCCCTGGCCGTCGTACCGGACGACGACCGGTCCCTCGCCCGTCGCGGCCTCGGCGACGAGCAGCCGGCCGAGATCCGCCGCCTGCTCCACCTCGACGAGCCGGGTCAGGCCGTCGCGCTCCAGCGCCGCGGCCCGGATGAGCCCGCGGAGCCCGACCGCGCTGTCCACACCGATCCCGGCGGCGACGAGCACGTCGCCTGGAGCGCCCTTGAGCTGGGTGAACACCTGCGGGGCAGCGGGGTCGTCGGCGTGGACCAGCGCGGTCAGCGAGACCACGATGTCGCCGGCTCCCGTGCCGATCTCGACGTTCGCGCCGGCGTCGGCGAACGCGGCGCGGACCTGCTGGGCCAGTTGCTCCTGGCCGGGCGCCTGGTGGATCACGACGTGCCGGCCGCGGACGCGAGCGGGATCGGTCGTGCCCAGGGGCGCCGGCGTCCGGCGGTGGATGTAGCGGACGGGGACCTCACCCACCGCCGGAGCCGGTTCTGCGGCCGGAGGAGCGGCGGCCGCAGCAGTGGTCGAGGCTGCGGCCGGCGTGGTCGCAGGGGCGGCGGGCGTGGCAGGCGCGGCGGCGCCTGGGTTGAGCCACTCCTCGATCCGTCCGGCCAACGCTCCGGCCGTGCGGATCCGGGACAGCAGGTCGGGACCGTCGTCACCGGCCCGCTCGGTGAGACCGAGCTGGGTCAGCAGGGTGCCGGCGATCTCCGTGCGCTTGATCGAGTCGATCGAGAGATCGGCCTCGAGGTCCATCTCACCGTTGATCATCTCTGACGGGAAGCCGGTGCGGGCGCTGATCGCGCCGACCACGACCGAGAACACGTCCACGTCCGCGGGCGGCTCCGTGCTCGGCGGCTCCGCGGCCGGGGCGGTGACGACCGGGGGCGCGCTCCCGTTCGTCGACGGCATCGGGGCGACGGCCGGCAGCGCCGGCAGCGCGGTCAGCGGGACCGGCGCGGCGAACGTGGCCGCCGCCGGCGCGGCTCCGAGGTACTGGAGCATCACCTCCCGCTGGGTGGCGACGAGCTCGCGGTTGAACCGCAGGAACTCGACGATGACCTGGTCGCGATCGACGGGCGCTGGCTGGTTCATGGTCATCCTCGGAAGTCGTCGTGCCGGCGCGAGACCGCCGACCGGGATGAGGCCGTCAGGGTTCCGGACAAGGGCGCCGTCGACGGTCCAGGTGGGCTTGCTGGCTGCCGGGCGGCGGACCCGGCCGCGGACGAGCCGTTCGGTGCGCACGTCGATGCCGGCGACGGCGAGCGTGGCCAGCGCGGTGAGCAACCCGCGCAGGCCCTTGTCGGGGCCGACCACGGTGTGTGGCCGGTCGGCGAGGATGTCGGCGACGAGCCGCGACAGCACCCGTCCCGGACCGACCTCCACGAAGGTCCGCGCACCGGCGGCGTACATGCTCTCGATCTCGTCGACGAACCGCACCGGAGAGGGGATCTGCGCGGTCAGGTTCGCCCGGACCGCACCTGTCTCGTACGGCGCGGCGGTGCCGTTCGCCCACACCGGCAGCACCGGGTCCTGGACGGTCACGGCGTCCAGATCGGCGGCGAACACGTCGGCCGCCGGTGCGACGACCGAGCTGTGGAACGCGCACGCGACCGGGATCCGGGTGGCCGCGATGCCGTTGTCCCGCAGCCGTTGCATCGCCGCCTCGACGTCGGCCGTCGGACCGGAGATGACGGCCTGCTTCGGCGCATTGTGGTTGGCCACCACCACGTCCGGCCCCAGCAGCTCCGGTGTGAGGTCCGCGCGAGAGGCGCGCACCGCGGCCATCGCGCCGGGATCCTCGCCGACCGCACCGACGATGGCCGTGGCCCGCGCCCGGCTCAGCGCGAGCAGGGACGGCAGGTCGTACGCGCCGGCGGCAGAGAGCGCCACCAGCTCGCCGTAGCTGTGCCCGGCCAGGAAGTCGGGTCGGACGCCGACCGCGTCGAGCAGCCGGAACACCGCGGTCTCGACGAGCCCCAGCGCGGGCTGTGCCATCCGGGTGTCCTTGAGCGCCGCGTCCTGGGCGGCGATGCCGTCCGCTCCGAACGCCCGGGGCGGGAAGATCGCCGCGGCGACGTCGGGCGCGGGGCGCAGCACCTCGGTGAGCTCGGGGAAGTGGACGAACAGCTCGGCGAGCATCCCGGTCTTCTGGCTGCCCTGCCCGGGGAACAGGAACGCGATCTTGCCCAGCTCAGCTCCGCTGGGGGTGCTGCCGCCGCTGGTCGTCGCAGCCTCCAGGTCGGCGCGGTCCTCCGCGACGACGGCGAGCTGGACCGGGCCGGAGCCGCCGTTCGCGAGGTCGGACGCCGCGGCGGCGAGCTCGCCGAGCGATCCCTTCGGATTCTCGGCCAGCAACCGGCGCAACGTCGCGCGTGCCGCGTCGACCGAGGCGCCGCGGAACAGGAACAGCTCCACCTCCCAGTCGCGCAGCCCGTGCCGGCGGTCCGGCGGCACCGGCCCGCGCTCCAGCACGGTGTGGAAGTTCGTGCCGCCGAACCCGAAGGCGCTCACCCCGCCGACCCGGAACCGACCCGGTGCCGGCCGGGCCCCCGCCGAGAACGTGAACGGGCTGGTCTGCACGTCCCACGCCGAGTTCGGCTTCGTCATGTGCAGCGTGGGCGGCACGACCTCGTGCCACAGCGCCAGCACCGTCTTGATCAGGCCGGCCAGCCCGGCGGCGCACTTGGTGTGGCCGATCTGGCTCTTGACCGAGCCGAGCGCCACGGTCGCAGGCTCGGCGCCGCCGCCGATGAAGAACTGGGTGAGCGTGCGCAGCTCGGTCGCGTCGCCGACGACCGTGCCGGTGCCGTGCGCCTCGACGAGATCGACGTCGGCCGGGGTGATGCCGGCGTCGCGGTAGGCGCGTTCGAGCGCGCGGCGCTGGCCCTCCGGGCGGGGCGCCGTGAGCCCGAGCGCCTTGCCGTCGCTGGCGGCGCCGACACCCTTGACCACGGCGTACACGCGGTCGCCGTCGCGCTCGGCGTCGGAGAGGCGCTTGAGCACCAGGCAGGCGACGCCCTCGCCGAGCGCGATCCCGTCCGCGGTGGAGTCGAACGGGCGGCAGCGGCCGGTCGGCGACAGCGCGCCGGCCGAGGTGAACATCAGGTAGTCGTTGATGCCGTTGTGCAGGTCGACCGCCCCGCACAGCACCATCGAGCTCGTACCGGCCCGCAGCTCCTTGACCGCGAGGTCGAGCGCGGCCAGCGACGAGCCGCAGGCGGCGTCGACGGTGTAGTTGGCGCCGCCGAGATCGAGCCGGTTGGCGATGCGCCCGGAGATGACGTTGGCCAGCGTGCCGGGGAAGGAGTCCTCGGTCAGCTCGGGCAGCTGGTCGAGCAGCTCCGCCGGGACGTCCTCGAGGTAGGCGGGGAGCAGCGCGCGCAGCGAGCCGGCGTTGGCCAGGTCGCCACCGGCCTCCGCACCGAAGATCACGCTGGTCTCTGTGCGTTCGAATGGGCGGCCGAACGGGCGGTCGCCGTAGCCGGCGTCGGCCAGTGCCCGCCGGGCGATCTCCAACGACACCAGCTGGGCCGGGTCGATGCTGCCCATGGACGTCGGCGGGAGGCCGAACGACAACGGGTCGAACGCGAGCGGGGCCAGGAAGCCGCCCCACTTCGAGGTCGACTCGCCGTAGTAGATGTCCGGGTCCCAGCGGTCCGCGGGCACCTCGGTCACCGCGTCGGTCCCGCGCAGGACCTGCGACCAGAAGGAGGCGAGATCGGGGGCACCGGGGAACGCGCAGGCCATGCCGACGACCGCGATGTCGCGATCCGCGGTGATCGCCGGCTCGATGTCCCGACGCGCGGCGCTGCGCAGCAACTCGGCTGCGCCGTCGGTGACCTCCCGGTGCAGGGTGGCGAGGTCCGTGCGGGCGTCCCGCAGGGCGGCGATCTGGCCCGCCATGTACATGCCCTGCTCGAGCTGCGCGTCGCCGTCGACCTGGACGATCTCGCCACCGACCCGGTTCAGGCCCTTGCTCGCGATGCGCGAGCGGCCGATGTTCAGCTCCTCGAGGCGCTGCCAGGTGTCCTGCGGCGCGGCGCCCTCGGCGACCAGCGCCGCCTTCACCGACGCGAACTCCTCGGTGTAGCGGCTCGGCAGGCAGCGGGTGCGGTGCCCGGGCGCGGTCTCGAGGGAGACCGTCGTGCGCGCCGCGAGCACCTGGTCCTGGAACAGCCCGTTGATCGCGCCGTGCTCGACGGCCTCCTGCGCGAACAGGTACGCGGTGCCCATGAGCAGCCCGACGCCCGCGCCGGCAGCGGCCAGCTCGGCCGCCATGGCCGTGACGATCGCGGCCGAGCGCGCATCGTGGATGCCACCGGCGAACAGCACCTCGATGCCGGGTCCGCGACCCCGCAACACGTCCAACTGCTGCTCCCACAGCACGAAGCTGCTGCGCGGCCCGATGTGCCCACCGCACTCGGCGCCCTCGAACACGAACCGGCGCACACCGGCGTCGAGGAACTGGCGCAGCAGGATCGGTGACGGGACGTGGACGTAGGTGGCGATGCCGTCCGCTTCCAACGCCTTGGCCTGCGCTGGCTTTCCGCCGGCGACGAGCACGCAGCGCGGCCGGGCGGTGCGCACCGCGGCGAGCTGCGCGGCACGCAGGTCCTCCGCGACGAAGCCGAGGATGCCAGCGCCCCACGGACGGTCACCGAGCGCGTCCGCGGTGCGGGCGAGCAGCTCAACGGTCTGCGGGCCGCTCGCCGTCGCGACCGCGACGAAGGGGAACCCGCCGTGCTCGGCCACCGCCTTCGCGAATCCTGGCTGGTCGCTCACCCTGGTCATCGGGCCCTGCACGATGGGCAATGTGCTACCCAGCGAGGTGCACAACGGCGCGCCCTGCTCGAGCGGGCCGGTGCTCGGGAGCTCGCGCAGCGATCCGGCGATGAACCGAACGGCGCTCTCCACACCGTCGAACCGATCGGCGAACAGGGGTGCCAGCGAGGAGTCGGCGCGGGCCTGCGGGGTCGGCGTCGACTCCGGGAGCAGTGCGAGCTGGCTGTCCAGCACGACCCCTGCCGCGCCGCCGGCCACGGCTCCCACCGCGGTCCGCGGGCCGGTGTCGCACGCCCACACCGGAACCCGGTCGGCGTAGATCTCCAGCAGCTGCTGCAGCAGGACGAAAGCGGACAGATCGTCGGGACGGGCGATGAGCCCGGAAGCACCTGCGGCGACCGCGGCCGCCGCCTCGTCCGCGTCGCTGACCTCGGCGAACACGGGCACATCGACAACCGGCCATGCCATGCCGCGCCCGAGGAGCACCGCCGACGCGTGACTTCCCCGCACGATCTCCGCCGCCGTGGCATCCTGGGTGGCGAGCCGGACGCCGAAGGGCACCTGCAGCTCGTCGCTCAGCCGGCGCAGCGCAGCGCCCCCGTCCGGCCCGGCGATGTCGAGCACGCCGAGTCCTCCTCCCCTGGCCACGGCCGTGACGAGGCCTGCTCTGGGGCTCACGCCGATGACCCGTAAACGGGTACTGACGCCACTCACCGGCGTACCTCCTTGTTCACCAGGGCAGGGTTCAGCGCCTGGGCTCGTATCCGGCTTCTGCCGGCTCGGCCAGGTCCATTTGGGGGGGCCACCCCGTTACTGGGAAGCGATATGGCTCACGAATTCGACGGCATGGGAGGTGTACTTGTCAACCGGGTGGGGGGTAGACGGGTACCCTCGTCGGTAGACTTGTCAACCTCAGACTGCTACGGTCCCGGCCCTGTCAGCGTCGGCATCGAGCCTCTGGGGGACACGTGGAACTGCCAGGGCGTGTAGCGGTGCTCACCGGGGCCGCGCATGGTATCGGAGCGGCTCTGGCGCGCAGATTCGCCACCGAAGGTGCGGCCGGCGTGGTGGTCTCCGACATCGACGGCGATGCCGCCGAACAGGTGGCCGAGGAGATCAACAAGTCGGGCGGGAACGCCATCGCCCGCCGCACCGACGTCACGTCGAAGGACGAGCTGAAAGCGCTGGTCGTGGCGGCGCGGCGGGAGTACGGCAAGGTCGACATCTTCTGCTCCAACGCGGGCATCGCACACGGCAGCGGAATCCACGCCGCAGATGATCAGTGGACGAGCTCGTGGTCGATCAACGTCATGCACCATGTGCACGCCGCACAGCTGGTGCTCCCGGCGATGGTGCGGCAGGGCGAGGGCTACCTGCTCCTCACCGCATCGGCCGCCAGCCTCCTCGGAACGCCCGGTGACGCTCCGTATTCGGTGACCAAGCACGCCGTCCTCGGATTGGCCGAATGGTTGGCCATCACCTACCGGCCGCGTGGCATCCGGGTCAGCGCGTTGTGCCCCCTCGGCGTCCGCACGGCACTGCTCGAGCCCGCACTCGCCCTCGGACACCCGGCCGCGGTGGCGATCGCCGCTTCGGGGCCGCTCCTGGAGCCGTCCGAGGTCGCCGACTCGGCCGTCCGCGGGATGCGGGCCGAGGAGTTCATGATCCTCCCGCACGAATCGGTGCGCGATCGCTTCATCGAGAAGGCGAACCAGTTCGACACCTGGATCGACCAGACGATCGACCAGACGGCCGGCTACGTCGCCGCAAGGAGGGCCTGAACGATGCAGTACCGCCGGGTCGGCAGCAGCGGACTCATGATCAGTGAGATCGCGCTCGGCAACTGGCTGACCCACGCCGACAGCGCCGAGACCGTGTCAGCGGCACGCGACGCCGGGATCACCACGTTCCAGACGGCGGCGGCGTGGGGCGGGGGCGCAGCAGAGGAGGCCCTCGGCCGGGAACTCGCCGGCGCTCCCCGGGACGATCTCGTCATCTGCACCGGCGTGTACTGGATCGACGGCCAGGGCCAGAGCGGGGCCGGGCTGAGCCGCAAGTACCTCACCGCGTCGCTGCACGGATCGCTGCGCAGGCTCGGCGTCGGGCACATCGACGTCTTCCAGCTGCTCCGGTTCGACCACCGCACGCCGATCGACGAGACCTTCCTGGCGCTGTCGGACCTCGTGCGCCAGGGCAAGATCCTCTACGTCGGCACGGCAGAGTGGACCGCCGAGCAGATCACCCGGGCGTCGGTCGCCGCGCAGCGGTACAACGTCCCCTTGATCGCCAACCAGGCGCTCTACTCGATGTTGTGGCGAGTGGCCGAAGCGCAGGTCATCCCCACCTGTGAACGCGAAGGTCTCGGGCAGTTCGCCGCGGTTCCGCTCGCACAGGGGCTGCTGACCGGCAAGTACCGGCCGGGCCACATCCCGCCGGGATCACGGGCGACCGGCACCCCCGAGATGCGCACGGCGGTGCGACCGCTGCTCATGCCCGACCTGCTCGAGCGGATCAGCCTGCTGCGCGGTGTCGCCGACGACGCCGGGCTGACCACGGCGCAGCTCGCGCTCGCCTGGACACTGCAGCGGTCCAACGTCGCCACTTCCGTCGTCGGAGCACGCTCGGCAGCGCAGATCACCGAGAACGCCAAGAGTTCCGGGATCCAGCTGGACCTGGACGTGCTGAACCAGGTCGATCACCTGCTCGGCAGCTCCGTGCAGACCGACCCGCGGTTGGCCTGGATCCCGCCGGCCAGCCTCTAGCCGACCTTCTGGCGACGCGACACGGCACGATCACGGCAGCGACTGGACGTCGACCGTCTTGAGCCGGTCGGCGAGCCGGACCAGCGCAGCCAGCTCCTCCTCGGTCGCCAGGTGGAGCAGGTGCCGGCGGACCGCCGCCGCGTGCGCCTCGTCCGACTCCTTCAACTCGACCAGACCGGCCGCGGTGAGGGTGATCTGAACTTCCGTGGCGGACTCGACGATTCGCTCGACCAGACCCCTGGCCTGCATTCTGGTGAGCTGATGCGAGAGGCGACTTTTCGACCAGCACAACGTGTTGGCGAGGCTCTGCTGACGCAACTGCTGACCGGGCGCCTCAGCAATGTGCATCAACACGCTGTGCTCGGCCTGGGTGAGGTCCGAGACCGGCTTCAACTCGGCTGAGACTCTGAATCGTAACAGGTCGGCCAACGAGAGGGCAGCGCGCCAAATGCGGCGTTCAGATGGGCTCAACGTTCCGGTCACCTTACGAATCTACCTGGCCGCGACGCCACCGTGGGGAAGTCGCGGAGCGCCTGCGACGAATCGATTTTGATCATCTTTTCAGTTCACCGGTGTCTGATCAACGGGCGCGGTGCGCGACCGTGTAACGGATCGTTTGGAGCATCACGATGCGGCCGTCCGGCTCTGCGAGTTGCTCGAGTGCCGCGCGCACCTTTGCGTGCACTTCCGCCTGCTGCTCCTCCGGCACCATCTCCCAGTAGACCCGCTGCCCGTGCGACCAGGACCAGTTGATCCATTGCTCGGGATCGGCAAAAGTGATCGGATGCTGCCGCTCGACCGAGCGCACATCGATGAAGCCACCTGAAGCGACGGCCCGATCGAGGTTCTCGGTCGAGGCGAACGGGCTGGCCGGATTCACGAGTGCCCAGACCATCTCCGCGGGCACGAACGGTTGGAACACCGACACGACCTCGACCCATCGCGGATCGTTGCCACCGAACGTCGTGACCCCGAGCCGTCCGCCGGGTTTGAGCAGTTCACGCCATGCCCGGAGGCCGGCCAGCGGGTCGGGCAGGAAGAACAGCACGGCGGATGACAGCAGGACGTCGTAGGCGCCGGCGGGCAGGTCGGGCTCCTGCGCATCCATCACGCGGGCCGTGGCGTGCGCGATCCCGCGTGCCCGGATCTCCTCGACGGTCCGTTCGACCATGCCTTCGGAGAGATCGATCCCGGTGACCGAGCCTTCTTCACCGACCACGTCGGCCGCCGCGAACAGAACGGCGCCGCGGCCGCAGCCGACGTCGAGTACCTGCTCCCCACGATGCAGCTCCACGTCCGCGAGCAAGTGCCGCGCGAAGACGGGGAAGAAGTCCACCCCGACCGAGTCGTAGGTCTCCGAAGACCGATCGAAGAGCCCGGCCACCGCGGTCCGGAAGTCGGTGTTGCGCATCTAGCCCTCCATCAGTCGTACGTGGTTAGTCTAATACCCCGGTCACGGAGAGAACGCAATACTGGCTCTTCCGTGTGATGGTTGTGTGGGCTATCATCCAGTTGACGTATCAACCTGAACACGGTTGGTGTAGCAACCTCTACGGTTGGCCTATCGACCTCACTCCAGCGAAGGCACATGGAGACCCCGCTCCAGCCCTTCGCCACTGAGGTGCGCCCACGTTACGGAACCCCACCCAGGTTCCTTGTGGGTGCTTTTTTTAACACCGCTGCGGAATGGTCATTCCGCGCGGGCTCTCCCCCGGAACGGTCATTCCGGCCGTTCGAAAGAACACGTCAGGACAAGGGAGTTCAGATGAACGTACGATCGGCATTCGGCCGGTCCGGCCGTTGGCTACGACGGCCGATAGCGATCGCGTGCGTGGCTGCCGGGCTCACCCTCACGGCGAGCGTCGTCCCGGCGAACGCGGCGCCCCTGGAGCCCGCGGCACCGGCCGCAGCACCGTCGGCGTGGACGCCGGGCCCGGAGATCTACGGCCGGAGCACCCCCGTCACCACGACGATCACGATGGACGACGGCACCCCGATCACCGCCTACGTGGTGTACCCGACCCTCAACGGTCAGCGTGCTCCCGGCACGTTCCCGGTGCTCGTGACGCAGAACCCGTACGGCAACCAGTTGACGGACCCGACCGTCGCCGGTGACTACTTCGTCAAGCGCGGGTACATCTTCGTCGCCGCCGCCGTGCGCGGCACCGGCACGTCGGGAGGCCAGGCCGACTGGTTCGGCACCCGGACGGGCAAGGACGGTGCCGCCGTCGTCCGGTGGGCCGCCCAGACCCTGGACGGCACGAACGGCAGCATCGGCCTGGACGGCTGCTCGTACCTCGGCGTGAACCAGTGGTCCACCGCCGCGGAGGTCGGCCCGAACTCGCCACTCAAGGCGATCGCTCCGTTCTGCACGAACTCCGACTTCTACAACGACGCGTCGGCCATCGGTGGCATCCCGACGAACTTCACCGGCACGGTCGCCTCGGTCCTGCCCCGCGGACCGCAGGACAACCCGCAGACCGACCCGCTGTCGGTGACCGTCAACCAGCTGCGCGATGGCGGTGATCGTTCCTACCGGAACGACTACTGGCAGCAGCTGAGCCTCGAGGCACTCATGCCGCGGATCGTGGCCAACGGTGTCCCGGCGCTGTCGATGGCCGGCTGGAACGACCTGTTCCCGGCGGGCAACCTCGACGCCTACGTGTTCGCGCAGAACGCCTACTACAACCGTCCGGTCACCGCTCCGATCGCCCCCGGCGCTCAGGTCACCGGTCGCTACCAGGCGATCGTCGGCCCGTGGACGCACGGTGCGCACTTCACCGAGGCCAGCCTGCAGAGCATTCGGCTGAAGTGGTTCGACACCCTGCTCAAGGGCGTGGATACCGGCATGCTCAACACGACCAAGCCGCTGCACCTGTTCCAGAACGGCGCCAACCGCTGGGTCGACACGGCCGCGTGGCCGCCCTCGCCCGACGCCCGGACCTTCTACCTCGGTCCGAACGGCACGCTGACCGACAACGCCCCGACCGCTCCGGGCACCGACACGGTGTCCTGGCCGGCCCCGTGGCTGCCGGCGACGTACAACAGCGCGCCGGTCACTCAGGCGACCACGTTGGACGGGCCGATCAACGCGACCGTCTACGTCGCGTCCACCACGAAGGACGCCGAGATCACGGCGACGGTCAACGTGGTCGGTCCGGCCGGCGTCGTCTACAAGCAGGGCGCCGGTGTGCTGCTGGCCAGCATGCGCCAGCTCGACACCGGGAAGAGCTGGTACGGCACCGGGAACAAGCTGATCAAGCCGAGTCACCCGCTGACCCAGGCCAGCCAGCAGCTCCTGACGCCGGGCCAGCAGGTCCGGATGGACATCTCGGTACTCCCGAACTTCCGGGAGATCCCGGCCGGCTCGAAGATCCAGCTGGTGATCAGCAGCCAGCCGCCGGGCAACTTCCACACCGTGATGCAGCGGACGCCGCAGCAGAAGGCGAACCTCGGGTACGGCGTCTACACGCTGTCCCGCTCCCCGGCGGCCCCGTCGTCGGTGACGCTGCCGCTGACCAACCCGGGTGCGTTCACCGCCAGCCCGGACAACTGGGGTCCGTCCTCCTGAGCAGGTCCCTCTGAACGAGCGGGCGGCGCGGTCGATCAT
>Ga0307513_10001299_pt1 | contig 36132 bp, 35 predicted proteins | sample 15_EM_MG_FD_202174 | JGI IMG/M metagenome (GOLD analysis project Ga0307513, IMG submission 202174) | Populus trichocarpa ectomycorrhiza microbial communities from riparian zone in the Pacific Northwest, United States - 15_EM | ecosystem: Host-associated > Plants > Roots > Unclassified | place... | reverse complement strand
GCGAAGCGCTCAGATTGTATCGACATTTCTGCAAGCAGACAGAACGCGTTGTCGAGTTTCTAGGTGTCGCCAAAAAGCTCCAAAACCTTCTGAACGTGCCAGTCCCAAACCTCAAACACGTCAGATCGTTTTTCATCTCGATAAAGTTCCCATCTGACCCATAGGAATAGGCACCAGTGTCCCTCGTTAGCTCGCTGGAAGAGTATTTGAACGATCCTCACTTCGAACAAAACAGAATTGAGTACAAGGCGAGCAAGGAAGTCACAGAGAAGACCGCGAGGAACGGAGGAAAGTCTCGAGGAGTCACTAAGAAACTTGATGAGCCGAGTGAGTTCATTTCAGACTTGTACATATAGGTGTGCTGAGCGTCCACCGAAGCCCCGAAAGAATCCACTCCCAGTAATCCCCAGCCGAGTACCTCGAGTGCGCCTTCCAAACCTGCCGATGGTACCAAGGCGATGCAAGACTTCTTCACTGCAATTGACGAGGAACAGACAACGATATTCAACCCTCAAACCGGGAGTCCATCCACCGTTCTCTTCCAGCAACAAACAACATTCAATCCCTTCGCCCAGGGAGGCGCGTTTGGTACATCCCCATTCCAACAACCATTCGGTGTTCAACCACAACAGACAGGGTTCGTGATCCCTCAACAAACGGGTTTCCCAATTCAATCGGCGCACAATCCATTCGGCCAGCACCTGCAACCCCAACTTACTGCGATGCCGTTCATACAACCTCAGCCGACCGCCGCTCCGATGATGCCCCAGATGACTGCCATCAACCCGTTCCGTCATAACACCCCGAGCGGAATGAATGGGGTGCAACCGCAACCGACCGCGCTCAATCTTTCGCCATTTGGAACTTCACCAACGAACTCTTCACCATTTGGAACCTCACCGACAAACTTTTCACCATTTGGACCTTCGCCTGTTAACCAAGGCACAAGTCCGTTCCATAACCTCGGTCAGACGCCTGGACAGCAACCGCAAACACCGTTCAACTCGACTAGCCCATTCAATACCAGTCCACAGCCGAACATGAACTCACCGTTTACGCTGCCGCAGCAGATGCAACAGCAACAGTCACAACCTCCACCCCAGCCACAGAACCCAGTGAACAATATGTCTGTCCCCCCTCGCCCAGCATCTGCTCCACTAAAAACCAGCTCCCCTGAACCCATCAAGCCCCTTGTTGCCCAACAGACTGGATCGAAGAACCCGTTTGGTATTCCGACTTCACCCCCTCCGCCCGTGCCGAAGGTCCCAACGCTTATGGAACTAGCGATGAACAAACAGCAAGAGTTGCAGCAGATGCAGCAGCAGCATCAACAACAGCAAAACGGACAAATGCCTTCGACCATTTCCAACCCCACTGCTGGATCGACAATGTCAAACATAGCTTCCGACTTCGCCACCTTGGGCTTCGGAAACAACAAACCTGCTGCGAGCACGCTATCCCCCCAGATGACGTCTACGACAAACACTAGTTTCTCGACAGATACATTATTCTCTTCCATTTCTTCTCAGCCAACCGGTGCCACCACTTCCACGATTCCATCAATTTCAGTCCAACCTACTGGTGGATTGACTTCACACACGGCCGGTCTGGGGACGTTCACGGGATTGAAGACCTTCAAGCCATCTTCGTCTTTCGGAGCGTCGTTGTTGGAAAGTCTGCCGCCGATCCCTGGGTCAGGACCGGCAACTCCATCAGCGACGAGCGAGAATCAAGGGCAGCTGACATCACCGAGTTCGACGGTATCTTCACCAGGTCTTACCAGTACGTCTACCACCTTTGGTGGACTTGGGGGGTTGGGAACGTCCGGGTTGAACCTCGGTTTGGGCAACCACAATCAGTCGAATGGGCCAGGCCCTACCCTTGGAGGATCTGGGTTGAACACCCAACCTACCGGACTCAGTGCTCTCAATTCGCAACAGCCACTGACGACTGGACTGGGGTCCAACCTGAGTGCGACCACGGGGACAGGCGTAGGCGGTGTGGGTGTTGGTTTGCAACCACAGATGACCGATGCACAGGGAGCAGCGAACCCGTTCAAAATGACGATGTTCTCGAGTAGCACGTCGATGCCTGGACTTAGTGGTATTGGTGGTGGATCGAACGGTGGATTTGGTACGAACCCTGGTTTGAACCTTGGTGGAGGGTTTACTGGAGGTCCGGGAGGGTTAGGCGGTACTCCGTTTGGGCAGAGCCAAACCACTCAACCTCAACTTCAGCAGCAACAACAGGGCTCGTTGATCTGATCTCGCGAGGACGCACGTCTCTCCTCATCCACTTCCTTTGCGTTTCTCGGGCGGTTTATCCCACACCTCCATCGGTCCCTGTACTTGACTACGACCTCAGCGGCTGACGACATACGGCCCCAACGCCACGCTCATTACCCCGCGTTTTCTCTCCTATTCCTTGTTCACTCTCTCCTTGGTTCTTGTCGGTGGAACGTGCTTTTTTACGCTTTTCTTAAGATAATACTCAGTGACCTCTGTCTCCTTATATTTCCGTTCTAAGGTTGGCGACATGCAGATTCGACCAATGACATCGTATCGCCCCTGTATTACGGCTGTTCTCGTATTTCTCCTTGTGGAACTTTCTCTCTTTCTGCCCTGTCACTTAATGCATATGGTAGTCATCCTCTCCACCCCCGAATGGTTTCATTATACCAGCCTTCTTTTGACCATTCGTCTTATTCCAGCCGCTGGAGAAGTAAATCGTGCCGTCCGCTGCAAGTAGATCCCGATTCGCCTATCTCACGCCTGAGGGGTGTAAGACCATGTGCGAAATATCACATTGAACCCGCATGAGTTGTACAGAGGGAGAGACTATGAGGCCGTAGTCTACAAAAATATAAAAGTAACAATAAGGAATAAGACGGAAGATGGGAAAGGGGGAAAGAAACCGATTGGGAGTGAGTGGATGGAGGGATCAAGCTTAAGTTAGGCCGAAATCGCAAGGGAGAAAAATAATACCAAAAATTCAACTCGAAACTCTCCCCCTCTGGATCAGCTACGTCACGTATGCACGGTACGCATTGTCGCAAGAAAGATGCGGGTTATACAGGCGTGCGTACCGAGTCCATGGGTAAGGCGGTGTATCCGTCCCTGGAATTCCTTCCCGTGAACACTCCTCTGATCCTTTTCCATCTAGTGACGCCAGATCCCATGCTGAACCATCCAAACGTGGAAGTAGCGGGAGCAGTAGGAAGCGCACTGAATGGGTTCCGGTCCTCGACCAAAATACTCTCCTTCGGCCGCTTCCACCACTTGAGCATTAACGAACTGGTCACAACGCTCACGCTCGAAAATGCCATCGCTGCACCAGCCATCATCGGATGTAAACTCCAGCCGAGGGGAAGGAAGAATCCCATGGCAAAGGGAATGCCGAGGATGTTGTACACGCACGCCCAGATGAGGTTTCGCTTGATTGTGGAGAATATCTTGCGGGACAGGTGGAGAGCTGCGACGACATCTAGTAAATCTGAACGCATCAAGACGATATCTGCGGCTTCGATTGCGACTGTTGTTCCGGATGAGAGGGCAATACCAACAGAGGCGGCCACGAGGGCCGGGGAGTCATTGATTCCATCTCCGACCTTCGCAAAGATGGATATTGTCAGCCGCTCGCACAATACGTAGGACAGAGAGCAAAACAAACCATAGCAACGCCATCCTCTTGTTCGATCATCTCAGTGATCACCGAAGCTTTACCTTTAGGACTCATGTCCGCCCAGACGTTCCCTGCCTCAATCCCAACTTGTTTTGCAATGGCCAGAGCAGTCAGCTTGTTATCGCCTGTCATCATGAACACCTCGATCCCCATCGACTTGAAGGCCCTTATGGCCTGGATAGACGAGGGCTTAGGATTATCCCACAACGAAATGGCCAAAACCGGTATCGGGGTTGCGGTGGGGGATGACGCGATTGATATGTAGATGACGGATCGTCCGAGAGCGCCCTCTCGTTCCTGGAATGTTGTCAAGTGAGAAGGGAGGTGAGCATCATCCCTCTGGCTTGCAAATCGGGCATTCCCAATGAACACTGCGTATTTCCTCCGTGGGGCGGAAGCGGGATTCGAAAAGGAGATGATAGCCTTGACGCCTGCGCCGGTGACACTCTCGAAAGAGTCGATTGTACAATCCGAGTGGTCAATTCCGGCGTCACTGAGGATTTCCTGGCCGTGAACCGCGACAGCCTTAGCGAGTGGGTGTTCGGAGCGAGCTTCTGTGGTGGAGACCATGGCGAGGATGGTTGACCTGGGCGTAAAATCGTCGGCACTAAGAGTGGCTAATGTTTCAAGTTCAAGGGCGACGGTGTGGGAAGGGACCCAGGATAGTTCTGCAACTTGCATCTTTCCCTCTGTTATGGTGCCGGTTTTGTCCAATACGATCCTCTTGATGCCACTGCTAGCCTCCAAAGCCCTCCCACCCTTGATCAAAATGCCGTTCTTGGCACCGACTCCCGTCCCAACCATTATAGCTGTCGGAGTACTCAATCCGAGAGCGCAAGGGCACGCAACGACGATGACGGAAATGCAAAGTCGAAGGCAAACGGCGAATTTCGAAGAACCGGGGTGGCGGAATATCGCAGGAAGGGAGGAATCATCCAAAACGTGGCCGACGATCATCCAGGAGATAAACGTGATGGCGGCGAGGGAGAGGACGGTTGGAACGAAAACCCCAGCAACCTTATCGGTGAATGCCTGGATCGGAGCTTTCGAAGTTTGAGCGTCCTCGACGAGTTTGACGATCTGGGCAAGGGCAGTGTCCTTTCCAGCTCGGGTGACGACCATGTCGAAAGTACCTAGCCCATTGATGGTCCCACCAATGACAGCATCCCCAACCTGCTTGGTTACTGGAAGGGGTTCTCCGGTTACGGCGCTCTCGTCGACAGTAGACGATCCCCGGAAAACGGTGCCATCGGCAGGAACCTTTTCCCCAGGTACGAGTTTGACGGTGTCTCCAACCTGAACCAACTCGGTAGCGATCCTCTTTTCCTGCGTGCAATCAGGAGCGTCGGTGTAGATGGTTGCCATTGACGGCGTCAGGGACATCAAATCTGTCAACGCCGTACTCGTCTTTCCCTTTGCCCTGTTTTCTAGGTACCTCCCAAGTGAGACAAACATCATCAACATGGTGCTCGTTTCAAAAAAGAGGGATGGGCGATAGTCGGGGTCGGGATTAAAAATTCCCGCGATCATGGCGAATAGTGAGTAGAAATACGCCGCAGATGTTCCGAGCATGACCAGAACGTCCATGGTGCCGCTGCCATGTTTAATGGCTTTAAACGCGTTCTTGTAGAATCTCGAGCCGACCCAGAACTGCGCAGGAGTAGTGAGACAAAAGATGAGGAACTGGTCGAGGTAAATTCCGTGGAGAAGTTTGAGATGTAAGATCGGGCGGAGGGGAGGGATGCGATGGGCGACCATATGCAGGAAGAAGACCGGAATACCGAATACGGTTGCCCAGAGGAAGCGCCGCTTCCACTCTTGAGTTTCCTTGGCTCGGGTGAGGGACTGGATTTGAGTAGCGTCATCGTCGCCGGCCAAAATGACATCGAAACCCGTCTCTTCCACCCATTCGACGACATCTCGAGGTCCAACCATGGTCCGGTCAAACTCCACCTTTGCACTGTTGAGGGGTAACGAAACCGCGACACTGAGGATTCCAGGTTTGGAGGTGAGGTTGTTCTCTATGGCTGATGTGCATGCACCACAGGTCATTCCATAAATGCGGAGGTTGACGGTATCGGAGCGGGTTACGGGTATTTGAGCGGCATCGAAGCCGATGTCAGATATTTCCTGCGATGAACACGGTGAGGCGACAAAGAGGGCGGGCTGAGGTAGGCGCTGACATTGATAATCTTCTCAGGATCCCAGACTTCGGGATCGTAGTCTACGACTCCTCGCTCTGCTAATAGAGCGACTCGTACGGAATGGATGCCAGTCATGTTGCGGAGCATGCCTTCAATCGACTGCGGCGGACTTGAGCGGGACACGAGGAGGAAAGCGACCGGAAGGAGAGACGCACCTCCACGCAAGCACTGCATGTCATCCCTTCAATTCGCAACTCACATGTTTCTGAGGGCCCCTTGGTGAGTGGTTCGCCCTCGACTTTGGGGAGTTCGACTGAGCCTCCGGCAGAGGACTTGCTTAGTAAGTTTGTAAGCACGGTGGATAGAGTTGACATTATCGCATCGAGTGAGGTGGGCGGGATGGGTGGGGCGAGATTGGTGATTAGAGGTGAAGAGGGAACACGTAGGCCAGCCTACGGAGGGATGAGGAAGGATGCTGAGGTCGCCGAGGGAGAGAGAGAGGCTATTGTCCCGAGCGTCTAACGGTCAATGAGCTGGGAATTGTTTTCTAAATTCGGAAGCTAGCGCTCAGTAATTTAATTTCCCCCCATCTTTTGCAAGGTGAACGACGACGGCGACACAATCAAAATGGGACGGCTGAGACGATCAAGGACACACAAGGCCCAACGCGACACACACAGAGCATCCAGGACCAGGGCTCGCACAAAGGATCTCGACCAGATCCAGCAAATCGACATGGACCCAAAAGTATGTCGCTTGCGGTTTCCTTGCGAGACGAGGTTGACCGTAGTTCTCATCCAGAACAGGGTTAAGCTAGAAGCCCAACCTTTGGACTTAGAGAAACCTGGTCTGGCACAACACTACTGTGTCGAATGCGCCAAGTATGCGTCTCCCTCTCTCTCTACGCGACCGAACCCTAATGCGCCGCCTTTGCAGGTACTTTGAGAGTGACCACGCCCTCAGATCGCATTGGAGGACCAAGGTTCACAAACGTCGGCTGAAACAACTAAAAGAACCAGCGTACACTATCGAAGAATCGGAGAGGGCTGCGGGTCTTGGTCGAGAGCCAAGGCGACCGGACGTCACCCTGCCTGACCCGATGGCAATCTCGGCAGAGTAAACTCGTACGTCTACAAATTGGCGATCCATGACCCTTGTTTCTAACTTCCCTTTTAGTCTGTCCTCTTTTTTTGTCCGACTAGGATGGACACCACTCCTTGCCCTCACAGGTCAGGGCAGTGATACAATCCACCCTTCTTGGGACTTCCCCGCCCGTTATGAGGGTTCCGTCTGCGAATGGCCCGATCTTTCTGCGCCATGTCGGTGCTTACATCCCTTTGTACTGTATTTCATGTCGGGGCCTCCTAACTGTAATTGCGCACGGTGTTACACTTCTTTTCGAACCGCTCCGTCTCTCCACGGATGTGGATTATCGTGCAATATTCCTTCCGTGATAACCTTGAGTCTGCCTGCCTCCGCGCGATCCCATTTGCGATCGGCACGGTCACGTGCAAGCTCCGCCCACGTCCTCCGCTCTCAGTGTCTCACCGATGAGGATCGTGTGCTGGAACATAGTAAGTGAACACACTGTTAACCTTTGCTGGAGCGGAATAACCCAGGCTAGGCACTAGAATGGCATAAGAACCCTTCCTCAGTATCACCCGTAAGAGAATCACCACCGCTGAGTGGACTCTCTCTGAGTAAACGCCGCAGGTGGAACACTCACAAGACCGGAGAAGCGATTCTCGACGCGATTGGTGGAGACATAACATGTTTTCAAGGTCGGATAACTCGATATATGCGTCATTGAGCACCGAACTATAACCGTTTCTTCCGTCGCGCAGAGATGAAGTCCTCGAGGCAAGCCATTGGCCGAAACTTCGCCCTTCCAGATAACTACGATACATTCGTATCATTTCCGTCTGGGAAGGGTAAAGGCGGTTATAGCGGTGTGTCTGTGTACACCAAGGTGACGCCTCGCAAGGCGGAGGAAGGGTTGACCGGACTCCTCCAACCGAAACCACCTCTGGATTCGAGCGAGCGGATATCCAACGTCTACCCCCATGCGCACGAAATAAAACTCATGGCCGATATGGAAGGAAATGTTCCACTCACCCTCGACGCTCTGGATGCAGAAGGGCGTGGGTTGGTCCTGGACTTTGGCTTGTTCGTCTTGATCAATGTCTACTGTCCAAACTTGGCCTCTGAAGAACGTATGGCATTCAAGATGAACTACCATTACCTCCTCCAGGAAAGGGTACGGCAATTGATAGAGGTAGACCTCCGAGAGGTCATCGTTGTGGGGGATATCAACGTCACCGCGACTCCTGATGACCACTGTGACGGTCACTTACCGAGCAACGAGGCAACTTTCTGGGATGACCCACACAGAAAGTGGTTTCATGAGTGGTTGTATCCTCAGGGTCCGATGCATGATGCAATCCGATCGTTCTGGCCAGACAGAAAGGCCATGTACACCTGTTTGTCCTTCGTTTGTGCGAAAACCCCTCGTCACTGAGTCTTCTTCTAGGCTGGAACCAGAAAATTGGAGCTAGAGCGACCAATTACGGGACTCGTGTACGTTGAAACTTCCGTTCTGCGATTGTAGTTTCATGAGGCTGACCTAATGGCATATCAGATCGACTACATCCTTGTCACCAAAGGGCTCCTCCCATGGATAAAACACGGCGATATCCAACCGTCAATAAAGGGGTCCGACCACTGCCCTATTTACGTCGATCTCCACGAGGAATTCGAAGTGGATGGGTACAGATTCAATCTTCGCGAACGGATGTTCGGGAGTGATCCGCCAAAAAAACCTCCCCGCATCGCGACGCGATACTGGGATGAGTATTCTGGGAAGCAGACAATGCTCTCGAGCTTCTTTGGAAGGAAGGGGGCGCAACCCCCCGCGACGCAAATATCTAGGGCAACGGCGGAGACCAACTCGGTCCCTCCGGTCGATTTAGATCCGGAGATTGAGGAGATTCCTCCTCCCTCTTCCTCACAAGTAACAAGGACGTCTTCCCCCCCTCCGGAACCTGACCCCCAACCAGCTCGACCGCTGAAACGGAAGGAATCTCCCTCACAATCTGCCTCTCAGACTTCCCGGTCTTCATCTTCTACCACGACGAGATCAATAAAGAAACAGAAGATTGTCATAAAACATGGACAGACAAAGCTTTCATCATTTTTTGCTACTCCACCGGGCCAACCGAAACCACCCCAACCAACAAGCGAAGGCATTCAGCTCGACCTCGACGACCCCTCACTGACACCAACCCAACAATCATCCGCTTTCTCACAATCGGATGGTCCGGAGCAGCTAGGGAATGATTACGGGCCTATCGGTTCGCTGGGTTCTTCCCAATCAACCCAAACCTCCCTCTCAAATCGCAGCGGGTCCTCTTCACAATCGAAATCCAATAAATCCACGGCCGCGTCGTGGTCGACGATCATGGCTCCCCTCGTCGCTCCTCTGTGTGCGGTTCACAGGGAACCGGCGAAGGAGTTGACAGTTAACAAGCCCGGTCCGAACAAGGGGAAGAAGTTTTACGTTTGTTCAAGGTTCGTGGTCATTTGATGTTCTACTCTTGAGGAATTGCAACGCTGATGTATTTTTCTTTTTTTCGGATGTAGGCCGGTTGGCCCGGGTTACGACAGAGGCAAAGCCGAGAGGCTCAGGGAAGAAGTTAATCCGCAGTATAAGTGTAACTTCTTCAAATGGGCAAGCGATGTCAGGAAGGAGTCCATGCGAGCCTCGCAACCCCAGCCAAGGTCCCAACCTAAAGGTTAACTATCACCCATTCACGATTTCCATTACTTTCCTTCGTAACTTGGTTACGCTCATCTTGTGGATATCCACCACGATTTGGGTGCATTTTAATAGTATGCGTAGTAGATTCATGTAATAATAGCCAGCCAATACACCAGGTATACAGCCGACAAGACAAACGGGGACCCACCGGCCGAAAAAAGAAGAGGAATGCGCCCAGGAAGGGATTTCCCACGAGCGAGCGTTCCCTCGGGATAATGATATTGATGGGGGGGCATAGTGGGGGGTCCCCGGGATGCAAGGGATTGCGCCCAATCATCGTCCTGAGGTATTGGGATACAAAAATAAATAAAATCTGAGCGGGGTGAATGCGGGTGACTATTGAGAAGGTGGTTGGACTGTGCTGGTATAAGTTGAACTCTGAGGGGACTGATCTCCTTCGCTTTCCTCCCCCTCCCTCTCCCTCACCGTGCCTTCGCTCTTTTCTCTCTCCCTCTCGCTTACCCATACATCCAGCACCTTTGCTCTCATGTCAGCGACTTTATTCACCCGACTCTTGGGCCCAATTCCCGACATTGTTTTATATGCCTGGCGCCGTTGGGGAACAGATGCGATGATTTCTTCAGAAATCAATCAACTAGATGACCTTCCTGCGACCATGGCCCAGATGGATGAATCTGCAGCAAAACACAAGATAAAGCTTGACACGGCTCTACTGGCACGGATAAGGACAATTGACGACAGACGTAGAAGGTAGGCTCTACCCCTAAAGGAATCCCCCACAAAAATGCTAACGTCCTTTGAAGGTGCACTTAAATGTTACAGGGAATACAAGACGACTATCAAGGCAGTTGGCTTCCATATATCTGGTATAAGGACGCTCGCGACAGGCTCGCCAATGCTCGCAAAGAATATCATGGTCTAATGAGAGATAAGATGGTAGGTGCTCCGGTTATATAAACGAAGTTGGCGCATCTAATCACAAAACACAGACACCGAGATCAAATATAAACAAATGGGCCAAGAAGAATCCACACGAGCATACTTGAATGAGCCCTCAACATCTCCCGGTCCATAATCCCTACAACAACCCCTTCCCTCCACGATTCATCCCTACTCTCCCCACCAACCATCACACATCGCTACTGTCCCTACTCACGACTTGTCGTACAAGGACTCTGTCGGCCGATTGGCATCTGCACTGAAGCTCGATCACTGTCACGCAGGCTTTACCCCGACCGGGCAATCAGGTGTCCTGTAGATTAGGTTTGATTCCGCCCTTTGTCTCCTTGTCCCCCTTTCCAAGTTGGGTTTCCCACGATCGCTACACTGTTGGTACATATAGACTGGAGACGCCTTATCTTCATTCCCCTTCTCATGTTTCGCCGAGTTCTCCCCCCCCCCTCTTATATCTCTTGTCTCTACCCCGGTTACCTCGTTCGCCATGTCTTATTTTCCCTTAGCTACCTACTCTAGAAACTATTTGTCTTAAATAGACGAACATATGCCGCTCAAAGTGCACAAAAATGAATCACACCATACGTACGTCACTTCGCATGTTCGCAACATCACGCGTCGCGCGTATCTGTCAAGATCTCACACTCGACTGTTTATATTCTGTTCTTCCGTTTGTTTCTCAGCCGTAGCACATCTTGTCGTGTATCGTTTCCCAATCAGTTCAATATGCGTCTCAATTGAGCATGTCTCGGACATATTACTAAAGTCTCCCAAGCAGATCAGGTACATGCTGGATTGAACCGTGGGGTGGGGCAGTCTAGTCCCATGCCGGCTGAACGGAGCATAGGAAAACCCCTTTGGATGCACACACGCTCGGAAGGCCGGTGTCGCACAAGCGCGGTAGTGAGACGGAGAGAAAAAAACAAGTCTTGCCGGGCTTCAGGGTGAGTGCGGTGAGTTGGCAATCAAAAATCGAGCCTCCTGAGCTCAATTCCCAACCGTTTGACATAATTTTTAGCGGGATCGACCACGTCTGGAATGGGGCCGAAAAACTACGCTTACATGGTACAATCAAAGTATATTGAACGACAGAATACGGGTGGTGAGACTTACTTTGAAATGGTGTGAAAGGGGGGTGGTGTCGGTGGGCCGGTGGGTCGCGAAGGGAGACAAGAAAGATACACAAAACTAGACAAGGACAACGAAAGCACGATAGCGCGATTAGGGTAAGAGGGAAGACCTGGGTCAAGTTATGATGAAGCCTTGGTTATCTTCTTCGCGGTTCCGATGTTGGTATTGTTCACCTGATAGCACGGGTTAGAATGGTTGGAAGGACCGGGGGGATAAGGACTGGTTACCTTGGTGGCGAACCGTAAGGAACACAGCGACTCGTTCATGTGAACTGACAAGGGCGATAAGTTTAACACCATCAGAGTTTTCGAATTTCCGCTCAGCGAATGTTGCAAGAGGTACGTCAACTGGAGCGTTTATCCATCAGTAGGTTCAATAGCGTGCTGGAGATCGCGAATAAGGGTTACCTTGGAATTCCTGTATGGAATGTGTTTATCGCTCTTTCCATCTCCTTTCTCACCCAACGCAGCGATGACATCCCCAAGAGCGCTCAGGCTCTTGTTTATATTTTGAGTTTCTTTCAGTCTATCCTTGTCATTCCCAGCCCCACTCTTCTCAAGTCGTTCCGAACCAGCGAGGTCGACAAGGTTGAGCGAGCCTTCGCAAGTATCTCCACTCGCAGGATTCTTTCCGGATATTCGAAGAGTAAAGACCGAGTGTGAGCGAGACGAGCGTTCGCTGGTAGGAGCGTATTCAGCATGATTCGAAGCGGGTTGGAAATCACGACGTACTTCATGAGCGTGGCGGCAACCGTCCGCCTCGACTTGGCGAGAGAGAGCAGCGACTGCACTTGAGTGGCCGAATGGAGAGGAATGACGTTCACATCTGTAACTCTTGTCGAAGTTTTGTCGTGTTTTATCTCGTGCTTTTTCTTGTCCAACTCCCCAGTCCCAAGAAGGTCGTTGATAGTCTCGTTGTACTACAAAATCTCGGTCAGTAACAGCATCCCAAACCCGCAGGGTTAAACTTACGATCTCTAAAAATTGGCCCTCCATCTTGTACTCCCAACCTTTCTTCATCATCGCCTCCGCAACCTGGAACACCTGTTCCACAGCACGAGGAATCATCCCCTTGGCCGACTCCGAGATTCCACCTTCCATAGTAAAAGATTTACCAGAGCCGGTCTGACCATACGCGAAAATGCAGACGTTGTACCCGTCGATACAGCTCTGAGCAAGTTGCGAGATATCTTCAAAGACTTCCGCCTGAGTCGAATGTGGTTCGAATACCTAGAGTGGTTCCATGAGTGAGGTTAATTCAAAAATGAACGAAATACATACCCTGTCGAAGGTAAACTGCCATGTCTCCTTGCGTTCCTGGCCGGTAGCACTCTCGCTAGTCGAGTTCAAGACAATTTCCTTGTGATCGAGCCGGTCAGGATACTCGATCCTGGCCGCAACATCTGAAACGTCCTTCAGCGCTTCCCCAGGCTCACCCGTCAGCTCAGAAGGTAACGCCGGTCGTACTCGACAGAACACCCGGATGTTCCCTTTGAGCTCCTGGACCATGTTGTGCAGTCGTCTCCGGGACATCTCCGCATCCTGCAGATCTTGTTCCAGGTGTTGAACCTTTCGTTGTGCGTCTTCCAGTTTGAGGCGGCACTCGGAGGCGGTGGAGGAGTTGGAGTCGGAGGAGGCCTGAACGGCGGTGAGTTGGGCTTGCAAGGCGTTGATCTGTGCTTTCAGAGCGACGTGGGTAGTCGACTGTTCCGATATGGTGGCCTTGAGGATCGAGGAATTACTCCTCTCCCGTGAAAGGTCTTGGGCGGAGAGTCGAAGGTCTTCTTCCAGTTCCTGAACCTTCCTATCTCTCTTCCGTAGATCGACCTCGAGGTCCGCGATCTCCCTCGCGTGTTTCTTCTTGATCGAATCGAGCTCATCCTGGAAGTTCATCATCTCCCTCTTCTGTGAGACCTCTTGGCTCCTCGCAGCCGCCAACTCCCTGGAGAAAACCAGATGGTTAGCTTGAAGCTCCGAGAGCCTCGCTCGCTCGGATTCCATGTCTGCCGCGAGCCGAGCGGCGTCGGCGGCTCGAGCGGACTCGATCAAGGCCACTTGGTCCCGTAGTTCTTGGAGGCGATTTTCGTCGTCGGGTGGTACTGGTTTCGCTCGGCCATATGTCGAAGACACAGACCTAACGGTAACGTTCCGGTTGGAAACAGTTGGCCGCGTGGAGGAAGTACCGAGGCGAGAGGAAACGGCGCTTGATTTGGGCGGTGCGCTTGTTGCCCGGGTGATAACCCGTCGAGGACCAGCAGTCGTTGTCGCAGGCGGTTTCAAGGTTGGTTTTACGGGGTGAGAGTTCAGATTAGTGGCAGTCTTCAATGGACGAAGCGGGAGCTGCGAAGCCGTAGTAGATTCTTGGATAGCGGGGAGTTTCCTGGGACGATCCTGCTCATCGTCGCCAGAATTGACAGCCTTTCGCTTCAAACTGACCATAGTGGACAGCGACAAAGACGAAGACGAAGCAGGATTCGGAAGAGAAATCGCAGATTGACCTGCGGTCACGTTTTCGTGGTCGGTGTGCAGCCTGGGTAGGCGGGACATTTTGACGTTCGCGTGTTTGGGAAAAGGAACCACACCCTCGGTTGAATCCGAACCGCGTTCTCACATGGTCATGTGACCACCGTGATCTTCTCACGTGCGCTCCCACCACCATGTCCGAGGCTGTCCCCACATCCGAGCCTGAGCCATACCGGGCAAAGTTCAAGGTACGTTTCGGTCGTGCCCATTTGGATTTAAGCTGAGTGTGGGTTTCCAGGCCAGGGAAGTTTACACAAAAGTTTCAGAGCAAGTTCCTATGTCCTAAGACCCGTGGCCGGGGAATAATGACCTCCTTCAGTCCCTGCGAGACCGCAGCCAAGGCTTCAATGGATTGCCTAGAGAAGAATGATTACAAGCGGTCTCAGTGCATCCATGTCTTCGAGGCTTACAAGGAGTGTAAGAAGACATGGGTACGTCCTTCCTTCCGCGGTCTAGAATCCCTCCTGATTCGGTCCATCCCAGCTTGCCCAGAGGAGGGCTGACCGGAGAGCGGGCAAAGACGCCTCTATAGTATGAACAATATTTTCACCAAAATTTATAGCACTGTAACACTATGAACATTCCCCGGGTATTCCCTGGGTATTCACAACGACCAAGAGGTCCCAGTCACTAACGACGGCTCTCCTTCCACTTCCGATAAGATCCAGGTCCGAAACCCCTCTCTCCCAATGCCCTATCGACAACTTTCATCATCTCCACGACTTTCTCCTCCTCCCATGACTTTCCCGCAATCTGCACACCGACAGGCAACCCGGCCATAGCTTCGACATCATAGATGCCACCTTTACCGTAGAGTTGCGCCTCGACTTGGCTTGAGCCTTGCCCCTTCCCTCCCCCGCGTACAGTCCACTCTTCCGTCAGGGCGTCAAGCTTTGGGTCAACTCGAGTGACGGGGATCTGCCCCACAGGACTGTCCACGACGTTATACATAACCGTGGAATTCACGAGCATTGACAGGAATCGGCATGCACTTTACACTCGTAAACCTCTGAACACCTGACTTTTACGGGACTTGACTCACCCGTGGGGTATGGCGGGTACGGGCTGAGTTGCCGAGATAATACCGTCAAAACCATGAGTCTCCCAAACCTACACCAACCCGTTAGCAGAAGAGAACATCGTTGTCACATTACGGGGAGTGACCTTTTCATAGAACTCGCGAACGTATGCATCCTTGTATGCTTCCCACTGCTTGAATTCGTACACGTCTTTGTAACGCGAACTTGCAACCAGCCGAGCCAACAGATCGTCTCCGATGACGTTCTTGAGAGCCCATACAGAGCACCATCTCGCCCAACCTGTTTAAAAGATAAGAATTCCGTCCGCATCCATATCCCGGCAGTACAAACCCCAGATGCGAGGACCCAATAACGTCAGGAACATGGAAATTTCCTATAAAAAACATTCGTCATTACTCGGATAAACCCGAACGCAAACGTTACTCACCACAGGGTCCGACCCGATTTCTAACCTCGTGTTCTGATAACCATCCGAGGAGGTCAGAGCAGCAAATATTTCTGCACACCTTGCCGCTTTGGTGTTCCAAGTCAGACCATGCAAGTTTATCCGAGACCAACACCTACGGAATGGGACAGAAAACTCGACACATTCGTGTCCTTCCCTCCTCAGGGCTGTAACGGTCTCCAGGACCGCTCTCTGGCAGGCTGGAGAATCTTTGACCAACCCATCCGTTAGGTAATATCCAAACTTGAGTTTCTTGGGCAACTGAACGTCGCGGTAGGGTATTGGTGCGGGGAAATAGAACTTATCACTCCCCCGCCTCCCGATAACCGCCCTGGCTGCAGCTTCGAGGTCCTCGACCCCTCGACCCATAGGGCCGTGGACCCCTGGGACATTCTTGAAACCGGGATCGATAGCTGTGGGTTTAATGTTCATGAGCTCTGCGAAAGCTCGACATCTGAGACGGATGAGCACGTACACGAGTTGTTTGAGGTGGCTATACGACCATGGCCCGGCTTAAACGAGTAGATCCCACAGTAGTGAGCAGGAATCCTGAGACTACCACCAATGTCGCCACCCCACCCAAGTGCAGCACCATCCATGGCAAGGATCGCCGCCTCGCCGCCGGAAGAACCACCCGGCGTGTGGTTCGCGCTGTACGGGTTCGTGGAGACTCCCCATATCGGATTCGAGCACTCGAACGAGAGAAGAGTTTGTGGGACGTTTGTCTTGACGAAAGGTATACCGCCTGCCTCCCGAATGAATCTGATGAGCTAAAGGTGAAAAATACAGGTGGGCCCCTCGTATTAGGATGAAGTGACATTGCTCTATATGTGATATGGCGTACATCCGAGTCGCGTGCGCAAGGCTTGTTGGACCGTCCCGTCGAACCGATAGTAGTGTCGTAATCTTTCACATCGACTACGTCAAAAGTTCAGAGTGGTTCGGAGTAGACTCGAAAATGGACATCACGGACTGGAATCCTTTATGCTCATAGGGATCCCATGCAGGGGACCCTTGAGCTTCCCCGTGCTCGCAAAGTAATCGTCGAGTTCCTTGGCCCACCCCAACGCATCCTCGAACAAAACTGTTGGGGGGGAATCAGCACGTGATACTCGTTTTTTTTTAAAAAGGGCACGTGTCCAGTTGGTCGTACGACCACTCCTCACCTTCAGTGAGACAGTTTGTCTCCTTCTGGGCGAGGATTGCAGACTTGATGAACGCTTTGAGAATGTGGGTCGAAGTAAACTCTCGGTCCTGTATGGATTTGACGATCTCCAGACCTGGGGGGCACGATGAGAATTGCATGCGACTGCCTGCGGGAAACGATTTACCGGTTTTGCTCACGACGGAAACATCTTCGGCGGTCAAGCGGTCGCCTGCGTGGAGAGCAGTGACCTGAGCTTGGATTGCGTCATCTCTCTGCTCTCGCTTCGCGGAGACGATCGTTTGGAAAGAAGCGGACGGTCCGAAAGGCCAAACCATAGTATTGGTAAGAGTTAGGGCGCAAAAAGCGACGGCGGGCTTGCTTTGCCGCTGATGATTGACATAATATTCCTTGCGGGGTTATACTGACAGCTGGCGCGTGTTCTCGCGGAACGCGGGGTATCGCGCCTGATAACTCAGGATGAGTAATGCGTGTGTTTACAATGCAAGCTTAGGATTCTAGAGAGCCAGATCCGGGGGATCAATCGGGATGTCCACCCTTCCACTTCTCCCAATCGCCAGGGCCGAATCCTCTCTCACCTAACGCAACGTCCACGACTTTCATCATTTCAACAACCTTCTCATCTTCCCACCTCTTACCGACAAGCTGTATTCCGACAGGTAAACCTTCCATCGCATCGGCATCGTATCCCCACGTCTTCCCGTAGAGCAGCTTGTCGAATTCTTTAGGAGATGGGGCGTTGCTCCTGGTTGTCGCAAGCCAATCCTCGGGTAACGCGTCAAGTTTAGGATCGACGCGAGTCACGGGTATACTTCCAACTGGACAGTCGAGGAGGTTGTAGAAGAGGTTCGCCGCATAGAGGGCTAACAAGTATTTGGTGGCGCTGGTCCATGTGAGATCAGTGCGATCTAGCTGAAAACCTGGGCTTACTTGTGAATCAAGGCAGGCGAAGCCAGTCCTGGACAAATGATACCGTCAAAACCATGAGCGTCCCAGACCTGCCCGGGATTATCGTAAATCACTGCACACGTTGGATGGAAAGCCAAACACGTGCCTTTTCATGAAATTCACGAATCCAGGCATCTTTCTTGACCTCCCACTCGATAAACTCGTGCGTGCTCTTTTCGGTCGAAACCCTCCACATGCGGGCCAAGATAGGATCTACTCTCTTCAGGTACCATCCGATCATGACATGCAAGAACCCTACGGACGCAGGTGGGTAGAATGTGAATTCCTCAACTCAAAAAGCGCAGCACAAGAGACCCTTACCTGGGATATGGGCAAAAACCAGTTCCAGGTTTTGTTCCTAGAGAAAAAGGTCAGGAAAGTCCAACCGACCAAAGCCTCCCATGCCACACCAAAGGGTCTGAGCCTTTATTTCTGAAGAAACCCTCGCTCCCGAATGCTGATGCGAGAGCGACGAACACTTCGGACGCTCTCTCGGCTGTGGGATACGAAGTGAAATGTCCGAAACGCACGACAGACACATGTTACGCACGGGAAGGGAGTTCAAACTCTACGCATTCGTGTCCCTGCTTCCTTAATGCTTCGACGGTTTCGGATACAGCGCGGTAACAAGCGGGGGTGACTCGAGCCATTCCATCATCGAAGTAAAAACCAAACTTCAGCTTGCGCCCAAGCTCGACCTCACGATATGGTACAGGTGCTGAGGAGTAGTTGGGAGATTTTCCGAACACGACGCGGGACGCGATCTCGATATCTTCGATGGTTCTTGCCATGGGTCCTAGTACCGTTGGGATGTTCTTGAACCCTGGGTGCGGATCTACACGCGGAGTGAATATGTCGCGTGATCTGGGTTAACGTGTGAGAATTACGCACCAGCTGTTCCTGATAAGCTGATCCTGCCAGAGCCAGGTTTGAGACCGTAGAGCCCACAGCAATGGGCCGGGATCCTGATGCTCCCTCCAATATCAGATCCCCACCCAACAGCAGAGCCATCCATCGCCAGAAGCGCGCCCTCTCCTCCGCTGGACCCGCCAGGGAAGTACTTCACGTTGTAGGGGTTCTTGGTCACTCCCCACAGGGGGTTCGCGCATTCAGAATTTTCCAGGCCTTGTGGAACGTTCGTCTTGACTAGAGGTATGCCCCCAGCTTCGCGTACTTGACGGACGAGCTACGAAAGTAGTCAAAACAGCGAAAGCACTGCATTCCTGGCAGAGGTACATCTGCATCGGCCTGAGCAGGTTTGTTTGCCCATTGTGTGAACCCCATTGAAGAGTCGTACCCTTTGATATTGACTACAATGAGAGGTCAATCGACGGCGAGAGCTCCATATCTTCGGGCTAACTCACTGATATCCTTGAAACTGACTGGGACGCCGTGCAATGGTCCCTTGAGCTCGTTCGTCGTGGCAAAATGAGCATCGAGCTCTCCAGCTGTCTTCAACGCGTCTGAGAACAACACTTGGAAACCACCGTGTCAGGGCGACGGTGCAAGAATAGGGTAGGGCAGTCTTGTACCTTCTGTGACACAGTTCGTCTCATCCTGCGCTCGTATGGCCGACTTGATGAATGCGGTCACGACCTGGGTGGACGTCCACCGACCCTCCTTGATCCCCCGGACGAGCTGGCCCGCTGCAGTGACGTTAGAACGAATTGGGAGGGCTGCGGAGACGAGGCGTACCGCTCGAAGACGCGATACGCCGTTCCTCTTGGGACAGTTCTCTGGTTGTGAGAGTGGTAGCCTCTCTGATTGCCTCCTCCCTCTTGGCGCGTTTAGCGTTGACGACGACTTGGTAGGACATTCCGCCTGAGGAGAAGCGGGGGTAATTACCATATCAGGAGATCAATGAGTTTCCCCGCCCCCCCATCGCCGACCCTCTCATCTCGGTTCTCCCCGCCCCATAACGAGTCTGCATGCCATGGTGCACACACAACACATCCAAGTACGCGCGGATTCTTGGCTTTGAGGCTCCTGATCTGATTCCCACTGATTAAGATCCGTTTTGCTTCCGTGCCGATGACCGGGTGGGGCCCGTCGGCTGGTGCGCCGTTTGAGGTGATTGGATGCTGTTGATAACGACGGGATGACCAACTCGGAGGTCAGTCTTCTTTTTCCACCCCAACCTTTCCTGGGGCGGAACCATATACTCAGGTGTCTCAGATTGTGGTCGCGACGTAGGAAACTGTTTTCTGGCCTCGACTTGTTCGAACTACCGCGGACGATGTGTATTTCGGGGGTATCGCCTCATCAAATGCGGTTGCGCCCCGTTCCGTACCTGGGGATGACTACACCGAACCGAAGGCGACTGAGGCTCGAGGAAATCGTTGAGCCCCATGGAAACAACGTAGGTAGTGGACATACCATCAGGCGTGAATCCAGTGTAGTTGACCTGGACACTATTCTTCGATCAGACATGAGGCCATTGGGTGATAACAACCAACCACGTACGCGACCTCGTTTATGCGGGGCCAAGTAAAGTCACTAGAGAATTGGGTGATCGCCGCCAGCATTTCCTGTGCTGTTATTGCGGAGTAGGCGGCGTGGATATGTACAATAAGAGAGAAAACAGCGAGCAAGAGGTGGCCGCCGCATACTCGTCAGGTCAGATATAGTGGATGTTCACCCCAAACCCGCGATATCGCGCTTGGATTAAATCGTACTGCGCTTACTCCTCCAGTTGGATCCGACAATGCGGGACCTATGACCGAAGTCATCCCGCAGGTCAGGTGGAGGACGGAGACGGGACTCCAACCACCATAACTCTGGTGTTGGAGACTTCGTGAATGTTGACTCTTTTCGCGCCACTGCGTGGAGAACAGCGGTGGCAGCCCTTATCCACGCGATGGGACATAACCCAGGTTTTGTCAAATAGCTGCAAACGGAACTACGTGGAGACTGAAGAGGACCACTACAAGCTGGCGCTACCATTCTCTGGTCTTTGGCCCACGAAACAACCCCGTCGGTCCCAGTCCCATAGAATGGGTACTCTTCGCCTTCAACCCGCTGTTCTGACTTCGGTGCCATTAGCAGCGGGGATGGTACTGTGGGGGTCGGGGTTTTGCTCGAGGGCTGTGCATACACCGCGGGGAGAGAGTCCGCCACCGTTCTTGGGAGTTCTCTTCCCGCGAGATGATCCCGGGTAAGCAGATCGTGGAATGAGTGGATGTGGTGGCCGTCTGGGAAAGGGCCACAGCCAACATCATCTATGGCTATAGGTTGGGTGGTTTTTGGGCGAGTGCTGGTGCTCTACAATACAAGCCTTTTACGACCATCACGAGCAACGGCAATGAAGTACTGAAGTTGTTTGCAGACCCCCGCGCCATGTTACACACCCTCCCTCGCCACCAATACATCTGTTGTCGTAAATTCTAAGGGGTGTCACCCGACCCCCAAGGAAGTTTTCCGGGTACCTATTTGCCGGGGGTTATCGCTATTTCAGGTGATGATTCGTCTTCATAGCGCTGAGGCTACTCGGGACAACAAGTTGACGTCCCCACGGGGGGTGCCGCTGCTTATCTCAGCTTGCCCGAGAACGTAATTGAACATGGTGGACCAACACTGAAATTGTATCTCCACTTGGGCTGGTCTAACCATTCTCTTTCGTGGAAGATAATCGATAACTAGATAACTGGTTAATCGTAGCTCCACCTCACGGATCTTCATCTTGGAGGGGCGATTGGTTCTTCCCTAAACAGGCCTGGCAAGAGAACGGTTTTCGTGACCCCGTCCTAGTATACTAGATGTAATCGTCAATGCTGCTCGGGTACATTCTGCAGGATCGCTTGCGCTTGCGCAAATATATCCTGTGACAGCCAAAAGCAAACTCCAACCAGAAATTGTTCCGATATGAGTGTCAACACGCTCTGAAACGCAGGCCGGGATCCAGTAGTTCATCCGCAAGAGGGAAAAGACTCGGAAAGGATGCGAGTCGGAACCGAACCACCCCCGACCCTCATAGGCCGCTATTGGCCAGCTATGAGGGGTGTGCGGAAGCAGTTAGGAAACCCAACGAGCTAGAAGGACGGTGTTCGAGGTCCGGCTGCTTCCACTCACTATCGATGGGTACGCGGTTGACTAAGAGTGGGCCACATAGCGCGAAACTTCCGTAGAGAAGTCCTTGCAAAACGAGTAATGAGCGCGTCGCAGGGCAGTTGATGATCAAACGAGTGAGAATATCGCCCACGTGTCCGACCTGTCCACCCATTCCAGGGGCAGCTGAGTTTGAACGACAAGACCGTGGATCAAGAAGTCTTGGTCTGTCACCCTCAAATTAAACAAAAGCAGTACTTACATCGCCCCCGTGCTCGTCGGGTAAATCAGGGTAAACCCCTATTTGACTCCCAGTGGAAAGGTTGAACCGCATGACGCCGCGTTTTATGAGGCCAGGGGCAAGCACCGAACGGAGGGCCCGGAGGGTGGCCCTTCATCGATCATCACCCATGCACTACCCACAAGACGCCATGATTCCGGGTGATTAAATCTGTTGCCCACTGAGAATCTAAGGGCCAGGAAACCGTGGATCGAGTGATCCCCACCATTCCGCAACCGTTTTCCAGAGACCGTTTCGTGTTGGGTGCGCCCTTCCCATTGTTTGGACGTGTTTGTGCAATGAATGTTGAGTTTATTTAATTTGTCGATCACACGCGACACGTCCCACGGTTGATTGTGGCGCCCAATGGTCTCACCCGTTTCGCCATCTTTCCGATTCACTTATTCTGTGTGGCCCTGAGGCATTGTTTGGACATGGCTCTCGTTGACTTCTATCAGCTGTCCGTCCTATATAAGCTGCGTCGCAAGGATGCAGACTTTACCCCCGTCCGATCTCACTGTCTCCCCATGTCGACCACCACACCACCGCCTTCGCCTTCGCCACCGGTTGAGCCTGTTCAGGTTCCCTTATCTCCCCCTCCCTCTGTGCTACCCGAATTCAAGACCCCAGGGCGCAAACACGGTCCCTCTCGCCCTGTGCCGAACACCACACCCCTCTCCCGTGGCTCATCCATGTGCCAAAGGCAGGAAAGTAATACAGACCGGGTCGAGGGGTACGGGCGTGAGGATTACGAAGATTATATCCGCGAAGATCTCCGGGGCCGGGTTTTCGTCGATTTCGAGGTCTTCATGAAGTCTGTCCTGCACGTCCCCGGCGACTGGGAGACTCGGTGGGCACCGGCTATCGAGGCTGTCAAGGCAAACGACGAGTTCAAGAAACACCACAAGGAGTATACTGACTGTTGCGCAAGCTCTGGCTCGCTGGAGAGGCCATTCTATGACCCCCTAGTGAATACCGCAAACGCTGTTCTCAACGTGTTGTCTCAGACCAGGTTCGATGACATCCCTTCCAAAGTTGCTCAGTACTATCACGTCAACGACCCGAAAAGAATTCGCGGCGGGGTTATCAACAAGGCCAACCTTTCTCCTGACCTGGTCGTCCTCCACGATGGCTGCAGACCCTCCGCCGGAGAGGAGGGTCTCCACTGGGCAAACCCCCTTCACATCCTCGAAGTCAAACCACATGGTAGCACCCTGTGCGACGGAACGAATATTCCGAGATTAGTTATCGATGGTAAGCGTACAATGAACTCTCCCCATGTCCGGCTATAACTAATACGAGGAACAGGAATCGATCCGATCTCGAACCACGCCCCACCTCCCAAACGTCGACGATATGGATCAATGAGTTCCCTTCCCATGTCCGCAACCACTTCTGGTTTATCTTCTACGTCGTCCACCTCCAGGAAACGGCCCGCCGATAGTTCGAACACAATCGGTCAACGGGTCGCGAAGAAGTCCAAGACAAAGTCCGTTTCATCCCGAATGCCTGGCAGTGATGCGAGTCTTCATGGGGGTGGCTCCACACCGAAACCAGAAAATCAATGCCAAGTCAATCCAGCCCTTCAAGTGTGTCGTTACCTTTTGGAGATGTTCTCTGTCCCCTTACTCCGTTCACACGCTACCGTCGGCCTCGTTGATCGCGGCCGCCTCCAACTCTATCATGCCAACCATTCGGCCATCCTCGTGTCCTCCGCGATAGATTTTTTACAAGGCGATGGAGTGGACAAGTTTATCGCCAACATCATCGCTTTCCACTGTCTTTCACTCGAGCAGAACGGTGTCCTTGATACCCTTGCCTCAAAAAATACTGAGCTCGTGAAGAACTCAAATATCCCGCCGGACGACAGGGTAGTGCAGAGAGGAAACCAGCTAAACTTCCCAAGAAACGGGCCCCAAGCACCGTTCACAGTTACCCTGGGCGACGTCATCTCCCGCGACCCGGCAGCGATTGGAAGATCCACAACGGTGCTTGATGCGAAGTCTGAACGGTGGCCAGATACCGAGCTAGTCGTCAAGATTAGCTGGCCAGGTTCATACCGTATTCCGGAGACCGATTTCCTCAAGAAGGCGAACGAGGAGGCAGAAAAGACCGACGGGGGGTGGGCCGCCAAGCATCTCCCTCAAGTGTTTTTTGTCAAAGACGTCATTTTCGATGAAGCCTCAACCCTCGAGTCGGTCGCACGCTTGTTTGAGAATGCCAGTATCGTCAACGGAAACTACGTGTACGAACGGCGTACCCTCCGAGTCATTGTCCAGGAACGATTATATCCTCTCAAGTCGCTGGGGAGTGTGAGGGATATCGGCCAGGTCTTCCTCGACATTGCATGCAGTACGTCTCTCCCCCCGCCCCCCGATTAACATATACTTACCCTACTTTAGTTCACCGTTGGCTCTACGACCAACCTGGCATCCTTCATCGTGACCTCAGCTTCAACAACATCATGTGCCGCTTCATTGATGAGACGAATGCCGAGGGGAGACCGGAGAAAAAAGTCTACGGGGTGCTCACCGACTACGATCTTTCATCGTGGAAGAAGGACCTCGAAACCGACTATACCAGAACCTCGCAGCAGCGGACTGGGACACCACCTTATATGGCACAGGAGTTGCTCAAGGGGACAAGTACAACTCACCTGTACAGGCATGATATTGAATCCCTTTTCTGCATCATGTTGATGATGGGCGGGCACCACACGATTGACCGTACGGGGGGCGGGACCGGCGAGGAAGCGGACCAATGGGTGGTTATGCGGGACCCTGAAACCCTTCCATATCAAAAGTGGTTTAACACACAGGACTACGACATACTCGGTTCCATCAAGGGAACTTTCTTTACGGAAATGCGGGCCATTGAATTGTCTCAGCCTTTTGAGGACTTTCGTCCGTGGTTATGGGCCCTTCAAGTGAAGTTTTGCCAAGGGTTCTCATTCAAGAATATCTACGAGATGCAGAAGAAAGTGCAAGAAAGGGCTGGAAGCTCTGCAGGTACAGCCATCCTGTTCGACGACGAAACATTGGGAGGTCGCGTCGACTATTCCTCCATCATCGAGCCAACGAGCCAACTAACAGGAGAGCTTGAAGGACTCGTTATCCGCTACGACCCCACATCACCCCCACCCCCGACTCCAAGGAGCGCGGTCTGAGCCCACACCCGGGTTGGTTCTAGCACGGACAGCACTCCCTTCTCGCCCCCTCACCCTCCTACCATCATATACACAATTATGTTTAGTTAAAACCTTTAGCGCAGGCGCTTGCAACATGTAATATCATTCTTTTTGTTTCGGGTATCATTCGGCACATGTGTGATCACGCTAATGGCAACACTTAAGTTTCGGTTCTACGAAGAGGTATTTCGTGTTGCCAGCTTCTTGCAGCGTTCTGGAGTGGGTGCACCGGAGTCGACGTCCAGTTTTGTTTGCACACCTAGCTTCCCTCCTCCCTTCTCCGGAAGATGCAAATCCGTATGTACGGAAAGCTAGTAAATGTAAGAGTGCCCTCCCCGACAATGACTAGTTTACCTTCGCACTTACGCACTGCTCCGCAACCTCAAACATCGTGGACCCAAAATATGTATAATCAGTAGCGCAGACCAGTGGCATGGTCCATGACCGAATTGCAGACGAAGAGGTCCCACCTCTTCAAGTACTCCGCCCTACCCACTCCCGGGCCATGACGAACGGGCCCTGATAGTTCTCTTAAGGGGCACTAGATATTCGTTTATTCAAGGATAATAACCTTACGGGCAGTCGCCTAGTCCAAAACGTCAGTTACAAAGTCGTTGAGAATCAAGCTTCAACTTCTGTTGATGAGTCCAAAACCCCGGCAGACCCGTCGGAGGTACCCTCAGAGATGGTCATCGTGAACCTTCTGACAATCTCCAAGATTGGCTTCCTCCTCTCCTCCGTGTCCCAAACCGTCGTATGGTCCAAGTCGGGGTACCACAACACCTCCAATCCATCTTTCTCCCACCTCAACCTCTCCTCACCCGTTAGATACTTCCTAACCGCCTTCGCATCGACAATCTGATCTTCCTCAGATAACACCACCACGACCCTTCTTCCCCTATCCAGATCTTCCTTCCACATTATGCACTCGTTCCAGAAGAAGTACCTCCCGAGGGTCCTCGCAATATCGGGCTCGCGACTTGCGAAATACCATAGCTGCCATTCGTTGGCACGTTTGGGGGTTCGGTAGAGGAAATTATAAGCGACGGACGGGTGGTGCAGAAGGAACGTGATTGGGTCGACAAGAAGGGTTGCAGTGACTTGTTGTGAGAGTGTTGGGTGTTGCGGAATATAGGAAGCGATGGCGGTGCCGAATGAGTGAGCAACGATAACAACTTGTTCAAGGTTGTGTGCCGCGAGGATTTGAGAGATGGAAAGACAGGTAGCAGGCTCCCGATCGAGAGGGGGGCGAGTTATCCAATTGCAGATTGGGAGTATCTAGTGGACAGTGTTAAAACCAGGAGGGGAAGGGCGGAGGGAACAGTAGTACCTCCACGATAATGATACCGACGTCGGGATCTTCTTTGGATAGTTCCCGGATAAAAGGAAGGTAGGGCAGTAGTCCAATCTGCGAATCTGTTCGTTAGTCTTCCTTCAAGTTACAGAGGCATCGAAGGTACCCCTATGCCATGTAGGAACAAAACGGGGGACTTTGTCTCTGAACGATGGGGGCGGTACCAGTACGGCAGAGGGACGGGCGAAGAGTTGGAAAGTAGAGTGAATGGCCGGGGAGGGAAAACGTGAAAAATGCCTCCCGTGTTGTGATGTTTGAAATTGCACGGTCACCGGATCGCCCTGCTCTCGGATCATCATCGACACGTCCGACGGCGATGCAATTTGGTGTCTGGAGTTCGGGCCTCGTGGGGTAGGGATTCAGAGGTGAGGCAGTTTTGCGATTTACCACCTGTCCGTCCAGTTCCGAGCATGACGAGCTGTACTAATCGATTTAGCGTGGTTTCACAGGTGCAGAGAGGGCTCATGACGACCTATAGAATACTTCATCTTCGCAGTTGCATTTACTTTGGAGGAACACGGAGCCTTGCGAGAACATGAATGATACAGTAGGTTTTGTATCATTTCCACCACACGGCACCGTTGGCATTTACCACGTCATCTACTATAGTGCACCTCGTTAGCGTCCGTTATTTTCCCAATAATGAAGAATGTAACGCGTGTGGAACGACTTGGGCCCCGCTCATCACAACCTTTTCCTGTGGATCATGCTGAGGATCAAGGGTTTCACCATCGTCGGTGGTGAATGTCGAACTCTCGTGTGTGGGAGGGAAATTTACTGAAACCGAAAAGCCGTTTCCCCAGGGCCAGTGTTTGAGTTGAGCGTTCATCCTTTACTGGACTGGTGTTTTTTTTGCAGTGGGGGGCAATGCTGAGGTTTTGTCCGTTTTCCATCCACTCTTACGATTTGCGTGAGATTGAATGTGAACGTTAGGATTCTGCACACCGCGATTGTGGGGTTTCTTTTTCTGCTTTCGCACTACAACAATCTATTTGCCCCGTACACAACGGTCAAGGTCGTGGAGTTAGAAATTTATCGCGTGGCCTCCTAGTCGTATTTGCTCCGTATATCAAGGATCATGTTCACAGGGAGCCAAGAGAACTGCGACGAGACCTGAGGCCTGATGCTCGTTCATGACGGAAGCACCGATCCAAATCGACAATTCCTGTGCATGTCGTGGTCGCCGCGGTGACCACCAAAAAATATCTTCATGGACAAATTGAGGTACCACCCCTTGAACCCTCGGATCTCCAACCATACCCACCTCGCCCTTGGAGTTCGAACTGCGTTCGACCGTTCAATTCCAGGCGCTGCAAGATCTGTAATATCGCATGTTCGCGGAGATGGCTTGGTCGACCTTTCCGCCTGAGAAACTGGACATCCTGAGTGAACAAAAAACACGTACCTAACTTCTCCAGAATGCATGCGCACTCTCCCTCTCGCCTTAAGCAGCAAGCCGAGATTGTCATTGAGGTTGCAGAGTGGGAGTTGTGACAACCGATTATGATATGAGGCATCGCGGAGGCTCTCGCCCCCGATGTTCTGAGAGCTTTAATGAGATAAGCCCAAAATCTACGGATATTGCTCGACCGATTCTCGCCTTCGGCATGAGAGGCATCCCACGACCGCACTCACATGCGGGGTTGTTTGGACCATCGCATCAAACGGCGGTCGATGCGCGTGGTTGTATCACTGTATTGCCTACTAGGGGGTTTGGTCCTGTGGGTCCACCACTTTGACCTCGGGCTCTTACCACGATAACACGAATGAGCCACTCCTCCAACAGAAAACCCAAGAAATCACCCAAACCCCCCCAGCAGCACATCGCTTTGGGAGTTTCCACCAGCGTCGCCCTTGGACCACTGGGTTTCCGGGTAGAGCTCGACGTCGATCCCAAAGGTGATCCCATCGGGATCCAGGAATAGAGCCTTGGACCTGACCAGACCGTGACGCTAGATGAGAACCCCAGGCCTTCACGGATCGTATTTCGCGACAAGGAGAGAGGAGATCGAGATACTCCCACGCTGAAAACCTCGAACTTTGGTGTTGCGGTCGATGATGCGAAGTATGGGAGCGATTCGACAAGTGAGTGCTCCTGATCCTTACTATTATCGCGGCTGATCTTCATCCGGATCTCTCTACCTCTCTCCGTCAGAAGAGAACGCTGGTGGCACTAGGGATGGAGGAGGCGAACCGGCGGAGATACCGAGAGGTATGTGTCGATACTGTCGTGTCGTTCACCTTCTGTTAACATCTACCAGTCCCCGAGAGCGACCAGAAGGACACCACATTCAGTGTTAGTGCTGCTCATGTCGATGTCCCGAAGGAGCCTGTAAATGGTTTCGGTTCTCTCCAAGGTGTCTTAGGAGCCATCTCTGATGTTTATACGGATTGCCAAGTTCGCACATTGCCCCCTGCTCAAATCCCTCTTTGATTAATCTATCAATAGGAAATCGGAAACAAGGTCGAAGGTCTCCTCTCGCGTATAGTTGCACTGGAGGCACATTTTGCAACACGGCCAGGCGACGTGGCAGAACAAAGACGTCGGGACGAATTGATACGGTCCGCAATTATTACTGTATTTCCCCCTCAGAGAAGGAGTTGAATTCCTTCCAGCAAGTTCAAGAATATTGAAGGCCAATTACGGCCGTTGTCTGAGAGGCTGGGACCGCAGCGATCCGCTGACCGCGCTCAAGACGATGAAGCGGTGCTTGGGCTCCTCGAAGACCTACGGGAGACTATCTCCGACTATCAGGTCTGTTCGTGACCTTAGCACCGTTCCCAATACTGACAAGGACGGTGGACGGTGCAACAGATAGCGACCCGTGACCAAGGATGCGAGGTAATTGTGAGTATTCCACTTCGCATCAAAACAGTTGCATTAACCTTTCGACAGGACACAGGTTAGAACACCTTCTGTTTTCGACGACGAGGGCCTGACACTCCGAAAGCTGAAGCAACCGTCCTCAACAATCTCCGCTGCGCCCAGGATGCCGAATATCGTCACGGGAACCGTCAGGGTTGTCTGAAGGGAACTCGCAGACCCATTCTGGACGAGATCGAACTCTGGACGAGGAACTTCGACAAGCCTCCCGTCTACTGGTTGAATGGTCTGGCCGGAACAGGGAAGAGCACCATCGCCCAGAGCGTCGCGGAGAGGGTGTTCGTGGATGGACAGCTCGGAGCCTCGTTCTTCTGTTCGCGCGACTTCGAGGACCGTAGCAACCTCCACTTCATATTTCCCACTCTCGCCGTCCAGCTCGCACGGAGATACACCGAGTTTCGATCGATCTTCGTCCCGCTGGTGCAGTCTGATCCAGGAATCGCCTCCGAGTCATTGTACAACCAGATGAACAAGTTGATTGTCCAACCCCTCACCAAATCTGACATTTCGACTGTCATTATCATCGATGCCTTGGACGAATGCAAGGACGAGGAACCCGTTTCGGCGATTCTATTCGTCCTCGCCCAGTTTGTATCTCAGATTCCCAAGGTCAAGTTCTTCCTTACTGGTCGTCCGGAACAACGGATTCAGGAAGGGTTCCGTCTCCCACTGTTGGCGCAAGCGACGGGCGTTTTTATCCTCCACGAAGTCGAACCGGGGCTTGTTAACAGCGACATTCGATGGTTCCTCAAGCACAGTTTTCTGGAAATCACAAATCGTCGGAATGGATTGGATGGTTGGCCGACGGAAGAGCAGCTGGACTTCCTTTGCGAACGGGCGGGGGGGTTGTTTATCTATGCCGTGGCGACTATCAAGTTCATCGACAACCGGAGAGATAATCCCAGAAAGCGGCTGGATTTTCTTCGTCAATCACCTGAGAGTAGTGCTCATGAAGGAAAAGCAAAGCTCAGGACGAACACGACGCTCGATTCGCTCTACATGACAATTCTCCAGGAGGCTTTCGGTGACGATGACCCCCGGATTGACTCCAGAATCCGCTCCATCCTTGGCGTCGTGATCCTTGCCACAAATCCCCTTTCTCCATCCACCATCGCCGCGTTCCTGAACTTCGATACGGAGGACGTCTTCCCCCTCCTTTCGCCATTTCACTCGCTTCTCATTCTTCAGCAGGACGTCAACCACCCCATTCGGCCCTTCCATAAATCATTTCCTGACTTTCTCGTCGATCCGACCCGGTGCATCAACCCGAGGTTTCACATCTCTCCTCCCGATCATCATTCAGAGCTTGTAATAGGGTGCCTCGAGCTGATGAACCGAACGTTGGAGAGGAATATGTTCAAGTTCTCAGATGGTTCCGTGAACGATGAAGGTTTATGGATGAGGGCTGAGGGAAATATCGACCAGGCTTTACGATATGCGTGCGAATCGTGGTACAAGCACCTGGTTGATGCGAACACGGCGCTAATCCATACGGTCAAGATCACCTCTGCCTTACACCAGTTCCTGGAGCAAAAGTTTCTATTCTGGCTGGAGGTACTTAGTATCCTTGGGACCCTAAGGGGTGCAGTTGACGCATTAGAGGTGGCTAGAAAGTGGCTGGAGGTGTGTCGAGACTATATTTGGAAAATTTCCTAAATTTCTCACACTGGATCTAGGCATCACCGACTCTTGACCTCGTCGACGTTGTCAACGACTACTTTCGCTTTGTCACCGGATCTTTCGAGGTCATCAGCAGATCCGCTGCACATATCTACCACTCGGCTCTTCCCCTATCCCCCCAGACATCGATCGTGCGGAGGTTGTACGAATCGTACGCTCACCCCTTGACGAGGATTGTGCAAGGGGCCCCAATGTCATGGGATCCGGTTATTGTGGCCACGAAAAATCTTGGCATAATTTATCGCGCCGCGTGGTCACCGTGCAGTAGATTCATCGCGATCGACGGTTCCTGGTTCATGACAGAGGTACAAATATTGGATGCGGTGACTCTTAGGCGGGTAAAATCCCTCACACGCCTACCGGGCTTCACTCGACTGCTCAGTTTCTCAGCTGAAGGTCACTCGTTGATACGAGGCGGTGGCGAGCCAGAAGATTTTATCAGTTGGGACCTCCAGACGGGTGTTCTGGTCAGCACCATCTCCCCAGAGCAGGGGGAAAGGGAATGTCACCACCCGAGTGGCTTTTTCCGTCACCTCGAGAAAGGGGCCGTCTCGATCACTTATTCTGGATGCGGGACAATGTTTGGAGTGTTATCCAAGCGTCACGACGCCACCGCTATCATTACCTACAATCTTCTCCTTGGCCGATCTGTAGGTTCTTATCCGGTTAAAGGGCCGGTCGCAGACGTGATCTGGACATACAACAAATCCATTCGGTTTGCTACTTTGGGGCCAGGGTCCATCACCACATGGGAAGTCGGATTCGTCTCGGAAAACCCGGCCACAGAGGTCGAGCACCTGCCCACCCCGAACAGCTTTGATCCCTCAGAAGAATTCCTCTTCCTTCCCACTCTCTCCCGCCTTTCCTTCGTCCTCGAAGATGCCATCTTCGTGTGGGACGCCAAATGTTCAAAACTCCTCCTGAGTTATGTGGACATCGATCGGCCCAGAGAGATGTCCTTTTCCTCTGATGGACGCTTCTTTGCATGTGCAACCGGCGGTCCAGAGATTTACCTCTGGAAGGACTCCCCCACCGGCTATACCCTTCACCAGAAGTTCGTCTCTGCCACAAGAGAGTATTCCAGCCCTTGGAAACCACTTCTTTCCCCAGATGGACGATCGCTTCTCGCGTTCAGCGGTTTGACCCTTCAATTATGGCATACAACAGATCCAACCACCTCCCTCTCCAGTGTTTCGACTCAAGCTGTTCAGGACGCCCGACCTTTTGTTCTTGGATTTTCACCAGATCATTCATTGGCAGCAGCTGCACGGTTGGGGTCCGACATGACCACAGTTCTCGACCTTAGGACTGGTATCCCACGGCTGACGATCGATACGGGTATGACAATTTATGGTCTGGGGGTGGCCGAGAGCACAGTTGTCGTCGTTGGTGATAGCGAGATCGTCACTTGGAACTTGCCTAAAGGCGATCGCGCTCTCAATGCCACCGCAAACATCGACGATAGTGTTCGGATAATAGCCTTTGATCATTTACCATCGTCGGGGTTGCTACCTTCCGCCGCCATATCCCCAGATTTCAACCACATCGCCGTCGTGGGAGTGGATGTGGAAGGGTCCGTAGGCCTGAATCTCTACGACGCGACCACCGGGAACCATCTCGCGGGCATTCAACTAGTGGGGGAGATGCCATGGTTCGCTCCAGACGGGCACAAAGTCTGGTATCGTTATCTTGAAGGAGCGTATGAACGGACGATCGTAAAGGATAACGAATCCTACTCCCTCAAATTGGAGCATCTAGGACCAACTCGGCGCCAACCAGAAGGATGTCCCTGGACACCCTCTCGTGGTTACAAGATTACGGACGATGGGTGGATACTCAGTTCGAATGGGAGGCGGCTATTATGGTTGCCTCCCCACTGGCGGTCGACTAAAGTGAATAGGATGTGGAGTGGGCGGTTTCTCGCGTTTTTGCATCATCAACTTCCGGAGGTTGTCATTCTAGAGTTACTAGAATGACCGGCGATCAAGGGAAGGGTCGCCCTTCCCTTCCTCTCACAACTTTCTTCCCGTCCTCCGTTATCCCCTATGTCTTGTTCGAACCCAGATGTTGGTATAGTTGCTGTATATTCTTCACGGTTTCACTTTAGTATGTACCCGTCAGCTCATGTACTGGAGACTGCGGCGCTCTATGCGATGTCTACGCTCAGTTCGTTATGCAAGATCTTCATACACGCACATCACCATATCTCCCAGTCAATATAGCTGGACCTTATGAGTACAGTCTTGATTCCTGTCACTCAGCCAACCTTCGTCCCTGAGCATAAGAGTCGTTTGATGATTCCGTTCAGCTAACAACTTACGTATTTGTTTACACGCCAATCAGCGGTTGATTGCGCTCTATCACCACAGAGTCGACGAGCAGAGGGGTGGGTTTGACGTTATGGGTCCGTGACTCCTTTGGCCTCCTCGTTGCCCCGAGAACACAGATGGATCGTTTCTTCAACAAAAAGCGCAAGAAGTCGCCCGAACCTCCCCAGAAACCGGGGACTTCCACCGTTACTGGGCCTGGATTCCGAGCGGGGGTGGACACCGACCCAAAAGGTAGGCGGAGTTGTTCATACCAGGATCTAGAAATAGATTGAGTTCATTTGACCATGGTACTCTAGGCGAGGGGCCGAGGGACAGCGGGGCTCCGCAGATCGTGTTTTGGGGCAAGAATGGCGGGAGTCAAGAGTTTCCCGAGTCGGGAGCTTCAACACTTGGTGTTGTCGATGCTGGTACCGGACGTGGAGATGATACTACTATGAGTGAGTGCTTCTAATCCCCGTGATCCGGACCAACCTCTCTGTACAATGTACATCTCCGTTCAACTTCTCCCTACCAGACGATAACGCTGGTGACACTGGAGGGGGAGAAAGCGAGCCAGCAGAGGCAGCGAGAGGTATGTGCCTACATCAGTATTGCGTTGACTTTCGTTTGACGTGCGCAAGTTGCGAAGAGAGTCCGGAGAGGCACAGTGCTTGGGGGTTCCGCCACTCCCGTCAACGCCGCAGAAGAGGCTATGGATGGATTCGGCTCTCTCAAAATCGTTCTAGGGGCCATTTCCACCATTTATGCTAACTACCAAGTTCGTTTACGACCTCTTTTCAAAATTCTTTTTTGGCGAACCAATCTGCAGGACACTGCCGTCATCGGAAACAAGATTGAAATCCTCCTCTCACATCTGGCCGTATTGGAAGCACGTTTTGCAACACGTCCTAGTGACGTGGCGGAGCAGAGGCGCCGGAGCCGACTGATACGGTATGCCATTTTTCCTCTTGGGGCTCGTTTCTGAGCTCCTTCCAGCAACCTTGAGGCCATCGAAGAACATTTACGGTCGTTGCATGGGCGTCCGTTAATGCGGCGACCTGCTGATCACGCTCAAGACGACGAAGACGTGTTGAGACTTCTTGAGGATCTGCGAGAGGGCATCTCCGACTACCAGGTCCGTCGATGCCCTTAACGAGGTTCTCGATTCTGACGAGGGCGGCAGGCGGTGCAACAAAAAGCAATCTACGAACAAGGGCGCAAGATGATTGTGAGTGTTTCATTTCGCACCAGAGCATTAAAATAACCTTTTGACAGAATACGGGTTGGAACACCTTCTATTCTTGACAACTGAAGTCTGACGCGAACATCTCATAGCTGAAGCAGCTATCCTCAACAATTTCCGCTGTGCACAGGAGGCCGAGTATCGACATGGCGGCCGCAAAGGATGTCTCAAGGGGACTCGTGGAGCTGTTTTGGATCAGATCGAACTCTGGACGAGGAACTTCGACGAGCCCCCCGTCTACTGGTTGAATGGTCTGGCCGGAACGGGGAAGAGCACCATCGCACAGACGATAGCAGAGAGGGTGTTCGCGGATGGACAACTCGGAGCATCCTTCTTCTGCTCGCGAGACTTCGAGGACCGGAGCAACCTTCACCTCATATTTCCCACTCTCGCCGTCCAGCTCGCGCGCAAATACACCGAGTTTCGATCGATCTTCGTCCCATTAGTGCAGTCGGATCCAGGAGTCGCCTACGAGTCCCTGTATCACCAAATGGACAAGTTGATCGTACAACCCCTTAGGGAGTGCGCCATCTCGACTGTGATCATCGTCGATGCTTTGGACGAATGCAAGGACGAGGAACCCGCTTCGGCGATCCTGTCCGTCCTCGGGCAGTTTGTATCTCAGCTTTCCCAGGTCAAATTCTTCCTCACTAGTCGTCCGGAGCCACGGATTCGGGAAGGGTTCCGCCTTCCGCTATTGGAAAAAGTGACAGACATTCTTATCCTCCACGAAGTCGAAGCGGGCCTCGTTGACAACGATATTCGGCGATTCCTCAAACATAGCTTCCTGGAAGTTGCAAATCGTCGGAGTGGATTGGATGGTTGGCCGACGGAAGAGCAGCTGGAACTCCTTTGCGAACGGGCAGGGGGGTTGTTTATCTATGCCGTGGCAACCATCAAGTTCATCGACAACCTGAGGGATAACCCCAGAAAGCGACTGGATTTCCTTCTCCAGTCACCCGAGAGCAGCGCTCACGAGGGGAAAACGAAGCTCAAAGCGAACACGACGCTCGATTCGCTCTATATGGCAATTCTCCAGGAGGCCTTTGATGACGATGACCCGCGGATTGACCCGAGGATTCGTTCTATCCTCGGCGCTGTAATGCTCGCCGCAAATCCCCTCTCTCCATCCACCATCGCTACATTCCTGTGCTTCGATACTGAGGACGTCTTCTCCCTCATTTCGCCATTTCACTCGCTTCTCATTCTTCAGCAGGACGCCAGCCACCCCATTCGGCCGTTCCATAAATCATTTCCCGACTTTCTCGTCGATCCGACCCGGTGCATCAACCCGAGGTTCCACGTCTCCCCTCCCGATCATCATTCAGAACTTCTAATTGGTT
>Ga0307513_10001298_pt1 | contig 36162 bp, 37 predicted proteins | sample 15_EM_MG_FD_202174 | JGI IMG/M metagenome (GOLD analysis project Ga0307513, IMG submission 202174) | Populus trichocarpa ectomycorrhiza microbial communities from riparian zone in the Pacific Northwest, United States - 15_EM | ecosystem: Host-associated > Plants > Roots > Unclassified | place... | reverse complement strand
GATAATATTACAGTTTACATCGCTGCAATATCTTTTGATTTGAGTGAGTAATCGTTCGCACAAGGTTTGTCCGGAGGCTGGTGGTGGGCGACAAAGCATCTGCGAACAAAGGTGAAAACGGCAATAATTTCAGATATGAGACACCCAGTTGTAGGTGTTCTGACACATAGGTACGCCTTTCGGGTATGTCCCTGTCGATCTTTTAGTCTCAATAAGTCGATCGAAGGCCCTAACGGTGCTCCAACTCGGGTATCAGATTGACCTCTTTCCCTTCTGTGCGGTCACTGGTCAGATTCTGGGGACTGTTTCAACCTATCAGGTCAGCAGACATCCAAGATGCAGAGGCCATACAGTTACCATACAAGAAGTCACTAGGGGCAGAAGACTCACAAGAGTTTGCATCTGGCAGTGCAGTGCTAGGTAGTTCAGGAGATCTGACATCTCCTAGCTAGGTCACCGATTCAGCTGGTAGCGCGTGGATGAAATTTGTAAAAGCTTCCGGATCAACGATTAGGGATTATCAAATGCCCATCCTGACTGGGGCAGTGGCAAGGGGATGACCGACAGAAACACAAGGTGGAAGAGGTGATATTGGTCATTTACTCAAATGTGATTACAAATTTGTACTGTATTCCGTTCAATTCCCTATTTTTTGGAACCCGTGAACCCGACGTACAAGCACTGCGGAAAATTCTCGAGATACCTCCTTTGGTTATTTATATATCTCTTACTCACAGGTAGACCATTCCTATCCTCAGCCCACTAGAACCGACCTCAGGTGTCTCTCCGTGCGGAAGCACCCACGTCAAAGGCAGTCCTTCTGACTGGAATGCTGTAGACCTTCTTCGAGGTGCGATTGGAGGCGGGAGATTATTATTGGGTCAGACAAGGTGAACCCCTTTAGCTACACAAACAACGGCCCTCTCTTCTCCCCATCGGCGGGCGTGGCTCCTCTCGCCCCGTCCTGTTCGAGTGACGATATCAGAGGAACCGTTTGAGCATGGGATTCGATCCTGATGTAACGGACCTATGGTCTTATGCAAGGCACTTGCAACTCGTGAAGGTCGTCTTCGGTGCCGCCACCAGGATCGTCGTATTGCGTATTGGATAGGAACGAGCCGTCATTCGGAACGACCGCTGAACGTCAGTTGCTGGAGACACAGCTGGACCCGGCAGGGGACTGGTCATCAATGACGGCAGCGACCAAGGGTGTCTGCACTAATCGGTCACTGGCTATCTTTTGGACTGCGGGAGCCAAGCTGGGGCTTCATCGTTGACTGTTATTCCTTCTCCTCTATCCTCTGTGCGCTGGTCCTTGAATAATACACTTGCTTCAGTTTGCAATACCACTAAATAATACAGGTGGTGAACAACAAAGCACAACACAGATTTGTCCCCTTCATCTTCATGTACCATCTCGCAATCGATGGTATTATCGGTAATGAGAGTTTTCACTCTCATTTGACTGCTCAGGCGTTGCTTCATCCTCATTAGGTGAACTTATCCTGATGCTGGTATCTGGCTACGCTACGCTCGCTCGCAATGACTACGCCCAGCGGGACCAAATTAGTCCAGTATCACATCGTAATTGATTGGATGCATTAATATAGCGTTCATTATCAGCCCATTTTGGGAGAAACCTACTCACCACGAATACAACTTGTCTCGTGTATGCAAAATGCGGCCTCCATTCAATATCTACCCTAGATAGCCCTTTTTCTTCCACGAGCTTCGAAGAGGAACGTTGTTCATTTGATTCGTCGACTAGCGCTCGGTACTGTCTGTTCCAGGCCAGAAGCAACAGTCTTCCTCCACTATCAAGCACGTTATACTGCACGTAATTGACATACTCAAAGTATGCAAGATGATAGCTTCTCAAATGCAGATAAGGAGAATGGGGCAGGCTTCGAACTCGTTTTCCTTCAAGTCACAGGTCGTAGAATCGAAATTAGCAGGAGTATGCTTCAACTGGGTTCCATCCGTTTGCTTCTTAGCCTCAGAATTGTTCTTTGCTCCCCTATACAGCGTCTTTCGCCTTTGATGACGTCGACGACCGCCTTGGTGATTAACCGAATCGCGCCATCTTACCTGATACCAACGCTCCTGAGTCGTCACAGACAACCTGCACGAACGCTGGACCACACTCTCGTCTCGAGGTCAGACCATTCTGGCATTTTAGGGTCCTGGCAGTCATGTGCACTGGATCACCTGAGAACATTTATTTGTTTGAAATTGCAGAAGCGACGTAATTGTGTTACTTTACGGAGAGACAGGCTCTTAGGCGCTCAAAGTAAGTTCTGCCTTTTCCCTTCGGAATGCGTTGACTAGTCATCGATGGTCTTCGATTCGGCGTTGATGATACTCAATTGCCCAAAACCCTGATAGCGAAGCGTCATGTGCTCTAGTTCCTTCAGCATCGATTCTTAGCCCCTGAAACAAGTCGTAAGTAAAATAAACGTTCCTTGGGAGTCCTACATATAAAGAGGGCATTCTCTGCTCCGACATTCCTAAGTCCTCTCCTCGGGAACTTTAGGATCATATAACCTGTAAGCGACTCTCTCTTTCTCTTCGGGGAGGGCTAATACCTTGTAGTCGTCCTCTCGATTGAACACGACAAAACGGAATGACGATCAAACAAGCTTGCTGGATTCACGGCACATCCCTCCACCTTGAAAACCCATCTTGGTCGAATCTAGCTGTCCGCCAAGGATTCTTTACGACTTTGCGTCCTTCCAACGAGTCCATCAGTGGATGGGTTCACTTTGCGATCCCGACACCCGACATCATTAATGATGCGCGTTCGAAGGCGCACACTGCTTATATACGCTTCACCACTGGGACGCAAGCCAGTATCGAAGCTATTCATATTTTCGATGGTGAAAAGAAGATACATGAGCACAATGGATTGACCCTCCGGGGTACTCTTAAGGTTGCTCAAGAGGTGATCACAGGAACACCGGAGGTTCATTGGGGAACGGGCATTAGCATCTTAGTGAAATTCGAAGACAGAAGTGCCGACGCCTGGATTCAGTTGATTGGTGCAGGAATTGACTTTACTTGAAAGTGGTACGGAAATTGTGGATCTCCCGAGTAACCAGAGCTTAGCACACTGGAAAACGAGTTTGAGATGTTGAAAATGTTTGGTGTAATTACTTCTATACGACATTCAGACGAATTTTGTGAATGAGATGTGAGCAATGTAAATTGGTGGCCCGACAGAAAGAGAAATGCACAAATGGGGGGGATCTTGGACCGGCCACACCCAGGACCGAGCTCTCCCCCCTTGACCGAGTGCTGGGTTACTACTCGGGCTACTACACAGGTGGACAAGTAGGAGGTGCGGGAGACCGGTCGGAGAACGTACGCTCAGTAATTCCCTCTCCGGTGCGAGCGACCCCCCAAATAGAGGCCTTGGGACCCTTACAGACGTACCACGTACGAGACATAGACACAAACCCCTACGAGACACAGACACAAACTACAAACGTAGTACCCGTACAGACCCCCACACATAAGGATAAAAGGACAGTACAGAACAACGGGAGGCAGCCCCCCCCGTACAAAACAACATAGCATTTTCACGACCCCCATATGGGGTCGGTTAGTAGCCCTAAGACAAGCCCACGACCTAAGATCAGCCACGCCCCATCAGCCAAATTCAGGCTCAAAAGTGCGCAAACACATGACCCAAAGGCCTGCGGCCCGAACACAGATACAGCATAAGCAAAGAAAGAGTATGAAAGAGAGTCAGAAACGGCACAAAAAATGCCTCGAGGTAATGGAAACAAAGCAAACAATTGGACGAAAGATATCAGGGCGAGGAAAGATTTCACAACGACAGCCAATACAAACAGTCACATAACACACAAGACAGGCCTGGCTGTTGATTTTACATAAAAGGGATGCAGCTGGAGATCACCAGGAAAGGAGGCACACTGCCCTGGAGTCCCACACACAGCACCGATCGATTGGCGCTACGGTGCATGAAGCATGTCCCTCCTTTCCCCAAACAACAACAACAATAATAATAATAATAATAATAGAATGCACAAATGGGCAAATGTGGGTTTTGGTGGGTAAGTCAGGTGGCAGGTTGTCCAACGGGTGAATTGAGCCACACACCGCGCTGGAGTCCCACCATCAACCAAAAAAAGAAATGCAATATTCGAAGATTCAGACAACGATAGTGTCATATTCATAAGGGGCGGCCTCCTGAGATGGAATGGAGCCACGTCGTCATGGATAGTTACAGAATCTATAGGCTGCCCGCGTAGGTATTACAAGTAGGTTCACAGCGTTCCTCTTACCAGTAGTCGTACTAAGAATGCAAGGAGTATGCAAAAATAAATATTGCCATCGATGCAACCTGATATGAGCCCCCAGCCGCAAGCTTGAGGTCATCGGCTAGACTTCTGAAGAGTTTTTATTTTTATTTTTTATTTTTTAGAAATCCAATTTTATGTGCTAGGAACTAGTCTATGTTACACATTACGTCAGATGTGTAGTATCTCTGTTGCTGCAGATAATGCAATGGTTGGCTACGAGGTTGGTTGGTTCCTACAGCTGCCGTTAGGCAGAGCACAGAGCGTTACGAGTTTATCTCTCCTTCTCTAAGGTGATTTCTCCAAATCAATCGGGTTTGTTGAGCTTGGTGAGAGTGTGGGGCCGTCGTTGCTGGTGTTGTCAAAGGGGGGTTGTGGCAAAGGTGTTTCTACCGATACTTCTTGAGGGGTGATATCAGGTGCGTGTGTTGTCCAGGCAGGCAGTCGAACGTCCAGGACAGACGTGGCTGGCCAAAGGGGGAATAGAAGGAAAAGGAAGAAAAAAATGAAAATGAAGAGGGGGAAGGGGGAAGCGCATTCCCAAGCCAAGACCCCCAAAAGGTGAGCGGCCAGGCCAGCTTCAACCAGTTTCAATCGAGTTGACGGGGGTATTCTCAGCCCACCCATAAAGTCGAGGCCGGGGATTTCTCTCTCCGCGGCTACCCGTTCTGCGTCTATGGTGGTTGTTGTTCAGGAGTTTGGTTGGTGATGTGTTTGTGAATAAAGGTGTGCTTGTTGTTGTTGACAATGAGGCTGTGGTTCGGGGGCGAGGCTCCAGGGAGCATGGTAAAAAAAAATTTAAAAAAAGAGGAAAAGGGTTTGGGTTTAACAGCGTGGTACGACTTTGTGAATCACCCATGAGATTAGATGGTAGAGGTCGGTTGCCATCTTCAGTGCCGACATCATTGCATCAAATGGGTCGGACGTGGTAGGCAACTCCCCCTCCCTGAAGAGTGTTTTATCGGACTTGATATTGTTTAGTGAGCATGGCTTCATAACCAATAAGTACGAACTCCCCTCATCTGCACTAGGCCCGGTTATTCTTTGCCGGAGTTGCGCATCTAGAATTAACTGGATATGGCAGGTGCAATCGCGACTCCGCCGACCTGACCAACGCCTCTAAATAGCTGCGTAAAGCCCATTCCAACTGTCATGGAGCCCTCTAAGACGGTTTGAGTTACCTTCTTTGAAGAAAAAGATCTTCCAGAGAAGCGAGCAGGGCGACCAGTGCCGTTCGTAATACGACCGAGTTACCACTCCCAAAGGTATCTATACTATGGTGGTAAGTGCTCGCTGGGGGCATATGGGACGAAGGGAACGTACGATGGCAAACAATGAGAGGGGTGCGGTGGTGGCTGTCGCGTACATCAGGAAGGTACCAAAGATGAGGTTCCGTGTCTTGTACCGTCCAGTGCGGTGCATCCTCCTCCTAAAGGAATTTTGTTCCGCTATTTTAATACTGGTTAGATGCAATCATCAAATATACCCCGCAATGAGGAAGCAAGCGGCCTCGAGGTAGTATTAGATGCAATATGGAGGTTTACTACACGGGTGAACCAAGAGCCCGAACTGGCCCGACCAAGTACTCACCGGCCACTGAAGCACTGGTTAATTGTACGGTTTCAAACCACAGGGAAAATCATGTGATAGAGAAATTGCAAACTGCGACAAAATAGTTGCTGATGCTAACGAGAACCGGAATGCGTCTCCGCAAGAGGTCTGGCACTTACTGAAAGAAAATGTCGCTACCAATAGCCCTGCTAAGAACCCACGCCACCTCCATACAGTAATTTCCAACAGTCCTACCTGTCTAGGTTTGAAAATTGTAATTGGTCATGTGGTCCATTAGCTCTTTTGGTCGCCCTGGAGCAGTGGAGTATGTTCATTGGATGGGGCCATGAATTCTCGTGGCTGGTTGCAGTCGATTCGCGATTCCGGAGTCCTACAGCTAGCCAAGAGTGGCCCATACGTGGGTCTTAGAGTGTGGTACCGTGAGAATGATGACAACAGGGCATGTTTGTGCACCGATACTGTGGACGAGCCTGCGGATACATCTAGTGAATACAAGCTGTCGAGTGACGAAGAGTGGCAGAAATGAACCAGTCCGAGGAAAAGATATGCGCGAGAAGTGAGGGACCCATCTGGTAAATGGTGTGGAGTGGGATCAAAGGGGAATGTAAGTGTGAGACATTGATGAGAGGTAGAAATGCCGTAAGAATGAGGTTGGAGAGACTAGATCAAGCGTGAATGGGAATAGACAGAGGCTAGGAACGCGCGAGCATGCAGCAAACAAGACGACGGTGGCAGTGCGTAGCATCGAGTCGCAATTAGCTAAGAGGATTGAGAGGCAGTGCATCGAGACCGATATTCGTCATAGAGCGTATCGACGAAATCTTTGCGAGTCTGGATTACGATCAGTATCAGCGACACCTGCCATAATACAGGGACGACGTACATGGATAAGTTGGAGCAGCTCCCGCACCCAATCATTCTTGTCCAAAGCCGCGAGTTTGGGGCCTCGCTGCTCCATAGCCTTAACGATAACTTCTTTCATAACTTCTACGTCTGGAGCGGAAAAACCGTCTGTGTTGGGTGAATTATGGGGTACATAGCCCTTCTTATGGTATGGCGTGAAGACAGACTTGGGGTCAACATGAGGGGCTGGAGGTGGTTCTGATACGCGATCGGGAATCCCATTCGTGAGGTTGCTCAATCGCTCTGGAGTCTTTGTCACTTGTGGCACATTGGGAGGCTTGCGTTGCGGGACCACTGTTTGTGCATCTGTGTCGTCGTCGGAAAGCCGATCATCGATCAGGGCGAAAGCGGGCGTCCCAACTCGCATCGGGGCCGGCGTGGATCGACAGTCTGGAGGTGGCAAGGACGGCTCTCGTTCATTATCGGTAGCAGCATTAGAAGTTGCCTCGCGGGTTTTCACATTCTTGCCTTTATTGCGGGAGGACTTTGTGCGCCCATTGGTGTGTTCGTTGCTGGGCGTTGACATGCGACCTGGCCGCCCTCTGATGGCCTCTGCGTCTGGTTGGCCTGTCTCGCTTGTACCAGGTTGAGGACCAGACGCTTTGAGGGGATATTTCATCAAAGTGGTGACAACATCATTTGTCAAAACCCTTGATGGTTGGGCCGCCTTTACCTTCTTTATCAACTTTGGTTCATCGGCAGGACGGGCAGGGGTCGATACAGCGGTCATGGTCGAGGTCGTGGTCATGGTCGTATCCACGGCAGTGACATCGGCGCTGGTATCTTGGCCTTTGAGAAGCGGGTTGTCGTCCCAGATGCCAGGTGTCGGTTCCTGTGGTACCTGGAAGTTCGCGGACCAGCCTTTTGCGGGCGGTTCGCATTGGCCGTGCGACCACGAGCCGCCAGCTTGGACCACACGGACGACTTCTTCGGTAACCCTATCTACCTCTGCCCACTTCAAGCACATGGCCATAATATCCTTCTCCTGCATGATCGTTGGTGGTTTGGGCGACGAGTCCTCCGGCAACAGCGGGCGCCATCGGTCTGGCCAAGGAACCTTGTAACGCAGGACCAAGTGGGCACTGTCGTGGGGGGCTTAGAGTCAGTGTCACGAGGCCAATGCCAATGTATTGGAGCCCTACCGAGCAATCACGCGCACCAAGAAATGGGCGTACTGAGCTTGAGATGCTGGCATATGAAAGCTAGGCCATAGTACTATGCTAGAACGTCAGGCTCCGATAGTTGAGGAGAGCGCGGGAGCCTTGTACCATCTGTTCGTCCTTGGGGGGAGATGTAGATATTTGGCCACATGTATTCAATATGATCTTCTCGGCGTAGGACGTGGACCCAAGAGTGAAGGTCCTTGGTGTTCAAGACGGCGATGGCGAGGACTGGTTGGTCGGAGTCGGATTCGCTGGAACAAAATCAACATTCTGAGCATCCTCCAATGTAGCATGATGATAATTGATCGTTAAGCGCGGCGATTACCCATACCATTCGCACAAAAAGAGGGGGCCCTCCGGCCCTCGAAGCAAGTCCCAGTTGTTCGAGTCGCCTCCGCCCGCGAGACGCAAGATGCAGTGAGGAATCTGGTCGAGGATACCTTTGATAGGCTTGTAATGGCGCTTTAGCACGCGGAGGTTGTGTGCCGCCCTTACGTGTTCGCTGATAGTACCTTGCACTGGATGGTGAGGGGGTTCAAATTTCGGGTGAGCATTGATGTCCTTTGCCGTGACTGGGCCATTATAAGAATGAGAGCGTGCCCGCGGTGGCATGGCGGCGAGCAAAAGTGGAAAGAAGCGAATCCAAGATGGAGGTCAAAGCAAACGAGCTTGGATCTAACCGTCCAAACCGTCGCAACCAACACACCGTTTCTTATGTTTCGTTTAGCTAATCATGTTTCGATTTAGTGGTAATCAAAGCGGACAAAGCGGAAAGTGGCCTTTGCTTCCGCGCACAAGTGATCAAGACAAGACTCGATATGTTACGAGTCTCATGCAATGTTCGAGTTCCTAGAAAGGTCCTCTCTGGCCAATCGGTTTTCAATGCTCTCCTGCGCTTGGAGCCCTCGTTTTGAACAGGCGCCGTCGTCGAACCCCGTCGAGAAGAGAAACCGCCACCTCTTTCCCCGCTGTACCGAACACGGGGTCTCTCTTACGCCCTACTCCAGACATCAAACGTTTTTTCACCCGGCAAACAAAATTCACGTACCGATGATTGCGTAGTTGCGCGTGGAAGGCAATCGCAGAGCCTCCACTTCACCCACAAATCCACATTCAGAACCCAATCTCAGGAGCCAACAGAGATAAGAACCGTAGGCGCTCGTTCTTGTCTCTCCTAGCCTTTCTTCCAGCTCCTCTATCTGGGCAGTCTTCAATTGCGGAAATAAGTTGGCGTCATTCCGATGGAACTTCTGATCAAGAGACCACTGGCAGCATGGAATAGATAAATAGGTAGCACCCGGTATAAGAGAAGCGAGGACTGGCAACCAGGGTGTGAGCTCGTCGGCATGATTGCCTATCAGAAAGACACCCTTTTTGAAGATGGCTGGAGGGAAATCGTCGGTAGTGGGATCGAACCCATGAACGAGGAGATGGGATCGAGTTGACTCTGGATAGTGAGACCAGGAAACTCGTTGGCGAACGTCAATTCCAACTCCATTGAAGCCCTCGCTAAGTAGGATATGAACGAGGAGGCCAGCTCCGCATCTGATGGGGTGTCATTTTCCACTCGTATTTGTCTCATTCTGGAACCGACCCCATATCGACGAAGCCACCAGGAGGTTGAGCACGCTCACCCGCGTTGTCCTCGCTTTTGTAGGTATCCTTCCACAAGAGAATAAGAAAAGTTGCGATTGCTATATCCTGTTGTTCGTATGAGCGACCAATTGCACCCATCTTCGTAACAGTTCCTCACTTCAAAGACGTTCTTAACAGGGTCCGTGCTTTCTGCCCACTGCGAGACCAGACCTTTGTATCTCTCCCGCATTACCCAATACAGGTCTTGATACGTGGCCCTATCCACTACCGTATCGTGAACGACCCGTTTCTTGTAGCCAGTCCAAACTCCCCAGCAGTGCTTCCATACTGTCTGGAGAAGGATGACACAGGTATTATAAAGTCTTGAGGCTCTTTCTGGAACTTCATTAGGCGGTACCTCGACGGTCAAGACACCACCAGAATCTGGAGACCCCTCTCGATAGCGAATGCCCAAAGAACTGACGTCTGGATGATAATGAGGGATAGTTTGGCCCGGTAATAGAAGAGGTCTTAAGATAAGTAGAGAGGTGTCCAAGCACTTCTCCTCTCGGTAGAGCAGGCAGTCTTGCAGAAGAGGAAGGTCGCGATCGGGGCGGCGGGGCAGCAGCTTTCGACGTATCTCGCGGACTAATGTATAACAGCATATTCTCTCATCGCCTTTCTGGTCTCCTATTGTATCCTCGTCATGTGAACATGTGGTTGAGGACTCCTCGTCCTGGATTTCCGCACGAAGGATGAGCTGAGAGGTGAGTTCTGGTTTGCGAATGAGTTCATAGAATACGGGTTCTAGCTCAATAGGGCTTTATGAGTAAAAAAAAGTGGCCAATAGGAGATGATCAAGGTACCAATTCGACCGGGAACTCCGCTTTACAGGCCACAACCGGTGTGAAGCTATCCTCTACATTGGTAGCACGGTCTGTACAATCTTGGTATTCAAAAGGCGGTCTCGATACATTGGGCATGGGTGGCGGCGGAGAGCAAGTGCTGATCAATATGTCTAGGCAAGTCCCATATGTGTACGCCCGTAACCCAGAGGAAACCCTCAAATAGATCTCGTGGGTTCCGGTGGAGGCCATTCTGCAGGTGGCTCCACCTGAAAGCCCAGATAGTCCCAGGGAACAGGGCGGAAGATCCATATCCGGCCCTTGGTCATCGATTTGAACGACACAGTCCGCTTCGAAGGGGCCTTCCCGTTTCTCGCCGACTGCTCTATGATGTCAACAGGTGGAAGTCGATATGGAGGAAGCGTGTGCTGGTCCTCTTCCAGACGGTCCGGGAATTCAAAGGCAGAGACGATCACCGAAATGCTGCAGGTGATGAGTGTATTAGCATCAGGGCGATGGAGGGTTCACTAGGAAACTCACAAGCCGGAGGCACCAATGCGTAGAGTGGATGTGTTCCCTCTCGCGTCGGTGGTATGCAACTCAGCGTTACACCACTCGAGAATATCACCTACTCGCACAGCAATATCTCCACCTCGCGTTGACCCCCACCCCCTTCCTTCGCCAACAAGTCCTTCGTAGATCAGGTGTCCATGACAGTGCCTGGCAAGCCTAGTAAGAGGATCGCATCAAGGTAGTGTTCCTGTGATTCTTACCCAACCGATGGTACTGCAGATGGGGCGTTTGGATTGGACGCTGCCAGTGCTTTGATCGCACCTAAATGTGGAAAGACAGTCAGCACACTAGTAACCACGATCAGACATCACATACCGTTTGCCATGTCCCAAGGTTCACCTCGGTCCACAAATTGTCCCGTGCGCACCGCTTGTTCACAGAAATCGGCAATTGCTTGGCCGTAGTAGGTGTGCGCGGCGTATAGGCGAGAACCTGTCGAACAATAAGAAACTGCTTTGGGGACAGGTTGCGTGCGCTGACCGTTCCACGGTGTGGGTTGCGGCCTCCACCGTGCCTCCCTTTGAAGCGAACCAACAGGGTTGTCTTCCTACCGATTGTGAAGATCAGAATTTTGACACCCAGTACGGGAGTATAACCACCTTCCACGTCACTCTATACCATGCCATAGAATGGTCCTGGAACAGCTGCATCGGATTCAGCATTCGGAGCGGTTCCCCCAAAGGGTGGACTGACAACATATCCAACCCGGGCCCATTCCATGGCACTAGTTTTCTCCGAGAAGAATCTCCGTTTTGTTTCTTGAGACCCCACAACGCTTCCCCTCCAACGCGTTTCGATGGTGCCCACAAGGGATGGAGGACGGGCGTTTGCGTCCTCTGAAGCGTACCACGGATCTAAAATAATAATGTGATCACATCAGAGATGTTACATACTTTAGGAGGAGATGTCCCCACCCCATTGGATATTGTGGTGAAAATACTGGACGAAGCGTGCCGCGGAGCACTCGTTCTCCGCGGCTGTTCGACCAACTTTTGGCATATAATCAAACTCTCCGCCTGATGCGTCGGAAGAGAATGTGGGCGGAGGGATCCCGAGGGTGGCACTCGGGAGACTTGTGTTTGACGTGCTTGGTTTGGTTGAGATACTGGGTACCGGAGGAGGGAGTGGTCCTGGAGGAGGTGGAGGAGGTGGACTTGCAGTTGAGGTAGATGGGCCAAGAGTTGTCGCCATTTTCATTAGTTTAGAGAAACGGCTCCCTTTCTTTACTTTCGCCTCTGTGTCAGATGAGGGAGCGAGTAAGGGTTCTGTGGATGCGGCTGGCAGAGGTCGTTCTTTCCGGGGAGAGTGCATATCTTGTGGTGACGCGGCATTTGCCCTTGGAGCGGGGGTAGGACGGATGACAGGGGGTGGGGCATTACTTGCTATTGAAACCCTTTCAGTGACTGGTATCTGCGGTATCTGCGGAGGAGGATCCGGAGTTTTTTCCTCCGAGACCTTGCGAGCGTGAGTCTCAGGAGTCGGAGGGAGGGATGATCGGGGTACCGGGGGACGAGCTCGCTGGCGCGGGCCCGATGGGGGTAAGGGAGGCGGAATAGTATCATCCTGGCGCATTGGCCCCTCTATCTGTGCAATATTCTGTGAAATCGGCTCTGGCGGATGCAATTCAGGTTCCGCTTCTGCCTCTTCCTCCTCTTGCGACTCAACCATGCTAGAAGTATCCAAACCTACGTCTTCCTGTGTCTGATATCCATTGTTGGCAAAGTACTGGCATGGTGTCAGTGCAGCTACCAAGTGGAGCCAAGCACATGTAGGTACAGACCTCATCCAAAAACTCGAAAAAGAGTAGTTTGTTTTTGATAAGTGTCTGGATTTCAGGGCTCAAATCTGCCTTGTCGTCCATAAGAGTGGTCGTGCTGTCGATGGCTTCGGTCTTGGTGCCCGCCTCATCCTCCTCATCCTCCTCATCTTCAGGTACACCAGGTGTCCGTGGGCGTGTGGCAAGTGGTACATCGGGCTTCACAACAGGACGTGGAGGTGGCGGCTTATACACTGGCTTGGCGGGCTGTTCGTCGCCGCGATATGCCGCGAGTTTGGAATTAGCAGTCACCTTGGCAGAATTTGCGGCTGCTTCCGCTTTAGCGCGGAGCTCTGCAAAGGAAGGCATGATAGAGAGGATCGAGGATCGAGAGTGTGCGAAGTGCAGTGCTTTAAAAATTCATTGGCGCTGGAGGCGCTGGTTGAGAACAGAAGCGGGGTGTCCCTTCTTCAGATGAACAATATATAGGATACACAACGCCACATATGGAAATATCTTTTGGGAATACGTAAAACATGAGTCCATATTTATAAATCCTAAGCGTTTAATGCTTCTGCTGGCCGGCGGGGAGCATAGACTCCTCTTCGAGCTCAATTTCGCGCGATTCTTGTGTGAGTGCGCACGGGCCGCAGCAGAAGATGCCGCAGCTGGAGGCGGACTTGGGTCAGTACCGAATCGGAAGCGGCCTGTTTACGGGCACGAGGTACGGGAAAGTACTTACCAGTCGCCAAAGGCAGAGCCCCTGACACGGTAGCGTTCGCGGGTGTGGCCACGCAGGGGGATTTGGAGGATCCAGCCAAGGCCAGTGAAGCAGGTGATGAGCCCATGGATCATGCAGTCGCTCCCACAGCTCTCGCCGCCTTCGGGGTGAGGATAACCCTTCTCTCTCAAGTGGCTCATGCGAGTCTAGAGGGAGGGGGAGTTCGTTAGATTGAAAGGCGAGGTCCCGATTGTGGCGATGGACGGACCTTGTTCTGGCCGTAGACAATGCACGGGCACCAGCACGCAACGCAGCAGGTCCCGAAGTCACCAAAGCAGCTGCAGAGACCGTTGCTCCAGTCACGCTCGCCGTTGGCATCGAGCGGGAGGTTCTTGACGTTGCGATTGCCCCCCGCAGCAGACATCTGGGGGACAGCCTGAGGTTGCTGGTTGTATCCACCGTATTGCTGGACCGAAAGTCAGCACTTCGGGGCATCGAACGGGGAAGTGAGAGAGCTTCGATGACTGACCTGGGACATGATTCGGAGCGACGAAAATTGTGCGGAGGGTGGAGTGGAGAGGGTCTGTCTAACGGGCGTCTAGTAGTTGTGGTGTGCCTTTTATAGTGGCAGCAATGGCAGCAGAAACACAAAAAATAAGCGCCGACGGGTGAGTTCCCGCCGAAAGTCATATCGCTGCCACAAACTGGCTCGCTCCAGGCTCGCTCCAACCGGCTTCAGCTGCTCTACAGGTCCACTCTACAAGCCCACTCTACAGGCCCACTCTTCCCCTCAGCCGACCTGAGCAGTAGAGTCTGAGCAGTAGACCCTGATGAACAATACACACTATACAGACACCACTTATCCACATTGCCTCTCGCGCTCCGCCGGCCGGTTTGCACGTGTTTGGTGTCCTCTTGGCAAGCAAATCATATCAGAGATAGCGACTGTCGTCCACGCTGTCCACAGGCCTGTTGCCCACCTCGGCCATCTCTCCTCAGTTTCTGTACCTCGCCGCGCTTGCACAACCACATGGCCCGACTGCCCCGAACACCAGTCACCTGCTCACAACAATCTTAGCGGGAGAAAAACTGTCACCGAAGCCACAATATAACGGCGGTGCTCAGGAAGCTTCAGGAAGCCCGATCCTGCTGCGAGTCTGCTGCGACTCCTCTCATCTCTATTGCGAGAGGCATAGCACGTGGCTTACTCCGATTTTATCTTCTGCTTGGACGTCGGGCATGACGCCAAGGTCACTTTATTATAATACCAAGGCCATATCTAGACACCCGCAGCGGATCACAGCCATCGACGTTTAATTCGGCGCAAGTTCATAAGGTCCACCCTTCTCCAATGCCTGAGACGTTGCAGTTAGGTTAGTGCAAAGCTAATCAAACGAATATCGGTTCCAACAACACGTACTTTCTTAAACTGAGGCCGCGAGTGAACATTTTTCACCCAAGCCTGAATTTTTGCCGGCACGTCATGAGCGCCCGCCCAACGAGGGGACGCAAGCACCTCCATTGGGTAGAGCATCATGAAGTCCGCCGAAGTTGGATTTGGACACCCGGCGAACCACGGCGAGGGAGACTTCTCGAGGACGGTGTTGATCTATCAATTAATATTTGAGTGCTCATCAAGGTCTGGTGGGTTGAGTGTACTCACATACTCAACGTTCGCCTGAACATTGGGTTTCACCAGCAAGTCATTCAATGTAGAGAAGATTTTGCTCGCGATCGGGCGAATGAAGAACGGGACGCGGCTGGGAGCGATGGAGTAGACGAAACCATTCGCAAGGTATGGCATGATCGACCCCTCTGCCGAGTGCGAGACTGAGAAATGCTCTTAGTTCTGGGCTCCGTAGTCGACGGAAGCAGCAAACCACATACAATAGAGGTTATTAACGTAGCTGTCACCTGAAGAAGGTGCCTTGAATTTATCACCGCCATCATACTTGGTGATAAGATACTCTGTGAAACCGGCACAACAATTAAGAACACGTCTTCCGGGGCTGTGGGCAATTGGAACGATTCTGTGGTAGGTCTCACCTATAATAGCACCGCTTTCAGCGAGAGTGAGATCACCGTCTTGCAGAATCGGCGACTTTCCCAGGGGGAAGACCTCCTTTAATTCAGGCGGTGCGAGCCGACTAGGCAATCTCTCATATTTCTGAGAAAGTTTATGTAGTTTACCGTATTTCCGGTACCACGTAACTCACCTTGATTGAATAGGGAATTTCGAGCTCCTCCTGTGTGAACCGGCGAGAAATGAGAAAGGGTCTGAGACGCCTACTCTAATAGGACAGAGAATGTATCTTACGAGGAGCCAGAGAACCCGTTGACTACGGGAATTGTTCAAGTGGTGGACAATGATCCCGCCGGGTGCTGAAGCCGGGGTGTCGTCGCCGGCAGGAGCGGTGGCAGGAGCGGTAGCTGGGGCAGCAGATTCAGACATGGAATGAGAGTGACCGCAGTCGGTAGCGACGGCTGCTGTGGGCTGCTAGGAGGACGACACTCGAAATGTGGCGAGGCCGTGGAGGAGGGAACTTGGAGGGAAAAGAAGGAAGAGGCGCGCGGTGTGAGATAGTTAACACCGCTGCCGGCAGCCGGGGAATCACACAGCAGATGTGTGTCAGTATCCATGTCATCGTCTGCGCCGGTGACTCTCCGGCCCGGTAGGTTGGACCTACGCTCGGAACTCCTGTGTTTCCACGTAACTTGGGTTACCTGTGGCGTCGGGGAGGAAACCATCGGGGAGGAAATTATTGTCCAGACATTCAACGAAGGAACCCTCCAGCGAGTTCTCGTCTCAGGGTGCCAATCCCCGATCGAATCCTGGGTAAACTAAATACCACATTTCGTTTCCAGAAGCATTTTCTCCATGCTTCTAGTTTTAACAGGTATCCTGTCATAGACTCTAACCCCAAGGAGACCCTCCAGGTGCCAGGGACCTTTCAGAAATGATGCATCAATTGTTGCTAATAATGTACATAAAGAACTTCCAATAAGTTCCGCTATGAAGCAGAGAAGCACACTCGTTCTATTGAACCCTTTCGGTTATCTCAAATGTAGGGCAAAGTCTGAGCCTGACGGATTCCGCCGTTGACTCACATTTTAGTCATCCTTAGTAGGCTCGCTGTAACGGACAAAAGGGTATATACGGAAAAGGTCAGGGAGATGGGGACTATCCTGTGAGCTCTTTCAGCTTTCCCAAGCTTGGATGGGTGCTAACGCAGAACCAGACGTCGGGTCTCCGGTGAAGTACCGGAAGTGAAAGAAGATCCCGACGTTGACCTGAATAACGGTAAGCATGCCACCATAAGTACCCCCCCGGCAATAATCTTACTAATTCCGTAGACTGCTGACTCACGAAGCGATGCCAATGCACTTCGGTGGAACCTTTAAAACTACTATTAATGCCACGGGCCAGCTAAGCTCCGATCCGCCTACGTTCCAAGTCTTCCAATGCATTCAAGCGCCTCCTCAGTAGGAGGCCAGAAGCTCTTCGCAAACACGCATCTTACCCTTCCGTCCGGCCTCCTACAATCTACAATCGCAAAGCCCCGTGACGAAGTAGAGTGTCTTCGCGCCGCAAAACGAGAGCTCTAGGGAGAAACCGCTCGTCAGCCTTTGGCAGTGAAGCACGACGGAACGGGACACAATGTCCTCAGATGGCATAAGAGTTGGCCACAATGGGTTACTGCGTTTAAGCCGACAGATATCGCGATTGATCTAGAAGATAAATAGGAGGCGGAGAGAATTGGAGAGGAATTAACACGGTTTATGTATGGTCAATGTTTTGTGGTTGAACATACACGGATCACAGAAAATATGTGTTCGCGAATAGTATCGAGGTTAGTGTAGCAGTCGTTTTTGTAAGATGTAGACGTATTGTATTGACAGAAATCGCCTGTCGCACACTCGTGCAGCTTTCTCGCCCTGCACAAGGGAGCTGTGGCGAATCCATGTCAATTGGGTCCTTCAAGGCGCTACAGAGGACGCCAAGCATAGAAGATACACCGCATTGCTGCATCCTATAGCGTCACCGCTAGAAACGGAATATACGGACTATTATTCTGTACACTGAAATTGACACAAATTAATGGTTATACAATCACTATCAAGGTTTCAGGGCCCGTGCAATTGCAAACGAGATCATGCATTAGGACAAGCTGGTGATTTTCGACGCTGCACGCCCTGCCATCACTTGTTCGTCCACCTTCACTTGCAGATCAAGAAGCTCGTCGTTGAGACCGCGATTCACCCTTCGGAGCTTCTCTGCCTCAGCTTCCAACGCCCGTACCCGCTGCTGAAGGGCCCGTTCCGACTCGATCTTTATACGGAGCATTTCGTCGGCCTTTCTCGATACAGCCGCGGATGCTGTCCCTGCTTTGATACCCTTGAGTTCAGATTGTAATTGCAACACTTGCTGCTGCAAACTCCTGTCAACAAGCATGAGCAGCTCTGATCCAAGCTAGTAATGAGGCGTCCCCACCGATTCTCGACTTCTAGTTTCTTGCTACCTTCCCTCTGGCTATCGATGATGGCCTGCATATTAAACGCTCGGCTTTTCACAGTTTCTATAAGCTCAGCCTGAACCTTGAGTCGCTTGTGATCCGCTTCCCTAGTAGGTGGTCAGCACGAACCCCAAGAAGGCTTGGCGGGATAGGCAAATACCATATTTCTCGAGCAAGGCGCATCGTCTCAATTTGTTGCCTGAAGTCATCCATCAGCTTGATTTGTGGTTCGTTGAGCTTCAGTTGGTTGGTTAGTTGGAAAACACTATCGGTTGGATTAGAATACGACACATGAGCCGTAAAGAGCATTGCATACGCCAATTGAGATTCGGCAAGCAGCTGTGCTTGAGACTTAAGTTGCGCCTATCCCCAGAGAAGGATCAGATATACGAGATGAAAGGAGAATAACCAGATTTATACTTCGTGTTCCTTGTCCCGCGATCGCAAGGTCTCGGCTTCCTTGACCCAGTTTCGCTTCTCCTTCTTGAGATCCAAACTAGTTTTTTCCAATTGGTTCCACCACCCCTGCTGACTAGTTTGGTACTTGGCTAGTTGTTCACGTAGGTTGTCCATTTCCTGCTTGAGTTCTGCAACATGGCTTTGTTCTGCCTTCAGGGCGTCTCTCTGAGATGGCTATTAGCACTGGAATACAGGTAAGGACGGTAACACACCATCCTCTGCCTCTCCATCTCAGACTTTCGTGAATTTATGTTTTCTGTGTGAAGAGCTGCAACTTGCGCAAGGTGTTGCCTTCGGAGGAACAGCTCGAAGCTTAATTCATTCATCAAGAGAAGGTTGTCCCGTTGAAGGAGCTTTATTGCGTCATCTTTCAACTTCCCCGCATGGTTCAGATTCGACGACGCAGCCTGGGACACAGGTGACCCGCTTCCCTCCGTACGCTCCTCAGAGAGCTGCTCAAATAGTGTATCGGCTGCACTCTCGAATGCGGGGAGTGGTCGTGAAGAAGAGCCAACTCGTGGGGTGGCATTGGTACCTTGTGACGAATTGGATGTGATATCGAGGGGCAAACCTGATTTCAGAGCGAGGTGAATATCCACGAGTTGTTGAATTGAAATGGTGGGGCGGGCTTTCTGTCGTAGCGACTCCGATGGCCAGACTTTCACATTCGCACCTTCTTCTAGGATCTCTCCTCCTTCGTTCCAAATGTCCTCTGCGGTCTGTACATTCTCCAAGAAGCTTTCCCTTTGGCTGCCAGAGCCTTGTGGCCATACAGCGGTAGCATTGCGAATATCGAGGAGCACGAAAGTTGCCACCATAGTCGGGACGTCTGACGGCCAATCGGGAGAGGTATTTGCGAGCTCTTCTTCGGAGTTCTGGGATATAATCCACGGGTGGACTGTGTGTGCTCGTAGGAAGACTCGAGAACGGGACTTGAGTTCATCTTCGTCGATGATCTCATCCCAAGGAAGTTCGTAGGGACATTCGCACGGATGTGCGGCAAGGTACCGATCGGGGTGGCGAATAAAAGTGATTACGTTGCATGGATAGATGCCATAGAGGAAGGTGAAATAACGCTTCGGGTCAGGAGGGCGAGATGGAGCCGAATCGACCTCTATAAGGGTGATCGTCAAAGGTCGCACATAAATGGAAGCGGTGTTCCAACCTACCCAGCTGTTCCCAGTCAAGGCCCTCTCGAAGAGAAGGCAATCGCCTTTCAGCATCCTCCAGTGTGGCGCCCTGCTCTACTATAGTTTCACGTGCCCTCCAACAGATCGCCCTCGCCAGGATCGTCAAGAAGTCCGGTAGCCGAGCCTGGAGTGTGTTTTGAGCCTTTACGGCCAAATGGGGCAAGAGTTTGGTGAGAATAGAGAGCTCTACAGTGAAGGTTGTTGTCGAATTGTCGATCTGAAGTGACCGTATGATCGTCCGCAAGAGCCGGCTATTGCCAAATGTCTCTGCAGGAAAGTTTGTCTCTCCCGCAAAAGTGGAAAGGAGAAGAGAGAGGGGCAGACGTTGCTGAGGGTTTGAAAACTTGTCGTTGATGGCAGAGAACAGGTACTAGTGGGTCCATCCAGTGAAACGCGAATGTAGAAGAGCAAGACATCACGCGTACCTCAGGATGCTGAACTCCATCCTCCAACAAGAGCTCCGTCAAACTATCTTTCCACCGAGTCCTCGCTTCTTTATCTTCCTCTTCGAGTCCGACAGTCTCAACGGCGTCCTCACTCGAGATCGGGTTAGGCAAGTCCCCAAGGTAGATTTGCAGCAACCGCTCGCGAAACGCTCCACTACCGGGTTCTACTCCTAATCCCCTAACGACCAGCTCCCTCGCGCGCCTCGTATATGCGGCCGACATATGTTCCTTTCTCAACGCTGGGCGGAGCACCAAGTCCCACCAAATTTGAGAAATCGACGTTGGCTGGAGGTGATCTTTGATCGCGTGAAGACAGTGCACGAACAGTTCTAGCGTAGGTTTATCGACTACGACCCTCTTGTCGTAATAGCACTCTTGCAGGACCGAATCGAGCGTCGCAGACTGGCCTGGGGAGGCGTCGAGGAAGGAGGAAAGGACAACGTGCGCCTCCTGAGTAGTTTCTAGGGATTTGAGGCGAAAAGCTCTGCGTAGTACGCTCTCAAGTTCGTTGAGGCTGGCCATGAATGTCTGCTTTGGTGTCAACTGTCACAGATCTAATTTCCCTCGTCCACCTCGTCCACCAAGATGTCCATCGGAGACGATGTGGTTGTCGTCGGCGAAGTGAAGAAGAGCAAGAAGCAAAAGAAGAAGAGTGCAAAAGTCGACGCATCGCCTGCCGAACAGGAGCAACAGGTGGTTGAGGTGGACGCCCCGGAAAAGAAGAAAAAACGAAAGCGAGAGGAGAATGGGGAGTGTGAGGAAAGGAAGAAGAAGAAGAAACGAAAAGACACAGCCGATGTACCTAGCGTAGAGGAACCCACACCCACCGTGGTCGACGAGAAAATTCCCAAGCAACAAGCTGCATCGAAAATCGACAAGAAGGCAGAGAAACGAAAGAGGAAGGAACTGCAAAAGGAGTTGAAGAAGCAGCAAAAGGCCATGGCGAAGGCTCCAGGCGCGTCTTCGTCCAGCGACTCTGCTGCCGCCTCGAAACCCGCTGCTACAATCAAGAATATCGTCAGCACAGAGGAAACGGAAAAGTACCTGTCGGAAAACTCGATCACGATCCATGGAGACGTTGTGCCCGTATTGGACTTTGACCAGCTGGATATTCAACCGCCTTTGAGGGAGGTTTTGAACAAGTTTTCTAAGCCGACGCCAATCCAGGCATGTGCGTGGCCAGCGCTATTAGAGGGTAAGGATGTGATTGGGATTGCCGAGACTGGGAGGTGCGTCCGGCATGTCTAATTTTCAACCTCTCGTTACTGAACAATATCCAGTGGCAAAACCCTCGCGTTCGGCCTTCCGATCCTCTCCCGTGTTAAAAGAGAAGAACCAGGATACAAGAAGAACAATATACATGTCCTCATCGTCTCCCCTACCCGCGAACTTGCAATCCAAACCCACGATACTCTCATGGAGGCGGGTACCCCGATCGGGATACATAGCATTTGCCTCTATGGAGGCGTGCCCAAGAACGAGCAGAAGAAGGCCCTCAAGGGGGATAAGAAGCTCAGGATCGTCGTCGGCACCCCGGGACGGTTGATCGATTTGGCGAATGACGAAGCGGTGGATTTCAGCAAGTGCGTCGACTTCACATTGGTATAGTCGCAATTATTGACCTTGAGCGACCACTCCAGCGTCTCATATATGGTGCTCGATGAGGCCGACCGGATGCTTGAGAAGGGTTTTGCGAATGATATTCAGAAGCTTATTGGTATGACTCGCCCCGGAGAGGATAGACAGACTCTGATGTGTAGGTGACTCATGTTTTATTCAGGGGGCACTCATTGACTCTGATCCCAGTCAGCGCAACATGGCCCGAGAGCGTCCGACAACTGGCAAATAGCTATATGCAGGATCCGATTCGTATAGTGGTTGGAAGAGATGATCTGTCTGCCAACCAACGAGTCGAGCAAGTAGTTGACGTCTTTGACGATCCCAACGAGAAGGAGTGAGTTAAAATGCACCAGGAATCCACTGTAGTTTCTAATATCACCGTTACAGCTCACGGCTACTCAAAATTCTCAAGAGTCACCAGAAAAAATCCATCAAACCGGGTTCTGATGAATCACGAACGCTCCTCTTTGTCCTTTACAAGGCAGAGGCACCAAGAGTAGAGGTTCTATTGCGAAAGCAAGGGTATGCAGTGTGTAGTATACACGGGAACCTAGGTCAGCAAGCGAGACTCCAAGCGCTCGAAGACTTCAAGACTGGAAAGGTACGTCAAGATTGTTAGGTTGTGGTTAGTGTCCTGACTCCTCTTTTAGGTCAGCATCATGATTGCCACCGACGTTGCTGCCCGCGGCCTCGATATCCCGAATGTGGGCTTGGTCGTGAACTACACCTTCCCATTGACGGTCGAAGATTACGTCCACAGGTTAGTTTCTTGCTCATCGACAAACGCATACGACTAATAGGATATCTATAGGATTGGCCGGACAGGGCGCGGTGGGCGGTCAGGCAAGGCGATTACTCTCTTCACAGGAGAGAACCACGAGAAGGCGCTGGCGGGGGAGTTAATGAAAGTCGTACGGGAAGCGGGGTACGAAGACCAAGCAAAAGGTCTGCGGGAGCGGTTTTCAATGACGATCAAGAAGAAGCAGCACGCTGCGTACGGGGACCACTTCCGCGACGTGGACATGACCCTGGCCCCGAAGAAGATCGTGTTCTGATTGTGTTGTATTGAGGCGGTTTACTGATGGAGTTGCATTGAGGCGGTTTATCTGCTTTGTCTTTTGAATTTGACCGATTTCCAAGAAGTTGAACCCAACCCCCGCCTTCACGTCGCCGCCGATTACGACGCAGACAGCAGCATCGACATTGTCATCTCCATTCTCCACATAGCAAAGGCCAACACGGCGTCGCCACACGTCCACAAAGGGACGGCACAGGACACAGCCATCGACGAGGCAGCATGCTGGGCGGTCTCCTCTCCTCCTGGCAGGGCTCAGCAGCCCCTTCGACCTCTGCGTCTCGCAAAGGATCAGTATCTGCAAAAGACAATCCAGACGACAATATATCTGTACTGTACGCATCCCACTTGCTTTACTAGGGCGTCAAGCTCAACGACACATCATCGCAGCGATGAAGAACAGGGATCAATCATCCTCTCTATAGTCTCCCAGCTCAGGTATTGTCCCACTCGCTCTCCCCATGTTACTGCCACAGACGTCAGGCCGATGGTGACGTACCGCTATGCGTTAACTTGCCACATAACTTGACTCTCAAGCTAGCATTTATTTTTGGTCTATTTTAGATGCTGACTGTTGCCACTAGAAGTGCGATGGACCCCAGCAAGGTCTCCCTCCCCACATTCGTCCTCGAGCCCAGGAGTATGCTCGAACGTATAACAGACTTCATGAGTCACCCAGATCTAGTCTTTGGGTATGTTCCTCCCCTCCGAACCCAACCCCACACCCAAACCTTTTCTAGCGCGGGTGTGGTAGCCGACCCAGAGGAGAGGTTCATCCGAGTGCTGATGTACTACCTATCTGGATGGCACATCAAGCCAAAAGGAGTGAAGAAACCGTATGTATGTATTCCCGTTCCGGCCGCAGTATCTAACCCCTTTGGTAGGTACAACCCAGTGTTGGGCGAGTTCTTCCGGTGTAGATACGATTACGCAAATGGGACGCACGGGTACTACATTGCAGAACAGGGTGAGCTCCCCCTGCGTCCAAGCCTCGGATGAGCTAATTAGAACTGAAATATGAGCGCCTTGATGCAGTCTCGCATCATCCTCCTATCTCGGCGTACTTTTACTACTCGCCTGCTAACCACTTGAGAATATCGGGAGAGCTAAAGCCCAAGGTCAAGTTCTTGGGTAACTCGGTGATGACAGTTATGGAAGGGCAGAATCGAGTTTACCTCACCCAGCAGCCGGGAGACGGAGGTGCGAGCATCCCATGATCAGATAACTATCAAATTGATTGACATTCTCACCCAGAGTACGTGATCACGATGCCGAACATGTACGCGCGGGGTATCCTTTTCGGACAAATGACCATTGAGCTCGGCGATACGAGCACGGTAACGAGTGACAGGACCGGGATGTCATGCACAGTCGAGTTCAAGACCAAGGTATGTCCTACTTGTTCTCGTTCGCACTGTACGTAAACAACGGACTTTTGGTAGGGCTATTTCTCAGGCACATACAATGTAATCTCAGGCAAGGTAAAGAACGGTCCCACAGACGTGGGAGAGATTTCTGGCCGGTGGAGTCACCAAATGGAATTCACTAGCTCTCGAGTACGTCTGATTTCGTCCTTGCCCCTTTGTCTGCTGCAAAAACTGACGTTATCACTTTACATTTTGCAGACGGGTGAAAAGCGCACCTTGTTTGATGCAGAAACGGCAGGGATCGTGCCAAAAGTCGTCCATCCAGAATCAGAGCAAGAACCGAACGAATCACGTCGGTCAGTCCCCTTATCTTCTAGTTATCCTCCGCAACCTGACAGACGCGGGGTAACCAGACTATGGTCCAAGCTCACGGAAGCGATCAAGAATAAGGACATGGAGGCTGCGACAATAGCCAAGACGACGGTAGAGGACGCGCAACGAGAAAGCACACGCCGGCGCGAGCAGTTTGACGTCAAGTACGAACCAAGGTTCTTCAAGATGGAGAAGGACGGGCGTTGGTTGCCAAAAATTCAGTGAGCCCTCACTAATTGTCACCCTTGCGAACAGCTGCTCACCACTATTCTAAGCTTCCCGAATGACCCTGTAGAGGCAGAGAGAGTAGTCAAGGAGTGGATTTGGTGCCGCTCGTCCGCTGCAATGAGTCTGGAAGAGCACCACCTCCATCGCCCTCCTAGGTAATCCTCCACCGCTCCCTGTGCACCCCATGCAACTCTTGTTCCGTTACAATGCCGTAGACATGGCTCTCCCTGCTCTATTTTTCATCCACGGCCAACATTTACGGGTTGCAAATGAAACTAATTACTATATTGTACGATGTCGAGCATTCCAAAGAGACAAGCACACAAAACAAAACACCTAGATAAGAGAGAGGAGAGATCCATAGATGCCATAGTGATCATAATTGTGACGGGACTGACAAGACCCACACGCGACATGAGCGAACAACCGTGAGACTGGGACGATGATGCGCGCAGCATGCTCGTAAAATGGTGATGGAGGTATGTGTGTGTGTGTGTAAAATGACCATCCGATCCAGGAACAAAGATTAAACGAATGAAATCAATGAGTGAATGCCGCTATGGATTAAAGATCCCACCAGCCGTCCTCGCGCAAAGTGGGTGCTTGGGAGACGACGCTCTGAGCCGGAGACGGCGGTCGGCGATACCCGACGTGGGTAGTTCTCGGCTTAGTACTATACGGAGTACGGCAGGCGGAGGAAGGGGCTGATGGAAGGCCGGTAGGTCGACCGACTTTTGGTGCATGCATAGAGTCCCAGACTCCACCGTGGCTTGGAGTGCTCGCACGTGAGGGATCTTCAGTAGTGTCGTGCTTGCCGTTGGTTAGAGCAGCAGGCCGCATACGAGGAGTTGCTTGTGTGTGGCTCGGCGCTTTGGCTGTATCGCGCTGCCACCTCGCTGTAGCTCGGTCCTTGAGCTCAGCTTGGAGACTAGCTAGTTCTTCCTCGAGTGACTCATTACGAAGGGTGAGATCGTGCTGCAGGAAGACGTCAGTCAGGATAAAGCGACATTTACGAGACTCACTTCGGCCGCACTGTAGCTATCGACCTTCGCTCGGAGTTGGCCGAGTTCAGCATCTCGAGCCTTATCCGTTTCATCAAGGCGAGCCAAGTCATCCGCCAATCGTCGTGCGGTCTCCTCGGCCTCCTGTGCTTGCTGCTGAGTATACTCGAGCAACTCCCTAGAGGTAGCTTCAGCACGCTCGAAGGCAGTGACCTTGCTCTCGAGCTCGGCGATTCGCCTCTTCGCAGCGGTCGCCTCATGCTCTAGAGCAATAGCTCTATCCCTCTCGCGTCGGAGGGTCCTAAGCTCGTCGTTGTCTCGGTTAGTCATGAGGCCCATAAGCGCCTCCAATTTCTCAGACATGAGCTGGATTTCAGCGCCACCATGCTGTTGTTGATCAAGCGCCGCCTCACGGTCTTTCTCGAGACGGATCTGGGCTTCCTTGGAGAGCTCTACATCCCGCTTGGCGAACTGAAGCTGTAGCTCGAGGGAGTTGATCTGTGTGAAATAGTCTCAGTACGGATTTTCGACCTTCTTAGGGGACATACCTTGGCTGATCTCTCGTTTCCGGTCTTCTGCAGCTCGCGTTGGTTACTTTCCAGGCCGGTGATCTGCTGACGGAGGGCCTGGTTGACACCTTCTGCCGTGTTGACACGGGTAAGGGCGTCCTGCAGGTTGCTCTCCAAAGCACTAATCCTGGCTGCAGAAGCTGCTTGCTCCGTTTCGCGTTCACCAGCGGCAGACTTGAGCAGCTGTACCTCAGCACGAAGTCGTTCGCGATCGACCTCAACGATGGTGAGCTTGTCCTGAAGATGGTCCTTCTCGCTCCGAATTTGACCGTGGTTATGGCGAGCCTTGAGTAGCTGCTGCTGCAGATCGGAGCGAGCGTGCTGCAACTCGATGAGTTCGGGGAGGGACCTGATCTTGTTAAGGAAGTCGGCTTGTTGAGCCTCAAATGCCTTGGTCGAAGGTGCGAGGGGAAGCGACTTGATTTGCTTGACGATATCGTCATGGTGACCGAGAAGTACATGTACCTGCGTCTCGAGGCCATTTTGCCCATGGACGAGATCATTGAACGAATTGTCAACAATGTTCTGCGTCTGCTGAACAATTTCAGCAAGGTTGTCTTGGCTAGACTTCAGAGCATCCGCCTTGGTTGAGAAAACATCAGAGAAGTTCTGCAGCTCGGGTGTTAATAGCTGTTGCGCGCCAGCAAGATTGACATTCTGAGAATTCAATTCGCCATGGGCGGTCGTGAGCTTCTGAATCTCGGCGAGGACCACATTCAAAACATCCGAATGGACTTGGGATGACTCTTCAGATTGAGGTGCACCGAGTCGTGATTGCATGTTGCGAATGAGCTCTGGTAACCGCTCAATGGCTTTGGACAAGGCATGCTGGCCGCTGAGGAGACCGTCGAGTTGCTGCGCAGAAGCTGCTTTCGACTGCTCGGCAGTGATACGACCAAGGGCTTCATGCACTGGCCCAAGGGAGGGCAACATTGGGTTGATTTCAGCTACAACGTGGCCGGCCAACACATCGGGACGCAACATCTTATCGCGGTTCTCGAGTCTGGCATTGAGGCGCTCAACAACCAAGTCGGCGACCTGCTCGGTGAGAGCATGCGAATCGACAGGAGGTACCAAGCGGCTAACGTCTGCGGCAAGTTGAGAGGCAATGGCTTGCGTATCGAGTTGCGAGACAGGGCCAGTCTTCTTGAGGGATGCGAGGTGAGGAGCGAGTTGCTCGACGATGAGGGTGGCGGTTTCCTTCTTGTCCGAAGCAAAGTCAATGAGTTGAGCCAGGCTAGGACGAACGGCCTCGGACAACCTGGCAGTGATAGCATCGACATCCAATTGCGGCGTGCGGATGTTGGCAAGGTGTGGCTCAAGGTCGAGCATAAATTCGCGCAAGATATCCTCAACGTTGCCAGTGTCTGGCTCCCGGACGAGATGATCGACCGCGTCTATACGCGCACACATATTCATTGTAGCACCGTGGAGAGCGTTGATCATCCTCGACGCTTGCTCTTCGACCGTTCTGAGCATCTCATCTCGGGTGCCCTGCAGAAGTTGCGAAGAGATCTTAGCCAAGTCGCGCTGAACGGACGCCTGCACTTCCTTGTTGCCGTCCTCAACAATATTCCTAATGAGCTCGAAGTCAACCTCACCCATGCTTTCCGCACGGCTCTCCTCTCCGACGCTCCTCATGTTTCGTATAAGTGCGAGAGTCTGAGCAGTAGACCTGTTGAAAGCGGAAGAGATACCTGCCCGCTGCTCCTCGACAACCTCCCTGAGATCTCGTCGAAGAGCGTCCATTTTCTCCTCAAGGAGCTCATCAACCCTCTGTTCCATGTGCTCAAGCTGGGACTGCTTCTTAAGCTCCGACGAAAACGACGATGTTGAGTTGGTGACTGAATGTGTCCTGCTCCCGGGCAGCTTCCGGAAACTCAAGAGCGCGCTGCTAAGTCCTCTGGCCTCAATGCCTGCAAACAAATCGTCGCCGAGCCCACCCTCCCACCTGTTCTCCTTGTCCTCGCCACCAAGGGTGCCCTTGCGGGCAATAGCAGGCATATGGATATCGTCGAGCGAGGGACGGTGATTGTGCTCGAACACCTCGCGAGAACCAAGCCGCGAACGGACAGTAGGGACGTCTCCACTTGCCAATTTCTTGAAAAGCCCAGCGGGCACGGTGTTGGTAGAGATGGGATGAGGTCGAAAGTCTGGTAACGTTGTTGCAGAGCGATGAGGGAGCGGACGAGCATGTGTAGACGTCTCTCCACCATCGGTGGCTTTGCGGAGGGGCAGCTCATTGAGCGGGGCAGGCTTGCGTGGGGCAGGGGAAGGGGGAATTGGCAGCGGGCGTGCCCCATTATTCTCGGCCTCGGTCTCTTCAATACGAACCACGGCCTTCCCCTCCTTCCCGGGCTCTTCAACGATGACCGTCGTGGTCGTGATGGCACTCGTGACCTCAGTCTGAGATGGTAGTGTTGGCGAACTGGTAGACTGCGACCGCACAGGGGGGAAGACGAATGGCTTTGCAGTGGCATTGAGCGTGGAATTGGGAACGGGGCGAGGCGGGGGTGGGAGGCTCTCGCGTTGCGGTTCGTCTGATTCAGACGCGGAATCCTGGTCCTTGTGCGACGGCGGGAATTTGAACGCAGCGAGGTTATTCCACGTCTCTCCATCGGCGCCAACAGGCGGCGAACCTGCTGCGGCATGGAGATCTTCATCTGCGGACTTCTCATGTGTGATGGGTGCATCAACTATCGGAGGCAAGTCAACAGACGTCTCTGATCCCCTTCTAGCACGCTTCTCGCGTCCTTGGTACGCCCGTCCGTATGCATTGATAGGCGGGTCATCCAACGCAGAGGGCGATTCGGCGGGTGCCTGCGTCGAGTAATGCATGGCAACAAACGGCATGGGCTCGGGGAAGGTGACATGTGGCGCTCCCTGTGGTGGGCGGAAGATGAACGCAGAGGGCTTGAATTCCTGCGCCGCAACGGTGAGGGCACCGCCCGGCTTGAACTCCGCTGCAGAGGGGTTGAGACTGGGTTTGAACTCGGGTGCAGCGGCGTTGAGCTTCACGCTGGTCGCGGCTAGGGAGGGGACAGGGGCACTCGCAATGGGAGGCGAGGAGGTATTCGGCGCGCGTTGTTTACTGAAGACGAACGGCTTGGCATTGGGATTGAGTGACTCGCGCCTTGTACTAGTGGGCGTCGGACCTCCGCTGCCTGAGAGTGAGTGCATGTGTCCCGACTGCTGCCTCGAGTGCGGCAACGGCACATGATGAGGCGAAAGTTGCGCATGCTGGCCGGATGCAGTTCGCGAGTGCGAAGGGATAGGTGGTAGAGGTCGGGCGGCATGGCCAAATGGACTGGTGCCGCTGCGCGGGGTGCTTCCGGGGTTGGAGAGGTTGAGCCGCTGCTGCATACGCATTGCGAGCAGACGTTCTTCCTCGCTCGGGTTAGAAATCATAGACTCTTCCGACGCACGAGGCTTGATGCGCTGGATCGACTCGGGCGGGCGGGGGAAGTTTGGTAGCCTGCGCGGAACCCCTTCCGTGTTGTGCAAATTGTTAAGTTTCTGTCGTCGACGTTCAAGTCGTGCGTGTCGTGCTCGCTCCTCGTCAGATGGATTGGAGTATTCGGACGTAATGCTCTGTCGGGTCAAGAGAAAGTCAGTTATCTGCACTCGTCACTGGGGTGGGCGATTCGCACCTCCTCATCGTCACCCTCGTGAACTTGCTCTTGAACACTCTCTGATCCAGTCCACTCAGCAGCCACGTCTCCCTCTTCAAGTCGTGCAATTGGCAAGTCGCCGCCTTCAGATCCCCAAGGCCGGACACTATTCTCAGGAATAGCCTTAACCTCCTCTTCAACAATCCCACTCTCACTGCGTCCACCACGTCCAAGCGAGCGTAAGGATAGTGCAATGCTGACGCGGGACGTATGCCTCGAATGCTTGCGGCTCCCCAGGCCAGACGCAGTCCGGTCATCCGGTTCAGAATTCGCGCCTTGATCAACCTGTTCGCGATCTGGTTCAATCTCGGGCGCAGAGGCAGCATCAGTGACCTCGCGCTCTTCCTCTTCCATTTCCTCTTCGGTCTCTTCTGCGATATCGAGCCCGAACCCACGAATAAAGTCGGGACGTGTAAGCATCGCTCCTGGGCGGTTAGGTACGATCCCTCGTGGTTGGTGGAGGACCTCCGTCTCAGTGGGCCCGCTGGTGTCCGAGACCGAGCTACGGCGAGTGATGGAATCGGATCCGAGCGTTGCGGCTGGGCCAAAGGGATTGAATGCACCCGTGGGGTTGTACAGGGGCAGGACGAATGATGCAGGTGGATTGGAGAGCGAGAGACTGTGCCCGTGTCGCATCTGCTGCCCGAGACCAGGGAATCTCGGTCCCAAACCCGGCGAGGGCGAAAGGGCAGGTGGTTGGGGCGAGACAGAGAGGCCCGAAGCCGGCGATGTGCCCTGCTGCTGCAACTTGTTGAGTTTGAAGAGAAGGAGCTGGGGATCGGCGGGGGACGAAATCTAGAAGGTGAAGAGTACAATAGAGACGAGAGAAAGGGCGGGTGGGTAACGTCAGAGGAGCGAAATGTGTGTACAACGAGGCTACCACGCACCGACGCTGCACGCCCGTGGATGCCGAGCTGGAGCGGACCGCGGGGAAGAGCTGGTTCGACTCCGAGCTTTTCCAACTTCTCTTCGATGAGTGCTATCCGGATGTATTCCCAAGCGCCCTGGAAGTGAGACGAGTTAGCGCAAGCGTGCCACTTGGGTTTGTGAATGGGGACTACCTTTCCAGGCAAAAATACTTCTATGGAGGGAGGAATAGAGCCTTTTGGCAGAGGCTCGGGCCAGAGTTTAGCAGTGGTCATCTCCGGAGGCCCGGCTGGTGGGAACACTTCGACCTCTTCGAGTGGCATAGGATTGCGAGTCCAGAGCGGAACAAAATTCTCGCCATCGCCACCGACAGTTTCCTTTTCTCGGGGGAGGTTTACGATGAGCTTCTTGCCCTTGAGCTTTGCCTGGAGGGCAGCCGAAGCGGTTGCAGGGTTGGTGATGGGTGGAGCGATGTGCTTATTTTGGGGACCGCCGAGAGTCGCCTTTGGAGGACCACCTGTACTGATACTAGGCTGTCGTCTGTTGCGTGTAAAAGGGAGAGAGATAGACCCCTGGCGGGCGTTGTGGCCCATTCCGAGGTGATGTGGAGGGCCCATTCCCAGCGGCTGGCTACCACCTACGGGGGTCATGGGACCTGGAGGGGGACCCATGGGAATGGTCGGGATAGGGAGAGGGCCCGGAGGAAAGCCAACGATAGAGCCTCTGTGGGGCATATGGGGGGGAGGTTGTGGGAAGAAGGGCTGTTGCTGGAGCTGCGGGGGCAAGCCGGGCATACCAGCAGCTATCGAGTGCTGTCTGAACTGGTGGTGGTGGAACGCGGAGGGGAGCGCGGGAGAGAAGAGGGGCGGGGCTATCTCGCCTGGAGGCATTTGGAGTCGTAGCATATGCTGACGGGGGTCGCCGTGCGTAGCAGCCATCTTAGGGAGTCCAGAGGACGAATGACCAGCTGATTATGCGGGTACTGCGCTGGCTGGAAGAGAACCAACGTCAGCAAACGTCGGGAGGGTTGCCACCGGGATTAGCAACGGGTCACTCACCGGGGGAAGCGGCGAGAAAAGTTGTCGTGGGGTTTGCGGACCCAGAGTCGTACACGCTCGCTGGAGAACGTGTTGTCACGCCAGCCGCTGAGAGACGAGGGGAGAACGAAGAACGGATGAAAAAGCAAAAGTGGGTGTTTTCGAATCAACAAAAGTATGGGAGACGACCTCGCCAAGAAACTGGCAGATTTACTGAGAGAATACCCGTAAGTAATTACATCGTTGTTAGTCCCTCGCTCATTACTACTCACAGCACATCCGTCGAAATCCTCCCAAAGGAATGGTTGTCAGCGGATACAAACCTCCATGCACCATTCGAGGTCAACGAGGGACATCTAGGAATCCCCAAGCACATCTTTATGCAAGTATACTCTTATGCTTCCAAATGCTTCTGCGACCTTGACGTCGACTCGCCCCTCGAACTCGACCGCATCTCCTCCCTTGTCCTTCTCGTCAACCCGGCGCACCAAACAGCTCTCAATAGACGAAAGGACCTCACCCTCTCCGGCCACTTATCAAACGCAGACGACGAGCTCCGCCTCACCGCCGTGCTCCAATCCCTCCCCGATGGCGCGAAATCTTCAATACTATGGCACCACCGTCGCTGGGTTCTAAATCACTTCCAACCTCCCGTTTGCGATACACCCTCAGCACCCGATTCCTTATCCTGCCTCTCTCTCTCCTTGCACCGGTTCGCGACCGAACTTGACGTCGCTTCGATAGCTTGCGAGACCTACCCAAGGAATTACCATGCATGGCTACACAAATCCAAGGTCATTGAGGCCCTGACTTCGTCATACCAAAGATCCCCGAACACAGAGACCGAGGCGTTCTTCCGCGATATCGAGAGTTCAGGCATTAAACACATCGATATGCACATCAAGGACTATTCTTCTATGCATTATCTATGTCGTGTATTTGATTCCACTTTAAAATGCGGTCTTAAGGAGCAGTCAAGATTGGATGAGACGAAGGAACGACCATATCAACCAGTAGAACATGCAAAGGCACTCCTACAAGTGTACCCCACGTACGAGTCTCTTTGGTACTACCTCCGAATGGCCATCCTCATTGAGCGGGATCTGGGTATCAAAGTCCAGGATGCCGACATAAACTCCCTTTCCTGGCTCCCACAATCAAAAGACACAACAGTAGAGACACATAGAGATGCATTTGCGCGTTGGGAAAAGCTCGCGCGTTTATAACAAATTGATTCTTTCTGTAAACAGGACCAGGAGTAGGGTGAGTAATGGGACAACAATTTTTGTGAGCACCAACATATGTACACACGTGCGCCTATTGTACTATTGTACAAATTCGGGGGTCATTAGCCTACACCTCGACCAAAGAGCGATAAGAACAAATGGAAATAAATTCCATACGATTCCCCAAAAGTGATTCGAAGTGTTCATATGTATCCTAGCGATACTGTAAACAAGAATGTCGTCCCCGGTCATTAGTTTTAGAGTCTCCGGGCACAGCATGCTCGAACATGCTGTTGCGCACTTGCGATGACACTATGTGCGTTTTTAGTCGCATGAGTACCCCGCTGGGTCTGAGCCAGTTTCGGCAGTTCTACCTGCAACCCTAGGCTACCCTTCTCCTTCTCCCCAACGTTGACATCAACCGAGCAGCGCTCCTCAACATCAAACGGCAACTCCATAAAATCAGGGTCAGGAGACCCTTCGGCGTCCTCCCACCCCAGATCTCTAAATCCAGTCTCCGCGTGTTCCTCGTAGGGCGGAAACGACGCGACGCCCAGGTATGTCCCAGACAGAGAGGAAGGATGGGCTCTACAGTGACTCTCTCTCCCGCCCACGGGACCCGTTCCACCAAGGATGGCAGGCATCTCCGGCCCGAGCTCGTTATCCACACACGTAGGGCAGTTCTCGTCGCACAGAACTTCCGGCTCGTCTGAGGCATTTTCGCCTTGGTGTCGTTTACAACCGAGACACAAGCACCCGGCGCCGCATTGGCATGTCCATTCCATTGGATTTTGTTCTGATCCCGTAGTCAGGTTTGCAGTGGATGGGGTGGGGATGGGCGGGGAGACGAAGATCGGGAGTGGTGCGAATTTCGTAGATGTGCGGGGAGGTATTATAGACTCCCTGGAAGAGGTGGACGGCGCCGTGAATAGCGCCTCAACTTTTGTAGATGGCGCTCGGTTCCCGTGCTTCCGGGTCACACGTTCATGCACGTTTGCACAGCACAAATGTTTTGGCATGGGATAGGGCTTGACATATTGCCTCTCTTTTTGTTGTTTACGCTGACTTGTGATAGCAGTGCGGGCTGGACCGGCCAGCGATGGATGTGTAGTAATAGAGGATGTTGGGGAGGAGTCTGAAGAACCAGAGGAAGATACGGCGGGGTTACATTTGCATGTGAGCTTGCCACGGCACTCGCAAGGGTTGAGTAGGGACGTGACTACAAAAAATATATTCATGACCGTGCTCAGCGAAAGGCTAATAACGAGTAAAATGAAGGACAGACTCTTTGATTTGGTGTGTGCAGGTCCTAATGGGCTTCTTGAAATTACATCCTTGAGGCCGTTGGGCAGAGTCGGAATAGTAGGTATTTTCCTCACTAAAGCACCAGAACAAAACCTCGTATCAGTCTCTGCCTCTCAGTACACATACTATTACCACCACGTACCAGTTTTCTTCTTGCCTGAGCCACTCGCGGGACGAGAGCTTTGAAACACGACGCTCTCCTCGTCGGGAACCTTGCGCCCTTCACAACAACACTTGACATGCAGCTTCCTACTCTTCCGGAGCTCGCGACAATCTTCGCACTGGGTTATCGGCCGACCCTTTTTCTTGATTTCGAACAGCGGACGGTCGGTGTGGTGGCATGAGCTCGAGCGGTGGCCCTTGATGCACGATTGACTGCCCCCCAGTAGAGGTCAGTGCACTGATCTTCGACGCGAGTTTATAAGGCCGCTGGGTCGCCGTGGAGGCAACCACCCCGCCCTGACTCCCGCGGGAAGCTGGACTACACGTACCAGGCGTATTTAACCCCATTTACGAAGACCTATCCTTGATCGTAAGCACCAAAAATCACTCTGCAGCCGTGGTACGCACCATCTCGCTACAGGCGATCGTTGGAGCCGGGAGTCAAGGTCTGAGAGCAGTGGAGGGCTCTTATTCGTCGATGCGCCCCCTGGCAGCTGACTGCAGTCTCTTCTCCTTTATGAGCTAGTTGTTGCGTTTGAGGGTGGGTTGAAGCAGCGCGGTCCAAGGTTGTGATACAAGAGTATAGCCGGAGTGCGTAGTCGGATGGGCACTGGAACGGGACTGGCTATGGACGAACCGCCGTCGTGGGTTTGTTATGTTCACGCGCGAGGCCGGCTTTGGTCGAGTCGGTGTTCAGTGGTGTCACACCTGACTCGCTGACGAGTCGCTTGAACTGACAAGCAGGGTCCAAGAAGCAAGAAAGAGTCGCAGTCGCAGTCCATAGCCCGATAGTCCATAGCCCGATGTACCCTTCTTGTGAGTGCAGGATGGCCTTTGTAGACCGGAGTAATTCTACTCCATCAAGTCCTGGCTGTTGGAGAACCCCGCGAGGACGCAGCAAAGCAAATATGGGTTCTGAGTGGTGTACAGAGGATATGGTTTGGTTCAAGGTGCGGAGAATTGGAAGAGGGAAGGCGTCGCAAAAATGCCGCAATCGCCCAGCCTCAAGGAGAACCGAAGGAGGGTTGGAGACCGGAGACAAGAGATAAGAACTACAACCGTGATTGTATATAAAGTGCATTTGTATACATTGCGCCTTGTCCAGAAGAGAGTACAGTAAAGGTCCAAGGATGCGAGCCCTGCTCGCTTCTAGACGCTACCAGATAAATCAGGAGGTTACAATGGGAGTAGAAGTTGGGGTACACGCACGTGTCATCTAAAAAGAGGTGGTCAGAGTCGAGTTTAGTGGATTAGAATAAGAGACTAACCATCGTAATGCCACCGCGTCTAAGATAAAAATGGAATTATTAGTACAAGCATGGAAATATAACAACGGGATGAACTTAAGGTACCTTCTTGGGATTTAAAGGCGCGCTCCGGACATATCGATCGTTGTCCTGCGGGGAAGCCTTTTCCTACAATCAAGGTTAGAGTCGCTATATTGCAATAGTATGGAGGTACCTTGCTTGAAGCCAGCATGCTTTGCAAGGAGAGACAGACAGATGAAACCGTCAATACGGGGGACCACTCTGGTCCACTGCACAAATATCGAATCAGTTCCAGGTTCCAAAAAAAGGTGAAATATTACAGGATTGAGAGACAGCAATGGCCATTCGTATACAC
>Ga0307513_10001297_pt1 | contig 36191 bp, 31 predicted proteins | sample 15_EM_MG_FD_202174 | JGI IMG/M metagenome (GOLD analysis project Ga0307513, IMG submission 202174) | Populus trichocarpa ectomycorrhiza microbial communities from riparian zone in the Pacific Northwest, United States - 15_EM | ecosystem: Host-associated > Plants > Roots > Unclassified | place... | reverse complement strand
AGTACCGTAAAAACTTTTGCGATTCGCCGTCTCAGGACAGTGTGGCAGATGACGAAAACTGCAAGTAAGGTCTTGGCTTGCCCAATTGAGTGAGTGATCAGCAATGACGAATAAGACATGTAATTGCTTTTTTGATTAGTGTTAGACATCAGACGAAGTAGTACATAGGATAAATTTTATAAACAAAAATAAATTAAACAAATTCGATCGTATTATCATTATCATTATCAACAGGAATATCAGCCGTTGCATCTATAACTTGATAGTCATTACTCCAATCTCCAATCACCAAGTCCCCAAATCCTTTGATGTCCAACTCGGCATCACAAGACCCATTAGCCGGAAGGGATAAGCCCACTTTTCGGAATACACGACGTATTAAATCACCTTTGCTAAGGTGAAACCGGTAGTAGGCATCTCCGACACATGAGGTAGTGAGTATGCGGCGATCGCGAACACTCCACCGGTGGAAGGCCTCAGCACTTTCGGCTTCAAAGATAGCGGTATCCGTAAGTTCCCGCATAATTTCTTTGAAAGGCTTGTTGATCGAGACATCTAGAGGCTGAACGAGGCTGGTGCAGCCTCCAGGAATCATTGTGGGTATAATATCGTGTTGGCGGAGCTTCTCAAGTACGGCAGGTGTTTTGTGAGACCCCATCAAGTCTAATGCAAAAAGGGTTGGCCGGCCTCCTAATGCTGGTATTAGGTAGGTATCGATGTAGCGCAAGAAAAGCTGATCATTCATATAGGCCTTATCGTTAAATTCCACCTCGACTCCCGGATGATACTCCTCTCGCTCTCGACCTAATCGCTCCCCCTTGCCACGAAAAATAATCATAGGTGGTACCCGGGGTATCCCATCTGCGAAGACGCAGAGAACCAGGGAAGCCTGGCGCTTGTCCCAACCATTTTGGGACAGCTTTGCCCAGATGGTTTTTTCCCCCTTGATATCGTACGTCTTGCCTTCTAAATACTCGAAGGGAATTGGAGTCTCATCGAGGTTGCATATATTGGACTCCAAAAAGCGACTAACTTGTGGCTCTAGCACAGTTTCTAGGAACTTGGTCAGGCGAGGCTGTGAGTTCCTCCGGTTGAATCGAAGCCAGTTGAGTACCAAGGTCTGGTACTCAACTGGGACCTTTTGTGCTTTTTTGGTTACGCTACGTAGACTAATTCGATGTCGACCTAAGAATCCAGCGAACCACCCATTACTGAACTGGAAGCCTGCTGGATCCCTATCAGGATAGAGCTCCCGAAACCGAAATCCCGCCTGTACCCGAAACCACCCCCTCCTCACTATCTGCCCCTGCTCTCGCCACTCTAGAAAGTCGCTATACAATTTTTCCTCGAGCTCCGGCCACCAGCATTGGCTATAATTTCCAATATCTGGGTCTGGAGCTCTCCCCTTTGTATTGATTCCCACCTTCTCTATTTCTCCCCTCTTTTTCACCCATTCGCTAATCGTTCTTGGTGGAATCTGGAATTTGTCCGCAGCTTCTTGCTGGGTTGGCTTGCGAAATCTGCCTGGCCTTTGGAGAGGGATTTGCTGATGCTCGAGATAGGTAAGGACCCGAATTTTCTGCCGGTGGCTGTACGTACGCTCCACTCGCACAATTGAATTGATGCTTTGTTGATCCAATACTCTTTTGCTAATCAATTTAGGTTTTGGCCCACGCTTCTTAGTGATCCGTCTTGAAGGCATTATAGATAAAACTGGAATTCAGAATTTAGAGTAAAGGAAACGGTGAAATTGACGTACTTGTTTTTCTTACCAAAGTTTAACGGTTTGTTGTTCCCCTTTATTCTCCATTGATCTCACAATATTCCCATCTAATTATTGTCACAGCTCTCGTATTAGGAGTCATAACAACTCCAGTATCTACTGCAATTCCTTTGGTCTCAAGCCTCTACACCTCCCGTTTTACTATCTATTCTAGAGCCATGACAATTCTTCAAAGAGTCATCCTGCCTACTCATTTTTAAGTCTTTGTTGTTGAGACTTCAACTAATCTGATTCTCGTATACAGACTTAATTTTATATCATACTCAGTGGAAACTTAATTTCCGCATCACCTCCTATCACTCGGCCCCCATGAGTCATGCCTCGCTTAACCTTCACCCCTGTCAATACGGGATCTACAGGACCTGCCGCCTCTTCCTGAGACGGCGAATCGCAAAAGTTTTTACGGTACCGGTATAAGATTTTTCCCCCCATCTCCAAAGGAGGGAATTCGGGGCATCTTAGCGTGAGGCTCAATTATTCTAGCCTCTACGGTGCTGGGTGTGGTAAGCGAGGGAGTGGCATTTTATTACCCTAGGTATTCTATTGCTAAAGACCCCTTTATGGATATTATATGTAACTTATAGGGATTTTTTGAGGAGAGGCGATAGTAGAGGCTAAACTGCCAACTATCCAGTAATTTTTCCAGGGACCAGAGAAGGGTATTAGAAGCAGTAATTGGTTGACATTCCTTGGCAGGGTTGTGATATGCTAGAGGTAAGTTCTCCTTAGGGTATTTGTTGGAGCTTACTCTTTCATCCCACTCGCCAGTCCAATCACTTTCAATCAGGTATGATAATATCAAAAGTTTCGGGCCGTTGGCCCTTTTACACCGAAAACAGCCATTTTCGGGAACTAATAGCTTGACACTATCGATGTAAGAAATTTCAAGAAGTTGCAAGAAGCATGAGAACAATTATTGCTTTCTATCGTGGAGATTTCAAGCCTATAAATTAATAACTCGTGATTTTTTGCGGAATCATGTGGTAGGATCAGAAGGTGACTTGAGATTTTGTAAGAGGCTTCTATGCAAAAGATACATGACAGCCACCTCTGTTGTAGGTTCTCTCCGGTTTCTCAATTCCTTAAACCTTTTAACCCATTTTCTTTCTTAAAAACTACTCTCTACCAGTTCCCTAGTGTGATTCAGCCTAAAGTGGAACCCCCAGATCCTTTGGGGGTGATTACACGGTTAAAGAGTGCTCGGTTTTGGTGTAAAATGGCAGTCGGCACTAGCTTTGTCACCCAGCTTTTTAGTAGCGTGTAGTACTGTACAGTAGGGCTGTAGTTTCGGGGGTGGGGGGTTACGGATACCTCTGCCACCCCTTGATCTTTTTTAGATTTTGCACTGAAAAAACGGAGATATTGGTGCGAGAGCTTAAGGATAGAATACTAGTACGGAAGGCGATCTTGACTAGGAAATAGCCGTCAACTCTTTGGAGAAGATGTATTCCGACATGGCGGCCTATTTTTTGCGCCCCATGGGTTAGCAATGCGGTTGCTCGGCATATGTGTGGTGTTAGCATCTTGGAATCAACACTCAGTGCCTTTCAGAGTCAGTGTACCGGGCCATAATATTGCATTGGATCCAACTACTCTAGGCAATATATTTCGCATGTTATAATACTTACCCCAGAAACAATTTTCCCAGGAGCGCTAACTCGTGCGCCCACTCTAATTTCACCTCGGCTTTAAGTGTTATTATATATAGCAAGAACCAGATCTCTAGAGTGGAATCCCTACATAAATTGGGATCATTATATAGGAGGAATAAGTGAAATAATAGCAAATTATACAGTTGTTGTTTGATAGGGGTGTGTGGGGGGGGGGGATTTTGGTGTCCTGAAGGCGGACTCCAGTGTGCGTGGACTACAAAGGGAGACTACGGTAATTCGCACCCCGCCATAATAGACCGCTGATAAGGGAACCCTCGCTATTAAATTTATGAATGAACCCTCTGGGAATATCCACCCCTGCTCCCGTACAAATGGCCCCTGCTATGGTTTGGGCAGATAAGGAGTTGTCACATAGAAAGCCCGAGTAGAATAAGGTTTTTTAAAGAAAAAGAAAAAGGGAAGATATCTGCACGGTTACTTTAGGTTAGCCGGCGATATAATCCCTGTGTTGTACGATCTTGGTGACAAAAGGAATGGACCCCCGCAGGGTTTTCCATACAAAATGGTCATTTTTAGAAGGCGCCTACAGTCTTTCATCAGGTCTTGACGAATATCAGGGGGCGACGAACAGGGATTAGCAGGCATTTTTTGTTACCTTACTCGATTTTTTACTGGCCGAATACCCCTGTTCGTCATCCGCTGATATTCCTCAAGACCTGATGAAAGACTGTACTTGCCACCGTGATATTGGAAAAATCCAGTGATTTTTTTTAGATAAGTACAGTACTCTCATAGTCTAACACGGGGATCCACATACTGACCAGGTTGCTGGAGGCATCCTAGGGATTCTGAATGCTAGGGTTCTGTTGTGCATTTTGTATGGAAAACCCGGTGGGGGTCCATTTATTTTGTCGCCAGGCTCGTACAGGGGCAGCAAGTGTTAACATGAATGGACAGGGATGTGTCATGCTTGTTAACTTTAAATAACTGTTCAATCACATACCACACCCTGTACGGAAACTTTCCCCTTGTGCCTTGAACGGGGACATCTTTCCTTGGCGCCAGTATCATACGGGTAATTTAGTTGGTTGAAACGTATGGTTCCAGGTATGATACTACGAGCGCAAGTCGGCACTGGGCTTAATTCAAAGTCCCTTATTAAGGAGCCAATTATTTTCTGTGAGCAATCCAGCTGTGGCGCACAAATTTTTACTTCCTAATTACGAAGGAGAACGCCGAAGTATTACTTGTTGGGGTTAGCCTCATCCCCGAAAATTGTCCCAGCCCGATGGAAACTTAAAATTAGGCTAGCCCCCCCGCTCAATATATATGGGGTTCGTTCTATAAATCTCTAGGGAGTGGTGAACTAGGAGCATCTGCGGGGGATCTTGAGTGTGGGCTATTCGGCTGACGGGTTTGAAGTTAGCGATATTGTCTGCTGGTTGAGGTATATTTGCAGTGTCTTGAACCAAGAGGCAGGGATTCTCAATTCAAAGAGTCCGCGATCGATACGACCAGTAGATCAGTCACAAACCACCATGCATCTTGGGTGCAGGCATTTGGCACCGGGGTTGGGGGGCGTCTATCCAGGCCTGGTCGGAGGGCTTTGGTGTGTGTAACGCGTTAATGCGAACAGAACTGACAGATCAACTCAAAATGAAAAACTGGTTTTCCAGGGCTGAGTGCATCTACTCAAAGACTACCGGGAGTTGTATGAGTATTGAGGGGAGGCTATGTAATGGCCTTCACGGGGGGCGGTGCTCAGAAAGAAGAAATCTTTTTCATGATAACGATTGGGCTTCCGATCAGCAGTAGTTCCATCACATCTTTTTTTTTTGGGCTGCGTGAGGGTACCATCTACCGGTAGAATCTAGCTTTGCACAGTGGGCCACTTAGGCTACTAGGGGAGGCAGGAGCTAGTAGTTGGTTAACCGGGGGCGATTGGTAGGCGTTCAGGTATAGTGGATAAAATTTCACACTTTAGGAAGTTTTCCTGGGGTGGCTGTTGCTCAATTTGATTGAGGTTGTTATGGGATTTACAGCCAAAGCATTAGGATTTAAATTAAGTCCCTAGTGGGGTTTCGACTGTCGGTATTAGTTTTCGGCGAAATAGGGAGGACAGCCCCCTCCTACGAAAATTGCCTTGGGTTGAGATGGCGCCAAGCATCACATGCTACTGCGCACGACCAGAAGTTAGTGGGGTCATGGAAACTCGCTCGCAGGGAGGGGAAGTTCGCGAGAGATTGAGACATACTTCGTCATACCCTGAGGAACACCTCACCCATAACCTTTGCACTGCAGGTGAGAAGAAGTGGGGTATTGCACCGGGAGTCCGAATTCGAGGAGAAGTGTGATACAAGACAGAATACCTAGTGAATTAATTTGCTTTGAAACAGTTGTGCGAGTCTTTATACCTTTATCATAATATCATAAACTAGGGAAACTCGCTATGCAGAAAAACCCTACCTGCATAGTCTTGGTGGGAGATTGGCTGCATGGTCTGTTATTTCAGAGAGCAGTACCCAAACTATGCTGGTGTGTTTTCGCCAGTTCACGCTCAGCTTGACCTTCAGAAACGCTGTGAAGTTTGTTCTCTAAAAGGCGTTTAATTTATTGTATTCTCCTACTTCTTTTGGGCAATACTGCCTACTTTAGGATCTCTGTATCTCTCCTACCTGTGTCTTTGGTGTATAGTGGGAGTTTGGGGGTTGGTAAAGTAACTGCCTCGCTGTTTTACCCACCAAGGTTGTCGCACAGCATAAAGATTGGGATCAAATATAGTCGAATTAGGACGTCGCATGGTGTAGCATACTGGTGGGATCTCCTAGAAGGGTGTTGTGGATATTCCCATTATTATCTCCCTCAACTGAGGGCTGAATTTGAAGCGTTTTCCCTCCCATAGCTGCGAAGGAGAATTTTAATGTCGCTCGCAGTATTAATATAGTTGCTTTCGCTTCTCTGGGAATTGAATTCTTCCCCCAATCATATGCGAATATTTCCATGATCTACTGCCTGAACAAATTGAGGCAACGACTCTCACATCTGATTTCGAGGACATCAAGGAACCTCTGGGAAAGAAAACGCTCGTAGGAAGGTGAACATGAGGTATAACACTCAGTGGGTTTTCTATATGGGTCTAGATGGGCTAATGGGACATTAGTATGGAACCCGTCCAGGGCCCAAATTCCAGGGCCACCCAAAGGAACAAATCCGGGAACTTCTCAGGCAATAAGGGCAACCACAACCTATATCGAAGCACCACACTCAATATTAATAATGGTACACAAGTACCTAAAGATATCCCTGGTATGTAGTTTTTCATTGCCAATCTTCGTTTCGAAACTTGTGGCTAAGAATTTGTGCAGATACCTTTGAAGAGCTGAATGCGAGGAACGGCTGGGGGGCATCACCACCGGAAATTGACCTATACCACCTCCGCGACAAGCACAACCTGCCAGAGGTTGACACTGGGAAATGGATTTTCGAAAGCGTTGAATATAAGAAGTGGCGGGAGAGCGGTGAATCTAGGCTTCTTTGGCTTTGTGGTGGCCCTGGAACAGGAAAGACTATGTTAGCCAAGAGTATTGCGGCCAAACTTCTCAAAGGGCCCAATAGTCATCCGGAAGGGGTCAAATTGGTTTTCCACTTTGTCTCTCCCGAAATTCCTACCGAGGAGATATCTACCGATAATCCCCAAGCACGACAGCTTAAACTTGCTAAGGTAGCTAGCGACTTATTGTATGGTATTCTGCAGCAGGATGGGAGCCTTTTCGATGGCTGCAAGGCTGAGCTCGGAAAGCAAGGGGGTAGATTTTTCGCCAACCCAAGTTCTGTGTGGAATGTTCTGGGAAAAGCGATTGAGGACTGCCACACCGACCCTATGTGCATTCTCATCGACGGCATAGATGGGCTCAAGCCGACCTTATGTAAGGACTTGATCACAAGAATTTTGGAGCTTGCGGAAATACCCAAGGTCAAAATATTCCTCTCCAGTCGTATTGTGCCCGAAGTTTCGAATAATTTTTCTCGAGATATGGAAATCAACCTTGATGGGAACGGTTTGGTAAGAGGGGATGTGAAATTTTTTATTGAGCGAAGAGTAAATGCATTGGAGAAGTGGGATGACGGTTTGAAGGAGAGAGTAAGGAAAACCCTTTTGGCGAAAGCAGAAGGAATTTTCCTCTGGGCATCGTTGGCGATTGAAAATCTAGCCTGCCACTGTTCAGGCCTTGATTTTGACACCCTTCTAGAGGAACCTCAGCCAAAACTTGAAGTAGTATATCAGAAAATGTTGGGCCGCATCAAAGAGGGGGCAGGATGGAGAAATGTTCTGATCATGATCCGGTGTGTGGCGCTTGCCGTGCGCCCACTCAAATTTGGCGAATTAGGCCATATCCTAATGCGCCTAGAGGAAAAACCAAAAGGCAAACAGCGGTCCTCTCACGGAGGAGCAAGTACCGAAAGTCAACCAACGGAGAAGGGAATCGAGAAGTCTATTCAGTCCTGCCAGGGATTCCTCAGGAGTGACGCCGGGACAGTATTCATTGTCCATCATACAGCAATCGAATACCTTTTTGACGAAAAGCGAGACGACGGCCTCCCAGTATTTCCAAAAAGTGGGTTAGATTTCACAACTTCCTGGGAGTGCTTCAAATACCTTCACGCTGCCTTTGATAATATAGGGGAAGCCCGAAACGAGGGTGTCAGGAGGCCTAACGATAAACCCGGAGACTCAAGTTCAAAGCCCGAGCGCCGGGAAGAGGAGCCGGGAGAGACTGAATTGGACCTTGTTCGGAAACACTCACAGGAAGCTGCGTCTAAGCATAAATATCTCCAATATGCAGCAGAATCGTGGTTCATTCATGCCCGTCGGAGCATCGAGATTTCAAAGCCTGAGGACAAATTCTATGATGAGGAAACTCATAACTGGTTGAAGTATCCGTTCTTCGAAACCGGCGACACAATACGAAAGCCATGGATTGTGCTCTGCGAAGATGCCAGAATGGAAGTTTTGGTGGGCGAACAGACACCGCTACACATCGCTGTATGCCTGGGGCTCTTGCCCCTGGTAGAAGAGGCCCTCTTGCGTTTTAAAGAGGGAGCGAACGGCATGCAGTCACCACTACACTTAGCAGCCAAGTTCATTTCTGGGGCATATAAGATCCTGATTGCCAAGGGCGGACGATGGATCCTCACTAATCCGGATGAAGACGGCAACACACCACTCCACCAAGCTATTATTTTCGGCCACTCATCCATGCTAAAGGGCCTGGTGGAAAAGTTCACAGATCAGGCTGCATATAGTAAGGAAATCAACAGGAAGAACAATTACGGCAACACCCCGCTTCACCTCGCTGTTCAATTCGATTACCCAGATATAGTAGAGTTTCTTGCTAAAAGCGGTGCAGATATAACCATTCAAAACAATCGCGGGCTCACTGCCATAGAATTGGGGGAGAGCCTTGGGAGAGGGGACATGTTGGGTATTCGGGAGGAGCCTGAGGTGATTCGGCAGCAGGAGCCCGACGGTGAGACTATGGAGAAAGCCTTGGAGGAGGGTGTGGAGGAACGTGTGGAGGAACGTGTGGAGGAGCGTGTGGAGGAGCGTGTGGAGGAGCCCGTAGGGGAGGGTGTGGGGGAGCCCGTGGGGGGGCCTGGGAGGAAGCGTAGGAAGAAGCGTAGGAGGAGGTCTGGGGAGAGGCCTGCGGTGCCTGCGGGGGAGTCGGCGGGGGAGCCAGAGAGGAGTTGGTGGAGGACTCAGGGAAGGGAATTGCTGAGATTGTGGAGGAGGATGTGGAAGGATTGCTGGGGAGACCCTAGACACAACCTGGGAAGAGCCTAGAACAGGTATGATAGAGAGTGCGGTGGAAGAAATCGGAGGTGAGACAAACGACATGGGCGCCGGAGAACAAGAAGCCACCGCCGAACCATTGCTGGCGTGTAATCTGCTGTTATGCATTTGTGGAGTCTTTTTCTTCCCTATCAGGCTTTTTGTAACAATCCATACGTAATTCATCAGGAGGCAGGAAGAGGCTACTCTGCCCTACTTGTGGAATAGGAACCTGGGGGCCTTCTCCAACTCGACCATCTTTCCTTACGCTTTTTTAACTAATGCTAGCCTCCCAACCGTGTGTCCTGTGTTGGTCTCATTCATTATGCATTATGTATTGTGGTTCTGAGAAGGGTTTTCACTTGGTTAGGTTATTCTGGGTGGCGAATCATTGGACTCTCAGGGTGGTGGATCTCGCGGGCTATTAATTTGGCTCTTTTTTTGGGAGGCTGTTTGCTTGGTTTTTTTCTCTTTCAGTTGGTTGCTTTAAGGTTGGCAGTGTATCATTATTATGTTCCTCCTTGGGCAAGTTTTACTCGTATGATCAATTTTTTGACAGTTTTAAACCTTAGTTTTATTTCCTCATTCTTTAGCGAAATACCGTTCTAGTTAAATTGCGCTTCTGCCATTCCATAGAATTGCTCCCAGTTTATCCGAGTGTAGTGAGGTGAGGTTATCTATGATAGCTTTACCACCCCTCATTGGATAGTTACAATATCAGATCGGAACTCGGACGAAGAGCTGATAATAGAAAGTAGTCGAAATATCTTCTTGCGACAACGCTTATCAGTTGAATAATAAGAAAGACATAGCTCAGCTATATAGTACAGTGGATGAGCCCAGCCATTACCACTGCGATCCCTTCACAAAGAAAAACAAAGACTATCAAATGGAACAATGAATGAACGCACGTTAGGCTTCAACAAGTAGCGAGTATGAAAGACATAGAGAGCTGAAAGCATTTGAGAAGAGAGAAAAACTATATTTGAGAGGATCAAGAAATCATATACGAACAGGATAGGGCAGAATGAGTCGAGTGACCACACATGATTCCATGCATTCCTCTATAGTTTCATCCTTCCTTCCTTCACATCTTGATAACAAAAGATTCACAAAATTAACTAGAAATTGGCTCTTAGAACACCTCCCAAATTGAAGCGGGTATACCCCTCTTGGAGTTCCTCTCCAAGACCCTCCCTAGCAGCCACCTCCCTCTTCCTACCCTGTTCAAACTCGTACCCCAGTCGTGACCGCAAGACGACATTTGAACTCCACTCCAGCAAACTCGTTCTCAATACACGCCAAGGCCCTGGTAGGGAAGGGAGCACCGCCTCCCCTACTTTCTCTATCATTTCCATCCTCTTAGGTCAAAACCCGGGTACTACTTCCTTAATATGAGCATGCGAGAAAGCCACCAGAGGCCCACCACAACTCCCCCCTGCACCCTGGGCTCCCCATCCTCCACGAACAGCAGCTCCATCTTCGCAAGAATGTTGCCCATCTCATTCGTTACTAGCAGCCACATCATGGAACTGTGGCCCCCAATGCGCGGCACTTCCTTTAGCACCAGTGACGTTGCCTGGGGCACCCTCTCGATGTTGAAGACCCCCAGGTGCCGTAGAAGTTGGTAGTCCAGAATAGTGAGCTTCTAGATGGCTTGAGAGTCCCCCGGCTGCCTTTTTTTTTTTGGACTATGGCGAAGTTGCCGATAGGGAAGATGGGGTTTGCATGCCGGGGGATACATCGGGTTAGGGAGAGGGGTTTAGGCCAAAAGAGGAGACGGTAGAGGTGAATTCAAGCTAAGCCTAGGAAGGTAAGTAGCATGAATTTGGTGTTTGTGCTGAAGCGGGTACGGCGGGAGAGGAGTATCTTGGATATAGCACATATTGCTATGATGTTTGTTAAATATAGAGGGCGAAGGTCGGAACGTCTATATATTCACTTCGATACGGGAGCAACAAGGCGAGCGACCAAAGATACGATTCATATTCGACAAACGAAGAAAGCAGATGAATAAGAGATCATAAAATGTAATTGACAAGAGGTAACACGAGGTCTTTTATAAATAGAGAATCGGCGAAAGTAAGAGAGACAGAAGATGGAAGCAACAAGGGAAGAAATATAGGAAATCCTCCACCATCTGTCATTTCAAGCATTACAGATACAAATTGAGTATCGAAGTCAGTAGCTAGTGCTAGCCTGTTATATCTCCAGCGTTCTATGTTTCTGCTATCGGAGTCAAACAGATGTAAGAGCCTTCCAAACCCCGAGTGGCTCTGGTAAGGGGGTGAGACACTGGGTCCGGCCACAGTAAGTTTCAACAATGTTGGTAATGGACAGTGTTAGGTCAGGAGAGGGAAAAACTAGAGGGGGTAACGGTGGTCAACGTTTGTTGGCGATAGATAGACATTTTGTCTTCGGCGGGGGGGGGAGGGGCGGGTGTCAAAAAGTGTTCCCGTAGATGTGAGGGGATGTTGGGTAGATACTCCCCGGCTAAGTACTCGAGTGCGGTTCCTCTCAGTATATAGCTCCCAGTGCGCTTCAGTCAGACAAACCCCCCAAGGGACATCAATTCGCGCCTCACCTATAATTCCTGATAATGCATAGTTCTAGGCACAACAAATCAACACTGTTTAATTCAAAGTTACTTATTGGCCAATTAATTATTTTCTCGTCTGGTAGCGAGATGCAGCTCTTTCTCTCTCTACTGAGAGGACGGTATTAAGATATATTGTTAAGGTTAGCCTCACGCCTAGTTGTGCTAACTCCATGGAGGCTTGAGACCAGCTTAGCTCCTCCCCAAATCTATATTTTCAAAACCCTCTCTATAAACCTCTCGGGAGCGATAAATTGAACGTATTCATAGAAGATCTTAAGTGCAGTGGTTCAGCTATCTGTGCTTGAAGCCAAGGCCTGTTTGAATGTTTAGAAATTGGGGTTCATGAGATTCGAAGTCTGGAAATTACCCAACAAGAAACGAAGGAGATAGGACCTCGTAGATATTTTTTTTAGTTGTGCTTAATAAAACTATTGTGGGTCGAAATTTTGCAACAACAAAGGCGTAAGGTGGCACGTGTTGTGTGCAGCTGAAAACTAAAATCCTGATGGGAACTGTCATGCTGTGCTAGCTGTGGTACAATCCCTGCGATTTTTACCCTTGCTGGGTATTGTGTATTGGTTGGGGTGTGGATTTGTCCTGACTGGAGTCAATACGAAGGGATTCCTTAATGCCAGGAGTTCGCGTTCAACACTACCGGTAAGTCGGGAATAAGCTACTGCACTACCGGTGGCTCAGTGGAGAGATTTAGCTATGGAATTGAGAAATGTTTGTGCAAGTTTTCTTTGGCTTGGAAAGCTTTGATGTGTGTACTAGTACAAAACTTCCACCAAACCTTCCAGCTTCAAAAACCCCCTTTTTAGTTGGTGTGGGGGGGGGGGGTCTTCTCAAAGACTCTCGATACAAGATGGGTATTGAGGAGAATTGGTGAAGGCATGTGGTGGCCTTTCCGGGGGTGGTGCGCACTACCCGCCCATTAAAATCCCAAAATCGGGCTTCCGGTAGGATAAATACCAGTTCCCAAGTTGACATTTCATGAAATACCTAGCTGGCGCAGTGGTTAACACTCCTGTCGCAATTAGCGGGAGCCCAGGAGTTCAATCCATGCTGACAATCAGTTATTATTGAACGATCCGTCATATAGGGCAGGAGAATTTAAAAAATCCTGCCCTATGGGGACTGGGAGATTGAAGAACTTAGCCCTCATCAATAGGGCTGTGGGGTTTAACAATCCTGCTACGAGGAGGTAGAATCCGACTCTAGACCTTGAAGGTTGGCGATCGGCGGGTAGCAGAAGCAAATGGGAGGGGTTGGCAAAGAAAGAAATATGAAAAAAAATAAAAATAAAAATAAAAAAGTAAAAAAGTAAAAAATAAATAAATAAGTAATAATCTATAAAAGTAAGAATAGAAATAATAATAATAATTGCTTCTTTTATCTTGGGAAGGAAGCTGTTGCCCCTCTCCCGATTTATTGCCTTGTATACATAGCTTTTTTTCTTAATAAAGCGAGGTAGTACTAGTATTCAAGTACGGTACGGGGAATAGAATTTCTCACTTTGGAAAATTTCCCTGGGATGGCTGTTGGTCAGCTTGATCGAGGTTGTTATGAGATTTCCTTACAAGAATAATGTGATTAGGATATACAAGTATGGTTGATTAAGTCTCCCATGCAGCTTTCTATCGCGGGCAGAAGTTTTCGGCGAAATAGGAAGCAGAGCGTGTTTGCAGAATCTAAGAGTCGTCTCCTTGTCACTTACCTGCCTTTTAGAAAAGTGCCGATAGTTGAGATGGTGCCAAGCAGCACGTGCTACTGCGCACGGCCATATACCAGGTGGGTCATAGAAGCTCGCTCGCAGAAGGCCTCCCAAAGCCATCCGGAGGGGTGCTGATTGGTAGGTTTTGTATGGGTAAACGAGCGGTGTTAAGCGCAGTATCCATGGTTCATCCAAGTAAGCGACTTGAAGGTTTCTTATTTAAGTTTAGCGGTCCGGGTGAGGGGGGTATCGGGTAGCCTGGGATGCCCTGCATTTGGGGGGAGGGAGATCTGCCAGACAGGGATTAGGCCCCACTTCGCCATACCCGGAAGAACGCCTCATCCGTGATCCTTACCTTGCAGGCTAAAGAAGCGAGATATGGCATCGGGGGGCCGAATTTGAGGAGGAATGTGATACAAAAACCCGACATCTGGTCAATTAATTTGTTTTAAAACAGATGTACGAGCACATATACCGTCATACAAACTCCGAAAACCTTACATGGGTGGTTTTTTCGGTAGATCAGCTGCATGGTCTGTGATTTCAGAGAGCAGTACTGAATTTACCCTGGCATATTTTCTCCAGTTGATGCTCAGCTTGCTCCAGGACGCGCTGTGAAGGTTGCTCCTTTGAGGGGGTTCAACTGCTGTAATCTCCTGCTCCATTTGGACAATGTTGCATGCTTCAGACCATCTGTATCTTTTCCTGTGTCCCTGGTGTAGAGCGGGAGATTTGGGTTTGTAAGGTGACCGCCTCACTGTGCTTTTCCCACCAAGGTCGCTGTGACAGGTAAATATTTGGATAAAAGATAAGTGCTTTAGGGGGGTCGTACGGTGAAACGTAATGGCAGTCTCTTAGAAGGGAGTTGTGGATATTCTTTTTATTTTCACCCAAACGGGTGGCAAGGTTAGCGGCGCTTTCTCCTCCTTTGGTTACGAAAGGGAGTTCCAGCGCCCTAGCACATTTACCATTTCTTGTGGGTACTCACTGTATTAATATGGTTGCTTCTGCCCCTTCTCTGGGAATTGGGTTCTTCCCCCCACCATATTCGAACCCATTATCTACTACCTAAACGAGCTGAAGCAACAACTCTCACATCTGATTTCAAGGACATCAAAGGAACCTCTGGGTAAGAAAACGCTCGTAGGAAGGTGAACATGAGGTATAACACTCAGTGGGTTTTCTATATGGGTCTAGATGGGCTAATGGGACATTAGTATGGAATCCGTCCGGGGCGAAAATTCCGGGGCCATCCAAAGAAATAGTTCCGGGAACTTCTGGGGAAATAGCGGCAGCTACAACATATATCGAAGCACCACACTCAATGTTAATGGTATACAAGTTCCTAAAGATATCCCTGGTATGTAGCTTTTCATTGCCAATCTTCATTTGAAACTTATGGCTAAGAATTTGTGAAGCGACCTTTGAAGAGCTGATCGCGGGGGACGGCTGGGGGGTATCACCACCGGAAATTGACCTAGACTACCTCCACGATGAGTACAACCAGCCAGAGGCTGACACTGGGAAATGGATTTTCGACAGCGTTGAATATAAGAAGTGGCGGGGAAACAGTCAATCCAAGGTTCTTTGGCTTTGCGGTGGCCCTGGGGCAGGAAAGACTATGTTAGCTAGGGGTATTGCCGCCGAACTTCTCAAAGGTCCCAATCGCGATCCGGGAGGGATTAAATTGCTTTCCCACTTCGTCACGCCCGAACTTCCTACCGGGGAGATGTCGATTGATAATTCCCAGACACAACAATTCAGAATTGCCAAGGTAGTCAGTGACTTATTATATGGCATTCTGCGGCAGGATGGGAGGCTTTTCGATGGCTGTAGGGCTGAGCTCAAAAAGCAAGGGGGTAGATTTTTCACGAAACTAAGTTCTCTATGGAATGTTTTAAGGGAAGCGATCAAGAAATGCCACACAGATTCCATATGCATTCTCATCGACGGTATAGATGGGTTTGAGGCGACCTTATGTAATGACTTGATCGAAAGGGTTTTGGGGCTTGCGAACATCCCCAAGGTCAAAATATTCCTCTCCAGTCGTATTGTGCCCGTCGTTTCGAATAATCTTTCTCAACATATGAAAATCAACCTTGATGGGAACGATTTTGTAAAAGGGGATGTGGAAACATTTATCAGGCAGAAAGTAAATAGGTTGAAGTGGGGTGAGGGTCAGAAGGAGAGAGTAGGGGAAACCCTTTTAGCTAAGGCAGAAGGAATTTTTCTTTGGGCGTCGTTGGCGATTAAAAATCTAGCCAGCCACTGTTCGGAGCCTGATTTTGACGCCTTTCTCGAGGAATCTCCATCAGAGCTGGAAGGAGTATACCAAAAAATGCTGCGCCGTATCAACGAGAGAAGGGGATCGAAAAAAGTTCTGGACATGATGCGGTGTGTGGCGCTTGCTGTGCGCCCACTCACATTTTACGAATTGAGCCATTTCCTCGTGTACATGGAGGGAAAAGCGAAAAGCAAACAGCGGTCGCCCCACGGGGGAGGAAGTACCGGAAGTCAACCAACAGAGAAGGAAATCGAGAAGTCAGTTCAGTCCTGTCAGGGATTCCTCCGGAGTGTCACCGGGACTGTATCCATGGTCCATCACACGGCAGTCGAATACCTTTTTGACGAAGAGCGTGACGACGGCCTCCCAAAATTTTCAAAACGTGGACTAGATTTCGCAATTTCCTGGGAGTGCTTCAAATACCTTCACGCTGCCTTTGATGATCTAGGGGAAGCCCAAGAGGGAGGTGTCAGTGGACATAATGATAAACCCGGAGACTCAAATTCAAAGCGAGAGAGCCAGGAAGAGGAGCCGGGGGAGATTGGATGGGAACTTGCTCCAAAACGTGCACAAGAAGCTGCAGCTAAGAAATATCTCCGATATGCAGCAGAATCGTGGTTCGTTCACGCCGGTCGGAGCATCGAGATTTCAAAGCCTGAGGATAAATTCTATGACGAGAAAACTCATAACTGGTTCCAGTATCCTTTCTTCGAAACCGGCGACACAATACGAAAGCCCTGGATTGTGCTCTGCGGAGATCCTAGAATGGAGGATTTGGCAGGGGAGCAGACACCACTGCACATCGCTGTATGTCTGGGCCTCATACCCCTGGTTGAAGAGGCCCTCTTGCGTTTTAAAGAGGAAACGAACAGCATGCAGTCACCACTACACTTAGCAGCCAAGTTTATGTCTGGAGCATACAAGGTCCTGGTTTCCAAGGGCGGACCATGGATCCTCACGAATCCGGATGAAGACGGCAACACGCCACTCCACCAAGCTACCATTTTTGGCCGCTTATCGATGATGAAGGGCCTGATGGAAAGGTTTACCGAGGATAATAAATACAGGGAGGAAATCAACAAGGTAAACGACTCCGGAAACACCCCGCTTCATCTCGCTGTTCAATTCGATCACCAGGAGATAGTCGAGTTTCTAATCGAGAAGGGTGCCGATATAACCATCAAAAACAGTGCCCAGTTGACAGCCTCGGGATTGGGGGGGAAGCTTGGGAGAGGAGACATTGCGAATATTCTAAAAAAGCAAGAGAGGATTCGGCGACCGAAGCGTGCGGGCAAACCTGCCGGAAAGCCTCCGGCAGAGCCTCCACGGAAGCCTGGGAGGGGTCTGTGGAGGAGTGTGGGAAGGCTTCTGGTAGGGTTGTGGCAAGAGCGCTGGGGAGTCCCTAGACGAAACCCCCGAACAGCCCGGGAAAGGGACAGGGAGGATAGTACGAGAAGGCAGAGCGGGGACGGACGACATCGGAGCAAGAGAACACGAAGCCGTCGCCGAACTAGCAGTGGACAATGACATGCTGTTAGGCATTTGGGCAGCCATTTTTCTTCCGCGCCAGGCTTACTATAACAATTTATACAGTACGTAGTTCATTAGGGGGAAAGAAGAGGCCACTCTGCCCCTGCGGTGCAGTAGCAACCCAAGAGCTTTTCTCAACTCCACCATCCTGCATTGCACTTTAACTAACATTGCCATCTCAACTGTGTGTCCTGTACTGGTCTTATTCATTATGCATTATGTAGTGTGCTGTGGGGAAGGATTTTCACTCGGCTAGCTTATTTTCAGTGGCGGATTCTTTGACTTTTGATGGCTCTCGGAGATTGTTACTTTCACTCTTTTTTTTGTTTGGTTGTGTTTGTTTGTTTTTTGTTTGGTTGGTTGGTTTTTTCGATTGGTTTGGCTTGGTATTTTGGCTAAATATCGTGAGTTTATGGGATAGCTAAGTTGGGCTAGCCATTAGCTGTGGGAGGGTGCTGCTGGCGGGGGGGGTCACTCTCTTTCACTAGCTTGTTCGTTGTTTTAAGGTTGGCAGCCGATCGGGATTATGTTCTTCTCTGGGCTAGCTTTACTCGTTTGATCAATTTTTTGACATTTTTAAGCCTCTGTTTTATTTCCATAGCTTTAGCGAAATGCAGTTCATGTTGTATTGCGCTTCTACGATAGAATTGCTTCCAGTTTATCCGAGGGTGGTGAGGTGAGGTTGTCCATGATAGCTTTACCTTCAGTTATAGGGTGAGGTAGAAAGATTCGAGTGACCACACATGATTTCATGCATTCCTTTGGTTCCATCCTTTCCTTCACCCCTTGATAGCAAATAATATTCACGGAGTAAACGAAATTTTCATTCTCAAACCACCTCCCTAACCGAAGCGGGTATATCCCCTTGGGGTTCCTCCCCAAGCCCCACCTGAACACCCACCTCCCACTCCCTATACTGCTCCAACTCGAACCCGCCACTCGTGACCGCAGGCAGGCACTTGAACGGGGAGAGGACTGTTGCGGATCACCGACCCTTAGTCATGTGATCAACGGCGTGGCCTTGGCACATCAAGAAAAATCGTGACGGCACATACCTGGAATTAGTCATATCTGGCATAAAGGGCGGACAAGGATAATATCGGAGTTGGAGGAGGAAGTGGGAGTTGAGAGAGAAGGAAAAAAAGCAGGATGGAGAGAAGAAATGAGAGGGGATTAAGTGAGGTTATATAAGAGGAGAAAGAGCACGGTGGTGGTCATCATGAGGGAAGTGATCCGGCCTCTCCAATGGGCACCCCTCTCTCCATCTCCACCACCCCCCACTCTCCCACCCAGCCACCCCAGCGCCACTTCAGGAAGGAAGCACTACCTCCCCCACTTTCTCTATCATTTCCACCCCCTTAGGTTAAACCCCGGGCCACTCCCTTAATATGCGCATGAGAAAAAGCCGCCCCCTGTGCCCCTTGCTCCTTACCCTCCACGAACGGCAGCCCCTGCTTCTGGAGAATATTGCCCATCTCATAGTTCTAGGTACAACAAATCAACACTATTTAATTCAAAGTTACTTATTCGCCGGTTAATTACCTTATAATCTAGTTGTGATATGCAGCTTTGCGTCCCGATTGAGAGGGTGATTTTAAGATATTGTTACGGCTAGCCTCACGCCTAGTTGTGCTAGCTCCACGAAAACTTAAAAAAATCAGCCTAAGTTAGCTCCTCCCCGAACCTATATTTTCAAAACCCGCTCTATAAATCACTGGAGAGTGACCAATTTTCCAAAGCCAAACCAATACATTGAGATAGTAGCCAATATGAAAGATAGTGAAAAACCATAATTAGAGAGAAGTCAGAAAACCCGGAACAATCCTACTTATACTATCCTTCCATCACTCTTCGTAGGTAATTCCACTGTCGGAGGCATTGGTTGAGGTGTCGCTGCCATTGTCGCTTGAGATAGTTGCCACCGATATCTCCTTATGTGACAATGAGGGCGCGGTCAGGAAGTTCGGGGTGATGGACGGGACGACAGGGAACGCGAGCTACAGCGAGCTTCGAGATCTCCGGTCCCGGGGGGCTTTCTGGGACTATATGCTAGGAGTTCCCGGGCCCGTGGGTACTGAGCTAAGACTCCCGGGAGTGCAACCGACCGGCTAAACCTTTTTTCCCCCATCCTCGAGACAACGCTTGTGTTTTCGGGCGGCACACCTACTCCAAAACACTTTGCCTAATTGGCAATAGGTTGTTCTGGCCCGCCATTAAATTGAACGCATTTACGGAGATCTTAAGTGTGGTGGTTCAACTATCTGTGCTTGAAGTGAAGGCCTGTTTGAACGTCTAGAGATTGGGGTTTATGAAATTCGAAGTCCAAGAATTATCCAACCAAAACGAAACAGATAGTTGTGCTTAATAAGGCTATCTTGTGTCGAAATTTTGCAACAACAAAGGACTAAGGTGGCACAGGTTGTGTGTAATAGTAAACTTAAACCGTCATGCAAAGTATCGTGTTGTGCTCGCTATGGTGCCATCTCTGCGGCTCCTACCCCTGCTGGGTATTGTGCGTTGGTTGGGGTGTGGATTTGTCGTGACTGGAGCCAATAGGAAGGGATTCCTTAATGCCAGGGGTTCGCAAGTTGGTGAGATTGGACGACCCTTGCCAAAGAGTATCGATACTACCGCCGGTAGACGGGTATTGGGAGAATTGGTTGAGGCATGTGGCGACCGCCCTAGGGGGTGGTGCTAGAAAAAAAAATTGGGTTTTAATGACAACGATGGGCTTTCTATCAGCGATATCTCTATCAGACATCAATTGTTTTTTTTTTTTTTTTTTTTTGGGGGGGGGGGGGTACCGCAGGAACCCCCTTGGATTTAGTCTTGCACAGTTGATTATGTATGCTACTGGAAGGGCACAATAGAGTGACGGCGCCCCCATGCATAAATCAAAGTTAGAAGTCAGAGGTCCTAAGCCTTGGCAGCCATGCCCGAGGCAACGCTTGAAAAGAGCAACGAATGCGCAATGACACAAACTTCTTGCTGTGGAAAAGTTTTCTTCCCTCTCAAATATTCGCCAATTCCAACTTCCAACATCCAACTTTCATTCTTGAGCGGGGCGCCGTCACTCTAATGTCATGGTTGGTTCGCTGGGGTTATTGGTATGCATTCAAGTACTGTACCGGGAGTAGAATTTCTCACTTTAAAAAGTTTCCCTCGGGTAGCTTGTTGGTCAGCATGGTCGAAGATGTTATGAGATTCTCTTACAAGCGTACTCGAGTAACGCGATTAGGATATGCGAGTGTGGTTGATTAGGGCTCTCATGCAGCTTCCGTCGCCAGTAGAAGTTTTCGGCGAAATCGGGAGCAGAGAGTACTCGAGTATGTGCAGAATCTGGGAGTTGTCCGTCACTTGTCTGCTGCCAGGAAAATTACCGGAGTTTGAGATGGTCCCATGCATCACATGCTACTGCGCACTGCGATAGGTCTCCGGGATCATGGAAGCTCGCTTGCATGTCAGGGAAGATCTAAGATCTAGCCCCAGTTCGTCATACCCGGAGGAACACCTCACCCATAATTCATACACTGCAGGTTGAAAAAGCGAGATATGGCATCGGAGGTCTGAATTTGAGGAGGGGTGTGATACAAAAACCCAACATCTAGTGAATCAATTTGTTTTAAAACTGTAAGAGCGCATATGCTGGCTTCACACAAACCCAGAAAACCCCTTACATGGATGGTTTTTGCGGTGGATTAACTGCACGGTCTGTGATTTCGGAAGGCAGCACTCCATGTGCGCTGGTCTATTTTCCCAATTCATGCTCAGCTTGGTCTCCAGAGCGCGCTGTGAGGTTTCTTCTCTGGAGAGGATTCAATTGTTGTAATCTCCTTCTTTTGGTGAATGGTGCATGCTAAGACGATCTGTATCCTTGGATGAGCCCTGGGCACGTAGCGGGATCCCGGATTTGTACGGCTATTCACTGTGCTTTCTCACCAGATTTGTTAGACTTAGCGTTACACACACACAATTTGGACCAACCAAGTACAGCTTCCACGGGGGGGTTTTTTTCTTTTCTTATTTTATAAAACTTTGTCCATTTCAGGTACCGTATTCTATGCTAAACCAAGATGTCAACCCAATCCTCTCCCCAAAATACATCAAAACCTAAAAGCTTTTCCCGATCCCCCCATGTCTTCCACTTCATCTCCAAACAACATCCTTCTCCTCCGCCAGCTTTCCCCCTTTCGCCCCAGGGTCAAACTTCCTCGCTCCAACCTCCTTCCACCCTTGCCAAATCCTCTCCTCACTATCTTCCTCCAACAACCATCATCCGTTTGCCACATACTTCTTCCCCGAGCGCCACCTACCACCTGCCTACAAACCCAAACGGCAAAGCCTACCAACCACAGTGAGCCGTCACAACTCACAATTCCTTCAGTCCCGCCAAAACCCCACCAATCCCATCCTCGCTCAACGCATTAATGTTCGACAGACTTTTGCGCACTCCGAAAGGACGAAACACCACGACAGCGGCATCTCCTCGGCGGATGTCATGCATATCCGGTTTGCCACAACATAGGGCTGAGTTGGCAGCGTTTTTCAGTTACGAAGGGGAGAAGGAAGATTTTAGCGTCCTAGCACATTTATCTGCTATTTAACACTTATGGTATGATTGTTTCTCTTCCACTGGAATTGTGTTCCTCCCTCCATCCCTCTGCTATTTCCGAATATTTCTGTTATCCACTGCTTAAACGGGTTGAGGTGGCAATTGGCACATTTACATTTTGAGGACCTTGGAAGACGTCGTGGTGGGCGAACGTTTGTGGGGAGATGGGCATGATGTAGGGCACGGGGTGATTTTGCCTATATTGATTTAGATCGGCTAATAGGAATCAGTTCGGACGAATTTGAAAGTGCCCAGGACCCAATTGCCAGTGGCGAGTACTCCTCACTCAATCGAATGAGCATCAATACAACTACCGCAAATAATTATGGTATACAAGTATCTAGATATGTACCTAGTATGTAGCCTTTCATTGCTAATCTCCGTTTGGAATTTATGGCTAAAACTTTGCAGCGACCTTTGAAGAGCTGATTGTGAGCAACGGCTGGGGGGTGCCACCACCGGAAATTGACTTAGACCACCTCCGCGACAAGCACAACCTGCCAGAGGTTGACACTGGAAAATGGATTTTCGAAAGCGTTGAATATAAGAAGTGGTGGGAGAGCAGTCAATCCAAGATCCTTTGGCTTTGTGGTGGCCCTGGAACGGGAAAAACCATGTTAGCCAAGAGCATTGCCGCCGAACTTCTCAAAGGGCCTAGTAGTCATCCGGAAGGGATCAAATTGGTTTCCCACTTCGTCTCACCCGAACTTCCTACCGAGGAGATCTCGATTGATAATCCCCAGGCACGACGACTTAAACTTGCCAAGGTAGCCAGTGACTTATTGTATGGCATTCTGCAGCAGGATGGGAGCCTTTTCGACAGCTGCAAGGCCGAACTCGAAACGCAAGGAGATAGATTTTTCACCAACCCAAGTTCTTTATGGAAGGCTCTTAGAAAAGCGATCGAGGACTGCCGCACCGATCCCATATGTATTCTCATCGACGGCATAGACGGGCTCCAGGGGACCTTATGTAAGGGCTTGATCAAAAGGATTTTGGGGCTTGCGGACATCCCTAAGGTCAAAATATTCCTCTCCAGTCGTATTGTGCCCGAAGTTTCGAAAAATCTTTCTGCACATACGGCAATCAACCTTGATGGGAACGATTTTGTAAAAGGGGATGTGGAAACCTTTATCAAGCATAGGGTAAATGCATTAGGGGGGTGGGATGACGTCCTGAAGGAGAAAGTAAGGGAAACCCTTTTGGCGAAGGCGGAAGGCATTTTCCTCTGGGCGTCGTTGGCGATTGAAAATCTAGCATGCTACTGTTCAGGCCCTGATTTTGCCAGCTTTCTAGAGGAATCTCCGCCAGAGCTGGAAGGAATATACCGAAAAATGCTACGCCGCATCTCAGAGAGTGGGAGATCGAAAAAAGTTCTTAACATGATTCGGTGTGTGGCGCTCGCCGTGCGCCCACTCACATTTGGCGAATTGGGCTATATCCTGGCGCGCATAGAAGGGAAATCAAAAAGCAAACAGCGGTCCTCCCGCCGGGGAGAAAGTGCCCAAGGTCAACCAACAGAGAAGAAAATCGAGAAGTCCATTCAGTCTTGCCAGGGATTCCTCCTGAGTGTCGCTGGGACTGTATCCATGGTCCATCATACGGCAGTCGAATACCTGTTTGACGAAGAGCGCAACGACGGCCTCCCAGTATGTTCAAAAAGTGGGCTCGATTTCATAATTTCCTGGGAGTGCTTCCAATGCCTTCACGCTACTTTTGGTGGAGCACAAAATAGAGGCGTTGGGGGGCACAGCGATAAACCGAGAAACCCAAACTCAAAGCGAGTGTACCAGGAAGAAGAGCCGGGAGAGGCTGGGTGGGAATTTGTGCGGAAACGTGCGGAGGAAGCTGCTTCTGAGAAGAAATATCTCCGATATGCAGCAGAATCGTGGTTCATCCATGCACGCCGGAGCATCGAGATTTCAAAGGACAAATTCTATGACAAGTCAACTCATAACTGGTTCCAGTATCCGTTCTTCGAAACCGGTGACACAATACGAAAGCCCTGGATTGAGCTCTGCGGAGATCCCAGGATGGAAGTTTTGGCAGGGGAGCAGACACCACTACACATCGCAGTATGCCTAGGGATCTTGCCCCTGGTAGAAGAGGCCCTCTTGTGTTTCAACGAGGAAGCAAACAGCACTCAATCACCACTGCACTTAGCAGCCAAGTTCATGTCTGGGGCACATAAGATCCTGATTGCCAAGGGCGGACGATGGATCCTCACGAATCCGGATGAAGACGGCAACACACCACTCCACCAAGCTACTATTTTCGGCCACTCATCCATGATGAAGGGCCTAGTGGAAAAGTTTACAGAAAATACTGCATATAGTAAGGAAATCAACAGGAAGAACAATTACGGCAACACCCCGCTTCACCTCGCTGTTCAATTCGACTACCCAGAAATAGTAAGGCATCTAGTCGAGAATGGTGCGGATCCGACCATCAAGAATAATGCCCTGGCGACAGCATCACAATTGGGGGCAGAGCTAGGGAGGGCAGACAGTTTGGGTATTCTAAAAGAGCATGGGAAGATTCAGCAAGCTCTGGATGATCTTGAGTCGGAGCCTCGGGGGCCTGTGGAGGAGCTTGCGGGGAGGCCTAGGAGGAGCCTGTGGAGGGCTCTAGGAAGGGGTTTGGGGAGGTTATGCGGGAGGTTATGTGAAGATTTATGGGGAGACCCAAGACGAAATTCCAGAAGCGTCCGGAAGAGGAATGGCCGGGAAGGTGGTAGAAGGGATCATGGGGGAGACAGTCGACATCGACACCAGAGAACCCAAAACCGCCACCGAACCATTGCTGGCTAGTAACCTTACTATACTAATAGGCATTTGAGTTCTCTTTTCTTCCCCATGAGGTTTTTTGTAGTAATCCATACCCGAAAAGAAGAGGCTACCCTACCCCCGTTGCGCAGTAGGAATTCAGAAGCCTTCCCCCAGTCCATGATTTGTCGTTAAAATTATTCAACTAAGATTTATTGAAGCCTACTATGGCCTGCCCAAGTGTTTCGCACTCTCACTGGAATCACCAGGTGTTTTGGAAAACTCTGTTGAGCGCCTAACTCGTATAGTGGAAACACAGATCCCTGGAGATCGGACAGACCAGCACTAGCTGTCAACCATGACACTCAAATGGTATGTGTATTATTAGAGATGCGAGACAGTGGAGGATTTCCTACTTTTTCCATTCCGTCCTTTTCCTTTTCTGTCTCGCTGATTTTGGCAGACTCTGTCTCTCTGAGACCCTATTTTTCGTGCTTCTTGACATAGATCTCATTCATATCATCTGCTTTCTTTCTTTCACTTGTTAGATACGAATTTATCCTTTTCGCGCGCCCCGTTGCTTTTATACGGAAGTGAATATATCGGTAGCCCATCGTTCGCTCTATAAATTTGACCGGATTACCATCTCAACCCCGGGTCGTATGCTTATCTCATTCATTGCCTCTCGTGGTGTCGGGAAGAACTCTCACTTGGCTCGGTTATTTTTAGTGGCGAATTCTTTGACTCTCTGGGGTGGTGTCTCTCCCGAGCCTTTACTTTCGCTCTTTTTTGAGGAGCTGTGCTCTCCTATTTATTTATTTTGTTCGATTGGTTTGTAGGATTGGTTGGACTTGGCGTATTGGTGGTATATTGTGAGTGTATCGGATAGCTAGGTTGGGCTGGCGATTAGCTGTGCGAGAGGGCTTCAGCAGGGGAGGGATAGCTCGCGTTTATTGGCTTGTTTGTTGCTTTAGTGTTGGTGGTGTATTATGGTTATGATCTTGCTTGAGTTAGCTATACTCGTTTGATGAATTTTTTGACAGTTTTTATTGTTTTGGTTTATTTTCTTACACTTTCGCAAAATGCCGTTCTACTCGAGCAGTGGCACCGCGCTTCTGCGATAATATTCTCTCAGTTTACCCGAGTGTAGTGATGTCAGGTTGTCTGATAGCTTTACCACCGGTCATTGGACGTGTTGCGATATGGGGCTGTAGCGTCTTCTTTGTTGTTTGACTTTTCTTTGTTCCGATACGCTAGTCCTGAGTGTTCTTCCTTGTCACTCGTTTGGGCATTCTGGGTATGTAGAGTAAAAAGTAAAAAAGGTATAATAAATAGAGAACAAAAAGTTGTGAATTGCGAGTGGTAAAGAGTGAAAGTTTTCGTAATAGTTATTCGCCTTATCATACTAAGACCACTCATAGACGACTATCTTTTATATCAGGGACCTATAACCTGAACGATATCCGTTTCAACTTCTCAATCAACCCATTCCCGCCATCCTACGACATTCCGCCCTGTCTACACCATTTCCACCAGTACATTCCATTCCATCAGATCCATTCCATTCTTCCAACATCATTCCAGACAATCCGTTCATCCCAACCATTCTACCCAACTCCGAATTCCCACATTCCATTTCAGCAGTTATCTAGAAGCATACCAGCCATTGCTTACAACAGTATGCACAAGGAGTGCGGCTGTGTAAGAGCTGTGCCAGTCATTGTATCTTGAGGCAGGTTAACGAATCAACTATTTCCGCTGCCGAATATTCATCCATTTGAAAATTATAGGGCAAAAAGCATCGAGTGACAGCACATGATTCCATGCATGCCTTCTATCCCCCCATCCCATCCCCCAATAATCAATAATACATAAGGAATAAACGAAAGGCCCACCCCCGAACCACCTCCCTGGCAGCCCCCCTAGGGTCTCGAGGTTATCCGGGTCTTAACAACTAAGTTACCTCCCTCCTCCAGTCCCGCTCAAGCTGGAACCTGTAAATCACGGCCGCAAACAGACCCTTAAACTCCATCTTGGCAAACACATTCCCAATACACACCCTAGGCCCAGCCGGCGATGTGAGAAACCCACAATTACTCTCGACAGCGGCTGCCCCATCCTCTCCGCTTGCTCACAGCTCAGGCCCGGGCTCCTCGGCGTCGGTGCCCCACAGCCACATGCTTCTGCCAATCGCGAAAGAAGAGAGCACGATCGGCATGCCCTTCGGCATGAACACCCCACCCAGACTCATCTCGGGCCACCACGCGCAGCGCCACACGAACAGGAGCGCACGGGTGGAGCGCCTCAGACATGATGTGGGAGAGATATTCCAGGCTGGAGATCTGTGGGTTGTGATGGCCGCCGGTAGGCCGGAGGGGAATGTGGTGTGGATCCCGGCACGGGGGCGGGATCGAAGACGTCTATTCTCTACTAGGATAAGAAGTGTATGATGGGCCCCCCATCCGAGCCTATGTAGGCACCCGATTTTAGGGTAGCCGAGAGGAGAAACTGCAAAAAGCGGGAGGGAAACGTCATGAATAGGGTTGCCACGGCCCAGGATGGACTATCCGTGTTGAAAATTGTGGTATATGCGTCTGCTGACCTGGAGTCGCACTTTTACTCGGGAATGCTGCTGCTGCTTATGTAAGCACTCCCCTGTGCGAGCGAAAGCCTGAAGAGCCGCTTACAGCTAATGGCGTCTCCAATGAGCACCGCTTCCTCATCTCCACCACCACCCCCAGCGCCGCTCCGGGAAGCGCGTATCATACCACCCTCGCCACTTTCCCTGTGATCTCCGCTCCCCTTAGGTCAAACCCCAGGAACCGGTCCTGAATATGCGCGTGCGGGACCCGGCAGCAGCAGCTTCCTCTTCATCCTGTGCCCCTCGCCCTCCACTGACAGCCGCCCTTCCCTCCAGAGAATATTGCCCATCTCGTTCGTTACCAGCGGCGACGGATGATGAAGCTGCACCCCCCCGTGTACAGCACTTCCCTCAGTACCTCTGGCATTGTTGACAACACCTGCTCCATGTTGAAGATCATGGCCGTTCAGGATCGTACGCATCTAGATGGCAAAGCTGCCCCCTGAGGAAGCTGATAAGTCAGGGGGCGTGTCGCGTTAGGGAGAGGAGCTTAGGCTAGAGAATGAGACGGTAAAGGAGCTTGCCGGTTAAGGCTAGGGAGGTTGGTAGCGCGAATTTGGCGATTGTGGTAAAGCTGGTGTGGCGGGAGAGGAGAATCGTGGATAGGGCGCATCCCGCTCGGATGTTGGTTGTGGACATTGTTAGATCCGGAGGGGGGGGGCAAACTAGGGGGGGCAACGGTGGTCAACGTAGGTGGGTGATATAGGCTTTTTTCCCTTCGGTGGGTGAAGGGGTGGGGTGCGTGTCAAACAGTGTTCTAATAGATGTGATGCGATGTTGGAGGAATATATCCCCGCTAAGTCCTGCTCACTATATACCTCCCTGCGCATTTTCCAATTGCAAGACGCCCCATCCGCCAATTTTAGCCAATCCAACCTAATGACTGGGTATTCGCACCACACATGTAGTTCCTAAAAACACATAGTTCTAAGCACTGTACGAGTACGGTAGATAGCTGTGATATGCGCCTTTATTACTTCCCGGCTGGAATGGTGATTTCAAGATATTGTTGTAGTTAGCCTCATGCCTAATTGTGCTAGCTCCATGAAAACTTAAAATCAGCCTAGTTCCTCCCGAATCTATATTTTCAAAACTCCCTCTAAGGGGTAGCAGATTGAAAATATCTGTGGAACATCTTACTGTAGCTGCGGCTGTTCAGCTACCCTGGTTTGAATTAATGGCATCTCCGGATGTCTAGAGATTAGAATTGATGAGATTATTCGAAATTTAGGTATTACCGAACAATAAACAAGAGAGGTTAGAGTCTCATAAATCCTTTTTAGCTGTACTTAATAAAACAGCATCATTGTTGGAAATCTCATAATGACGAAGGCCCAAGGTGGTATGTATTGTGTAGCCGAAAACTTAAAAAAGATAGGTGAAAAGTGTCGTATTGAGCTTGCTATAGTGCAGTCTCCGAGATTTTTATCCCCGGAGGTGAGCACTAAATCTCAGATGTTTCAGGAGTGCAACAATCTCTAAAGAAAGGACATCCAGACAAGCCCTGAGCGGTATTGTGGGCTTGTCGGGGTGTAGATTTGATTTGTCTGGGGCGGCTCCGAAGGGATTCTGCAAAAGCCCGGAGTTCGCCTTCAATCCTGCCCATAATTCGGACAAAACCACCGGACTACATATGCCCGGGGGTAGGCATTTAGCCCCAGGATTGGGGAAAGTTTATGCAAGTTTTTTCGAGCTGAAAGGTTTTGGTATCTGTGATGCCTTTTTGCGTGGAGAATTGACACCAAAACTTGCGGTTAAAAAAAAACTCATTTCTTTAGATCGCGTTGGACGACTACCCTCAAAGACTACCGATACTGGAAGAGTATTAGGGGGAATTAGCGAAGCCACGTGATAGGGTTCGCCGGGAGTGGTGAGAAAAAAGAAAAACTTTTTAAGGATACCAATGGGGCTTTCTATCAAAGGTATCTCACTTACACCTCTTTGGGTTGCCCGGGGGTACCATCTAGAATTCTGTTTTGCATAGACGGCCGCTTAAGCTACTGGAAGAGGCGGGACCTCATAGTTGTCTCACCGGGGATAATTTGTAGGCATTCAAGTCTGGGACAAAAGATTCCACACCATAAACCTCGTCTGGGGGGTGTTAGCTTGATCGAGGTTGATATGAGTTTTACTGGAAAACATAACGTGATTAGGATAGACAAGTGTTAATTGAGTCTCCCACACAACTTCCATCGCGGGTAGAAGTTTTTGGCGATATAGGGAGCGAAGTGTGTATGTGGAATCTAGGAGTCGTCACTCCGTCACTTGTTTGTTACTATAGGAGGAAAAGGGCCAGAGTCTGAGATGGTGCCAAGCATCACAACCTACTTCTCACGGCGGTAAATCACCCGGGTCATGGAAGCTCGCTCGGATGTCAGGGAAAATCTGCTGTTGTAATATTCGAACGGAACTCGAATGAAGAAGTGATGATAGCAAAAGAGTCAAGATCATAGATTACCGTGAACTGCTAATTTCAATGACAGGAACAATATAGACAAGCTATATAGTGAGATGACTTGGTTCCACTTCCACCAAGTCTCGGTAACAAAGAACAAAAGCATTGAAAGAAAACACATATAAGAACAAAAAAATAAAATAAAGAAGGTAAAAAGAAGTCCAGACATGTACCTTGCTTGAGCAGAATAGAATGATGTAGAAGAAGAATTTGAGAGGAGAAAGAAACCATATTTGAGAGGACCAAGAAATCATATACGAACACCCCCACTCTTGCAAATATGAACTCAAGATACCAAGGTCTGCTTTACCTTAGATGATAGTAAAATAGTCAAGGGGTATAATCTCCCTGTAGTATAAAAGTAGACTAGCCTTCAATCCCTATAGGTTTTGGTTGTAAAAATTAAGAGTAAATGAAAGGAAAAATAAAAGCATATACAGTAGACAGAAAGCCTTGTTAAAAACTCATTTTGCTAAAAAGCCTGAGCTCAGGATGTGAGGGAAAAATATGGAAAGAGAAAAGAGCACTTTCACATAAAAGAAAACAAAAAGAAAAAGAAAAAGAAAAAGAAAAGAAAAGATATCCCCTACTGAGCCCGAGAAATACCATACTAAGATGTAAAGCCCGAGTTGACTAACATCTCGTTGATATAAGTCTGATGATAACACTTGTGTAAGAAGATCTGGCGGGTTCTCAGTAGTAGATATATAGCGGAGATTAACAAGAGACTTCGCAATTGCTGTTCGAACGTAGTGATACCGAATTCCTATATGTTTTGTTTGTTCGTGTAATTGGGGAATCTTTGCCACGTATATTGAGGCTGGATTGTCAGCGTATATGGGAATACTAGTACCTTGTAGAGAACTCTTCTCTATATTAAAATATGAACTGATATCAGCAAAAAGGCTCCTTAACCAGCTCGCTTCTTTTGCTATCTCAATTAGTGCGATATACTCAACCCCTGTACTAGATAATGCAATTAGTATTTGCTTCCTTGATTTCCAACATATAGCCGCTCCAGAAAGCGTAAACAGATAGCACGAGGTTGATTTGCTATCATCTATATCTCCGGCCCAGTCAGAATCCAAATAACCCTCCAAATGTGATTCCTGATTCATAATAAATGTCAGAGAAAGTGTGGCAGTAGTTTGCAGATAGTGGAAGACTCGTTTTGCTGCGAAGAAGTGATCGTTTGACGGGTTAGAACTGAATTTGCTAAGCGTAGAGACTGTGTAAGTGAGATCCAGATGTGTACCCATCATGAAGTACATCAGGCTGCCAATAAGGGCATGATATTTTGTCTGTAGAGACGGTGGAGAGGTCAGTTCAGGAGAGGCCTTGACCAATAACTTTCTATTATCCAAGGGAGTAGCGATACCGTGACAAGAGCTCATTCCAAATCGTGAAAGGATTGTAGAAATAAACCGTGATTGATTGATAGTCCAGTAGTGAGTACCAGAGTGCTGGGTCTGTTTGACTTCGATTCCAAGAAACTGTTTCACAAGTCCAAGGTTACTCATTGTTGAACTTCTATCAACAACCCGCTTGGTATTGTTTCAGCACTTGTATAAATATTCTCGTCTTCACTCAAGTCAATACTCTGACTTTCCGGATTGGCCAAATCATGTAGAGTATCTGTGAATGGCTTATCAATAATGCGCTTGCCTGCTATCAAAGTTGCATCAAACTTCAAATTTGAGGCCAGGATAATAAGACCTTCTACAGGATCCCAGAGATGCCTGATCTTAGATGTAATATGAACATAGCCCATCATTAGAAACTGTCGAGAGCACGCTGAGAACTTTCGACTCCTTTGCTCAGGCAGAATTAGCTTGTGTGCTGCAGACCCAAATCTTCGAAGATACTAGAGCTCTGGCTTGTGACCGGTAAGGGGGGTTCGACGATTCAGTGACGAGCTTGGTAATTGTGTGTGGAGGTATGTACCAGTATTCACTGCCTCAGCCTAGAAGATATCTTCCAGCCAGAAATCCAAAAGCATTGATCAAGCCTTTGTAGATATTGTCCGAATCATGCGCTTGGAAACTCCATTCTTGTGCTATGTGTATGGGTGTGATGGCTCCAAGAAGATACATTTTACACGAAGAATTCTGGGAAAAAACATATTGTTGTATTTACCCTGTCCATTGCCGCACCTAAATCTCCCAATCATATACTCTGGATATTGTTTATCAATGATGGCTTGAAATTCTTGGAAGTCCAAAACAAGTTCCTCTGTGTTCTTGGAGCGCCGAAAGTAAACACATGTGGTTTGGCTAAAGTCATCGATATACAAAATAAAATAACGGTAGTCAGAATGAGCCGCAAGTAATCCACAAAGATCTGAATCGAGAAGATGAAAGGTCTTCATAGTCTTTTCAATAAGCTTGCCGTTATAGGATTGTTGCTACTTCACTTGAATCTAAGTGATACACTTTTAAATAGTTGTATCTACATTTTCGTAATTGGAATAAGGGGTAGAAGGCAGGAGTTTCTTCAGAGATTCCAATTCGAGATTTCCAAGTCTTAAGTGCCATATGTCCCGAGAGGGTATTGTTGTTGTAAAAGTACGCGGAGGGTTTGTCGAAGTAGGAGGATTATTTAGTAAAGAGATTTGTGAAGAGGAGAGTCGTGTTTGCACTGACATTGCCAATAGTTCATATAATCCATGCTACAATATTGCAATCCTCTGCTTTCCAGAATAGCAGTATCCATCCCAAAATGTCATTGGAACAATATTGTCAAACTGACTAACAGAGAATAGTGACTGTTGAATACCGGGTACATAAAGTACTATGATAGTGATCCTTAAGCCACATGGAAAATCCAGGGATACACGTCCAGTTCCACCCCCTTTAATTATCTCAACATTACCAACAGTAACTGCGATATTTTCTTCAAATAGCTGAAAGTCAGAAAACAGGCTTGGATCACATGTAAGTTGATGCGACGCTCCTGAATCAATCATCCAGTAGCCATTTGTGGCCCTTACCTCCAACAATTTCTGAGAGAAATAGGCATGGAATGTTTGAGACTGCTGATAAGTAATGGTTCTAGTGGTAAGAGCATGGACAACAGCAAGGTCAGCCTGTGTTGGTTCATTGGCTGCTGTTTGCATAGAACTCTGACCAGGCCCCCGATAACCTCTGCCTCTATCTGCAAAGGCCATAACATCTATCCTGTTATGGTCCCTGGTTCATTTAAACCAATCGTTTTGAATATGTCCTTTTCTACCGCATTACCAATATTGCATTTGGTTCTGGCCTTTATTACTGTTTCCTCTTCCAAATCCATATTGTGAACTTGTCGGTCTGAATCGTCCACTACTAGGATTAACCCGCACTCGGGTTTGGGCAAAGCTACAACTTACGTGTAAGTGGAAGAAGCGGTACCACTAGCGGGTAGAAGTACCTGGTTTGGATTCAGTGTAAAGAGTGCTGGAGATCGGTAAATTGCTTCCGATACGCGATTGGCTAGAGGTTGAGTGATTGGATTCATGTGCAGAGCGGTGGGTTTCTTCTGACAATTCCCACTCAACTAAAGTAGATATTACTTTGGTTAAAGTTGGTTGCTAGGCTGGTTGGTGAAGAATAATGTTGACAATATTTTTGAATGACTCTGGTAGTATGGTAGTCAGATGGGCGATGAAGGTTTCATCAGAGATTGCTTGCTCTGACCCTTCAAGGCGGTTGCGGTAATCGCTAAGTTGGTTTATATATGCCATTGCTCCAAAAGGTGATTTGCTTAACAAGGTTGGACGCAAGGCATGAAACTGCCTAAGTAGGCTATACCTTCCAGCCTGGGAGGCAGTAGTATCGAGCTTCTCAGCCAACGCTTTCCACATTGTTTGAGTATTGGTAAGGTTTCTGCTATATGGTTTAATCGAGATATGACATACTGCGTTGATCATGACTGCAGCCTTTGCAATCCTATTATTCCCAGAGTTTACTTCAGTATTGTCCCAGTCCTCAGGATAGTCTTCTGCTTCAATCACTATAAGAAGAGCCTTTTCAGCTCTGAGGAAGAGCTCCATGTCTGGTCTCTATTGGTGGTAGTCACGGTTTGACTGTGTCAACTTTGGAGTTTCGCCCCACTTACATTTAAACACATCAGTCCCCACGCCGAGTGGGTTAAGTATTGTTAAAGTAAACCTCAGGGCTATCGTAGCTTGAGCAAAGATGATACTCAAGTCAATATGAGGCTTCAATGGAGCTGGGACTCAACTTAGGGTAACGTCAAGACCTAGGGAAAGGCCAGACTCAAGCAGCAGAGTGTTACAAGCAGTAGCGGGACACAGGCAACTGTGAGTAGAAGTAGAAGCAAGATCCAAGAGGAGATTCAGATGAGATTCAAGAGTATGCGAGACTCAAGCAGAGGCCAGACTTAACAACAGGTGAGACTTGAGCGGCGACGGGCCTTAAGCCGAGAAAACCTTCCGCCTGAGACGATAGTTGAGCGACTGAGTTCTAGTAGGATATCGGATTAGCAGAGGGAGAATTGTTGAAGTGAATGTGATGGAAGAGGGACAAGCTTAGAGCAAGTTGTAACAGGTTTATTCCTGTCTAACGAGAATACAATAGGACCGGCGATAGACCTGCTAGCGCTAGTGCTAAGGGAGGCTTCAAGGGACCAGTAGCTAGAAAGATAATAGTTGAAGGACAAATTGAACTCAGGGACTCAGGGATTGCCGTTCAACCAAGTGTATTCTTAAACTAAAGGTCTGTCGAAGTCTGCTGTCTCCTGCTAGCGAGGAGACTGGTTTAAATACAAAATCCAAGAGGGATAGCCTTCCTGCAATCACGATCATTACCAGTAGCTGCGCACACACCGGAATCCTGTAATCCTATAAGACCAAAGAAAGAAACATAGCTCAGCCTCCACCAGTGCTACATGACCATTCCATACCCGGAATCCTAAATATAAACTTCCAGCAAAACAAACTAAATATAGAAATACGGTAGCATAGTCTATCTGACTCAGAGAGAGTGGCGGAGCTGAAATCAAATCAAATAAACCAAATATAAATCAACTAAACATAGGAGATCCTGCACTGGCCGCTCCTATGTACCGTTACCGGAACATGTACACATGTTACACAAGTGAATGGTGCCAGGCCGGACTCATAACCGGTTGTAATATTCAAACGGAAATTGAATCAAGAAGTGATGATAGTAAAAGAGTCAATATTATAGATTGCCGTGAACTGCTAATTTCAATGATATGAAGAATATAGACAAGCTATATAGTGAGATGACTTGGTTCCACTTCTACCATGTCTCTGTAACAAAAACAAAGGCATTGAAAAAAAAGATATATAAGAACAAAAGAAATAATAATGAAAGTAAAAAGAAGTCTGGACTTGTACCTTGCTTGAGAAGAATACAAAGATGTAGAAGAAAAATTTGAGAGGAGAAAGAAACCATATTTGAGGGGACCAAGAAATCATATAGGAACAGCTGCAAGACAGTACTTGAGCCCCACTTGGTCACACTTGAGGGAATGCCTCACCTATAATTCTGACACAGCATGTTGAACATGTGGGATATGCGATTGCAAGTCCGAATTTGAGGGGGAGTGTGATACAAAACCCAACATCTGGTGAAATAACTTGTTTTGAGACAGATGTGCAAGCATAAAGTACAAGGACTGAGGTTTTAGTGCGATTGGCTGAGTGCAATGTACATGATTACAACTCCACAATCCCCGCCCAGTACTTTCCCTAACCATGTTACGTTATTCCACTGGGCGCTTGTTAAAGCTTGAGAATAGGCAAGGGATTGCTTTTAGATGTCAAAATTTGTCTTATTCTAGGATTGGGAAACAATTGAACCGCCCTCCCTTTACCCTCAGAAACCTTTTCCTTAGATATCAAAAGGGGGGCACAGCAAACATCAGCAAAAACGGACCCTGCGTCTGATCCGTCGGCGTTGCGTCCTGAGGCAAGCGACGCATCTCCTGCGTCCCATGCGTCCTGTGCGTCCTGACTTGCGTTGCAACGCCCCGCCACATCCCACGCTTCCAGATGCTACCTGGCAAAGTTCCTTGCGTCCTGACGCAACCTGGCGCCCTCCCTACGTCTGGACTACCCCAGACTCTTTCTCTCATCTCGTCTTTCTCCTGATGTGCCGATAGCTCCTGATCACCTCTTCTCCGCGTCCTGACCCACCCCTCATCCCCGCTTGTGTAATTACAAGTAATTTGCTGCTTGCCCCGACGTCGACTGGTGTCTGGGGCGGCAGCACCTTTTTTGGTCCCTCCCAGGTCTCACGGCTCACGCCTCACTGGTCTGGCGAACTAATGATCTAGGTTTCAAGAAAGTCGCTTATATATCTTCTACTATATACAGTATCAATATGTAGGATTCTCAC